>Ga0302279_10005507_pt1 | contig 14108 bp, 6 predicted proteins | sample III_Bog_N3_3_FD_194541 | JGI IMG/M metagenome (GOLD analysis project Ga0302279, IMG submission 194541) | Peat permafrost microbial communities from Stordalen Mire near Abisko, Sweden - III_Bog_N3_3 | ecosystem: Environmental > Terrestrial > Soil > Wetlands > Peat | place: Sweden: Abisko...
CGTGAATGTGGTTTGCACCGTTGGAGTCACGGTTGGATTCCCGGTGGCCACAACTGTAAAGGTGTAGGTTCCTGCAGCCGTGCCCGGGTCAGTCTGTTTCGTAGTTCCACCCCCGCCGCCTCCGCCGCAGGCAGCCATGCCGCCCAGGGCAGCCAGCAGCATCACCATGCCCAGCATTGCCCGCCAGCTGCGCCGCCGTGCCGGAATGCCCAGGAACACGAGGAAGGCCAGCACCGCGCCACCGCCCGCGCTCTCCCAGCCGCGTCTGTTGCCGTGCATATCCGGATACCGCAGCGCCCCCGTAACCGGCGCCGTGGTCGTCACTGTGGCGATTGCCGATCCGGGCACGGCCACTGGAGTGCTGGGAATGAAGCACTGCGCCCCATCACCGGTTGTTGGCGAAGCGTCCGCCAACTCCTGGCAGGTCAGCGTCACGGTTCCGCTATAGCCGGCAACTGCGGTGACCGAAACGGTTGACGTGGCGGTCGATCCCGGAGCAATGGAAGCAGGCGTTGTGGCTGCCAATGTGAAGGTGGATTCAGTCACCGTCACCGTGGCGGTCCCGGTTCCGGTTGAATAACTGCCATCGCCGCTGTAGGTTGCCGTCAGGGTGTCCGCGCCAGAGTTCAACGTGTTGGCCGGAATCGCAAACGTGTATGTGCCGTTCACCAGAAGCTGCGACGTCGAGGTATAGCCGCCGCCCGCCAGCTTCACCGTGCCGGTTGGCGTAATGCTTGTTCCGCCCACCGTAACAACCACATTCAGGCTGGCACTCGAATTCAGTGTTAAGGAAGCCGGGGTCACGGTGACGGTCGGCGTCAGCTGCGCAATAATGGTGACATCCACCGTGGCTATGCCGGTGTTGGCGGCGTAGAGCACGTCGCCCCCATAGCTGGCAGTCAATGTGTCCACCTGGCCTGCCGCGGTGCCGGGAAGGCTGTTGGCGGGAATGGTAAATGTCGCGCTGCCGCTGCTCGATATCGTTGCAGACGCGGTAAAGCTTGAGCCCGCCGCGGTCAGCGTAACCGTTCCCGTTGGAATTGTGCCGCCCGTCGGCTTGCTGACCACCGTGACCGTCACATCCAGCGTGTTGCTTGCGTTGATGCTGCCCTGTGCCGGGGTCACCGTCACCGTGGACCCATCGCTCCCAGGCGTTATCGCCGGCCATGCATTCACCACGTTGGCCACGTTCAGCGACCCCAGCCCGGTCGCCTGGTCGTATCCGGTTCCGCCGCTGTAGCTGGGAAGAATACCAACAAAATCTCCGGAGTGAATCACCGTGCAATTGGGAGACGGCGTATTGACGTAAGCGCTGTAGTCGCAGGCCATGGCGTTGGTGCCGGTGTCAATGTCATTGAACAGGCAGCTGCTGCTGGTAACCGGAGACCCGTTGCCCCGCTCCGAACTGCAATTGGAGTAGGTCTGGCTATGCGCCAGGGCATACAGTTCGGCGTTTGGGCTTCCCTGCGCCGCGCCGGTCTTTTCGTTGATCAGCCCCATCACGCCCGCCATGGTTGGCGTCGCAACCGACGTTCCGCCCACCTCAAGGAAGGTGATCCCGCCATTGGACGAGTAGCTGCACGCGGAGATATCCGAGGCGCACACAAGATACGCGCTGCTTGACAGGGAACCATCCGACGCGAAGAAGCTCACGTCCGGAATATCGCGCACCTTGTCGTTGGGTATTCCAGCCACCCCCGCCTGCCAGCTTGGCTTGGGCCATCCGTCATTGACCACGGTCAGCGAGCCTTGCGCCGTGCCCGTGTCGGGATTCGTCGTGGCTCCGGTGCTGGTCGCTGCCGTTGTGCAAGCTCCGAGAGTTGTGCCGGTACTGGTGCTGCTGTTCACCACGCAACTGCTCGCGCCTCCGCCTCCGCCGATGGTGTCCAACAGGTAGAGGGCAGAGCCCTGGTTATTGTTTATTAGCGTCTGGTCATAGACAACGAAGGCATTGCAGGCTTCTTCGGCGTCAGTCACGGTGGTTAATTGGCTCCAGAAGTTCTCTAATGCGGACAGCGCCAGCGGGTTGGTGCAGGTATCGTTCCATGGCACCTCCGGTACGTAGCCCAGTGCGTTGCTCTGCCCGGCGCTTGCGTTGTTCGTCGCGCCCCAGTAGGGCGCGGCCGTGCAATTGGCATTTGTCAGCGAACACCAGTTGAAATCCGTCCCGCCCACAGCCGTGTTGTACGGTGTGGAAGCAAGTCCGCTGACGGTGAGACCATATTCCGCTGGATAAGGCAGGTTGGATCCACCGGCATCGCCGCCCTGATCGCAACTGGCCGCACCCGAATCGCCTGACGCCACAAACACGGCGATACCTTCTGACGCCGCCGTCTGCCACAGGTCGTAGTACTGCACGTTGCCGGCAGTGCCGTTGGCCAGTTCGCACAGGCCGTAGCTCACGTTCATGATGCGCGCGGTGAGGTTGTTGACAATGTAACTCTCCGAGTCGTAAAGGTTGTCGTCCATCGCCGACTCCGGATACGAAGCAACCAGCACGATCTGTGCATTGCGCGCCACCGAGCCGGCCCACTCCACGTCAAGGGAATTCTCGAGCAGATCACTTGTGGTGCAAAGGGGGGCACTCACCGTGCTTGAGCAGACCGTGAGCGGCTGGCTATTGCCGGAGATGCGGATGGGCGTATTCACAGCCTTGTTGGTCGGCAGTCCAAAGAAGGTGCGGAAGGTGGCGATGTCATTCACGCCGCTGGCGCCGGTTTCTGTTTTGCTTTGGCCCACTTCAATGTCGCTGGTGCCGGCGATAGCAATCGTCTGGCCCGTGCCGTCAATCGGCGTGGTCGCATTCCACAAGGGGAGAATGTTGTAGATGGTGGCAAAGTCGTAGGGGCCCACGTCCTCCACCAGGTAAGCGGGGATGCTACCGTTGGCTGGGACGTTGATGCCGAACTGCGGCTGCGCCGGCATCTGCTTGGACTCGCTGCCGGACGCCGGGGCAAGCGTGGACCGTGCGGCCGTGGACGGCGCAAGTGCCGCCGCACCGGAGGTTCGCAGCCACTTCCCGGTTGCCGCATCGCGCGTAACCGTGCTGCCCACACGGTGCAGCGGTCGTGGGAAGAAGTTGTGCAACGCCTTGACGCCCACGACCACCGGCGCCAGGGCGGCCGGGATCTGCGGGTCGCTCATGTTGGCGATGTGCGCCTCGCCGCGCACGCTCAGGTTGTGAATTTCGGTGTGAAAGGCGCTCTCAACCTGCGCGGCGGTGCCGCTGAAGCGGACGGAAAGCCGGTCGTTGGTGACTTCACCGATGGAAAATCCGTGCCCTGTTAGCCAGTTTTCGACCGTCGCGAGGTCGGTCTCCGAGGGGCCGAAGTTCGCGCCCACCTGGTCCGGCGTGAGCCAATGGTGGAAGCTGGGTGAGTTCGTGTCATATTGGCTGGCGACAAACTTGTCGAAGGCCGCCTGCTGCGCCGAGTCGCGGCTCAGCACCAGGATCAGGTCGGTCATGGGCAGCGTGGGGTCCACCCGCCCCTGATCGTTCTTCGCGTTCGCCGCCGGATGCGTATTGCCCTTCAGCGATACCAGGCTGCTTTCGTCAATGCGATCGACGATCCGCACCGTGGGAGCAGCGAGCTGCTGAGCCTTTGCCGCAGAGCCGCAAAGCAGTACACCGGCCAATACACAAAGTGAGGCAAACAGGGGGAACGAACGCACGAGACGCATCATATTGTTTGAGCCTTTCTTTACTGGCGAACAAGACTGGCGAACAGGACCGGCGAACAGGTGAATCCTTGAAAGTTGCGCTTGTCATCCAAGAGAGCCCGCAGAGTGAGTGACCTGCCTAATCGGTTGCGGTGAGCCGGGATGACGAAAACTTCATCTTCAGCCGCCCTCGATCCGCAATCTCACCGCCGCTCACTCTTTGAATGAAATTCAAATCCAATTCCGAAGCTACTGCAAACTTTCGATGCAGTTCTTGAGCTCTGCGCTGAAGAAAAAGAAAATCAAAGCAGTGTGAAGAAGGTAGGTTCGGAAATCGCTGCGCCCCGAATCGCAGAATGGCCCTTGCCAACCCTGTTAGACGAGAATCTCCCAAAAGGGTTGACGCTGACAAGGCAGCTGAAAAAATGCGTATCGAGCCTCGCGCCGCGGCCCGTTCTACTTCACCGGCAGCACGATCGCCTCTTCCAGGTTGATCTTCCCCTCCAGTTGCGGGTCGGCCGACATGCACCGTAAAGCTGCCCGCATCGGCGTGCCATGCCGCCGCCTTTTCGTCGTACCAGGTGAAGCTGCGTGCGTTGAGCGGCACGGTCACGTGCCGGGTCTGGCCGGGATCGAGCGTGGCCCTGGCAAAACCCTTCAGCTCCTGAACCGGCCGCAGTACTCGCGGATGATCCTCACCCACGTAAACCTGCGCCACATCGGCGCCGGCGCGCGATCCCGTGTTGGTGACATCGAAGCTGACCGTGTACTCGCCCTGCCCCGTTCCCCGCTGAATAGACAGCCCTGAGTATTTGAAGCTGGTGTAGGAAAGCCCGTAGCCGAAGGGATAAAGCGGCTTCACGCCGTTATGCTCATAGCCGCGGTATCCCACGAAAATGTCGTCCGTGTAGGGCACCTTGAGCGTGCCCGGCGTCGGGTAGTAATACGGATACGAAGGGTTGTCGTTCAGGCTCCTCTCCCAGCTGATGGGCAGCCGTCCCGAGGGGTTCACGTCGCCAAACACCACCTCGGCCAGCGCCGTGCCTCCCTCCTGGCCCGGATACCAGTTGTGCAACAGTGCCGCCACATGGTCGATCCAGTGTGAGGCATCCACGCTGCCGCCGGCGGTGACGGCCACAATCGTGTTGGGATTGGCCGCCGCGATCTGCTCAATCAGCGTATCCTGCCCGGGCGGCAACTGGAACTCGCGGTCCGCGCCCTCGGTCTCGACGTCCGCGTTGTAGCCCACGGCCACAATCACCGCATCGGCCATTTTGGCCATGTCGATGGCCGATTGGTTCACCAGCGCTTCCGGCTGCGTAATGCCGATCTTGAGCGCTCCCTCGCCGAACTGCGGCGGGCTCAGAATCTCCAGCACCACCTTGTGCGTTCCCGCGGCCAGAGGCAACAATCTCTGCGCCAGGGCAGACTTGGGAATCTCCACGTGGTCAATCACCGTTTGCCCGTCGATGGTGAAGCGGAACTTGCCCTGGTTCTCAACAAATACCAGGTAGCTGCCGGCGGCGCGCGCCGTGTAGTAGCCGGTCCAACGGGAAAAGCGCGGTGGCCCGCCCACATTCATCATGGCGTCCAGCTGATCCGCCGTCAGGCTATTCAAGATCTCCATCATGTCCGGATTGCCCAGCGCATTCTGCCCGGTGTTAGCCGTCCTCTCCGTGCGCGTGGCCAGCGGCTTGCCCTCGAAGTTCTCGTTGTCGAAGGTCTCCACCGTCAGCCCCGGTACCAACCGGTCTGCAAACTGGCTGAACCCGGTTCGAATAGCCAGCACCGAGAGCCGGGGTATGCCGGAATCGTAGAGCACGTTGGCATGCACGCCCATCCGGTCGCTGATCCCGGTCAGAACACTTACCTCGGAGTAGGTGGCCACCTGTCCGCTGCCGCCCGCCGTCGGAATCGCCGGAAACGCATCCGGCCCGATCACCGCAATGGTCTTCACCTTGTTCGGGTCCAGGGGCAGTAAGCCGCCCTGGTTCTTCAGCAGAACGATTCCCTCGCGTGCGCCTTGCAATGCCGCAAGCCGTCCCTGCTGGTTGTAGCGCGGAATGGTCTCGTCCAGCGGGTCGTGGCCAAGCCGATCGGGGCCGATCCAGCCAAAGCGGTAGCCTTCGCGCAGAATGCGGCGAATCTTGTCGTCGATCACCGGCTCCGTGACCGTGCCCGCTTGCACCGCCGGCAGCAACGCTTTCGCGTTCATATAGGTGCCGAAGGGCATCTCCAGATCGAGCCCGCCATTGGCCGCGGCCACGCCGTCGTGGGTCGCCGTCCAGTCCGACATCATGACCCCGTCGAACCCCCACTGCTGCTTGGCGATCTCCACGTTCAGGTGGTAGCTCTGCGTGGTGTGTTCGCCGTTGAGCAGGTTGTAGGAGTCCATGATGGAACCAACATGCGCCTGATCTCCCGCAGCGCCCGCTCGCTCACAATCGAGTCCGAGGTAAACCGGAAGTACTCCGAGTTGTTGGCCGCAAAGTGCTTGGCCGTCGCGCTCACCCCCTGCGACTGCACGCCGTTAATGTAGCCGACGGCTGTCTCCGCGGCCAAGAACGGGTCTTCGCCAAAGTACTCGTAATTGCGTCCGTTCAGAGGAGCGCGGTAGATGTTCACCCCCGGCCCCAGCAGAAAGCTGGCCCCGCGCGAGCGGGCGTCGCGTCCGATCTGCGTGCCGACCTCGAGCGCCAGGTCACGGTCCCAACTCGCCGCCAGACCAATGCCTGCCGCAAATGCCGTAGAAGGTGGCGGAACATGCGCGCCCACCGGCCCGTCGCTCATGCGGAAGGCCGGAATGCCCAGCCGCGCCAGCGGAGCCGAGGCCATCATGGCCGATCCGGAGAGCATCTGAACCTTCTCTTCCAGGGTCATCTTGGCGATGGTGTCGTTGATCTTCTTCTCATCGTCGGCCGACTGTGCGCGGCCCTCGAAGCCACCCATGAACAACCACACACACACCGAGAGGGTCGCAGCCAGAACGGCTGATCCCGTCCTCCTGCCGTTCCATACGTGTTTCATCGCGCCTCCTGGGATAGGAACTGGCAATTCTAGCCCAGCAGCTGCGCTTCTGGCCGCGTGTGAGCCGGTTTTCCGCACTCCGGGCCCCCCTCAACTTCCATAATGAGAATTGTTTTGGCCGTTTTAGCCGCACGCGGCCTACAATTCCTTGGGTCCCAATTGAAAAACTTTGCCCATCGCAAAAAAATGAAACATATTGCAATAGACAATTCGTCTCCCTATCGAATACCATACTGCTTTCCGGTTGACGCTACTCGAATGCCCTGTCTTCATCGGGGTCCACGCTCGCAGCCCGACAGGAATGTACGAACTGGGCAATCCAGCGCCGCGAAAGGTCTCCACCATGACTCACTCCGACTCCAAGCTCTTTGATCGTGCAGTTGAAGCACTTGATGCTTTTCAGATCGAGATCCCCTCCTGGGGATTTGCCAATACTGGCACCCGCTTCGGGAAATTTCTCCAGCCCGCCGCCGCCTCTACCATCGAAGAGAAGTTCGCCGACGCAGCTGAGGTGAACCGCCTCACCGGAGTCACCCCCACCATCGCCCTCCACGTTCTCTGGGACATGCCCAACGGCATCCACGATGCTGCTGAAGTCAAGAGCCTGGAAAAGCGCTTCGGCATTCGCGCCGGCTCCATCAATCCCAACCTGTTTCAGGACCAGCAATATAAATATGGCTCGCTCTGCAACCCCGACCCCAACATCCGCCGCCAGGCTGTGGACCACGTTCTCGACTCGGTAGAAATCGCCAAGGCGACCGGCTCGCGCGACATCTCTCTCTGGCTGCCCGACGGCTCCAACTATCCTGGTTCGCAGAGCATCCGTCACCGCATTGCCTGGCTTGAAGAAGCCCTGCGCGCCGCCCACGCCGCGCTCGCGCCCGACCAGCGGCTGCTGATTGAATACAAGCCCTTCGAGCCCGCCTTCTATCACACCGATATTGCCGACTGGGGCATGTCGTCTCATCTCTCCCAATCCGCCGGCCCGCAGGCCCGCGTCCTGGTCGACACCGGCCATCACTACTCCGCGCAGAACATCGAGCAGATCGTCGCCTGGCTGCTGCACACCGGCCTGCTGGGCGGCTTCCACTTCAATGACCGCCGCTACGCCGACGACGACCTCACCTTGGGCTCCATCGACCCCTATCAGATCTTCCGCATCTTCCATGAGCTCCATGCCGCCACCACTGAAGGTCTGCCGCACTCAGTGGCTTTCATGATCGACCAAAGCCACAACCTGAAAGGCAAGATCGAGGCCACCGTGCAGACCGTCGTAGCCGCGCAGGAACTCTGGCTCAAGGCCGCTCTCGTTGACCGCGAGCAGTTGTCGCTCCATCAGCGCTCCTGCGACATCGTCGCCGCCGAAGAGCTCTTCCGCGGAACCTTCTGGACCGATGTTCGTCCGCTCGCCGCTGCCTGGCGTCAGGCCCGCGGTTTGCCCGTCGATCCGCTCGCCGCCCTGCGCGAGGGCGGATATGTCGAGCGCATTGCCCTGCAACGCGGGAGCCGGACTTCCGCGGTTAGCAGCTACGCTTGAAAAGGTTTATGCTGATTGCAACCTGACTATCACGCAAGTCCGTCCATGGAGAACGTCAGTTGCCCAAGGCAAAAATCAAGCGCCTCTACCTGATCCCCATTCTGTCCAAAGCACTCGATGTGATCGAGCTGCTCGAAGAGAATCACGCCCCTGTTTCGCTTGAGGACGTTTATCAGAAGACGCAGATCTCCAAGACCAGCGTCTACCGGATTCTGAAAACTCTCGTTCATCGCGGCTACGTGGCCCAGGCGCAGAACGGCCTTTACCGGCTGGTCTCGCGCCCCCGCCGTCTCTGTTTCGGCCTCAGCGTGCAAAGCGCGGAGCTGCCCTTTTCCGTGGCCGTGGCGCAGAGCGTAACCTCAGCAGCAGCAGCAGCCGGTGTGGAACTGATCGTGCTCGACAACCGCTACGATCCCGACGTCGCCGTCAGCAATGCGGAAGAGCTGGTTGCCCGCCGCGTGGATCTGGTGCTCGAGTTCCAGGTGGAAGAAGCCGCCGCGCCGCGTGTAGCCCATATCTTCAAGAAGGCCGAGATCCCCCTGGTCGCCGTCGATGTGCCCCACCCCAACGCAACCTACTTCGGCGTGGACAACTTCGAGTGCGGCCTGGAAGCCGGCTCGCTTCTCGCCAAGCACGCCGTGCACAAGTGGAAGGGCAAGGTCGACTGGGTTCTCGGCGTCGGCATGGCCGAGGCCGGCAGCTTCGTGCAGGCCCGCATGACCGGAGCCTTTGAAGGCATCCGCGAGCGCATCAAGGATATTCCCGCCGACCGGTTTGTTCAGCTCGAAGGCCGCGGCACGCGCCAGCCCAGTGAACTGGCGGTGACCGAGTTTCTGCGCAGCCGCCGCAAAGGTGAAAACATCCTGGTGGCCACGGCCACCGACTCCAGCGCCCTCGGCGTCCTCGACGCTGCCCGCAAAAACGACCGCGAGGCCGACTTCGCCATCGTCGGGCAGGACTGCATCCCCGAAGCCCTCGCCGAAATGCAGACCGGCAAGAGCGCGCTGATCGGATCCATCTCCCATGAAGTGGAGACCTATGGCCCACGCCTCATCCAGCTCGGCATCTCGCTGCTGCGCGGCTACACCATTCCTCCGTATAACTATGTCCGTCACCGCGCCGTCACAGCCGAGTCCCTGAGCGCCGAAGCTGGCGCGGATTAAGGCGAACGATCAGGCTCTCCGTGATCGAATTCGCACCCGATTGCCGCATCGTAATTCCTATTCGAAACTTGTTCTCTATTGCTTTTAAGGGCATGTTATCCTATTCTTGCTGCTAAAATTCCCCTTCCGTGGTGTCTATGACAAATGTTGCTTCCCCGCCTGCTACGCTCAAGTTCCTTCAAGACCTCTGGGACCCCCAAATAGCCGATTCTCTTGACCAACCTGAACTGCTTCGCTACCGCTCCAACCTGCTCGGCTCCGACCTGCGCATCACCAACTTTGCGGGCGGCAACACCAGCTCCAAAATCATGGAGATCGATCCCATCACCGGCGAGCCGGTTGAGATTCTGTGGGTCAAGGGCTCGGGCGGCGACCTGGGTAGCATGAAGCGCAGCGGCCTGGCCACGCTCTACCAGGAAAAGCTGCTCAGCCTGGAGCGCAGCTACAAAGGCGTCGACTTCGAAGACGACATGGTGCCCCTCTACGCCATCGCCTCGTTCCGCAATAATCCCGTGGCCGCATCGATTGACACGCCACTGCACGGCTTTCTTCCCTTCCCGCACGTCGATCACCTGCACCCCGACTGGGGTATCGCTCTGGCCGCCAGCGCCAACGGCAAGACGAAAATGGCGGAGTTCAACCGCGAGTTCGACCACTCGCTGGTGTGGGTTCCCTGGCAGCGCCCTGGCTTTGAGCTGGGCCTGATGATGCGCCAGGCGGTCGAGGACAACCCCTGCTGCGATGGCATTGTGCTGGGCGGCCACGGCCTGTTCACCTGGGGCGAAACCCAGCGCGAGAGCTACCTGAACACCATCACCGTCATCGACCAGATCGGCCAGTTCATTGAGCGGCACGGCATCGCCAAGGGACCGGAGCGCTTCGGCGGCCAGACGATTGCGCCCCGCGCCGGGCGCGCCCAGCTCGCCGTGCAGATTGCGCCCTACCTCCGTGGCCGCGTCAGCACGCAGAAGCGATATATTGCCCGCTTCACCGACGCGCCCGACGTGCTGCAGTTCGTCAACTCGGTCAACGCCAAGGATCTGGCCTTCCTCGGCACCAGCTGCCCGGACCACTTTATCCGCACCAAGATTCGCCCGCTGTTTGTGCCCTGGGCCGAAGGCGCCAACCTGGCCGCGCTCAAGCAACAGATCTGCGCCTCGCTCGAGGAGTATCGCCAGCAGTATCGCGAGTACTACCACTCCTTCGCCACGCCCGACTCCCCCGCGCTACGCGACGCCAGCCCCACCGTGGTTCTCATCCCCGGCCTGGGGATGTTCAGCTTCGGCAAGAACAAGACCGAGGCCCGCATCACCGGCGAGTTCTACACCAACGCCATCCACGTGATGGAAGGCGCCAGCCTGCTGGGCGAGGGCGAAGTTGCCGGCCCCTTGCCGCAATGCGGTCCCGCCAACGACCCCGGCACCTTCAAGGTCTTCACCAACTACGTTGCCCTGCCGGCCATTGAAGCTTTCCGCATTGAATACTGGGCCATGGAAGAGGCCAAGATCCGCCGCCAGCCGGCGGAGAAGGAACTCAGCCGCCGGATCGCTCTCATCGTGGGCGGAGGCAGCGGCATTGGCCGCGAAGTGGCTCTACTGGCTGCCGCCCGCGGCGCGCACGTGGTGGTTGCCGATCGGGATGAAGCTGCCGCGGCCCGCGTCGTCGAGGAGTTGAAGTCCATCACCTCCGCTGAGTTCATCACGGCTTCGGCACTCGACATACGCAGCCGCGAAGCCATTCTGAATTCGATCAACGCGACCGTCGCAGCCTTTGGCGGGCTCGACATTCTCATCAACACCGCAGCCTTCTTCCCTTCCTCGACCGCCGCAAAAATTCCCGACGCCTTGTGGGCTCCCACGCTGGACATCAACATTACCGCCAACTACCTGCTGTCCGACGAATCGGCCAAGCTCTTCAAGGAGCAGGCGCTCGACGCCTGCATCGTGCTCACCAGCTCGGCCAATGCGGTCGTATCCAAGCATGGCAGCGAGGCCTACGACGTGAGCAAGGCTGCTGTCTCGCACCTGGTGCGCGAATTGGCCGTGTCTCTGGCGCCGCGCGTGCGCGTCAACGGCATCAGCCCCGCCACCGTCGTCAAGGGTTCCACCATGTTCCCCCGCGACCGCGTGGTGGCCTCCCTAAGCAAGTACAAAATCCCCTTTGAAGAGTCGCTCACGGACGACGAGCTGCGCAATCTGCTGGCCGCCTTTTACGCCAAACGCTCATTGACCCACCAGCCCATTGACCCGTCCGATTGCGCGGAAGCCATCCTCTTTTTGGCCAGCCCGCGTTCGCGCTGCACCACCGGCCACCTGATTCCGGTGGACGGCGGTCTCACGGAGGCGTTCCTGCGTTAGAATGCCTGGGTTAGAGTCCATGAGGGATCGAGTCGCCCCTATGCAAGAACCCGCACGTATTGCCATCGACCTGGGCGCTGAAAGCTGCCGTGTTTCTCTGCTTCGCTGGCTTGACGGTCAGCCCAGCGTTCAAGTCGTCCACCGCATTCCCAACGGCCCGGTGCATCACGGCAGAGACATGTACTGGCCGTTGGAGACGATCCTCAGCGGCCTGGAAGAGGGCCTGCGCAAGGCTGCGCAGATTGCCACCGAAGGCGTCGCTTCCATCGCCGCCGACAGCTGGTCGGTCGACTACGTGCGCCTGGCCGCCGACGGCAAACCCCTGCGCGCGCCCTTCTGCTATCGCGATGAACGCACCGAGCCTGTCAAGCAGGAGTCGGACAAGATCATCTCGCCGCGCGATCTGTTCGCGCGCACCGGCGTCATGCCGCACCGCATCAACACCGTCTACCAACTCATCGCCGACAAGGCAGCGCACATTGACCCGCGCGCGCCCTGGGTCATGATGCCGGAGTACATTCTCTACTGGCTGGGCGGCCGGCGCGTAGCCGAGCACACCAACGCCACGCACACCGGCCTTGTGGATCTGAAGACCGGCGACTGGGATGCGGATCTGTTCAAACTCCTCGATCTTCCTCTCGACGCCGCTCCGCCGATGGTGCGCGCCGGCGCCATCCTCGGCAAGATCAAAGGACCGCTGGCTCAGCTCGATGCATTCCGCGAGACGGTTCTCGTCGCCCCGGCTACCCACGACACCGCCTCGGCCATCGCCGGAATTCCCTCCAGCCTCGACTCCACGCTCTACATCTGCTCCGGCACCTGGTCGCTGGTCGGCACCCTCATCCAGCAGCCGGTCACCAACGACGAAGCTTTCGACGCCCACTACACCAACCTGGGCGCAGCTGGCGGGGATCTCTGCTTTCACTCGATGGTCAACGGCATGTGGCTGCTCAAGCAGTGCATGGACTCATGGGCCGCCGAAGGCCGTCCCTGGAATATTGAAGAGCTGGTTGCGCAGGCAGCGAGCTCCGGCTTCCCCGGCGTCATCGATGTGGATGCCGAGCCGCTGCTGCTTGATGGCGAGATGCCGGAGCGCATCAATCACCAGTTGTGGCGCCGCCGCTGGGCCACCATCCCCGACGTGCCCGGCAACGAGCCGGTCTTTGCTCGCGTCATCTTCGAGAGCCTCGCCGACCGCTACGCCTTCGCGCTCACCAGCCTGGAAAAGCTGCTCGGCCGTAATCTGGACCGCATTCACATCCTCGGTGGCGCAAGCCGCAACAAGCTCCTCACCCGGCTCACCGAGCAGCGCACCGAGCGGCCTGTTGAGATCGGCCATCCGGAGAGCTCCACGCTGGGCAACTTCGCCGTACAACTGGCGGCAACCGAAGCCAACGGCGGGCCGGTCACAACCGAGAGCATCCGCCACTGGGCCGCCGTGCTCAGCAGTTGCTAGACCTCTGACCGCCTGTTGTTGTACCAAAGCTGGGTACCCCATCCTTTCCGCGTTTTTTGTGCGGGAAGGGTGGGAAGGCTCGCGCAACTCGCTCAGGCCAGTTTCTTCAGCTCCGGATAGCGGGCAAAGATGATGCGCTGGTCCTCCGCGCTCAGCTGTCCCAGCCGCATCGGCTTGTCCTGTGGACGCGTGCCCTTCTGGTTAAGCACGTTCATCAAACTCCACTCGCGCTGCGGCGTCTTGGGCTCGTGCGCCGGCAGGTCATAGCGCGTGAAATCAATCGCCTTCCACGGCGAGCCGTTGGTCCAGTCGCGCAGCAGCGCAAGCCTGAACTGCCGATTCATGAACCACTCGATCTCCAGATTTTTCTCCGAGCCCGGCGCGCCGCTTCCTTTGGCGTCGAAGCGGTAATCGAGAAGCGCGTTGCTGGGCGTGTGCCTGCGCCACTCCAGGCCAAACGCGCCTTCAGTCATCACCCGCGTATCCGGCCAGCGCTCGCGGACCGCCTGAAGCCACCAGGTCAGGTCCTCATCGTGGCCCACCGACACTTCCCATATCCCGGTCACAAAGCCGAAGCCGTTTCGCGCGTGGCCATCGTCGAAGTGCATGGCCGTCGTCGCCATCATCTCCTTGTGTCCCGCCTCCACTCCCAGATTGCCGACCGTCTCAATCGGTCCCACGCCCACCCTGCTGTTGAAACCGCCCTCAAAGCCCTGTCGCCGCGCGGTCAGAAAGTCGCATGTCCAGCCGTCCAGGCAAACGCAGTCGATAAAATCCGCCGCTCCCTGCGCCGGTTTCAGATAGTGCTCGCGGCTGGGATAATAGGGATAACAGATCCCTCCATCGCCATCACCATTGTCGATGCCATGCTGGCTCCAGATCTGCCCCTGGCACACGTGAATCCCCTC
>Ga0302279_10005510_pt1 | contig 14096 bp, 18 predicted proteins | sample III_Bog_N3_3_FD_194541 | JGI IMG/M metagenome (GOLD analysis project Ga0302279, IMG submission 194541) | Peat permafrost microbial communities from Stordalen Mire near Abisko, Sweden - III_Bog_N3_3 | ecosystem: Environmental > Terrestrial > Soil > Wetlands > Peat | place: Sweden: Abisko...
CGTTGGTGGAGCGTGCCATTCGTGGCTTCGGACCTTCGTGGTTAAGAATCGCGGACCCGCGCGCGCGGCAGGACCGAACGTGATCGCACCGCAGCCGGGCCGGGCCGGCAACCGCCCGCCCACCCCGGTGCCGGCATCAGCGGCGGCGCAGGACCCCCAACCCGGTCCGAACCGAAGCCCGTCAGATCGACGTAGTATGACCCGTCGGCGGCCGGATAGAAACTGTCCGGGCCGTAACCCCAGGCGATCTCATTGGTCACGCTGGCGCCCACGGTCCAGCCGGCGATGGCCGTGCTGTTGGCGTACAGCGCCTTGAAGCCGCCGGAATCGTTGGTCCAGTTGCTGTTCAGATCCTCGAGACTGCCATTCTGTACAATGTCGGCCCGCGCCTGCCAGGAGCCGGCAACGGCCAGGCCCACGCCGAGCATGGCGCGGAGCAGGGAACGGGTGGTGGTGTGTGTCACGACAACCTCCTGGATGACCGCTACGACGCTGACCCGCGTGCCAAGCTGTCGGAAGCAATTTCCAGACCGCAGGAATTTCCGGGTTTTTTCAATGTATTACGGATCTCACCCGGCGGTCCGGGCGGGAAGTGTAAATTTTTCCGACACAAGCGGCCGCGCCGGCCCGCGCCTCACGGCCGCATGGTGACAAGCGGGCCAGCTTGTGCCCATAAAGCGCCAGGCCGCGCGATCAATGCGGCCAATCAGGGAGATCCGTGTCCATGCCTCTGACCCGCCGAACGGCGCTCGCCACGACCGCCGCCGCTGCCCTTCCGCTCCGCCATGCCCGAGCCCAGAAACGCCCGGTGATCAAACTGGGCGTGCTGAACGACCAGTCCGGGCCGTACCGGGACGTTAACGGCCCCACCAGCGTCATTTGCACCAAACAGGCGGTGCAGGAATTCGCCGCCGGCGGGTTCGACGTCGAGGTCCTGTCCGCCGACAACCAGAACAAGCCCGACATCGCGGTCTCGATCGCACGTCAGTGGTTCGACCAGGATGGTGTGGACATCATTATGGACTGCGCCTCGTCGGCGGCCACCCTGGCGGTCGCCGGCCTGTGCCGGGAAAAGAACAAGGTTGTGATCCCGACCAGCACCGCAACGTCGGACCTGACCGGCAAGGCGTGCTCGCCCAACACGATCCATTGGGTGTTCGATACCTATATGGAGGCAAAATCGACCGGCGGCGCGATGGTGAAGGCCGGGGGCGATACGTGGTTCTGCATCACGCCGAACTATGCCTTCGGCGAAGCGTTGCAGCGTGACGCCACCCGTTTCGTGCAGGCCGCGGGCGGCAAGGTGCTGGGGGCGCACGTCTATCCGTTCCCGGAAACAACCGATTTTTCGGCGGCCCTGGTGCAGGCGCAGTCGTCGGGCGCCAAGGTGCTGGGCTTCTGCGGCGCCGGCGCCGACCTGATCAACATCGTCAAGCAGTCCCGCGAGTTTGGCGTGACCAAAACGATGAATGTGGCGGCACTGGTCGGCTACACGACCGACATCCACTCGATCGGACTTGAAGCGGCGCAAGGATTGCGGCTGTCGGAATCCTATTACTGGGACCTGAATGACCGCACCCGGTCTTTTCAAAAGCGGATCCAGCCGAAGGTCACGCTATGGCCGAACATGGCGCAGGCGGGCAACTACTCCTGCACCTTGCACTATTTGAAAACGGTGACCGCCATGGGGCCCGCCGCGGCCAAGGCCGATGGCGCGGCGACGGTTGCACGGATGAAGGCAATGCCGACCGATGACGATTGTTTTGGGCCGGGCCGCATCCGCGAGGATGGGCGAAAGATCCACCCGGTGTATCTGTTCGAGGTGAAGAAGCCGTCCGAAAGCCAGCATGAGTGGGACCTGTACAAGCTGATCGGCACCACCCCGGCCGAGGATGCGTTCCGCCCGCTGGCCGAAGACGGCTGTCCCTTCATCAAGGCCTGATCAGGAGCGTTGCCCATGAGCCGGTTGTTTGGACCGATGCGCCAGGTCGGGATCGTCGTGCGCGATGTCGAGGCGGCGATGCGCCATTGGGTCGACGTCTGCGGCGTCGGCCCGTGGTTTTACGCCGAGAGGCTGCCGGTGACCGCCTTCACCTATAACAGGCAGCGTTATGACGACATCCATCTGTCGATCGCGCTGGCCAACTCGGGCGACGTGCAGTTGGAACTGATTCAGCAACGGTGCCAGACGCCCAGTCTGTACCACGAATTCCTCGCCGCCGGGCACGAGGGGATGCAGCACTGGTCAAGCTGGCCCGAGGATTACGATGCAATCTACGATCGCGCGCTGGCATCGGGATATTCGGTCGGCCAGGAGGGGGATAGTCCGCGCGGCCGTTTCGTCTATTTCCGCCAGGAAGGCCACCCCGGCACGATCATCGAAATGGCCCACGCGACCCCCGCTCGGATGCGGATTTTTGGAGCGATCCGCGACGCGGCGGTGGGGTGGGATGGCACGGACCCGATCCGCCGGCAGTGGCCGAGCGGGTGACGTGGCTGGTCGTTCCCCGCCGTCATGGCCGGAACAAGCCCGGCCATGACGAAGGGACGACGACGTTCCGATCCCGGCGAGGTTTCGCTAGCTCGCAGCTGCCAGCTTGTCCTGCGTCTTCGTATCGAAATCGCTGGCATCATGGCGTTCATGCAACTGCGCCGCGGGGTCGCCCTGCAATCGGTTGACGATCCGGCCGCGCTTCACCGCCGGACGTGCCGAGATCGTATCGGCCCAGCGTTGCACGTTCTTGTATTCCTCCACCGCAAGGAACTCGCCGGACCCATACAGCAGCCCCTTCGCCAATCCACCGTACCAGGGCCAGACTGCAATGTCGGCGATGGTGTAATTCTCGCCGCCCAGGAACGGGCTTTCGGCGAGGCGCCGGTCCAGCACGTCCAACTGGCGCTTGGTTTCCATCGCGAACCGGTCGATCGCGTATTCGATCTTGGTCGGCGCGTAGGCATAAAAATGGCCGAACCCGCCACCCAGATAAGGCGCGCTGCCCATCTGCCAGAACAGCCACGACAGGCACTCCGCGCGCGCCCCGGCCTCGGTTGGCAGAAACGCACCGAACTTCTCGGCCAGATGGACCAGGATCGCGCCCGACTCGAAAACCCGGATCGGCGTCGGCCCGCTGCGGTCCAGCAGGGCGGGGATCTTGGAGTTCGGGTTGATCGCCACGAAGCCGCTGCCGAACTGGTCGCCCTCGCCGATGCGGATCAGCCAGGCGTCGTATTCCGCGCCGCTGTGGCCGAGGGCCAGAAGCTCCTCCAGCATCACGGTGACTTTCTGGCCGTTCGGCGTTCCCAGCGAGTAGAGCTGCATCGGGTGTTTGCCGACCGGCAATTCCTTGTCGTGGGTCGGTCCCGCGATCGGGCGGTTGATGTTGGCGAAGCGGCCGCCGCTCGCCTTGTTCCAGGCCCAGACTTTCGGCGGCGTGTATTCGGATGAGCTGCTCATGGTCAAGACTCCCGTTGGTTGACGCGCAACCTGCCTGTGCGGCGCAGATGACGCAAGCCGGCGGCGGGCTATGCGGGTGCGGATCCGGCGGATAGAAAGTCCCCGGTGAAGGGGAGGCAACCATGCGAACGATCGACGTCCAGGTCCATGCCTATGAGCACAACCATCCCGGACGGCCCTGGGTCGGCCAGTTGCACGGACCGCAATCGGCCAATGGGGCAGAGATGGCGGCGGCGATGGACGCGGTCGGTGTCGATGCGGCGATCATCGTGTCAACGTTTAATCTATACCGCTACGACCCGAGTTATGCGCTTGAGGTTTACGCCGCTTATCCCGACCGGTTCCGCGTCGTGAAACCGATCGATGTGACCGATCCCGCGATCGACGACGTCGTTGCCGCGTGGGCCGAAACGAAGGGCGCCGTCGGCGTCCGGATCATGCTGCGCGACGAACTGCCGAGCGACCCGGCGGATCCGCGGGTGAACCGGGCGTTTGCCGCCGCGGGGAAGCGGGGGCTGCCGGTCAATTTCCTGTGCTGGGGGCGGCTGGAGCATGGGACGGAGCTGGTGAGGCGCAACCCGGATACGGTGATCGTCATCGATCATCTCGGGTTGTTGCAGCCGAATCAGCCGCCGCCGCTGGCCGATCCCTGGGCCGACCTGCCGAAGTTGCTGGCGCTCGCGGCTTATCCGAACGTGCGGGTGAAGATCAGCGGCGCCTGCACGCTGTCACGCGAGCCGTATCCCTATAATGACATCTGGGATCCGGTGTTGCGGATCATCGACGCGTTCGGACTCGACCGTTGCATGTGGGGCACAGACTGGACGCGCACCAGCGGCATGCTGACTTACGAGCAGGGGGTTGCACCGTTCCGGGACACGGCGCGTCTGTCGGAAAGCGATCGGGCGAAGTTGATGGGTGGGACGTTGGAGAAAGTTTACAAGTGGCAGGGGCGGTTGCCTGACGTGTGCGAGGAATAAACCAATGAGCAATCCGGCGTTCAAATTCGATCACGTCCACGTCATCAGCGAGACGCCGAAAGCCTCGGCCGACTGGTATGTGCAAATGTTCGGCGCGACGATCGCCGCCGACACCATCGCGCGCGGTGCGCCGCAAATTTTTGTTACGATCGGCGGCATGACGATTCTGATCCGCGGTGCACGGCGTGGCGAAACACCGGGCGCTGCCAGACCGATTCAGGCCTTCGCCGATTTTTCCAGCCACAATGCGAGGGGAATCGATCATTTCGGTTTTCTGTATCAGGGCGATCTCGCGGCGTTTTGCGACGAATTGCGCGCCAAGGGCGTGACTTTTCCCGTCCCGCTAAAGGCCGGCGTCGGCGGCAGATTGTTGTGCTACATCGCGGCACCCGATGGCGTCAGCATCGAATTGATGCAGTGTTGAGTATCGGCTGAACCATTGCCCTCGGCCGGTTCGGGGTGGAGGATGGGGGCCACACTTCCGGAGGAAACAGGCCATGGCAACAACAAGCAAGATCGCGGTCATCACCGGCGCCGGCAGCGGCATCGGCCGGGCATCCGCGCTGGCGCTGCATGCGGACGGGTTTTCGGTGGTGCTCGCCGGACGCCGGCGCGCGATGCTGGAGGAAACCGCGGTACTCGCCGGCGCCGAACCGCCGCGGATGCTGGTGGTGCCGACCGATGTGTCCGACCCGGGAGCGATCGCGGCCTTGTTCGATACGGTGCAGGCGACCTACGGCCGGATCGATCTGCTGTTCAACAACGCCGGTATCAGCACCCGCAACATTCCGATCGAGGACCTGACCCTGGCGCAATGGTCGAACGTCGTTGCGGTCAACCTGACCGGCTCGTTTCTGTGCGCGCAGCACGCGTTCCGCATGATGAAGAGCCAGGACCCGCGCGGCGGGCGCATCATCAACAACGGTTCGGTGTCGGCGCATGTGCCGCGGCGGAATTCGACACCTTATGCCACGACCAAGCACGCGCTGACAGGACTCACGCGATCCTTGTCGCTGGATGGGCGCGAATACGACATCGCCTGCGGCCAGATCGATATCGGCAACGCCGCAACCTCCCGTAACGAAGATACCGCTCGGGGTCGTTTGCAGGCCAGCGGAAACGTCGAGGCGGAGGCACGCATCGACGTGAATGATGTCGCGCGCGGGGTTGCCTATATGGCGAGCCTGTCGCTGGAGGCGAACGTCCAGTTCATGACCGTGATGGCAACGAAGATGCCCTATATCGGCCGCGGCTGACGGCGGACATTGACACGCCGCCGGGCAGGCTGAACGATCGCTTGCATCATCCCAAGGGAAGACGACCGTGGAATTCGAACTTCAATACACCAAGGCGCAGGAGGAATTCCGCGGCGAGGTCCGCGCCTGGCTCGCCGCGAACGTGCCGGAGGGGATTACCGCCCGGCCGCGCAGCTTCGAGGAGTCGCACGCGATCTATCTGATGCGCCGAGAACTCGGCCGGCGGCTGGGCGCCCGCGGCTGGCTTTATCCGTCGGGTGAGAAGGCATACGGCGGCGGCGGTCTCGGTCTGGACCAGATCATCGTGCTGGAGGAGGAAACCGCGCGTCTGGGTCTCGGCTTGCCGCCGTACTATGACAGCGGCGGAAAGATGGGCAGCGCCAGCATCCGGGTATGGGGCACCGAGGAACAGAAGCAGCGCTTCCTGCCGCCGATCTACCGGGGCGAGGTGCGCAGTTGGCAGTTGCTGACGGAGCCCTCCGCCGGGTCGGACCTTGCGGGTGTCAAGACCACGGCGATCCGAGACGGTGACGTGTACGTGTTCAACGGGCAGAAGATCTATATCGGCTCGCACCATGGTGCGGATCGTTACTGGACTATTGCGGTGACCGATCCCGGGGGTAAGCGCCACCAGAACGTGTCCTGGTTCATGATCGATGCGTCCCTGCCGGGTATCACCACCCAGCCGCTGTATATGCTCAGCGCCCAGAGCGAGGGCGAAACCGACGAGCATGGCCACAAGAACATCATCTATTTCGACAACGTCCGTGTGCCGGCCGATTGCCTGGTGGGCGGGGAGAATAACGGCTGGAAAGTCGCCTCGACCCATCTGGAGGTCGAGCACAGCGGCCAGGGCAACATCCGCACCAACCCGGTCTGGATCGCGCTGCTGGCGCATTGCCGGACGCAGCATCGCGACGGCCGCCCCCTGATCGAGGACCCGGACGTCCGCGGCAAGCTGGCGGAGATTTACAGCCGGCTGGAGGCGGTGCGCCTGTTATCGACCCGCAATTTCTGGATGGTCTATGCCGGTGAGAAACGATCCTACCACGGATCGCAGGTGTCCTATCTGCGCAAGACCACGAACCTGTGGTTGACCAAGGCGATTCTCGATCTGCTCGGGCCGGAGGCGCTGACCAACGATCCCGTTCTGGGGGCGGTCGGCGGGATTGCCGAGGCGCAGCAGCGGCGGGGCATCGTCGAGCAGCATCCCGGCGGCACCACCGACATCCAGCGGGTCGTGATCGCCCGTCGCCTCGGCGTCGGGGCCCGGGAACCGCAACAGGCGGGACGGCTGGGCGAAGAGGGCCTGGCGCGCAAAATTCCTCAACGTGTGGAGGCGTGAGACGTGGATCTTTCACTTACGCCATCGCAAACCCTGATCCGTGACAGTGCGCGCGGTTTCGTCCGGCGGCACGTGCCGCGGGCGGAACTGGTGCGCCAGGCCAAGGAAGGCGAGACCTGGGATCCGGCCTGGTTCGGGCAGTTCCGTGAGGCGGGTTGGACCGGCGCGCTGGTGCCGGCCGATTTCGGCGGGCTGGATCTGGACCCGCTCAGCGTCGCGCTGATTTTCGAGGAACTGGGCCGCGGCGCGGTGCCCAGCCCGCTGATCGCGTCGAGCGTGATCGCGGTTGGGTTGCTGCGCGGCTGCCGGCCGTCGGCGCCGCGCGATGCGGCGCTGAGGGCGATTGCGGATGGCAGCATGATCATGATCCCCGCGCTGCGGCGGCCTGAGACGTCCTGGAAAGGCGTCGCGGCCACCGGTACGGCGCTGACCGGCGGCAATGGTCGGTGGGTTCTGACGGGCGCAAAAGTGTTCGTGCCCTTCGCGGATGCGGCGACTCATTACTTGGTCAGTGTCGTGAAGCCGGGGGATTCGGCGCCGGCGCTGGCGATCGTTCCGGCTGGGACTGCCGGGATTGCGACCCGGTTGTTGGGGGGCTTCCTGCAGGCGAACCATGAGGTCCGGTTCGACAACGTCGCCGTTGCCGAGAATGCGCTTGTTCACGGCGGGGACGAAACGTTCGACGCGTCGCTGGCGGTCGCGCGTGTGGTGGTGGCCGCCTATCAGGTGGGCGGGATGCTGGAAATGCTCGATATGTCGGTGAGCCACAGCAACACGCGGGTGCAATTCGGCACGCCGATCGGGCGGTTCCAGCGTGTGCAGGATCATATCATCCGATTGCTGAACGCCATGGATGCGGCGAAATGGGCGACCTACGAGGCCGCCTGGGCGATTGAGGCCGGCCGTAACGGTGTGGCGCGCAGCTACCTGGCGGGATCGACTGCCAGCGACAGCTATCTCGAAGCGGCCAACGCGGCGCATGAAGTGCACGCCGCGATCGGCAGCGATCCACGGTTTGGGTTGACGCTCTACACGCGGATGTCGCGGACGATGTATGAGCTGCTGGGGCCGCCTGGGTGGCAGAGACGGCAGATGGCGGATGCGCTGGACTGGTGATGGGGTGGTGGTAGTCGAAGGCGTGTGAAATGTATGGTGCGACTCGTTCATGAGAGAAGGAAGCGGCTATGCGGGTCACCACAGCGGAGTTCATTGAGCATTACGGGAGCCTGTTGGACCGCGCGCTGGCCGAACCGGTGACAATCACCGAGAAGGGCCGAGACCGCCTGGTGGTCCTCTCGGTGGAAGACTATGCCCGGCTGAAACGGCGCGACCGGCGTGTGATGCGGGTAGAGGACCTGACCGAAGAGGAGGTCGCGCTGATCGCCAGAGCCGAGGTGCCGTCAGCGTATGCGCATCTGGATGACGAGATCAAAGACTGGCGCTCGTGATTTGGCCGCGTCCACGGTTCGGTCTCGTGATTCGGATTTCTCGGTGGGCATGGTCGTATGTGGGGCGCTGCGAACTCGCCTGCGCACCTGACGGCCGGACGAGACTTAATGTAATGACACGTCATGCGGCTTTACCGCCGCAGCAACGCGAGGGCGGGAGCATAGGGGAAGTGTGCGGCGGCATGGAAGCATACGAGGTGGCTGGGTAGCACTTATCGGGCGCTGTGGCGTGCGGCTGTGTCTTGCCTTGACGTGTATACATTGGATAGCGTGCGCGAGAAGGGGCAGCCATGACTGACTTTCGAGACTATCTTTCTGGCGACGCCGCAGTGCAGGATAAATTGAAGAAAATTGAAAATAAAGGGTTTATACTGACATATCGAGCCGGCAAACTTGTCATACGGACGGCCAGCGGAACCATTTTGTCGGTCTGCTACAACAAAATGCGGATCTATGCCTTCGTCAAACAAAATAATTTAGACGAGGGTAACGCGCCGGACGCTGACGAACCTTCGTCTCGGCAGGCTGATGCATCACCGGAGCTGCGCATCGCGGAATTGGAAAAGACTATCAGCCGCTTTCGCGAGCGCGGGCGGCTGGCGGTCGCGCAGCGTGATCAATGGAAAAAAACGCGCGCGTGCGGCAGAGCAGCAACTCGCCAACCGAGGCGGGGGCAATTCAAGTCGCAAATACCAGCAGCTCAGGAACGCGCTGGCACAGGGGTTTCACCCGGATCATTCGTCGGGATCGAGCCTCGAGAATATCATCCGCACGGAGACCTTCAAGTTGATCTGGGCGAAAGTCGAGGAGATCGACAGATCATAGTGCGGTGGGCCGCTTGACCTTAAATCAAGACTTATACACATGAAAAACGGCACTATCAGGCTTTATCGCTCACTTTTAGTTCACAACTTCTGCAAGCGCGCCGTCATCGACATGGCAGGCGCCTGCGGACCTAATGCTTCGATGGGCTGCGCGCCTTATCGGCCGCGAACGCACGATGCAATTCCTCGTGCAGTTGCGCGATAGCGGAGAACAGGCCGTCAAATTTTTTGAACTCCCGGCCCCTTCGGGCGATCGAGATCACGAACAGCACAAACGCGGCCGGCACCAGGATGCCGACGAGGACGATCGCGATCCGGGCAGCATTGTTCATAATTCAACCTCCTTGAGTACGGCAGAAAGCCGTTCCGCTATCTGCTTATAGGCGCTGCGCTCATCGTCGAGGCGGCGTGCACCGATCCAAGCTGCGCCTCCCATCACGACGCCACCTCCCACAGCAATCAGAGCAAGGAAGCCGATCACCGGATTCAAGAGGGCGACATCGCCACCGATAATGAGACCAGTGCCGCCGCCGACGGCCATCTGACCGACCAACCCCCGCTCTGATTCCCGTGTGTCTCTCAACCGCTCGGCCTCACTCATGATCAGTGTGAGACGGTTCAGAACGCCAATCTTTTCCGCGGGATTGTTATCAAGTCGCACAAGACGCTTCTTCAACTCAGGCAAGAACGCAGCATCATCAAAAAGATCTCTGATCTGTACAAGTTCGCCGTACGGCATCGAGTGCGGAATTCGCGCCTCGATCTGCCGGAGGATCGCTTCGACATCGGGACCTTGGGAAGTCTGAGACATCGGGAACCGAAAACCTCCCCGCGCGCTGGAGTGTCCGCATAGATTTGGCGGACATGCAAGCTTGAACGAACGCCGGCTTCAGAACCGGATCGCGTAACGTACTGCGGAGGCTCGCGGCCTCGAATGGATGTTCGGCTCGCGAGCCGCCCGTCCTGACCGCAACCGCCCGGACTTGGCCTGCTCGCGCGGCTACGCCCCGGGGGCTTTCCGCCGCGCCGCCCGCTTCGCCGCCGCCTCCTCCAACGCGGCATCCCGAGCGGTGGTGGCCAGAGCGTCCGCGCGCTCATTCATGGGGTTGCCGAAGTGGCCGCGCACCCATTTCCACTCGATTTGATGCGGTTCGGCCGCCGTCAGGATGCGCTGCCACAAATCCATGTTCGCCACCGGATCGCCGTTGGCATTGCGCCAGTTCTTGCGCACCCAACCCGTGTGCCAGCGCGTGATCCCGTTCTTCAAATATTGGCTGTCGGTGTGCAAAGCGACCCAGCACGGCCGTTTCAGCGACTCCAGCGCCGCCGCCGCCGCGGTGAGTTCCATCCGGTTGTTGGTGGTCTCCGGCTCGCCGCCCGACAGTTCTTTTTCCACCCCCCGGAACACCAGGATCGCCGCCCAGCCGCCCGGCCCGGGGTTGGGCTTGCAGCCGCCATCGGTCCAGATCTCCACCACCTCGGTCCCCGGCGGGCGCGGCGTCACCGTCACATCGTTTTCAGAGTCCATACGCGTGCTCGTCTCCAGCCGACAGATGGAACCGCAGCCGGCGGAGGTATTCCAGCGGATCTTTGCGGGTGACCAGAGCGCCCGGCGGCGTGTTCAGCCAATCGTACAGCCGGGTCAGCAGAAAGCGGAGCGCCGCCCCCTGGCACAGCACCGGCAGTGCCGCCCGCTCCGCGGGGGACAGCGGACGGACGGCGGTATAGGCGGACAAAAGCGACCGCGCCTTGGTGACGTTGAAGGCGAAGTCCGGCTCGAAGCACCAGGCGTTCAGGCAGATCGCGACATCGTAGGCCAGGATGTCGGTCGCGGCGAAATAGAAGTCGATCAGGCCCGACAGCCGCCCTTCGAGGAAAAACACATTGTCCGGGAACAGGTCGGCGTGGATGTGGCCGACCGGCAGACCGTCGGGCCACGCGCCCAGAATTTGCCCCAGCGCCGCATCCAGTTCGGCGGCTAAACCCGGCTGCACCTCGTCGGCCCGCGCCCGGGCCCGGTCGAGCAGCGGCATCCAGCCGTGTGGTCCCAGTGCGTTGGTCCGCACCGGCGCATAATCCGCTCCCGCCCGGTGCAACGCCGCCAGCGCCTCGCCAACCGGCCCGCAATGCTCCGACCGCACGCGGCGCGGCCACACGCCCGGCAGGAAGGTGGTGATGGCGGCGTGCCGCCCGGACAGGGTCCGCAACGCCACCCCATCGCGCCCATGCACCGGCAGCGGGCACACGATCCCCCGCCGCGCCAGATGGTCCATCAGCCCCAGGAACCACGGCAGGTCCGCCGGATCGACCCGCTTTTCATACAGTGTCAGGATATAATCGCCGACCGTCGTCCGCAGCGAGTAGTTGGAGTTCTCGACCCCCTCCGCGATGCCGCGGAACGCGACCATCCGGCCGATGTCGTAGTCCGCCAGAAACTGCGCCAGGGCGTCGTCGGAGACCTCGGTATAAACGGCCATGCGCCGTTCAGTGCGTCCAGTTTTCGGTCCGCCGCCAGCTAAAGTTGTCGGCATAGGCCTTGGGACGCACCCGCCGCTCCTGCGGCAGTTCGATGTCGTAGGCGAGGCCCGCGCGTTCGGCGTAGGCGACGGCTTCCTCCCGCGTGGCGAAGGTCAGTTTGACCTCGGCTTTGGTGTCGGAGCCGCTGATCCACCCCATCAGCGGATCGGCGCGCCGCGGTGCGTCGGGGGGGAACTCGATGACCCAGTGATGCGTCTTGCCGCGGCCCGATTGCATGGCGTTTTTAGGAGGCTGGAAGATACGGGCCGGCATGCAGACATTCTCCAATGGGATGGTCGGGGCGGCGGGACTCGAACCCACGACCTCCTGTACCCAAAACAGGCGCGCTACCAGGCTGCGCCACGCCCCGACTGATCCGGCCGCAACCTATGGACGAGCGGGCACCAGCGCAAGGGTTACTATGTTCCGACCCGAAGCGGCTTCCAGGGCGGGCGCGGCGTCAACGGCCTCGACCGGGGCACGAAGCGACCTGACCCGCGCCGCTATGCGCCGCGGCCGCAGCGCGGTCGATCGCGGAGGTCGGGCAAGCCGGGGATCGAGATCTCGGGCTGTCCGTGGACGACACCAGAGGGCCGGCCTGCGGGGCGTTCCAGAGCGTGCTGCGGTCACCCCACATCCAGCCGTGATGTATGCCTGATCGTCCAGGACACCCACCTTCGGGCTGCAGTGTCTCGTATCACCCGCACGAGATCACTTGTCGGTGACAGCGGGCATGGCGGATTGCCGGCGGCAGGGGTTGTAAAGTTTGCCGACAATCCGCGGTGCCGCGGCCTCAGCGGTTGCGGCGGCGAGCGGCCCCCAGGCCAATCAGGCCAACCGCCAGGACGGTCATCGTGGCGGGTTCCGGGGTATCAAGGGCCGGGTTCGCCGGGGCATCGATCGCCTGGGCGACCGAGATGGTGCCCGTCTCTGAGCTTTCGGTGAAGCCGATACTGAAATCGACAGACGAACCAAGCAAGTAAGGGCTGTTGGCGACAGCGGTCGTGTCACCCGTCAGGGTGCCGACAAACGCGAGGCCGATATTGCCATCCGAAATAGATGTCACGACCTCGTTCGTGAAGGTGAACGTCAGACCGTCGATGCCGACGCTGAACGGCGTAATGCCGCCGGTCACGAGATTATAGACCGAGATCGGGACGGTGTAGGGATCTCCGACAGTCACTGGGCCGCCATTGGCGGTCAGCAGATTGTTGGGGTCGCCGAGATATGGATTTGAGGCACCCGAGATCACTCTCGACCCGCCAGTGACCTGGATTTGCGTGGTCGTGACCCCGATCTCCCAATCGCTGGGGCCGCCGCCATAGGTGGTGGTTATGGTGGCGCCGAGCACCGCTCCTGAGAAGGATCCGTTGGGGGTGGTCGGCACAGCATAGGCAGAAGCCACCACACCCAGTGTCAAGGCGGACGCCAGTGCGGCTCCGGATAGGCATCTGATAGCCTTATTGGCTCTCATCGGTCCAGTTCTCCTGATGTCCAGCCCTCTCTGGGCCTGCAGGGAACTAAGCAAATGCCGTGCCAATGTGAAGAATCATGTCCGATCAATGGCTTGCCGACGGCCAAATCACGGGCTGTGGCCACGTGTAAACTTTCCTGAGGTTCGCGATGGTCGGGCGGCAACGCTGCGCCGCGGTATTCGCCGTCACGGGGCGTTGCCGAAAATCCGCTGCTTCACCGTGTCGCCGACGCGGATGTTCAGCTTCGCGGTCAGGCCGCCTTGCAGCTCCAACGTGGCGCGCACCGGGCCGTGGCTGTCGATCACCGCCAGGCTTTGCGGCACGGTATCCTCGGCGATGGCCCTGATCGAACCGTCCGGGTTGATGAACACCATGTCCAGCGGCAACAGCGTGTTCTTCATCCACATCTGCGACTCGCGTGGCAGTCCCCAGTCGAACAGCATGCCGGTGTTGGCGGGCACCGCGGTGCGGAACATCTCGCCGGTCATCTGCTGGTCCTGGCTGAGCGCCATCTCCACCTGGAAGTCGTGGCTGGTGCCGTCGCGGGAGACGATCACCAGCTTTTCGGTGGGCAAGGTGGGCTGCGGCGCGGTGGCCTCGTGGAATTGCGCTTCTGCGGCGACCGGCAGCAGGACCAGCAGGGCGAGCAGGGAACGGCGTTGCATGCGGGCTGGGTCTCCGGCTGGGGGCGGCGGGGTTGTAGCGGGGCCGCCTGGGCGGGGCCAGGGGCGGGAAAGGCGACGGTCGTCGCAAGATACTCCCCCTCCCCTCGTTGGAGGGAGCGGGGGGAGGGGGTT
>Ga0302279_10005511_pt1 | contig 14095 bp, 11 predicted proteins | sample III_Bog_N3_3_FD_194541 | JGI IMG/M metagenome (GOLD analysis project Ga0302279, IMG submission 194541) | Peat permafrost microbial communities from Stordalen Mire near Abisko, Sweden - III_Bog_N3_3 | ecosystem: Environmental > Terrestrial > Soil > Wetlands > Peat | place: Sweden: Abisko...
CGCTTCGAGTAGGCGCCGTGGTTGGCGTCGTGCATGACGCTCATCCCGATGGCGGCGATCGCGAGGCCTACGGAAACGGCGAGAGCGGCCGCGGTCCACCAGGTGTGGGCCGCGAAGACGAGCAATGCCCAGGAGACCGAGAACCACGCGAGGATGAAGGCGCTCTTGCCGTACATCCGCGGCACGTCACGGCGTGAGCGTTCCGTGCCAGCCTCGCCCGCGAAGTAAGCGTCGGCTCGAGTCTTGAGCTCGACCGAGAACTCGCGATGTTCGGCGAAGCGCACGCGCGCGGGCGCATCGAGGGCGGCAGGCATCATTAACCGTACGCCGCATAAGCTCACGCATTGTCATGTTTTCGCGAGATCGCCTCCGATTCGACCGGGCGAGCCTTTTACGTCGAGACGCGAGCCACCTCGTCGAGCGTCGTCGCCCCGGCCTCCGCCCGCGCGAAGCCGACGCGGCGAAGGGAGGCGATCCCTCTCCGTCGAAGGATCTCGCGGTAGCCCCCGGCGTTCGCCTTCACCTTGATGAGCTGCCGCACCTCGTCATCCATCTCGAGCATCTGGAAGATGCCCGTCCGCCCGCGGTAGCCGGTGCCGCTGCACTTCGCGCACCCCCTCGGTCGCACCATCTCCGTGCCGGCCGCCATGAGTACCTCGTCGCCGTCCATGAAGTCCGTGTCGAGGCGCACCATCGCGCGGCAGTCGGTGCAGGGCACCCGTACGAGGCGCTGCGCCAGCACGACCGACAGCGAGTTCGCGATGATCCAGGGTTCAACCCCGAGGTCGACGAGGCGCATGATCGTCTCGACGACGTCGGACGTGTGGAGCGTCGACATTACCAGGTGACCCGTGAGTGCCGCTTGCAACGCGATGGCCGCCGTCTCCCCGTCGCGGATCTCTCCGACGAGGATGACGTTCGGGTCCTGCCGCAGAATGGCGCGCAGCCCAACCGCGAACGTAAAGCCCGCTCTCTGGTGGATCTGCCCCTGGGTCAGCGCGCTGATCTCGACCTCGATCGGGTCCTCCAGGGTCACGACGTTGACGCGCTTCGTGTCGATGAGCGACATGCAGGAATACAGAGTCGACGTCTTCCCGGAGCCCGTAGGGCCCGACGTGACGATCAGCCCCTGCGGCCGCGTGACGAGCTCGCGCAAGCGCTTCTGCGTGATCGGGCCCATCCCGAGGTCCGCGAAGTCGATGCGGTGCTGTCCGCGAAGGAGCCGGAGCACGACCTTCTCGCCCTGCGAGCAAGGGAACGTCGACGCTCGGAGGTGGAGACGGTGCCCGCCCCCTTGCTCGTAGGTGATCTGGCCGTCCTGCGGGAGCCGCCGCTCGGAGATGTCGATCCGAGCGAGCACCTTCGCGCGCGAGATGACCTGCAGACCAACCTCGACGGAGATGCTCTTGTGCTCCACCATTCGACCGTCGACCCGCATCCGGACCTGGAGCCGGTCCGCTTTCGGCTCGAGGTGGATGTCGCTCGCGCCGGATCGAGTGGCGATCGCGATGATCTCGTCGAAGATGGCGACGGCCTCTCCGTCGAACATGGCACGCGGGACGGGCGGCGGAGCGGGGGGCGGGGCGGGCGGCGCTGGGCTCATGGGTCCCTCCATCATACCGAGCGCGCGCGAATTGCCCCAATCCGGTGCAAAACGTTTCGGTCAGTCGAGGTGCGGGTGGAAGCAGGCGACCTTGTGCCCGGAGCCGGCGGTGACCTCGGTCAGCGGCGGCGCCGAGACGTCGCATTTGCCTGGCTCGAAGCGCGGGCAGCGCGGATGAAAGGTGCAGCCGGGCGGGGGGTCGATAGGGGAGGGGATGTCTCCTTCGAGCAGGACGCGAAGCTTGCGTCGGCCCGGCTCGACGAACGGCACGGCGCTCATGAGGGCGCGCGAATACGGATGCATCGGGTGATCGTAGAGCTCCGCTGACGTCGCTTGTTCGACGACGCGTCCGAGGTACATGACGCACACGCGGTGGCTCATGTGCTCCACGATCTTGAGATCGTGCGAGATGAACAGGTACGTCAGCCCGAGGCGCTCCTGGAGGTCCTGCAGAAGGTTCACGATCTGCGCCTGGATCGACACGTCGAGCGCGCTGATGGGCTCGTCGCAGACGATGAACTCGGGCTGTACCGCGAGCGCTCGCGCGATCCCGATGCGCTGCCGCTGCCCCCCCGAGAACTCGTGCGGGTAGCGGTCTATCGACTCGCGCCGGAGCCCGACCTGATCGAGCAGCTCCGCGATCATGCGCGCCTCGTCGGCCGCGGTCGCTGCGAGCTTGTGCACGCGGATCGCCTCGCCCACGATCTGCTTGACCGTCATGCGCGGGTTGAGGCTCGAGTACGGGTCCTGGAAGATGATCTGCATCTTCCGTCGCAGCGGCCTCAGCGCGCTCTGTCCGAGCGGTACGAGGTCTCGCCCGTCGTAGAAGACCCGACCGTACGTCGGATCGATGAGTCGCAGGATGAGCCGCCCCAGCGTGCTCTTTCCGCAGCCGCTCTCCCCCACGAGCCCCAGAGTCTCGCCGCGACGGACGCGCAGCGACACCCCGTCCACCGCGCGCACGAACTTCTCCTCGCGCGAGAACCACCCTTTCTCGACCGGGAAATACTTGGCGAGCCGATCGACCACGATCAGCGTGCGATTCGGAGCCCTCTGCGACTCGGGGTGCCCCGGGAGCTCGCCGCGTGAGCTCATCGGCGGCGGCGCGTTCGACGGGAAAGCGGTGTCGCCGTTGCTGCCGCCGTTGCTGCCGCTGTTACTCACAGCTCGCTCGCCCGGATGCACCGGCTCTCGTGCTTCCCGCTCTCGTCGTGCACCGTGACGAGCGGCGGCTCGGCCTTCGTGCACTCGTCGATCTTCATCGGGCAGCGATCGGCGAAGCGGCAGCCGGCCGGGAGGTTACGGAGATCGGGGACGAGCCCTTCGATCGTCGTCAGGCGGCGGCGCTTGTTCTCTTCTCCGCGGACCCGCGGCTTGGGGATGCTCTCGAGCAAGCCGCGCGTGTACGGGTGGCGCGGCCTCGCGAAGATCGAAGCGACGGGGGCGCTCTCGACGACGCGCGCCGCGTACATGACGATGACCTGCTCGGTGTGCTCGGCGACGACGCCGAGGTCGTGGGTGATGAGCACCACGCTCATGCCGAGCCGCTCGCGCAGCTCCCGTAGGGTCTCCAGGATCTGCGCCTGGATCGTCACGTCGAGGGCCGTCGTCGGCTCGTCCGCGAGCAGCACCTTCGGCTCGCACGCGATGGCCATGGCGATCATCACCCGCTGCCGCATCCCTCCCGACAGCTGGTGCGGGTACGCGCGCGCGTTCGTCTCGGGCGATGGAATCCCCACGAGGCGGAGCATCTCCACCGCGCGCTCCCACGCGTCGGCCCGCGACCGCTTCTGGTGCAGGCGTATGGCTTCGACGATCTGCGAACCCACCGTGTAGACGGGGTTCAGGCTGGTCATCGGCTCCTGGAAGACCATCGAAATGTGATTGCCTCGAACGCCGCGCATGTCGCGCTCCGAGAGCGTGAGCAAGTCGCGCCCTTCGAACTCGATGGCGCCGCTCTCGATGTCTCCCGGAGGCGTCGGCACGAGGCGCAGGATCGACAGTGCCGTGACGCTCTTGCCGCATCCGCTCTCGCCGACGATCCCGACGCTCGCGCCCGCCGGCACGTCGAACGAGACCTGGTCGACGGCGCGGAACGAGCCCGTGTCCGTACGGAAGCTCGTCACGAGGTCGCGGACGCGGAGGAGCGGCCCCGGCATAGGGCCCCTTATAGCCCAGGCGCGCTTGGGGCTGCGGCTACTTCATGAAGCCGGACGCGAGACTGCCGGCGGTGCCCTTCAGCGGGCCCGGGATGGGGAGCTTCTTCGCTGCGGCGGCGGCGCCCTCCTTCGCGAGGTCGGCAGCGGCCCCCTTCGGATCGCGCGCAGCGTTCGAGACGGCGCCCGCCGCACCGAGCGCGGATCCGAGGCCCGAGGGAGCCCCCGGCAGCTTGTTGCCGAGCCCGGCTGCGCCGTTCGGGACGCTGGGGAGCTTGCCGCCTACCGCCGGCGTGTTCGGGACGCTCGAGAGACCGTGCGCGCCCTTGCCGACGCTACCTACGCCACCGACGGACGGGACCGACTCGGACACCGTGGCCGTGCCGCCCGGGAGGCCGTGCCCCTTCACGCCTGGGACGGCCGGTACGCCGTGCGCGAGCGTACCGGTCCCGACCTTCGCGTCGGGCAGCTTCGCGCTTGCAGTCGCGCCGCCTAGACTGCCGAGACCGCCGACACCCGAGAGGCCGAGACCACCGCCGCCGCCTGCGCTACCGCCCGAGGGGCGACCGCCCGCATCGAGGGTCGGGATCTGTACGGCAAGCGCCTGCGCCGAGCTGCCCGGGGCCAGGCTCGCGAGGATCTGCGTCAGCACGTTCGTCTGGAACGAGAGGGCCTCTTTGGTGGCCGAGACCGTCGCGAGGATCCCGGTGGCATGCAGGAACCACGCGGTCGTGCGCGTGATCGTCTCCTTCGTCAGCTCGTCGATCTTCAGGTTGCCCATGTCGGCCGGGCTCATCCCTGCGAACGACACGTCGACGTCGGTTCCGTGAAGCGTGACCGACGGCTTGAGCTTCGTCATGTCGGGGCGCTTCCCCGTCTTCTCCTGGATGATGTCGGCGACGATGCGCGGGACGGCGGCCTTGACCGAGCTGACCATCGACGGCAGGGCCATCGGGTAGCGGACGGCGGCAGCGCTGTTGGCAATATCCGCGTCGGCGAGCGCCTGGAGGAGGTTCGCGATGGCCGGGGCGAGCTTCGCCTTCTGGTCGTCGGGAACCGCCTTCGCCGCGTCGCCCGCCGTCGCGAGGAACGCCTTCTCGAGGGGCGCCACGTCGTTCTCCGAGTCCGACTTCATCTTCTCGAGCTTCGCGGCCGTCGCCAGGTGGTGAGCCTTCTCGTCCGGGTCGATGTCCTTCGCGTCGGCCGCCGCCTTCTCCTGATCGATGAGCGCGCCGATGCCGGCGATCTCGACCTTCTTGCCGAGGATGTCCGAGTACGAGGTGGCGAGGTCGGGGTTGATCGTCGCGAGCAGGTTCGGATGTTCCCCCCTGGAGCTCTTGAGCATCGGTAGCGTGCGTACCCAGACCTCGGCCGCGACGACGCGCGCGTGCGACTCGACGTACATCGGGTCGGCCCCCGCGAGCTTGAGCTCCTGCGCGGCCTCTTTCGGGTCGGGACCGACGTTCTTCAGCCAGTCCGACGTCGCGCTCGTCGGCGTCGCCGTCAGGAGGCGATTGACCTCCTGCACCGTCGCGTCCGCCACGTCGGCGCGGCGGACGACGACCGTCATCGGCGCCGGGTCCTGGATGGCCCACATGACCTTCGGGTTACCGATGGCCGCGAGCGCGCCGCATCCTGTCGAGGTCGTGAGCACGAGGCCCAGGAACACAGCCGAAGCAAAGGTCGACAGGGGGCGGGAGATGCGGATGTTCATGGTGATAACCTCGGGTCGGTCTTGGGAGCGCGGTTTGGCTTGGGTCGTGGGGGCGACCGCGTCTCGTCGAGCGGCGAGCGGTGTTTACCTCGGGATGGCCCGGCGCGCCGGTCCACCAAACGGATGACAACACGTCTCGCGGGGGTCCGCAGGCCCATTCGTGCCGTGTTTGCCGCGATTTGGGAGCGAAGGAGGGACACGTACGCGGCTGTAGTATCCTCCCTCCGCATGCCCCCCGTCGTGCGCCCGCTGCGGTCCGACGTCTGCTGGATCTCGGCGTTCTTGGTCCTCGTGGGCGGGCTCGGGTGCGCACGGCGTCCCGTCGCATGCGACGGGGCGGGGCCCTGCGGGGGCGTGGTCTCGACCACATCGCGTCGATTCGTGCTCCCGGTGACCGAGGAAGCCTACCTCGAGCGTGGGACCGCGGCCCCCCCAGGGACGCTTCCGGCGTGGGTGACCCTTGGCAAGCAAGGGAACGGGCCGCGGGCGGTGCTCCTTCGCTTCGCGGTGCCCGCGGACCTCGAGGTTGAGCAGGCGTTTCTGCTGTTCGATCGCGCCGACGATGTCGACTCGGACGGCGCCGGTGTCGGTCTGCACGCCGAGCGGGTCATTGGCCCCTGGAGGCCCGAGTCGGCGACTTGGGTGTCGGGCCCCGAGCTGCGAGACGCACGCGACCCGACGCTCTTGCTCCGTCGCGGAGGCCCGCGGCGGATCCGCGTCGACGTCACGCGGATGATGAAGCGCCCCAACGCAGCCGAGCCCCCCGACCAGGGGGTAGCGCTCGTCGCGGACCGCGCGACCAGCCAGGGCGTCGCTATCACGCTGGTGCCCGACGTCGCCTCGCCGCTGCCGGGTGACCCGGAGTCGGTGTTGAACGCGATTCACCTGCCGCCTCGGCTGGAGCTGTATGTGAAGTGATCGTCGCGGTGGTCCCTTGGTCGGACCTCATCTCGCACAGACCTCATCCTCCCAGCCTCCTTCTCCCTGAAGGGAGAAGGAGGAGCGCTCTGGCATGGTGTTTCGATAGACATCCCTTCTCCCTTTAGGGAGAAGGGACCGAGGGATGAGGTCTGCGGGATTTGGGAGAAGGGACCGAGGGATGAGGTCTGCGGATTGATGTCCGCGGGATAAAGCAGCCGCTGCCGTCGCCGGTCGAAACGATGCTAAAAGAGAACCCCGATAGGAGCGCTACGATGACCCTGCTGAAACGCGTGCAAGAGAACGGGAAAGTGGTCGCCCTCGTCGCTGTCTTGGCTGCGGCCGCGGCCTTCGGGGTGACGATGACGAACGCCTCGGCGCAGTCGCCTCGCGCGACCCTCCCGTCAGCGGCTCCTCTCGCGGCGAGCCCTCACGCGGACGGGGAGCACTTCTCAGTCGACGCCGCGCTCGTCGGGCCGTGCGCGCCGAACGCCGAATGCACCATCGCCATCAAGGTGGCGGTCCGCGACGACTACCATGTGAACCCCGAGTTCCCGCACAAGTTCACCGCGCAGGACGCTGCGGGCGTGGAGTTCCTCGGGAAGGACCCGGCGAAGAAGAACGTCTTCAGCAAGACGGCCGGCGACTTCGCCTCGAGCGATCCGAAGTCCGCGGTGCTGACGGTTCGCTTCAAGGCGCAGCCCGGCTCGCCGACCATCACCGGGACTCTCAAGCTCGGGGTGTGCTCGGACCAGAACTGCATGCTCCCGGTGGTCGACCTGGCGATACCGGTGACGGTGAAGTGAGCGTGACCTCTCCGGCACCGGTAGGCTCGGCAGACCTTCTGAAGCAGATCGGCGCGATCGCCGAGAGCGTCGAGACGCGGTTCAAGGCGGGGCGTCGCGTCCTCTCCTTCGCCGAGTACCTCGATCTCTTCGCCTCCGACCCGGCGCGCCATTCGCGCGATGCGAGCCGCTACCTCCGCGACACGTTCGACTACTTCGGCACCGCCCCCGTCCAGTACCCCTGGGGCGACTTCACCCGCTACAAGCTCTTCGATCTGCCCTGGGAGCATGAGGATCGCACCGCGGACGGCCGCGCGCGCGGCTCACTCATCGGCCAGGAGCATGTCCAGGAAGAGATCTACCGCTCGATCGCGAACTTCGCGCGCGAAGGGAAGCCGAACCGCCTGGTGCTCCTGCACGGTCCGAACGGGTCGGCGAAGAGCACGATCGCGTACTGCCTGATGGCGGCGCTCCAGCACTACTCGACCCTCGACGAGGGGGCGCTCTACCGCTTCCACTGGGTCTTCCCGTCGAACAAGACGATCCGCGGCGCTCTCGGTTTCGGGAACAGGGCCGACTCGAACGCGGTCGACCCGGCGCTCAGCTACGCGCACCTCGCGGACGACCAGATCGACGCGAAGCTTATCGTCGAGGTCCGCGACCATCCGCTCTTCCTCGTCCCGATGGCGGACCGGCGCGCGCTCGTGGAGCGCTTGCTGAAGGAGGCGCACGAAAAGAGCAAGGCGGCGGCCGACAGCCTCGAGCCAGCGTGCGACTGGCTCATTCGAGGCCAGCTTTCGCACAAGAGCCAGCTCGTCTTCGAAGCGCTGCTCGCGAGCTACCACGGCTCCTACACCGAGGTGCTGAAGCACGTGCAGGTAGAGCGCTACTTTATCTCGCAGCGCTACCGCGTCGGCGCGGTGACCATCGGCCCGCAGCTCAGGGTCGACGCGTCGGAGCGTCAGATCACGGCCGACCGCTCGCTCAGCGCGCTGCCGGCGTCGCTGCAGGCGATCACGCTCTTCGAGACCCAGGGCGAGCTCGTCGAGGCGGCCGGGGGGCTCCTCGAGTTCAGCGATCTCCTCAAGCGCCCGCTCGACGCGTTCAAGTACCTCCAGCTCTCCATCGAGACGGGCGAGGTCGCGCTCTCGCAGCAGAACGTTCAGCTCAACTGCGTCATGATTGGCAGCGCCAACGAGCTTCACCTCGACGCGTTCCGCGAGCACCCGGAGTTCGCGAGCTTCCGAGGGCGCCTCGAGCTGATTCGCACGCCCTACCTCCGGAGCTACCTGCAGGAGCAGGCGATCTACGACACGCACGTCGCGCCGCAGGTGAAGCGCCACGTCGCCCCTCATGCCACGCGCATGGCCGCGATGTTCGCGGTGCTCACGCGCATGCGCAAGCCGAGCGTCGACAAGTACCCGCGCCCGGTCGACGGGGCCGTCGGGGGGCTCACGGCGTTCGAGAAGATGGAGCTCTACACGACGGGTCGCGCTCCGAGCCGGCTCGATCGCGAGACGCAGCAGCTCGTTCGCTCGAACGTCAAGGCGCTGCACGCCGAGAGTGATTCGTACCCGATCTACGAAGGGCGCATCGGAGCCAGTCCGCGCGAGATTCGAGGGGTGCTCCTCGATGCGTCGCAGTCGCCCAGCTACAAGTGCCTCTCGCCGCTCGCGGTGCTGGAGGAGGTCGACGCCCTATCGGCGCGCAAGGCGGAGTTCGAGTGGCTCCAGCAGGACGTGGTGGCTGGCGGTTACCACGACGTGAAGGAGTTCCGTGTCCTCACGTTCGAGCGGCTGCTCGACCTCTGGGAAGAGGAGCTCTACACGGCGAGTGGCTTCGTCGACGAAGGGCGCTACGCGGAGCTCTTCGAGCGCTACGTGCAGCACGTGAACGTGTGGACCCGCAAGGAGCGCATCCGCAACAAGCTGACGGGCGAATACGAGGACCCGGACGAGAAGCTGATGGCGGAGGTGGAGCGCCTCCTCGAGATCAAGGGGGACGTCGACACGATGCGCCGCCAGATCATCAGCGGGTTCGCCGCCTGGAGCCTCGACCACCCGAACGATCAGGTCAACGCCGCGATCGTCTTCCCGCAGCACCTTCGCCAGATTCGCGACGCGGTCCTCGCCGACAGGAAGCCGGCCGTGGCGCGCCTCACACGAGACCTCGTCATCCTCACGCGGGAGGACGGGGCGGGGCTCGACATTCCGCGGCGCAAGGATGCGGACGCGGCGCTCGCTAGGCTCGTGACGCTTGGCTACTGCAAGGACTGCGCGGGGGACGCGGCGAGCACGGTGTTACGGCGACGGTTCCACGAGCTCTTGTAGTGGGGCACACGGCGCGAGCTTGACCGAGTCCGCTTCGCTCGGGCGCGAGGTTCGTCGGCTCGCGCTCCCGGCCATCCTCAATTCGCTCCTGCTCACGCTGGTCCTCGTCGTGGATCGCGTGATGCTCGGCCACCATGCCGAGTCGTCCCTCGCGGCGATGCAAATCGCCGGGCCGGTCGAGTGGACGTCGTGGAGCCTCTTCACCGCGTTCCAGGTCGGCACCCTCGCGCGCGTCGGCCGCTTCGTCGGCCGCAGCGACAACCCCCGCGCCACCCTCACTGCGCGCGTCTCGATCGCTCTCGCGATCGCCATCGGCGCGTTCATCGGTCTCGTCAGCCCGTGGATCGTCGACGCCGCCACCTGGAGTGCCCCGCGCGCATCGACCGAGGTCATCGCGTCGGCTCGCGCGTACCTCTCGATCACCCTCGCGTGCTCGCCGGCCGTCGTCGTCGGCGCCACGGCGGTCGCCATTCTCCAGGCCGCAGGCGACACGCGGACGCCGCTCGCCATCGGCGTCCTCGTCAACGTCGTGCACGTCGCGCTGAACCGCGTCCTCATCCTCGGCGCGTTCGGCATCCCCGCGATGGGTCCACGCGGCTGCGGCATCAGCACCGGCATCACCTTCGTGCTCGAGGCGCTCGCCGCGGTGCTCGTGCTCACCTATCGCCCGAAGCCCGTCACTCTCCGAGGCGGGTCGTCCGACTGGACGCACGTCAAGCACGAGGCGCGCGCCATTGCGAAGATCGCCGTCCCCTCGCTGCTCGAGCGGATCCTCTACCACTCCGGTTACCTCGGCTACGTCGCCATCATCGCGCTCCTCGGCGACGCCTCGATGGCCGCCAACCAGGCCCTCATGAGCATCGAGGCGATCTGTTACCTCTCTGGCGATGGGTTTGGAGTCGCAGCGGCGGCCCTCGTCGCGCAGAACCTCGGACGGGACGACTCGAAGGGGGCCGAACGGCTCGCGCGACGGGCGTCGGAGTACGCGGTGCTCATGCTGACCACGCTGGGGGTCCTGGCGTATCTGCTGCGGAAGCCGCTGCTCGGCGTGTTCTCGTCCGACGCGGACGTGCTCACGGTGGGGTTCGACACGATTCCGGTGCTCGTGCTCGCGCAGCCCTTCATGGCCGTCAGCATCGTGCTCGGGCAATCGCTCCGTGGGGCGGGGGACACGCGCGGAGCGCTCGGAGTCAGCGCGCTGGGGGCGCTGCTTGTGAGGCTCTCGTGCACGTGGTTCTTCGCGATGAAGCTGCACATGGGGCTACGGGGAGTATGGCTCGGGTCGACGTGCGACTGGATGGTGCGGAGCGTGCTGCTGGTCGTGTGGGGTCGAGGAAGGCTGCGCCGGATGGCTTCGCTCGTCGTGTGAAGCGGCCGGGAGGTGCAAACAGCGCGCTGTCATGCAGAGGCCGAAGGCCGAAGCACCCCCCGAGGCCCGCATGCAGGTGTTGCTCGGGGGGTCCCTCGCTGGCGCTCGGGATGACAGCAAAAGCGAGACCCGGCTCGCAAGAGTGAGACCTCCGCTTCACCCCACCATCCGCTCGAGCATCCCCCGCGCGGTCTTCACACCGTAGATCGAGCCGCGATCGGGAGACAGGATGGGTCCGAGGACCACCCCTGCGATGACCGCCGCCACGAACAGCGTTGGCTCGTCCTCGTCCGCCCCCTCCGGTAGCCCCACAAGCACCACCATCGTGCACCGCTTCGCCAGCAGCGCGAGCCCCCCTCCGCCTTGCGCGCTCTCCGCGCACGCGAGGTCCTCCTCTGTTCGCGGCCTCAGAAAGACGCTGCGGAGCGCGTTCGGCAGCGGCGGCCTCGTCAGAAGCAGGTGGGCCGCGTCCTTCTTCGGCGGCGACTCGCCGTACGCCTTCGGACGTGTCAGCTGAAGCTCCGCGCGAAAGAACTGCTTGGCGTGCCTCGCCCACCCCGACGCGTCGAGGCTCGCGTCGCGGAGCTGCGCGAAGACCAGATAGCTCCGCGCCGGCTGCAGGGCGTCCCACGCGCTTTCCGGGAGGAGGCCCGCGGCATCCAGTGGCAGCGGCGGGGGGCTAGACGTCGGCATCGTGTGCAGCCGAGCGTAGTATGAGAGCCCATGGCGCCGCGCTTCATCGACACCCACTGCCACCTCGACCCGTCGTATTTCCCCGGTGGACCTGACGACGTCGTCGCGCGCGCCGAGGCGGTCGGCGTGGGAGGTTTCGTGGTCATCGGCGTCGGGAAGGACCTCGGCCCCGCGCGGTCTGCGGTGGATCTCGCGACGCGATGGTCGTCGAAGGTGGGAGCCGCGGTCGGGGTCCATCCGCACGACGCGAGCTCCCTCGACGACGCGATGATGACGGAGCTATCCACGCTGGCCGCCGATCCGCACGTCGTGGCGGTCGGCGAGATAGGCCTCGACTACCACTACGATCACTCGCCGCGGGAGACGCAGCGGGACGTCTTCGCGAAGCTCATCGCGCTCGCGAAGAGAGAGCAGAAGCCCATCGTCGTCCACACGCGCGAGGCCGCGGCCGACACCCTCTCGCTGCTCGAGTCGGAAGGGGCGCGCGACGTCGGGGGCATCATCCACTGTTTCAGCGAGGATCTCGCGTTCGCGAAGGGGGCGCTGGCCCTCGGGTTCGACCTCTCGTTCTCGGGGATCGTCACGTTCAAGAGCGCGCACGCCATCCACGAGGTCGCGGCGTGGGCGCCCGAGGACCGCATCCTCATCGAGACCGACAGCCCGTACCTGGCTCCCGTGCCGCTTCGAGGCAAGCCGTGCGAGCCCGCATACGTCGTCCACACGGCCGCCCGCCTCGCGCAGCTCCGCGGCGTGACGGTCGACGCCATCGCGCTCGCGACCTCGGCGAACGCCGAGCGCCGCTTCCGCCGTACGTTCGCGACGACGACGCCGACGCTGCCCGGCTGAGCACACGCCGTGGCGCTGGCTCTCTGGCGTGGGTAGCGCATGATGTAGGGGCACATGATCGCTGCGCTCCTCGAGGACCACGAGCTCCCGGCCGGCGTGCCGAGGCCGCGATCACGCGGCGCTTGGACGTGGGTGCTGTCGCTCGGGGTGCACGTCGTGGCGGTCGTCATCGGCGGCGAGTGGGCGCTCCGGTCGATGGCCGAGGACGCCGCGAATCGAGCCAGCCGCGTCGAAGAACGCACGGTGTCGGTGGAGCTGCCGACCATGATGGAGAGCTCGGTGGTGCCGTCGCGGGCGAAGGAGTCGACGCGTGACCCGGTGGGGGAGGTGCCGCACGTGTCGGGGGGGCCGACGATCGCGCGGGTCGACACGGGGCGCGACGGGCGGGGAGGGGAGCGCACGGTCGCGAAGGCTGCGACGCATCTGAGCGACGTCGACGAGCGGATGCGGCTGTTGCCGGGCACGCTGAATCGACTGGACCGCGATCAGGTGCAGCGGGTGCGCTCGCAGGCGACGCGAGCCGCGTGGGAAGACAGACGCTCTTCGCGGGAGCCGATGGAGCTCGCGTTTCTCTCGCCGGGAGACCTCGCTCGTCTCGAGAGGCGCACGCCATCGCCGGTCGATCCAAACCGGGGTGTGCTCGTGTCGCGTATGGGCTCCTCGCCGGGGGGGGCGCTCGGCGCGTCGACTGACGAGGGGACCGAGTTCGCGGGGCTGCTGGGCGTGTCTCACGAAGGCTCGCGCGCGTCGTCGCCGGGGCAAGGCGTACGCGACGGCGTGCCGGGTGAGGACCACAGGGCGGCGGCCGCGGTGGCCCACGCGAGGCCCGACGTCGCGAGGGCGCCCGTGTCGGTGGAGGCGCCGGTGAGGGGGCGCGTACGCGACGACGTGAACAGCGAGCAGGAGCTGGCGAACACCGTGGAGGCGCTGGTGCACGCGAGCACGGCAGGCGGGCTTGTTGCCGGACACGGTGTAGGAGGCTCGGAAGGGGCGGGAGCGCCCGGCGCAGGGGGCCTCTCGGGAGCCGGGTCGCATCCGACGCCGCTCGGGGATGGGGCGAACGAGTGGTTCGATCTGTCGACGACCGACCCGCGGCTGGTCGCGTACTTCCGGAAGTTCCACGCGAAGGTCGACCCGCTGTGGGCGAACGCGTTCCCGCGGAGCGCGATGCTCGACTTGAAGCAAGGGACCGTGATCCTCGAGGTGACCATCGCCAAGGACGGCATGGCGCAGGTGGCGTGGCCGCCGCTCCGGCCGAGCGGGATCGACGAGTTCGACAAGAACTGCGCGGAGGCGGTGCGCAAGGCGAGCCCGTTCGACGCGATCCCGCCCGAGCTGGGGCTGTCGGTGCTCCATGTCCGGGCCCCGTTCGTCGCGCGAAACCCGATCGTCCACTGACCTCGTGCACGTCGCGTCGTGCCCCTGGACCTAAGCGCTCTTCCGCCAGCGACGGGGCGACCAGACGTAGGTGAAGGACGGTAGGTGCGTTGGCAGTGGCTTCCAGACGCGTGGGGATCGAGCGGGCGACCATGGGCGTGGCTTCCCGACGCGTGGGGAACGCGCGGGCGACCGTGTTCGTGGCTTCCCGACGCGTGGGGACGGAGTGGGCGACCATGTTCGCGGCTTCCCGACGCGTGGGGATCGAGCGGGCGACCGCGTTCGCGTCTTCCCGGCGCGTGGG
>Ga0302279_10005520_pt1 | contig 14080 bp, 10 predicted proteins | sample III_Bog_N3_3_FD_194541 | JGI IMG/M metagenome (GOLD analysis project Ga0302279, IMG submission 194541) | Peat permafrost microbial communities from Stordalen Mire near Abisko, Sweden - III_Bog_N3_3 | ecosystem: Environmental > Terrestrial > Soil > Wetlands > Peat | place: Sweden: Abisko...
CCATGGCCGCCAAACTTGGCTTCCAGCAGCATCAGGGTCAGCGCCGCCACCAGCAGCAACACAGCCGTGTAATGGATGGGCAGCAGGTTGAGCGCAAAGACGGCAAGCAGCACCATCAGCGTGCCCCGCGCGCCGGGAACAATGGTTCCGGGGGAGTTGAATTCCAGATAAATGAGCAGCGCTCCGCCTACCAGGAACAGCAGGGCGATGTTGGGGTTGATGAGCCAGCCCAGCAGTTGGTCGCGCAGCCCGGGCCGCAGTACTTCAATGCGCGCCCCGGCCAGGTGGAGGGTCAATTTTGTCCCGTCCAGGCGGGTGATTTCGCGGCCATTGAGAGTGGTGAGCAGCTCGGCGTCGCTCGAGGAGATCAGGTCAATCAGGTGCTGGGCCAGCGCTTCCTCTGCCGTGTAGGAGTGGGAGGAATGGACGGCAGCTTCGGCTGCCTCGGCGTTGCGGTTGCGCCGGGTGACGTAAGAGCGCAGAAAGGCTTCGGCGTCGTTTTCGATCTTCTGGCTCATGGTGGCGTCGGGCTGGCCGCCGAACTCAAGCACGGGGTGAGCGGCGCCGGCGTTGGTGCCGGGAGCCATGGCGGCGATATCCGCCGATTCCAGCAGAAAGAATCCGGCCGAGCCGGCGCGTGCTCCTGCCGGAGAAACATAGACGATGACTGGAACCCTCGATCCAAGGATGGCGCCGGCCATGGTGCGCGTGGAGTCGAGCATGCCGCCGGGCGTGTCCAGTTCCACCAGCAGCGCCTGGGCGCCGTCGGTGTTGGCGCGCGCAATGGCGTGATCGAGCTGGTCCTGGCTGATCGGCTGGATGGTGTCGGCGAGGACAATCTTGTCGACCAGAGGCTGTTGTGCGAAGGCAGACGGGATGAGCCCGCAGGCCGCCAACGCCGTTGCCGCAACCAATTGAACCAGGACTGCGAACCCGCGAACTCGCTGCAACATGGGTTGCTCCTTCAGGGCCTTCCCTGAGGCCCTATTTCCTCTGGCCGTCCCTGTTCAGGATTTGCTTGAGCAGTTCCTGAGCCGCCTGACTGGTGGGGTTCAGCTTGAGGGCTTCGCCGGCCTCGTGGTTTGACTCATCGAGGCGGCCGGCGGCCAGATCCAGCCTCCCCAGTACCAGATATGCATCGGCAGAGGGCTCAAGCTTCAGTGCGGTGTGCGCCTCTTTGCGCGCGGACTCGGCGTCCCCGGTCAGTTCGCGCACCTCGGCCAGCCCGGCATGAGCCTCGGCCACTTTATTGTCGGCGGCCTGGGCAGAAAGATAAAGCCGCTCGGCTTCAAGCAGCAGCCCGCGGCCAAGGTAGTCTTTTGCCTGGCCGGCCAGCTTCAGCGCCCGCTGGCGCGGTGTGAGCTCGGCCAGCCGCGCCTCATCCATCTGGTCCAGCATCTGCGCGGCCTGGCGGAAGGCGCCCGCATCGAAATTGCGCGCAATGCGTTCCAGCGGATCGGCCTTGGCGTCTGAGCCCGGCGCTGTGACTTGCTGCGCGGCCGGCAGCTTCCAGGCAGTCTGCAGCGCCAGAGCCTCGTTATCGTTGGGCCGCAGCCGCAGGCACTGGGCCAACTCGGTCAGGGCTTCGCCGGCATTTCCGTGGCGCTTCAGGCTCACCGCAAGATTGAAGTGGTAGTCGGCCGCATTGGGGTCGGCGGTGACTGCCTGGCGGAAGAGCGCGCTGCCATCGTGGTCCTGGCGGCTGACCGCAACCGCCTGATTGTTCATGACTTCGGCCAGGGGTAGAATGCGCGCCACGTCGCCAAATGCCTGCTCGGCTTTGGGGTAGTCGCCGGAAAAGACGAGCGACAGCCCGCGATAGAAGCCCGCCTCCAGCGCGTCGGGATCGTTGCGCCCCACCTTGGCGAAGGCTGCCGCGGCCTGCTCGTATTGCTGGCCGTTGTAGTCCTCGCGTCCCAGCGCCATCCAGGCCAGCGAGAACGCCGGGTTCAGCTGCACAGATTTGTTGAGATGGCTCAGCCGCTCTGCCTGGTCGGGCTCGGTGATGCCGCGGATGTACTGCTCGAAGGCGTCCATGTGCAGGCCGGCGCCGGCTGCCACAAAGGTTTCCTGGGCCACGCTGAAGCCGGGGTCCAACTGGCGGGTCAGCTTCCAGGCCAGCGAGTCAAAGACGGCGATCAGGTCGCTCATTTCTCCGCGTGCAGTCACCGCCTGGCTCATGCGCAGGTGCGCCACGTCCACCACGCTTGCCTCGGCCACAATGCCGGCGCCGTCGGTCACATAGCTGCCCACAATAATCGAATCGGCGTCCAGCGTCTCTGCCAGCTTGAGCGAACTGGCGCGGGAGGGGTGAAAGCCCTCGGGCAGCCCCAGGTGGTCCAGGGCATACATGCGGTCCATGCGGCTCATGGGCGCAAAGCCCGCCGAGGCAAACCGGCTGCTCAGAATCTCCGGCGCGGCTTCGCGAATCCACTCCAGGCTGGGCTGGCCGGTGCGGTTGTCAAACGGCAGCACCAGCAAGATGCGGCCGCTGCCCCCTGTGGTGGGGGCAGAGGGCGACTGGGCGGGAGCGCAAACCGTGATGGAAAGGACCACGGCAAGCGCCAGGCCCGCGCACACAGCGATCTGCCTTAACCGGAAGGAACGAGATGAAATAGAGATATGCACGACAGGCTGATTATAGGCGTTGAGGCGTGCGGACCGCGCGGCTCCGGTGCATCCTCATCAATGCGGGATGAACGTCCGGTCCCGCCCGGCGAGCCGCACATCGTCCCCGCGTTCCAGCCGCGCGTCCAACTGACGGTCAAAGCGGATCAGCGCAACCCACATTCCCTGGTCCTCGCGCTTCCACACCAGCGTGCCGTGGAGTTCGGCGGCGATGGCTTCAGGCGGCAGGTCGCGGTGCAGTCCAAAGTAGCGCTCATCCATGGCTTTGCTCGCGGGCCCCAGGGTAAAAAGCGGCGATTGCGGATCGTACTTGGTGGAAAAAACCAGCGCCGCGGAGTACTTTTCCGGCTCGGCTGCGGCGCGCGCAATCTGCGCCTCGGTAAAGTCCTCCAGCCGGTATACGTCGAAAGGCTGCTTGAGATAGCCGAGTTCGGGCCGGGTCAACTCGTCGCTCATGGGCCACGCGGTGAGCACCGTGGAGCCGGAATAGCGATGTTCAAGCTGGGCAATGCCGGCCAGTTGCATGCGGATCACGTGGGCGTAGGCCAGGTTGTCTTCCGGAGCAAAACCGTAAGGCGGATTGATGAACAGGCCGGCAAGAAAGGCCGCCGCGGAGAACAGGGCAAGGGCGTGCCAGAAAGGAACACGGCGGTAAAACGTGGAGACGGCCACCAGCAGCACCAGCGGGTACATGGGCAGCAGGTAGCGGGTGAGCAGCGCGCCGCCCAGAACGCTGAAAAAGAGCGCGTTGACCAGAAGCAAAATAAAAATGCTGCGCAGTGCGGGCAGGCCGATCGATTGCCGGTCGCGTCCCTCGGCGTCCTTGCGCGGGTCCAGCAGCATGGCCGCTACGGTTATCAGCACCGGCACAAAAAGGTTCATGTGCGCGGTGAGGTGCAGGACGCGGTGGGCAAAGGCGGCCAGTATGCGCAGCGGGTCCAGGTTGGCCTGTGCGTTGTAGCGCAGAAACTCGGGATTGCCAAAGAGGAAGCCGGTCTTTGCGTAGTGCCAGGCGTACCAGCCGGCCAGCGGCAGCACGCAACCGGAGAGCCATGCCGCCTGGCTCCACAGGCGGAAGCGCGCGGGAGGGCGAACGCGCAGGCCTTCTATCAAACTAATCGCGGCCAGCGTGAGCGGGATGATAATCGACGTTTCCTTGCACAGCGCGGCGGCGGCAAACCAAAGCGCGGCGGCCCAGGGTTTGCGATCTTCATCCCGGTCTGGAACCGGCAGCGCATAGACCAGTCCCCACAGCGTGCAGGCGGCGGCAAAGATGTCCGCGTGGGCCAGAGAGCTCTGCGCAAACCAGATGGGATAGAGGCCGGTGAGAAGCACGGTCCAGAAGGCGACGAAAGGCACTTCGATCAGGCGCATGGACAAACGCCATACCGCCAGCAGGCCCAGCGCAGCCACCATCAGTACCGCCTCGCGCGTGACCTCGGGATAAAAGCCGGAAGCCTTCCACCACAGCGCGAGATAAATGCTGGGCAGCGGCGGATGGGCGTTGGTCAGCGTGGTGATGGGAATCAGCGAACCGGTGCGGAAAAAGTCCCACGCCGCGGGAATGTAGTAGCCGGCCTCGTCCCAGTAATAAGGCAGGCGGAGCAGGGTGAAGTGGCTGGCGTAAAGCGCCGCAAAGATCACCGGATAGATCATCCAGAGGGGAAACGGCGCGTCCAGCCGCGGCTGGATGAATTTTTTCAAGCGCAAGCGATCGCTCCTGCGGCCGGCTTACCGTCTCCGGTCCTAGTTAATGGGTCCTTGCGGAAAGTTATGGCCGTGCGGCTCCAGGTTCAGCGTGCCGAAGGCCTGCTCGTACTGGGCAAGATTCTGCGCCAGCACATTGCACAGGGCCTTGGCCTGCTGCGGGCTGAGGAAGACGGCCTGGTGGTTGCGGATGGTGACCTGCTCGGGGCTGTCGCTGGAGGCCAGCCCAAAGACCAGTTGGAAATCCCATACGCTGACGCGCACCTGCACGCTGTTGGCATAGGACTCGCGGTAGTCGGGAGTCTGGACAAGATTCATTTGGGGCTGCTGCGCGGTTGGACTCATGGTTTCACCAGATTACTCCGGGAGGGGTGGACCTGCCGAGAGGGAGGCCGATCTGCATGTCGCGGTCGCCCTCCGAGTTGATCGCAGGTGTGGAAGCCGGTGCGCATGAGATCGACGCAATCGGAAGAGAACCGCAACAGCGGGTCTGTTAATCCTTCTTGTTCACGAGTTGAAGGTCGGCTGCCAGAGGGCAGCCCTCACAGCGGGCAGTCCTGCCGCAATGCGCTTTGCCCACGGCCACGGTGAGGGCGTGAAACTCGTTGAAGAAGCGCGCCCGGCTGGCCTGGGGATCGGAGGCGAAAGCGCTTCGAGTGAGGCCGACGAGCGACTCATAGCCCTTGCGGCCGGGAAGGGGCGTTGCCAACTGATGACGCTCGGCGATGCGTCGAAGATACTCGTCGCCCACGGGAACAGGATGGTTGAGAGCGTAGAGCAGGATGGCGTCCGCAGTCTCAGGACCGACCCCCGGCAGAGCCAGAAGCCGTTGCCGCAGCGCTGCAGTTGGAGCGGCCGCAAGCGCATCCAGAGATCCGCCAAACTCTTCGTCCAGCATGGCCACAAATGCGAGCAGCGCCGGCGCCTTGCGGGAATGAAACCCGGAGGGCCTAATCAGCTCTTGCAGTTCTTCAAGCGGGAGCGACCGCAGCCCGTCCAGAGTCAGCGCTCCCGCTTCGCGCAGATTGGCCAGGGAACGCTCTACGGCCTTCCATGCAGTGTTCTGGGTAAGATAGGCGCCGAGGACGACTTCAAAGGGCGTTTCGGCCGGCCACCAATGCTGTGGGCCGTAGGCCGCGGCAAGCTGGTCGTGCATGCGGCGCAGCCGCTCCGCAGGGCTCGGCTTGCGGTCTTTCTTCACGGCCGCGGGTCCTCGCCGGCTGGCGATTGGAGCTGAATCTTCCACTCCAGAATGCGCGCGCGTGCTGCCGCGGCTTCGGCCTCGGGAACGTGTCCGGCGGCTTGCAGACAGATGGAGAGCGCGGTGTGCGCCAGCGGATCGGCAGGCGTGAGCGCGGTGAGCGCCAAGGCTGCGGCGATGGATTGTTCCAGCCGGCCGGCATCGCGCAGAGCGCGCACCAGCCCGTGGTGCGCCTCGATATGTGCTTCCGACTGCGCCCCGGCCTGGATCGGGCTTTGCGCGACCGCCGCGCGAAAGGCCTGCGCCGCTTCATCGGGCTTGCCTGCGGCGAGCAGGTCAAGGCCCTTCGCACAAAGCGCTTCAGCTCCGTTTGCTGCATTCGATTGGAGAGAGTTGGGTTCCATCGCGGTTCTCTTTAGGATAAAGGCTGAGCGCAGCGTCGTTGTTTTCCTGAAAGGCGCGTGCCGGGAGGAGCCTGCCATGAAGAGTCATACGGAGTACATGGTTTTTGAAACGAAGAAGCGTCGCGAGATGGTGCACATTACCGACGAAGTGGAACAGATCGTGCGCCGCAGCGGAGTGAAGGACGGCCTGTGTTTTGTGTCGCCGATGCACATCACGGCTGCGGTCTACGTGAACGATCTGGAGGGCGGGTTGATTGAGGACATCGGCAAGTGGCTGGAGGAGCTGGCGCCGGCGCGGCCCGACTACAAACATCACCGCACTGGCGAAGACAACGGCGACGCGCATTTGAAATCATTGTTGCTGCACCACGAGACCACATTGCCGGTGACCAACGGCAAGCTGGATTTAGGCACCTGGCAGCGTGTCTTCTATGCCGAGTTCGACGGCCAGCGGCGGAAGCGCGTGATCGTGAAAGTGCTGGGCGTGGAGTAGCCACCTGCGGTGGGGCAGACAGCGCTTACTTTAGCGTTGACATCGTTTGCCCCATCTGACACAGTGATATAGTTCCTCTGGCGCGACTTCCCCGTCCCCGCCAGCCAGGGATAACTAACAGAAAGATCCGGACCCTCTTTGCCACCGGCCACGCATCGCTTCCCCCCCCTGGTTGCGTTGGTCAGCAGCATTAACAGCCACACGAGCATCCATTTGCTGCTCTCATGCAGGACAGCACCCGGGCCCAGACTGTTAGCCGTAGTTCGCACACAATCAAAAACACCGCAATCCGAATATGGAGTTCCACGATGCCTGAAGGTCTTCGCAGTTCTCTCGCTGGGGTTTCTCTGCACGCAGTGCCTTCCACCCTGTTGAGCCGGAAACGGGCATCCCGTTTCGTGCTGCGCCTCGCGTTGCTGGCATTTGCGGCCGTGGCGCTGCTGAGCGCGCCGAGCTCCTGGGCCACGAACTTTACGGTGACGAATACCTCGCTGAACCCGACGGACGCGGGCTCGCTGCTCTACGCGCTGGGCCACCTGGCCAGCGGATCGGCGGCGACCACCAACACCATCACGATTACGGCGACGGGGACGATTACGCTGACCAGCCCGCTGCCGCCGATCGTGAATGGTGTGACGATCACCGGGCCGGGGGCGAACCAGCTGACCATCTCCGGGGCGAATAGCTACCAGGTGTTCTTGATTAACAACGCGGATGTAGCGATCTCCGGGCTGAGCATCGTCAATGGCCGTGGGTACCTCAATTACGGTAATCACTATGGCGGCGGCGTCGCGCAGTTCGGCGGCGTGGTCACGATCAACGCCTGCGTGTTTTCCGGCAACGAAGCTGATTTCGGCGGGGCCATCTACGACCAGGGCACGATGACGGTCAGCAACAGCACATTTCAGGGCAACACAGCCACTACAAGTGATGGCGGAGCCATCTACAATTTCAGCAGCACGCTGAAAGTCACCAATAGCACCTTCTACGACAATACCTCTCTGCAATCGGGCGGCGGAGCGATTTATAACTACGGCACTACCTCTGTGACCAACAGCACTTTTACGGGCAATAGCGTCCCATACGGTAATGGTGGCGCAATCTCCGACATTGGCGGCTTCCAGCTTACCCTCAACAACAACATCTTCACCGGCAACACTTCCGCGGGGGGCGGCGCCGGAATCTACAACGCCTACGACACGATCAACACCAGCGACAACATCTACTACAACAACCTCACGGGAACGAGCGAAGACGACTGCCTCAACTGCAGCGGCAACGGTACCTCAAGTGGGAACGTGTCAGCCACTTCGAATCCGCTGCTGCCGCTGGGCAACTACGGCGGGACGACGGAGACACTGGCGCTGGCTCCGGGCTCGGCGGCCATCTGCGCCGGAAGCTCCGCCGACGCGGTCGACGCCAAGAGCAATCCCCTCACCAGCGACCAGCGCGGCTTCGCCATGGACCCCACCTGCGCCCCCGGTTCGGTTGATGCCGGAGCGGTGCAGACCAACCAGTACGTCGTCACCACGCTGGCCGACCAGACAGACGCTTCGCCCACCTGCACAGAAGGCGCAACCTGCTCGCTGCGCGACGCCATCAGTCTGGCCAACACCACCAGCGGCGACATCATCTTCCTGGCCAGCCTGACCAGCACGAGCAAGCCGGGAACCATCCTGCTGGGCCAGGGCAGCGCCGGAGACATCGCGCTGCCGGCCATCACCGGCCAGGCGAACATTTTCGGCCTCGGCGCCAACCAGCTGATTGTCTCCGGGAACCTGGATACGAACGTGGGCAGCGTCTTCACCGTCAACTCCGGCGCGACGGCCACGCTCTACGGGCTCACCATCGCCAACGGGATCTCCGGCAACGCCTCCGCCAGCGGCGGTGGCATCGATAACGCCGGCACGCTGACGGTGCTGAACAGCGCAGTTTCCGGAAATCAGTCCACGAATGGAGCCTTCGGCGGCGGCTTCTACAGCACCGGCACGCTGGTCATTCAAGACAGCACTGTCAGTGGCAACACATCAGGCTTCGCCGGAGGCGGCATCGCAAACAACAACGGCACGCTGACGATCAACAGCAGCACGATCTCCGGCAATACCGTCACAGACACCGGTGCAATCGCCGCCGGTGGCGGCGTCTTTAGCCTTGGTTCGTTCACGCTGACGAGCAGCACCGTCTCCGCCAACACCGCCTCCTGCAACATCTGCGCCGACGGCTCCGCGGGCGGCGGCATCTACAACTCTTCCAGCACGTTGACGCTCAACAACAGCATCGTGGCCGGAAACATCGTGAGCGTGTCCGGATCGGGCACTGCTATTTATGCCGACATTTATGGCAACTACATCGACGACGGCGGCAACGTGGCCAGCGGTGACTCCAGCGCCACTTCGGACTTCGCCACGACCCTCCAGCTCAGCCCGCTGCAATATAACGGCGCCGGCTCGGCCCTGCAGACCCTGATTCCGATACCCGGCTCCCCGGCCATCTGCGCCGGCCTGCAGAGCAACATTCCCTCTGGCGTCGCCACCGACGAGCGCGGCTTCCCCAACACCACCACCTATCCCGGCTACGCCAGCAATCCCTGCATGGACGCGGGCGCGGTCCAGACCAACTACACGTCGATCGCGTTTGCCCAGCAGCCGGGCGATACGAAGGTGAACACGGCGATCACGCCTTCGCCTGCCGTCGAGGTAATCGAGACCAACACCATCACAGGAGCGACCGACATGGTCAGCGGAGTTCCGATCTGGCTGGACTATAGCGGCGGAGCCGGCGAGATCTCCGGCGGCTCCGCCAGCCTGTCGGCCACCACCGGGGCGGTGAAAGTGGGCACGAACACGGTCAACGAGGCCGTCTTTGGCCTGACGCCAAACACCGCGGGAACCGGCTTCACGCTTTCGCTCGGCTCCAAGGGAAACGGCATCCAGGTGGTCACGGGAGACACGCTCACGGCTACCAGCAACTCCTTTAACGTGAACCAGTCCATCCCGGTGGTCACGGCGAACGCGATCTCCTTTGTGGCCGGCACCGGGTTCAACGGTCAGGTGGCGACCTTCAACTATTCGGTCCCCACGTCTGCTCTGTCCGATTTCACCGCTACGATCAACTGGGGCGACGGGTCGGCGCCTGAGTTCGGCACGATTTCCCAGCCGGGCGGAGTGGGCACGGATTTCAGCGTCGCAGGCAGTCACACCTACGTGTTCAGCGGCTCCTACACGATCACCGTCACCGTTACGCCTGCGGACGGGAGTGCGTCGTCGGGCACCAATACGGAGACGGTGAGCGCAGCAGTAGCCACGCAGATCGTGGTCAACTATCCGACGCCGGTTTATGCCGGCATTCCGGAGACGGGCACTGTCGTTGTAGAGGATGCCTACGGCAATGTCGAGACGGCTATGAACGGCACGGCGACGGTGACCACCAGCGAGAGCACGACGGCGATTCCGGTGACGATCAACAGCGGCTTCGGCACATTCGTGGCCAGCTTTGCCACGGCCAGGACCAACCAGAGTATTACGGCAGCGTTCAGCTCCCTGACCGGCGTTCCGGCGACGGGAATCACAGTGAACGCGATTCCCAGCCTTGTGGTGACTTCGACCGCCGACTTCGGCAAGGGCTCGCTGCGCGCGGCGCTGGCCACGGCCGCGACGGATGGCGCGGGCAACATCACCTTCGATCCGGGCGTCTTCGCCACGGCGCAGACCATCAATCTGACCAGCGGCACGCTGGAGGTTCCGGCGAACACAATCATCACCGGCCCAACCACAGGCTCGGGCGCAACGCTCACCAATCTGGTCACGATCAGCGGCGGCAGTCCGTCGAACGGCTTCACCATCTTTGATGTGTACGCTGGGAATCTCCTAGTCGGAGTCGGTAACAGCCCGGTGACGACGAACAGCGGCACTCTGACGCCGGATGTCCCTTCGATAAACACGAATGCCCCCGCTGCCATCTCAAACCTGATCATCGAGAATGGATCCAATAGCGGCAACGGCGGCGGCGGCATCGAGAACGAGCGCGTCCTGACACTGACCCATGACGTCTTCACCGGCAACTCCGCAACAGGGGGAGCTTCCGGCGGCGCCGTCCTCAATGGCAACGTATTGAATGTGGTCAACTGCACCTTCTCCGGCAACTCCCAGTCAGGCTCGGGCGGCGCTGGCGGCGCCATCTTCAACGGCGGCGGCGGCACCGTGACTATCACCGGCAGCACCTTCTCTGGAAATACCTCGAGCTCGAACGCCGGTGCCATCCTCAACAACGATCTGCTCACCGTGACCAACAGCACCTTCACCGGCAATGTCGCGGCGGCTTCCGGCGGCGCCATCGCCAGCGGTCACGGCTCGCTCACGGTGACCAACAGCACCTTCTCCGCCAATGTCGCCGGCACCTCCGCCGGCGGCATTGGGCTCGGACCCGGTGAAGGATTTACATTGGCCGACAGCATCGTCAGCGGCAACTGGCTGGGAACTGCCACGTCGGTCACCAAGTACGACGATCTGGACGATAAAACCAAGAGCGCGACCTTCACCTCAAACAATGGCAACTACGGCGGCAACATCGTGGGCTACTACAACAGCCCCACGGCCACCGCTCCCACGCCGTCCATCGGCCTCGCCCCGCTGGCCAACTACGGCGGTTCGACGCAGACCATGATTCCCCTGCCGGGTTCGCCGGCCATCTGCGCCGGGACAGCGGCGCAGCCGGGTCCTGAGGCGCTGCTGAGTCCTGATGCGAAGCCACTTCTTGTAACGCTGCCCACCACCGACCAGCGCGGCCTGGGTCTCGACGCCAACTGCCCGTCCGGTTCGGCGGATGTGGGCGCGGTCCAGACCAATTACTCGATCGCGTTTACCACTGAGCCGGAGCCGGTCAGCCCGGCCATGCAGATTGTCGCGCTTGCGCCCTTCCAGGCTGCGGTCACGCTCACGGAGAACGGCGTGGCCTTCTTCGACGGAACCGACACGATTCCAATTCCGCTCACCCTGACCACCGGCCCGGGCGCGCTCGGGGGCGGATCGGTTTCCACTTCGGCGACAACCGGGATTGCAACGTATTCCGCGTTGCGGATCAGCTTGCCGGGCACGAACGATCAGCTCACCGCCAAGCTGACGCTGAACAGCGCGCTGACGCCCGCGCCGGGCCTGGTGTTGACCCAGACCAGTAGCTTGTTCAACGTGGACAAGGTGCCCACTACCACCACACTCGGGGTGAGCATCGGATCGGGCACGCCGTCTTCGAGCATTTCGATCACGCCGGGCGAGAGCCTAAAGCTGACGGCGACCGTCGCCGCCAGCGGCATCGAGCCCACGGACGGCGGCACGGCACTGACGAGCGCAGATGTGCCCGCGATCGGCATTGGCACGCTGAACGGCACGGTGAGCTTCTACGACGGATCAACGTTGCTGGGCACGGTGAATCTCTCGGCGGGCACGGCCACCTACTCGATCGACTCGCTGGCTCCGGGCGTGACGCATACGCTGACCGCCACCTACAACGGCAACGCGGAATTCGCAACCAGCAGCAACACGTCGACCGCGACGGTGACGGTGGCTCCGCTTGAGTTCACGATGACCTTGAGCGGGCCGTCGAGCCAGACGGTGGTTCCGGGCGGCACGATCGTCTACACGGTGAAGGTGGATCCGGACTACGGCTCCTACGCGGGCCCGGTCAGCTTCACGGTGACCGGCCTGCCGCCGGGCGCATCGGTGACCTTCTCGCCCAAGTCGATCGCGGCCAACGGCGGTCCGCAGACCATCACGGTGACCATCCAGACCGCGGCGGCGACGGCCATGCTGCACGCATCGGCGCCCACACCATCCGCAGGCAGCAGGCTGACGCCGTTTGCGTTGGCCTTCCTGCTGCTGTTCGGCGCGGGCTCGATGCGCCGTCGCGGCAAGGCTCTGCGGCGCATGCTGTGCGTGATTGCATTGCTTGCCGGCGGCGCGGCATCGGTCATGCTGAGCGGCTGCGGCGGAGGCATCAACGGCTTCTTCGCGCAGTCGCCGCATAACTACACCATCACCATCACGGCGACGGCGGGCGGCCTCACGCAGATCGAGACCGTGACGCTCAACGTGCAGTAATTCCAGAGGAGATTGACGATGCGCAGACGACAGAGCAGCAGGCTCCTTGAGGGAGCGAAGACAACGGCGATGATGCTGGCGATGATCGTGCTTGCGGCGCCCATCGCGACTCGCAGCGCGCAGGCCCAGAACACGCAAGTCCGGACCGCGCATGCCACGACGGCGGGCCATCTGGATGTGGCCTTCACCTACGACGCGGCGCGCGCCGACCGGGTTCCGGGCGCGACCTTCTGGATGCAGGGCGCGGGCGCGCAGATTGAGGGCCGCTTCTATCGCGGCCTGGGCGCGGTGGCCGAGGTGGCGGGCACGCACGCGGGCAACATCAACGCGTCGGGCGTGGGGCTGGACCTGGTGACGGCAGTCTTCGGCCCGCGCTACACGTGGACGGCGAAGTCGCAGAAGTATGCGGTCTTCGGCCAGGCATTTGCGGGCGAAGCGTTTGGATTCAACAGCGTCTTTCCGGCGGTGACCGGAGCTACCGTGAGCAGCTACAGCCTGGCGGTGGAGGCAGGCGGAGGGCTGAACATCGCACTCTCGCCGCGCATTGCCCTGCGCGCAATCGAGGCTGACTGGTTGCGCACCCAACTGCCCAACGCCACCACCAACGTGCAGAACAACCTCAGGCTCTCGGCCGGCGTGGTCTTCCGAATCCGGTAAGGTAGAGGATCTTCGGCAGGCCGCAGTGATCCATTGAAGGGCGCGGAGCGGGCGGAAGCGCCTGATCGTGAAAGTGCTGGGCGTCGAGTAAGCACCTGCGGTGCGCCAGGCACCTGCGGTGCGGCAGAAGGCGCTTGCGCGCCATGGGGTTCGTGGTTTCTCCGGTCAGGTGAAAGTGCTGGGCAACGCAGGATCGGGCAGGCCAGAGGCTTCAGTCCATCGGCTCCAGATGCGCGGTGAAGTGGCGCAGGAACGGAGCCTCGTAGGTCAGCCGCATTCCTCTGATCCGGGCGCGCCGCTTCCAGACCCTCAGGATAATCTCCACCACGTAATCGATATGGCTCTGCGTGTACACGCGCCGCGGAATGGCCAGCCGCACCAGTTCCATCTTTGCGGCCGCGGCAAACATCAGGCTGCCGATTTCAACGGAACGGATGCCGCCTTCGAGGTAAAGCTCGGCGGCCAGCGCAACTCCGGGAAACCGGTCCACCGGAATGTGCGGCAGAAACGCCTTTGCGTCGATGTAGATTGCGTGGCCGCCCGGCGGCTGCACAATCGGCACGCCGTGCTCGGCAATGTGGTCTCCCAGGTAAGCCGTCGAGGCAATCCGGTAGCGCAGGTAGTCTTCATCCAGCGACTCCTGCAAGCCCACGGCCACCGCCTCCAGGTCTCGTCCGGCGAGTCCGCCGTAGGTGGGATAGCCCTCGGTCAGAATCAGCAGATTTTCTTCCTGGCGCGCAAGAATGTCGTTGTTGGTGCAGAGGAAGCCGCCGATATTGGACATGCCGTCTTTTTTTGCCGACATGGTGCAGCCGTCGCCCAGCGAGAACATTTCCTGCGCAATCTGCTTGGGCGTCTTCGTGTCGTAGCCCGGCTCGCGCAGCTAATGTTCTCGCTG
>Ga0302279_10005521_pt1 | contig 14078 bp, 13 predicted proteins | sample III_Bog_N3_3_FD_194541 | JGI IMG/M metagenome (GOLD analysis project Ga0302279, IMG submission 194541) | Peat permafrost microbial communities from Stordalen Mire near Abisko, Sweden - III_Bog_N3_3 | ecosystem: Environmental > Terrestrial > Soil > Wetlands > Peat | place: Sweden: Abisko...
CGACTCCTCCAGCGCGTCGTAGGCCAGCAGGCGCCCGATCAGCGGGTCACCCAGCCCGAGGAGGACCTTGATGGTCTCGACGGCCTGAATGGAGCCGATGATGCCGGGCAGCACGCCGAGCACGCCGGCCTCGGAGCACGACGGCGCCAGCTCGGCCGGCGGCGGCTCGGGGATGAGGCAGCGGTAGCAGGGCCCGTTGTAGGGGTCGAAGACGGTGGCCTGTCCCTCGAAGCGGAAGATGGACCCGTGGATCACGGGGATCCGCTTGAGCAGTGAGGCATCGTTGACCAAATACCGCGTCGGGAAGTTGTCGGTCCCGTCAACAATGGCGTCGTAGCCGTCGATGACGTCGAGGATGTTGTCCGCACCGAGACGCACGTCGTACGTCACGACGTTCACGTCGGGGTTCAATGCCGTCAGCGTCTTCTTGGCCGAGTCGACCTTGCGATCACCGATCCGGTCCATGTTGTGCAGGATCTGACGCTGCAGATTCGACTCGTCGACGACGTCCATGTCGATGATGCCGAGCGTCCCCACGCCGGCCGCCGCCAGGTACAGGGCAGCCGGGGACCCGAGCCCGCCGGCGCCCAGGAGGAGCACCTTCGAGCCCAGCAGCTTCAGCTGGCCGACCTCGCCCACCTCGGGCAGCAGCAGGTGACGCTGGTACCGGTTGCGCTGGGCCGGGGACAGGGTCTGCGGCGCCGCCCAGGGGCGGTCGTCGTCCTTCCACTTGTTGAAGCCGCCGATCATCGATTGGACGTCGGTGTAGCCCAGGTCGCCCAGGGTCTTGGCCGCAAAGGCCGACCGCACGCCGCCGGCGCAGTAGACCACGATCGGCGCTTCCTTGTCGGGGAGCTTGCCCTCCACCTGGAACTCGAGGTGGCCACGGGGAAGGTGCACGGCGCCGGGCAGGGCGCCCTGCTCGTACTCGTCGGGCTCCCGCACGTCGAGGAAGGTCACACCACCGCCCTCCAACAGGGCTTGCGCGTCCGCCTGTTCCACCTCGCGGATGGACGCCTTGGCATCGTTGAGCAGGTCTCGGGGAGTGGGCACTGTCGAACCTCCGGGTTGTGCCAGCCCTTGCCTACGGCTGACCTCACTGTCTTAAACACTACCAACCGGGTCAACATTCCCGGAGGGAGCCGCCGGTGCCGGTGGGAGACTCCCTCCCGTGGAACTGCACGAAGCCATCCGGCGCCGCGCCATGGTGCGCAGCTTCTCCGCCGAGCCGCTCGGGCGTGACGAGGTGGACCTGATCCTCGGGGCCGCCCTGCGCTCCCCCACGGCGGGCAACACCCGCGGGACGGCATGGGTCGTCCTGGAAGGACCCGATCAGACAGCCCTCTATTTCGATGCCACGACAGACGCGGCCTGGCGCGCCCGGCACGAGCAGTGGTCCGAGGGGCTGGCGCGGGCGCCCGTCGTTCTCCTGGCCTACAGCTCACCCGACGCCTACGTCGACCGCTACGCCGAGGACGACAAGGCGGCGGCCGGGCTCGGCGCATCGGCCTCGGCGTGGCCTGTCCCCTACTGGATCGGCGACGCGGCCTTCGGTGTCATGACGGTCCTGTTGGCTGCCGTGGATGCCGGGCTCGGCGCCTGCGTGCTCGGGGCCTTCCGGGGCGAAGCCGAATTGGCGGCCCGACTCGACGTCCCGGCGGGCTGGCAGCTCTTCTGCGCCGTGCTGCTGGGCCACCCCGACGGGGGTGCCCACCGCTCCTCCTCGTTGGACCGGGACAACCCGAACCCCTCCGGGCGCATCCACCGGGGGCGTTGGGGGTGATCGCCTAGGGCGCCGACTCCTTGGAGAGCACGTGCTCGGGCCCTTCCTGCCAGCGGGCCATGGCCCACAGCAGGTCCGACAGCCGGTTGAGATAGGACACGACGAGGGAGCCCTCGCCCACGGGCTCGGCGACAGCCAGTCGCTCGGCCCGGCGCACGATGGTGCGGGCCAGGTCGAGGGCGGCCGCCACGCTGTTCTCACCCGGCACGGTGAAGTCGCTCGGCATGTCGAAGCGGGCCAGGAGATCATCGATCCCGACCTCCAGCGCGGTCACCATGTCCGGCGTCACCAGGCTGGATCCCGCCTGGAGCTTCGAGCGGTTCTCCGGGGCGGTGGCCACCTCCGCCATCAGGACGTACAACTCACGGGCCAGCGTGGTCAGGCGGTCGTTGACCTCGCTCCGCTGGGGGGTCTGCGCCCGGGCCACGCCGATGGCGGCCTGCGCTTCGTCGACCACACCATTGAGGTCGATGCGCCAGGAGTCCTTGCGCACCCGCCCGCCGTAGAGCAGGCCCGTCGTCCCGTCGTCACCCCGCTTGGTGTAGATCCGTGGTGCCATGGGGCGGCATGCTAAGCCCCATACGGGGAGTCCGGGAGGCCACCGGTATCCTGGTGGGGTGGACACCCCCTCCCCTGAACTCCTCGGTCGGCTCGACCCGTCCGCCTCGACGTACCTGCAGGCACTGCGCGAGCGAGTGGTCATCTTCGACGGGGCCATGGGGACGAACCTGCAACTGCTCGGCCTGGGCCCCGACGACTTCGGCGGACCCGACCTCGAAGGCTGCAACGAATGGCTGGTCGAGACACGCCCGGACCTGGTGGCCCAGGTGCACCGCTCCTTCTACGAGGTCGGCTGCGACGTGGTCGAGACCGATACCTTCGGCTCGACCTCGGTCGTCATGGCCGAGTACGGGCTGGCCGACCGCGCCCGTGAGCTGACCCGCCGGGCCACCGAGCTCGCCTGTGCCGTGCGCGACGAGTTCTCCACGCCGGAGCGGCCACGCTGGGTGGCCGGCTCCATGGGGCCCGGCACCAAGTTCCCCACGCTCGGGCACATTTCCTACGCCGAGTTCCGTGACGCCTACGAGGAGCAGGCACTCGGGCTGCTGGAGGGCGGCGCCGACCTGCTGCTCATTGAGACGCAGTTCGACATGCTGTCGATCAAGGCCGCGATCAACGGCGCCCGGCGCGCCATGGTCGCGCTGGACCGCTACGTGCCGCTGCAGTGCCAGGTCACCATTGAGCTCACCGGCCGCATGCTGCCCGGCACCGAGATCGCCGCCGCGCTCACCGTGCTCGACGCCATGCAGGTCGACGTGGTCGGCCTCAACTGCGCCACCGGGCCGGTGGAGATGAGCGAGGCGCTGCGGCATCTTGCGGGGGCCAGCCGCGTCCCGATCGCCTGCGTCCCGAATGCGGGCCTCCCGTCGGTGGTCGACGGCCTCATGCACTACGACCTCACGCCCGACGATCTGGCCGAGCACCTGCACCGCTTCGTGACCGAGTTCGGGGTGTCCGTCATCGGTGGCTGCTGCGGGACCACACCCGAGCACCTGGCCGCCGTGGTGGCGCGCTGCGCCGATGCCACACCCGCCGCCCGCAACCCCGTCCACGAGCCCTCCGCCGCCTCCATCTACAGCTCGGTCCCGTTCGCGCAGGACTCGTCCTACCTGGCCGTCGGCGAGCGGACCAACGCCAACGGCTCCAAGGCCTTCCGCGAGGCGATGCTCGACGGTGACTGGGACACCTGCGTCGGCATGGCGCGGGACCAGGTCAAGGAAGGCTCCCACCTCATTGACGTCTGCGTCGACTACACCGGCGCCGACGGGGTGGCCGACATGACCGAAATCGCCAGCCGGTTCTGCACGCAGGCGAGCGTGCCGCTGATGGTCGACTCGACCGAGGGGCCGGTGGTGCGCGCCGCGCTGGAGTGGCTCGGTGGCCGGCCCATCCTCAACTCGGTCAACCTCGAGGAGGGCGACGGTCCGGGCACCCGGCTCGACACGTTCCTGCGCCTCGCCCGCGAGTTCGGCGCCGCCGTGGTCTGCACCTGCATTGACGAGGAGGGCCAGGCCCGCACGGCGGAGTGGAAGCTGCGGGCCGCCCGCAACATCCGCGACATCGCGGTCGAGCGCTACGGGCTGGCGCCCGAGGACCTCCTCTTCGACCCGCTCGCCCTGCCGCTGTCGACGGGCATGGAGGAGAGCCGGGAGGACGGCATCGAGACCATTGAGGGCATCCGGGCCATTAAGGCCGAGCTGCCCGGCGTGTCGACCGTGCTGGGTCTGTCCAACGTGTCCTTCGGCCTCAACCCGGCCGCCCGCCAGGTCCTCAACTCGGTCTTCCTGCACGAGTGCGTCCAGGCGGGTCTGGACTCGGCCATTGTCCACGCCTCCAAGATCCTCCCGCTGTCGCGCATTGACGACCGGGCCAAAGAGGTCTGTCTCGACCTCATCTACAACCGCCGTACCGAGGACTACGACCCGCTGCAGGTGCTGCTGGCGCTGTTCGAGGGCGTCAAGGCCGACACCGGCCCGGCGGAGGACCACAGCGACTGGCCGGTGGACCGCCGCCTGTCCCAGCGGATCATTGACGGCAATCGCAACGGGCTCGAGGACGACCTGACGGAGGCGCTCGAGTCGGGCACGGCGGCGCTGGCCATCGTCAACGACATTCTGCTCGAGGGCATGAAGGTCGTGGGTGAGCGCTTCGCCTCGGGTGAGATGCAGCTGCCCTTCGTGCTGCAGTCGGCCGAGACCATGAAGAGCGCGGTGGCCTTCCTGGAGCCGCACATGGAGAAGTCGGACCAGGGTGGCAAAGGCACCGTGGTGCTGGCCACCGTCAAGGGCGACGTGCACGACATCGGGAAGAACCTCGTCGACATCATTCTGACCAACAACGGCTACGAGGTGGTCAACCTCGGCATCAAGATCGGCATCAACGAGATGGTCAACGCGGTCGAGGAGCACAAGGCCGACGCCATCGGCATGAGCGGCCTGCTCGTGAAGTCCACCTTGATCATGCGCGAGAACCTCGTCGAGCTGAACGACCGCTCCCTGTCGGACATCCCGGTGCTGCTGGGCGGCGCCGCGTTGACCCGCACCTACGTCGAGCGCGACCTGCGCGAGGTCTACGACGGCCGGCTCTTCTACGGGCGTGACGCCTTCGAGGGCCTGCGCACCATGGACCGCCTGGTCGAGTTGAAGAAGAAGGGCGAGGACGACCCGTTGTTCGGGCGCGAGATCTCCGAGAAGAACGTGCCGCGGCGCAGCCGGCTCGACGAGCAGGAGACCTCCCCTGTCGAGGGGCAGCCGGCCCGGGCCGACGTGGCGTCGGACAACCCGCTCTACACCCCGCCCTTCGTCGGGAGCCGGATTGCGGTGGGGATCCCGATCGACGACGTGGCCGAGTACCTCAACCTCACCGCACTGTTCCGCAACCAGTGGGGCTTCCGGCCCGAGAACGGCGAGAACGACACCGAGTTCAAGGAGCGGGTCAAGGCCACGCTGCGCGAGCAGCTGGGCAAGGCCAAGGAGGCCGACCTGCTGGTGCCGTCGGTGGCCTACGGCCATTTCGCTGCCAACGCCGAGGGCAACGACCTCGTCATCTGGAAGGACGAGAGCCGGACTTCGGAATGGATGCGCTTCGCCTTCCCCCGCCAGCGCAAGGAGCCGTGGCTCTGCATCGCCGACTTCTTCCGCCCGACCGGCTCGGGTGACGAGGACTTCGCCAGCTTCATGCTCTGCACCATCGGTGCCCGGGCCTCGGAGGAGGCGGCCCGGCTGTTCGCCGAGAACCAGTACAAGGAGTACCTCTTCCTGCACGGCCTCAGCGTCGAGATGGCCGAGGCCACCGCCGAGTACTGGCACCGTCGGGTGCGCGAGGAGCTCGGCTTCGCCGACGAGGACGGCCCGAGCCTGACCGGCCTGTTCCGCCAGCAGTACCGGGGCGGTCGCTACTCCTGGGGCTACCCGGCCTGCCCCGACCTGACCGACAACGCCAAAGTCGTGGAACTTCTGGGCGGGGACCGCATCGGCGTGACGGTGAGCGAGGGGTTCCAACTCAACCCCGAGCAGACGACCGACGCCATCATCTGCCACCACCCAGAGGCCAAGTACTTCGTCGCTTGAGTACGGGGCCGACCCGGCGCTGGGTCCGGTGCGGCGCCGTGGCGGCATCGGCGTGGTGCGCCCTCCTCCTGATGACCGGAACCGTCGGCGCCGCGAGCTCGGGCGCCGCCCAGTCCCCCCCGCCCGCGCTCGGCCGGGTGGTGATCCCCGACCTCGGCCCGGGCTACGCCGTCAGCGCGCAGGGCCCGCTCGACGCCTCGCAGTTCGCCTCCGACGCGCCCGACCCGTCGGCTGCCGCCGGGGCGCTGGCCAGCCTGGGCAAGACCATCTCGACCTACGAGCGGGTGTGGCAGGCCGACGCCGGCCTCAACCAGGTGCAGGACCTGCTGGTCCGCTTCCCCGACGCGGTGGTGGCCCAGGTGTTCCTCCTGGCGGCGCAGCACGCACTCGAGTCGGGCGAAATCGTGAGCTCGGACCGGTTGGCGTCCATCCCGGGGGGCCGCCGCGTGACCTACTTCGCCGCGACCGACCGGAGCGGCGTCGGCGAGGCCATCACCATGCGTGCCGGCGTGTACGTCGTCCTGCTGTCGTTCTTCTCGGCGGCGGCGGGGAACGCCCAACCCATCTCCCCCGCCGACGCCGAGCGGGTGGCCCAAGCGCAGTACACGACCATGCGGCACGCGCCGGGCGGCGTCGCCAGCACGACCACGACGGCCGGCATCAAGAAGGGCGTCTCCGGGAGCGCCATCGCGCTGGCCGTGGTCGTGGTGGCCGTCCTGGCCCTGGCCGTGGCCACGCCCGCCCTGTTGCGGCGGCGCCGGGCCGGGCCGGACGCCGGGCCGGACGCCGCCCCGGCCACCACCCCGGCCACGGTCCTGCCCACGGAGCCCTCAGGCGGCGACGCGGCGCACGATCTCCGCCAGAACGGCGGGTGACGTCACCGGGAGCAGGTGGCCGGCGGGGAGGCGGACGACCTCGACCGGGGGCGGGAGTCGCCGCACCATGACTTCCTGCATGTCGGGCCGGACCGGACGGTCCCGCTCGTTCAGCACGTAGGTGATGGGCACGCCGGTGACGGCGGACCAGTGGACGGGCTGGAAGTAGTGGTGCACCGTGTCCTCCACGGAGCGCTCCGGGTCAGTGACGTAGGCCAGGGTGGCATCGTCGAGGGGGTCGCCACCGTAGGCATGCCGGAGTGCCTCGGGGTCGGAGGGGGCGGGCAGAATGATCGACCCCCCGTCCTTCTCGGCGGCGGCCACCGCCATCTGCAAACCCTCGCGGTGCCGCTCCTGCATGCACGAAATGCCGCACTCACCCTCGTCGGGTACCAGCGCGGCGTTCAGGACGATGGACCCGACGCGGCCTCCGAGGGCGGCGACCACGCCGGGCACCACCAACCCCCCGGACGAGTGCGCCACCAGCGTCACCGGACCAGCAGGGGCGCTCGCCGCAATATCGGCCACCACGGACGCCACCTCGCGCTCGACCGTCAGCGTGGCCAGATCCGCCGGCCGGGCCCGGCGCCCGGGGAGGTCGACGACCAACGACGGCACGGTGAGAAGCGGCACCAGGCGGTCCCAGAACGCCCCCGTCGCGCCGCCGCCGTGGATCAGCACCACGGTCATGACGGGACGGCTCCACAGGTGGAGGGCATGGCGGCGGAGACTACCGCCACCGCGGGAGCCCCCCGCCGAGGCGGGGCTCCCTCACTAGGATCCGCCGGGTGACTTCGTTCGATGCCGGGAGCCGACCAGCACCGATTACCGGGCTGTCGCACGTGCAGCTCCACGTCTCGGATGTCGGGACCAGTGCGAAGTGGTACAGCGCCGTGCTGGGTCTCGTCCCGTTCGCGGACGACCCCGCCGTCGGCTACGTCGCGCTGCAACACCGTGGCGGGAAGTTCGTCGTGGTGCTGACCAAGGCGCCCACGCCACGCAGCGCGGCGGCGGAACAGGCCGGCGACGGACTGGATCATCTGGCGCTCGCCGTGCCCGACGGTGCCGCGCTCGAGGCCTGGGCGGCCCATCTCACCGAGGTCGGCATCGACCACCCCGGCGTCGTGCTCGAAGGCGGTCACCCTTCGCTGCAGCTCCGTGACCCCGATGGCATCGCCATCGAGTTGGTGGCGCCCTAGCCGCTCAGCCCCAGTCGGTGAATTTGCGCAGTCGGGACTTCTTCGTGGCGGCCGGCTGGGGATCCAGCACGGCCTCGGCCCGGTTTTCCCGCAACCACGCCATGAGCCCGTCGGCATCCTTGAAGATGATCTCCTGGTCGGTCTCCATGAGGTACAAGTGGATGGACCCATCGTCGACCGTGACCGAGAATTCGATCTTCCCGTTGCACACGAAGCACCAGAGCGGCGTCGTTCCGGGCGTCGACCTCGGCTCCAGACGCCACCCTGGCCTGCCTACGAGCAGATCCCTGATGTCGTTCGTCGATGGCTGTCCGCCAGAAGGCACGCTGGGCTCCACGTTTCGCTGATCGTCAGGGTCGGCGCCGGCCTGCGCCGACTCGACCCGAGGTTATCTCCCGGGCCGGTTCACTCTCAGACCCTTTCCAACTCCCGGATCGGCTCCACGGGCGCGGTGGATGGCGGTGACGGACCCGGCCCCAACATCGCCGCCCCGGCGGTGACGACACCCACCGACAGGAGGATCGACCCGATGGCGTCAATCGGCGTATGCCAGAACGCCCCGACGACGGCCACCGACATCAGGAGCGTCCAGGCCGCCCCCAGCAAGAACGTGATGGACCGCGCCCTCCCGAGAACCGGGTAGAGCGCGATCCACATGGCCACTGCCGTCGCACACACGGCAGTGACGTGTCCGGAAGGAAAGCTGAGCGTGCCGTGGATCCTCTCCTGGACCACCGGCTTGACGATCCTCTCGTTGATCAGCTCGGCGGCGGCGGCGAAGCCGGCCATGACGACGACCCGCGGGAGCACGCGCCGTTCCGCTCCGTACACCAGGCTGACGATGAGGACAACCGCGATAACCGGCACCGCGAGGAAATCTGCCAGTTCCGCCCAGCTTTCGACGCTGGAAGAGCGGCCGATGAGGTGAAGGGCGCCACTCTCCAAGTGGTAGCCGTCGTGGCCGCGGGACACGGCCAGGCTGAGCAACGCCGTGGCGAGCAGGCTCACGAGTGAGACCGCCGTCAGTCGTGAACGCAACACAGTGAACACGGTACGCGCCCGTTGGGAACTTCTGACCTCACCCAACTCGCGGCAGGGACAAATCATCCTTCCTGCGGACAGGAATCATCCTTCCTGGGGTGCAAATAGGAGTTCTGCTCCTCGGGGCGGTGCAACGACACGACCTCCGGCCTGACCTGCTTCCTCCCTTTCTGTTTGAGAGGGTGTAGACGGCATGCGCGGGCAATGGAAGAGGGAATCTGTGGCGAGGGTGCGACGAGTGGCTCATGTCGCGGGGACGACCCTCGTCGCGCTCCTCGCCGTGGCCGCGTCCCTGACGGTCATGGCGGGCCCCGCCCCGGCCGCCGCTGCCGCCCCGACCCGCTCCAACCCTGTGCTCGGCGTCTACGCCGGCGCGGGGTATCCCACGGCCGTTCCGGCCTTCGCCAAGACCATCGGGACCCGGCCGGGTTTCGCCATGGACTTCCTCCTCGGGACGACGTGGCGCACCATCACCCAGGGTCGCTGGCCCTATAGGAAGTGGAAGGGCAAGGGCTACACCATGATCTGGGGCGTCAACATGCTGCCGGATACCTATTCGCCCAATGCCGACGCACAGGAAGCGGGCGGCAGTTGCTTCGGGCTCACCCAGGGAGCGAGGGGCCTGTTCGACCACTACTTCCGCACCGTCGCCACCAACATTGTGCGAGCCGGCTTCCCTGTGTCGGTCATCAGGTTCGGATGGGAGTTCAACGGCAACTGGTTCCCCTGGTCGGCGCAGGGCTGTGCGTCCGCCTATGTCCGGTACTTCGACAACATCGTCACAACAATGCGTGCAGTTCGTGGAGCGCACTTCACCTTCGAATGGAACCCCACCAGGGGTGATCTCGGTGTCGGCACCCTCGCCCAGTACTACCCCGGTGACAACTACGTCGACGACATCGGTCTCGACGTCTACGACCTCGAGCAGCAGCACTACCCCGGAGCCAGGGCCGAGTTCACCCACATGCTCACGCAGCGCGACGGCCTGAACTGGCTCGCCTCGTTCGCCAAGGCCCACAGCAAGGCGATCGTGCTCCCCGAATGGGGACTGGGTTGGGGAACGTGCAGCGCCAGCGGACAGCCGATCTCGGCATCAGGCCAGCAGGTCTGCGGCGGTGATGATGCGACATGGGTCAACCTCATGGCGACGTGGATTGCCGCACACAAGGTGGCCGAGGCGACCTACTGGGACTTCGGCACCTCAGTGGTCGGCCGGGGTCACAACCCGCTCACCGCCAAGGCGCTGGCCACCGACTTCGGTTGACCTGACGAGACGAGAAGGCGGCGGCGGCGTGTCCAGCGGCAGCCACGGGAAACCCACGCTGCAGAGGGCTATCGTGACGCGCTACACGCGCAAGGAGGACATGGTGCCCGAATTCCCCGGCGTCACTCACGTGGCTCTCACTGTCACCGACATGGACCGCAGCCGCCCCTGGTACGAGAACCTCATCGGTGGCCCACCGGTGATCGACGAGGACACGGGGCCGTTCCGTCACGCCGTCTGGCTCCTCGGGGGACAAACGCTGGTCGGCCTCCACCAGTTCCCCGACCTGCACGGCTCGGACCCGTTCGACGAGCGGACACCGGGCTTGGACCACGTGGCGTTCGCCTGCGCCAACCGCGCCGAGCTCGAGCAGTGGGAATCCAAGCTCAACGAGCTGGGCGTCACGAACGGCGGAATCGTCGACGCCCCTTACGGTTCGGGGCTCTCGTTCCGTGACCCCGACAACATCGCGCTGGAGTTCTTCGCCCCGCCCGGGTGACGCTCACGGCCTCAGCTCACGCCCGGCCCTTCATCTGCGCCGCGTAGCGCGGCTTGCAGGCCCTCCACATCGGCGACGGTCACGGTCAGCGCCGAATGGCCGCGGCGTCGGATGGACGAACGAACGTTCTCCTCGAAGTGCACACACACGCCGCGCCGGTTGTTGGTCCCGAAGGTCAGCCCGTCGTCAGCCGACGACATGCGGATCCCGCACGCCGTCCACCAGCGGTAGTGCTCTGTGATGTGCGCACCCGACACGTTCGCCCGCGGCGTGGTGACCTTGACCAGGCCGAAGGTCGCCACGAACAACTCGTCATCGGTGAGCGTGACGCCGTCACGCGAGGGCCGCAGCAAGAAGGGCAGGAGCACCGGCAGATAGCGCCGGTCGACGTCGTAGCCGAAGTGCTGCGTCACGCTGCTACCCCCGCTGCGCCCTGACTGCTCAACTCGGGTCGGCTGGCTTGCATACGTGCAACGTTGGCACACAACGGAGGGGCACCCCTGCCGTCCCGTCCGACTCGGGCCACCGCGCGCGCCGGGTCCCCTCAGCGCGGCGCCCGCGGCATCCCCAACCCGATCATGGCGATGATGTCGCGCTGGACCTCGTTCGTCCCCCCTCCGAAGGTGAAGATGGTCTGGCTGCGGGCCTGGTTCTCCAGGCGGCCCCGCAGGACCGCCCCGGGAGAACCCTCGACCAGATACCCCGCCTGACCGACGACTTGGAGGAGGAGCCGCGAGACCTCCAGCGAGAGCTCCGTTCCGTACACCTTGGTGGCCGACGCGTCAGCGGGATGCACGCCCTTGTCCGAGGCCGACGCCACCTTCCAGTTGAACAGCTTGAGCACGTCTATTTTCGCGTGCGCCCGGGCCAGAATGATCTGCACCCACTCGTGATCGATCAGGGCCCGCCCGTCCCCGAGTCGATGTCCTTGCGCCCATTGCCGCACCTCCGTGAGGCTCCGCAAGAGGCCCGAGGCCGGGCAGATGGCCACTCGTTCGTGGTTCAGCTGATTGGTGATCAGCTTCCATCCCTGATTCTCCACCCCGACGAGGTTCTCGGCCGGGACACGCACGTCCTCGTAGAACGTCGAGCTGGTGATGTCACCGGCGAGAGTGGGCAATGGCGTCCAGTGAAACCCGGGGACATCGACCGGAACGATGAAGACCGAGAGACCTTTGTGCTTGGGGGCATCGGGATCGGTCCGCACCGCCAGCCAGATGTAGTCGGCGTACTGGATCGCGCTGGTGTAGATCTTCTGGCCGTTGATCACGTACTCGTCACCGTCACGCACGGCTCGCGTCGTGAGGGAGGCCAGGTCGGTGCCCGCCGAAGGCTCGGTGTAGCCGATGGAGAAATGGAGTTCGCCCCTCAGGATCCCGGGCAGGAGGCGCTGCTTCTGTTCGTCGGTGCCGAGGGACATGATCGTCGGGCCCACGCTGTTCAGCGTGAGGAGCGGGAGGGGGACGCCAGCCCAGTGGGATTCCTCGACGAAGATCATCTGCTCAATCGGCCCTCGCGCCATGCCGCCGTACTCCCGAGGCCAACCGAGACCCAGCCAGCCGTCATGACCCATCCGACGGATGTAGCGGGGGTACGTCGGCTCGTCCGAGGGCGAGCCCTCCACCTCTGCGACCAGGTCTTCGAAGTAGTGGCGGAGCTCCCGCTGCAAGCTCAGCTGTTCTTCCGTGAACTCCAGATACACGTGGCCTCCGGCTCGGCATTCGTCGCCCGTCGGGGGCATTCTCGCGGGCCGTGGCCCGGTGGGAGGGCAATGGACGAGGTCCCCACCCAAAAGCGGTCAGACTCTGCGCTGGTCATGGACGGAGGACGCGGAGCCCAATCGGAAGTCGTGACATGACGGTGGCCATCACGTTCGCCCTGGCCGCCGCCCTGGCGAACGCAATCCACCTGATGACCCAGCACTCGGCCAGCGCCGGCGTGACCGATGAGCACCGGAATTGGCGCCTGGTCCTCTATCTGCTCCGCCAGCCGCTCTGGCTCCTCGGCTGGGCCGCCGCCGCCGCCGGCTTCGTCTTCCAGGCGATCGCACTCCACGGTGGGCAGCTCGCCGTGGTCCAGTCGCTCCTCGTCACCGAGTTGGTCTTTGCGTTACTCCTGCGCCGATTCTGGGTCCGTCAGCACATCGCCAAGACGGCGTGGACCGCCGCTGTCGTCACGTGTGGGGCCCTTGTGGTCTTCCTGGCTGCGGCTGAACCCCATGGCGGCCACCTGCGGCCGGACCCGGCCGATTGGCTTGTCGCATCATCGGTCTTCGGCGGGATCGTGGCGGTGTTGGCGCTGGCGGCGCGCCGGGGGTCCCCCAACCGTCGCACCGCGCTCTACGCCATTGCGGCATCGATCACCTGGGCCCTGATGGCTGCGTTCATCAAGGCGACCACCTATGTGCTGGCGAACAGAGGGGTGCTCGGGACCTTGGAGCACTGGCCGCTCTACGCGTTGATCGTTGCCGCCGTCATCGGCTCCGTGCTCCAACAGGCAGCGCTGCAGGTCGGCCCCTTGAGTATCTCCCAACCACTGATCGTGGTCGTCGACCCCGCCGTGGCCATCGTCTTGAGCGTCTGGATCTTCGACGAGCGCTTCACCGTCAGTGCAGCGCAGCGGGTCGTGGCCGTCGTCGCCTTCTGCGCCATGGCCTTCGGGGTCACCCTCCTGTCCCGGACAGCACCCGGCGATCTCGACTCGACAATGCCGCAGCCGTCATAGAACACAGGTTCGGAGGGTGGGGAGGTCGCGGAATCCGTTCCGTTCGGTGACCCGAGTGCTGGTGGGATTCCGCGCTACGCACAACATACCGCTGGAGGGGGGCCTTGCCGCAAGGGACCCAACCATGCTCATCATGACTCCTTCACGGAACCGGTCACGGCCAGAACAACATGCGGGGGTGGCGGAATGGATGTGCTGTCTTCGGCAGATGCGTCGACCAGGGGACGGCCATGACCGAGCATGCGGTGGTGATCGCCGGTGGTGGCCCCACCGGGCTGATGCTGGCGGCCGAGCTCAAGCTGGCCGGGATGGACGTCGTGGTCGTCGAGCGACGAGCCACGCAGGAGCTCGACGGCTCGCGCGCGGGCGGCCTCCACGCGCGCACCATCGAGGTACTCGACCAGCGCGGCGTGGCCGATCGGTTCCTGGCCGAGGGGCAGGCCATGCAGGTGCAGGCCTTCGCCGGGGTCCCGCTGGACATCAGTGACTTCCCGACTCGCCACAACTACGGGCTCGCGCTGTGGCAGAGCCACTTAGAGCGCATTTTGGCCGGCTGGGTCAAC
>Ga0302279_10005522_pt1 | contig 14077 bp, 11 predicted proteins | sample III_Bog_N3_3_FD_194541 | JGI IMG/M metagenome (GOLD analysis project Ga0302279, IMG submission 194541) | Peat permafrost microbial communities from Stordalen Mire near Abisko, Sweden - III_Bog_N3_3 | ecosystem: Environmental > Terrestrial > Soil > Wetlands > Peat | place: Sweden: Abisko...
GAGCCGCCCGACCAGGTCGAGCGCATGCCCGAGCCGGCGCGGGAAAAGGTTCTCGGTATTGACCTACCTCGCCTGGCGCTGGCGCCCTTCGAGGCTTCAATTGTCATGAAGTTGCGCCTTGCCTTGGCCCGGACGGCCGCTCCATGATCGCCGGCATTGCGTCCCGCCATGCCCGATAGTCCGACGCCCCTCGCTTCCCCTTCGCTACAGACGCGCCGCCCGTTCGTCCTGATCACCGGCATGTCCGGCGCTGGCCGCGCGACCGCCCTGCATGCGCTGGAGGACATGGGCTACGTCGCGGTCGACAACGTGCCGTCGACACGCGCACTTACGGCTTCGATCCGCACGACCTCGCGCGCCGCCTGCGCGAACTCAGGCTGCGCACCGACCTCGCGCCGCGGCTGCTGTTCCTCGATGCCGACACCGAGACCTTGCGGCGGCGCTACACCGAGACCCGCCGGCCGCATCCGCTGGCGCCCGACCGGCCGGTGAGCGACGGCATCGCCGACGAGCGCCAGATGATCGGCTGGCTGCGCGACTCGGCCGACGTCTCGATCGACACCTCGGCGCTGACGCCGCATCAGTTCAAGCAGCTGCTCGCCGGCCACTTCGACATCGGCCGTCACGCCGGCATGCGCATTTCGGTGATGTCGTTCTCGTTCCGCCGCGGCCTGCCGCGCGAGGCCGACCTGGTGTTCGACGTGCGCTTCCTGAAGAACCCGCACTACGATCCCAAATTGAAACCGATGACCGGGGTCAATCCGGAGGTCGTGGCCTTCATCGCCACCGACCCGGATTACGAGCCGTTCATGGGACGGCTGGAAGGCATGATCGCGCCGCTGCTGCCGCGTTTTGACGCAGAGGGCAAGAGCTATCTGACCATTGCCGTGGGCTGCACGGGGGGCCGCCACCGCTCGGTGGCGATCGCCGAACGGCTTGCGGGCTGGTTGCGCGACGCGGGCCGCTCGGTCACTCTTGGCCACCGCGATGTCGATGTCCGGGGGGGACCGACGGCGGAGCGTAATTCGGGCATGGGCGGATGATTGGCATCGTACTCGTGACCCACGGCAATCTGGCGCTCGAATTCCTGGCAGCGCTCGAACATGTCGTCGGTCCGCAGCAGTGCACTTCGGCAGTCTGTATCGGCGCCGACGACGACATGGAAAAGCGGCGGGCGGAGATATTGGAGCGCGCGCGCGCCTGCGACACCGGCGAGGGCGTGATCGTACTGACCGACATGTTCGGCGGCACGCCGTCCAATCTCGCGATTTCGATCATCGACCAGGCGCGCATCGAAGTGCTGGCCGGCGTGAACCTGCCGATGCTGGTCAAGCTCGCCAGCGTGCGCACCCGGCCGATCGCCGAAGCCGTGCGCATGGCCCAGGAAGCCGGCCGCAAGTACATCACCGTCGCGTCTCGTCTGCTGGCCAAGGAAGCTTCGTGAGCGAACCGGCGGCGCAAGCGGCCACCGGGGCCGTCAAACGAATCCTCGCCATCACCAACAAGCGCGGCCTGCATGCCCGCGCGGCCGCCAAGTTCGTGCGCACCGCGGGCCAGTTCGATGCGATCATCAAGGTGAGCTTCAAGGGCCAGGAAGTATCGGGCTTCTCGATCATGGGCCTGATGATGCTGGCCGCCGGCATCGGCAGCTCGATCGAAGTGAACTGCTCGGGCCGCCAGGCCGGCGAAGCGCTGGCCGCCCTTTCTGCCCTGGTCGAAGGCAAATTCGGCGAGGATTGACGGGTTTCTGCGGGGCGCCATAAAGCCCGCGGCATATGGACATAAATTCTTGCTTATATGTTGATCCCGCGCGTTGAGGCGAGCCGGGCTCGCTGTTAAGACACGGCCACTTTCACCGACATCGCCGGGAGCGCCGCATGGCTCAGGATTACATCGTCAAGGATATCGGACTCGCCGACTGGGGCCGCAAGGAACTCGACATGGCCGAGACCGAGATGCCCGGCCTCATGTCGATCCGCAAGGAATACGGCCCCAAGCAGCCGCTCAAGGGCGCGCGCATCGCGGGCTCGCTGCACATGACCATCCAGACGGGTGTGCTGATCGAGACCTTGAAGGCGCTGGGCGCCGACGTGCGCTGGGCCTCGTGCAACATCTACTCGACGCAGGATCACGCCGCGGCGGCGATCGCCAAGGCCGGCACGCCGGTGTTCGCCATCAAGGGCGAGTCGCTGGAGGAATACTGGGACTACACCCACAAGATCTTCGAGTGGGGCGACGGCGGCGAGCCGAACATGATCCTCGACGACGGCGGCGACGCCACGCTGCTGGTCCATCTCGGCGCACGCGCGGAGAAGGATCCGTCGCTGGTGTCGAAGCCGACCAACGAAGAAGAGGAAGTGCTCTACAAGGCGATCCTCAAGACCAACAAGGAAAAGCCCGGCTGGTACGCCAAGCTCGGCAAGTCGATCCGCGGTGTCACCGAGGAGACGACCACGGGCGTGCACCGCCTCTACAACATGGCCAAGGAAGGCAAGCTCCTGTGGCCGGCGATCAACGTCAACGACTCGGTCACCAAGTCGAAGTTCGACAACCTCTACGGCTGCCGTGAGTCGCTGGTCGACGGCATCCGCCGCGGCACCGACGTCATGATGTCGGGCAAGGTGGCGATGGTCGCGGGCTTCGGCGACGTCGGCAAGGGTTCGGCCGCGTCGCTGCGCCAGGCCGGCTGCAGGGTCATGGTCTCCGAGGTCGATCCGATCTGCGCGCTGCAGGCGGCGATGGAAGGCTATGAAGTCGTCACCATGGAAGACGCCGCCCCGCGCGCCGACATCTTCGTGACCGCCACCGGCAACGTCGACGTCCTCACGCTCGACCACATGAAGGCGATGAAACATCGCGCCATCATCTGCAACATCGGCCACTTCGACAGCGAGATCCAGATCGCGTCCTTGCGTAACTTCAAGTGGCATAACGTGAAGCCGCAGGTCGACGAAGTCGAATTCGCCGACGGCAAGCGCATCATCGTGCTGTCCGAAGGCCGCCTGGTGAACCTGGGCAACGCCACGGGCCATCCGAGCTTCGTGATGTCGGCCTCGTTCTCGAACCAGACGCTGGCCCAGATCGAGCTCTGGACCAACCCGACCAAGTACGAGAAGCAAGTCTACACCCTGCCGAAGTTCCTCGACGAGAAGGTGGCCGCGCTCCACCTCGAGAAGGTCGGCGCCAAGCTCACCAAGCTCCGTCCGGACCAGGCCAAGTACATCGGCGTGCCGGAAGCGGGCCCGTTCAAGGGCGACCTTTACCGCTACTAGCTTCTAACCGCCCACAGGGGCGCTCATGCTAAAAAGTCGGCATCGAAAGATGTCGACTTTTTCTTTGCCCCTCGCCGACGAGACCGCGACCGAGCAACTGGGCGCGACCCTGGCCGCGCGCCTGCGCCCCGGCGACGTGGTCGGGCTGAAGGGCGAACTGGGCGCCGGCAAGACCACCCTCGCCCGCGCCATCCTGCGCGCCGCCGCGGGCGATCCCGACCTGATCGTGCCCAGCCCGACCTTCACCCTGGTCGAGGTCTACGAGACGCCCGGCGGGACCTACTGGCATTTCGACCTCTATCGGCTGGAGACGCCGGAGCAGGTCTTCGAGCTGGGCTGGGAGGAAGCGCGCGCCGGCGGCATCGTGCTGCTCGAATGGCCGGAGCGGCTGGGACCACTGCTGCCCAAGCATCTCAGCGTCATCCTCGAGATCGACGGCGACGGCCGGCGGGCCCTTCTCGATGTCTGATCGCGCGACCCTGCGCGCCGCGTTTGTGCGTTGCGCCGGCTGGGGCGACGCGCAAGAGCGTCTGCTCGCGGGCGACGCCTCCTTCCGGAAGTACTTTCGACTGACGCGGCCTGGCGGCACCGCCGTCGTGATGGATGCGCCGGCGCCGCAGGAAGACGTGCGGCCGTTTGCGCGCATCGGGCGTCACCTGCTCTCGCTCGGCCTCAGCGCGCCCGAAATCTGGGCCGAGGACGCGACCAACGGCTTCCTGCTGCTGGAAGACCTGGGCGACGACACGTTTGCACGCGTGCTCGCCAAGGGGGGAGACGAGGCGGCGATGTATGCCCGCGCCACCGACGTGCTGGTGGCGCTCCATCAGGCGCCCGACCACGCCATGCTGCCAGGGCTGGGCGGCTACACCGGCGAGGCGCTGATCGACGCCGCGATGCTCCTGCCGGAATGGTACCTGCCCGAGGCGAGCGGCAGGCCGACGTCGGAAGAAGACACGGCGGCCTATCGCGCGGCGTGGCGGGAGTGTCTGGCTGCGTTGCCGCCGACCGCCGCCAGCCTGCTGCTGCGCGACTACCACAAGGACAATCTCCTGTGGCTGCCGTCGCGGCCCGGCGTGAAGGCGTGTGGCCTGCTCGACTTCCAGGATGCCCAGCAGGGACATCCTTCCTACGATCTCGTGTCGCTGATCGAGGATGCCCGCCGCGACGTCCCGCCCGCCATCCACGAGGCCTGTCTGGTCCGCTACGTCGGCGCCGCCGGGCTCGACGACAAGGATTTCCGCATCGGCATGGCGCTGATGGCGGCGCAACGCCACGCCCGCATCATCGGCCTGTGGATCCGGCTGCTGCGCCGCGACGGCAAGCCGGAATACCTGCAACACATGCAGCGCTGCTGGCGGATGTTCGAGCGCGCGCTGAAGCACGAGGCGCTCGCGCCGCTGCGCCTGTGGGTGGACCGGCTGCTGCCGCCCGAGCTGCGCCGGATCGGTGCGCCGTGATCCGGTCGGCGATGATCCTCGCGGCCGGACGCGGCGAGCGCATGCGGCCGCTCACCGACACCACGCCCAAGCCGCTGATCCCGGTCGCCGGCCGGTCGATGCTCGATCGCGCGATGGATCGCCTCCAGGACCACAACGTCCGCAACCTCGTGATCAACGTCCATCATCTGGGCGAGCAGATCGCAACGCATGTCGGCGCCGGTCGCGCCCATATCCTGCGCGAGGAAAGCCTGCTGGACACCGGCGGCAGCGTGAAGAACGCACTTCTTCTGTTGGGCCACGAGCCGTTCTTCGTGCTGAACGGCGACGGCTTGTGGACCGACGGCGCGACACCAATGTTGAAGCGCATGGAAGCCGCATGGGATCCCGCGCGCATGGACGCGCTGCTGCTGCTGCATCCGCTGGCCGACGCCATCGGCCGCGAAGCTTCCGACCGCGGCGACTATTTCCTCGACGACGTCGGCGTAAAAGGGGTGGGCAAGGCACGCCATCGCGGCGCCGAGCCAAGCGCACCCTATCTGTTCGCCAGCGTCTCGATCTGCGACTCGCGCCTGTTCCGCAACGCGCCCGAGGGTCCCTTCTCGCTGGTCAAGCTGTGGCATCGCGCGCAGGCGGCGGGCCATCTCTATGGCCTGGTGCACGACGGCAAGTGGTTCCATGTCGGCACGCCGCACGCGCTCGCCGAAGCCGAGAAGGTGCTGGCGTGAAGGGCCTCTACACGATCGGCATCGACCGCCGCTTCGCCGACGAGCTGGCGCGCGGCGTGCTGGCCGAACATGCCGCCGATCCGCTCAAGCTCGCGGACATGCTGATCCTGGTGCCGACCCGCCGCTCGGTCCGCGCGCTGCGCGAAGCCTTCCTGCGCGCCTCCGACGGCAAGCCCACGATCCTGCCGCGCTTCGCACCACTGGGCGACCTCGACGAGAGCGAGTGGGAAACCCTGTCGGGCGACGCCACCGCGCTCACTCTGCCGCCCGCCATCGATTCGGTCGAGCGCGAGGCGCTGCTGTCGCGGCTGGTCGCGGCCTTCCCCGACGATGACGGCAAGCCGATCGCCCAGACCGCGGCGCAGTCGCTCAAGCTCGCGCGCGAACTGGCGAGCCTGCTCGACGAGCTGGCGATCGACAACGTGGCCTTCGACCGGCTGGAATCGCTGGTCGAAGGCAACTTCGCCCATCACTGGCGCCGCACCATCCGCTTCCTCTCGATCGTCGGCGAAGCCTGGCCGCAGATGCTGGCCGAGCGCGGCCAGATCGACGCGCTGGAGCGGCGCACCCGGTCGATCTACGCCCAGGCCGAGCGCTGGCAGGCGGCACCTCCGACCACCGAGATCATCGCCGCCGGGTCGACCGGCTCGCAGCCCGCGACGCGCGAGTTGCTGAAGGTGATCGCGGGCCTGCCGAACGGCGTTGTCGTCCTGCCGGGCCTCGACCGCGATCTCGACGAAGAGAGCTGGCAGAAGCTCGATCCCACCCATCCGCAGTTCGGCCTGCACGAACTGCTGAAGCATATCGGCGCGGAGCGCGATGCCGTCGCGGAGTGGCCGGGCAGTATCGGCGACGCCGCGCGCCGGCAGTTGATCGGCGAGTTGATGCGGCCGGCGGAGACCAGCGACGAGTGGAAGAAGCCGAGCCCCGCCGCACTCGATCATGTCACGCGCGCCGACTGCGCCACGCCGCACCAGGAAGCCGTCGTCATTGCGCTGGCGCTGCGCGAATCGCTGGAACATGAGGGTCGCACCGCCGCTCTCGTGACTCCAGATCGCGACCTCGCGCGCCGGGTCGCGGCCGAGATGCGGCGCTGGAACATCGAAATAGACGATTCGGCGGGCCAGCCGCTGGCCGATACGCCGCCAGGCACGTTGCTGCGCTGCCTCGTGGCGGCAGTCGACGAAGACTTTGCACCGGTCGCGCTGCTCGCCCTCTTGAAGCACCCGCTCTGCTCGCTGGGCCTGTCGCGCGCGGCCCTGCTCGATGCCGCGCGGCGACTCGATCGCAAGGTGCTGCGTGGGCTGAAGCCGACCGGGGGTCTCTCCGCCCTGAAGGGATTGGTGGGGAATGCCAGGTTCGGCGACGACGCCGACCGCGCGCAAGTGAGAGACCTCGTCGACCGACTCGAGCAGGCAACGTCAACGCTCGTCGCCGCGATGGGAGGCCCTGCCACGCCACAAGTATTGCTCGATGCCACCATCGCCTCGGCGGAACAACTGACGCCGGCCGAGACCTTGTGGTCGGGCGAGGCGGGCGAAGCCTTGGCCGATGCCCTCGCCCGCCTGCGCGCGGCGTGGGCCGCCCAGCCTGCGATCGGCAAGGGCGAATGGGGGACCCTGCTGCCGACCCTGCTGGCGCCCGAGACCATCCGGCCACGCTTCGGCCTCCATCCGCGCCTGGCCATCTGGGGTCCGCTCGAAGCCCGATTGCAGCGCGCCGACTTCCTGATCCTGGGCGGGCTGAACGAAGGCAGCTGGCCGCCCGCCGTCGAGACCGGCCCGTGGATCAACCGGCCGATGCGCAAGGAACTCGACCTGCCGCAGCCGGAGCGCCGCATCGGCCTGTCCGCGCACGACTTTGCCTCGGCCCTTGCCGCCGAGCGCGTGCTGCTGACCCGCGCCGAGCGCGAAGGCGGCGCGCCCACCGTGTCCTCACGCTGGCTGGCGCGGCTCGACGCGCTGTTCGGCTACGATCCCGAGCGGCCGGAGACCACGCCGGAATATATCCAGCGCGGACGGCGGACCGTGCTCGCCTGGGCCGAGCAGCTCGACCATACGGAGGAATACAAGCCGTGGGCCGCACCGCGTCCCACGCCGCCGCTCGAAGCACGGCCGACGAAGCTCTCGGTCTCGCGCATCGAGCAATGGCGCCGCGATCCCTACGGTCTCTACGCCCAGAGCATCCTCGGACTGAAACCGCTCGACCCGCTCGAGGAAGAGCTGGGCGCCGCCGAGCGCGGCTCGCGCCTGCACGATGCGCTCGACGAGTTCCTCAAGACCTATCCCTCGGGCACCTTGCCGCCCGATGCGCTCGCGCTGTTCGAGGCGATGGGCGAGAGGCACCTGCAGACGGTGCTCGCCGCCCCGGCCGAGCGCGCCTTCTGGTGGCCGCGCTTCAAGAAGCTGGCAAAGTGGTTCGTCGCGACCGAGAACGCCCGCCGCGCCGCCGGCACCCGACTGCTCGCCAGCGAGACTCCGGGCGAGATGACCCTGGGGCCGCTCACCGTCACCGCGATCGCCGACCGGATCGACGAGATCGAGCCCGGCGGCTGGGAGATCATCGACTACAAGACCGGCAGGGTGCCCTCGCCCAAGGAGCTGAAGAAGCTGTTCGCGCCGCAGCTTCTGCTGGAGGCGGCGATCGCCGAGCGCGGCAAGTTCGACAAGACCAAAGGCCCGGCGCGCACGGTGCATCTGTCCTATTGGCAGGCCAACGGGCTGGGCGACGGCGGCGCGGTGAAGGTGATCGAGGACAGCGACGGTCTGGTGGCCGAAATGGTGGCGCTGGTCTCTCGCATGATCGAACACTTCGGCAATCCCGCGACCGCGTACGAGCCGTCGCTGTGGCCGGAGTTCGGACCGCACTTCAACGACTACGCGCATCTCGAGCGGATCGCCGAGTGGTCTGCGTCGGGCGGGACCAGGGAATGAGCACCGACTTCGACCCGATCCAGTACGCCGGTCGCGAGCAGCGCCGTGCCACCCTGCCCGGCCAGTCGGCCTGGGTCGTGGCCAACGCCGGCACGGGCAAGACCAAGGTGCTGACCGATCGGGTGACCCGGCTGTTGCTGGCGGGCGCGCGGCCCGAGCGCATCCTTTGCCTCACCTTCACCAAGGCTGCCGCGGCGGAGATGCGCAATCGTCTCGCGCGACAGCTCGGCGGCTGGGCGATGGCCGACGACGCCACGCTCGACAAGGATATCGAGCAACTGACCGAGCAGGCGCCGCCGCCAGAGCAGCGGCCGCTGGCACGCCGCCTGTTCGCCCGCGTGCTCGACGCGCCGGGCGGCATCAACATCCTCACCATCCACGCCTTCTGCCAGGCACTGCTGAAGCGCTTCCCGCTCGAAGCGGGCGTCCCCCCGGGATTCGACGTGCTCGACGAGGCCGATGCCGCGACCCTGCTGCGCCATGCCCAGGACGAGCAGGTCGAGGCGTTGGCGCACGACAACGCCTCGCCCGAGTTGCGCGACGCCCTGGCCGCCGTCGCCAATCGCATCTCGATCGGCGAATACGCCGAGCTGATGGGCAAGCTTTTGAGCGAGCGGGCGTGGCTGCTGGAGCGCATCGGCACGCCCGCCGGCCTGAAGCGCGTGCGCCGCCAACTCGCCAAGAAGCTGGGCTGCGACAAGCCGCTCGCGTCGGCGCCCCACGAAAACGCCTTGCGCGCGGCGGTCCGCGCACTCGCCGGCAGCGGCAAGCAGGATGCGGCCCGCGCCGTGGCGATCGCAGCCTGGCTCGATGCCGGCGCCGACAAATCGGCGGTCGCGGACGACTATCGCAAGGCGTTCTTCACCGAGAAGGGCGACGTTCGCAAGACGCTTGCCACCAAGGCCGCCGTGACGGCCATGCCCACGATCGACTCGGTCCTGCGCGACGAGGCTGCCCGCCTGGAAGTGGCTTTGAACTACGAAGCGGGGCTTGCGCTGGTCGAGCTCACCCTGTCGCTGCTGCAGCTCGGCCTCGACATCACCGAGCGCTATGCCGCGGCCAAGCGGCGGCGTTCGACGCTGGACTACGACGACCTGATCGTGGCCACGCGGCGGCTGCTCCAGACGGCGGAGAGCGCCTCCTGGGTGCTCTACAAGCTCGACGGCGGCATCGACCATGTGCTGGTCGACGAGGCGCAGGACACCAATCCCGACCAGTGGGACGTGATCCGCAGCCTGACCGAGGAATTCTTCGCCGGCGAAAGCGCGGTGATCGACCGCGAGCGCACGATCTTCGCGGTGGGCGACACCAAGCAGTCGATCTTCGGCTTCCAGCGCGCCGATCCGCGCAAGCTCGCGGAGATGCGCGAGTCTTTCGACCAGAAGATCCAGCTCGCCCGCAAGATCTTCACGTCGGTCGAGCTCACCGTCTCGTTCCGCTCGACACCCGCCGTGCTCGACGCCGTCGACTGGGTGTTCGAACAGCCAGAGTCGGCAAAGGGTCTGGTCGAGGCCCCCAGCATCGTGGAGCATCTTGCGAGCCGCAAGAAGTCGCCGGGGCGCGTCGAGCTGTGGCCGTTGGTCATGGGCGAGGACGCCGAGGCCGACACCTCCGACGTCACGGCCACGCGCGAGCAGCTCAAGTCGTCGATGGACCCGCACCAGCGGCTGGCCAAGGTGATCGCGCTCCATGCCAAGAGCCTGATCGACGGCGGCGAACGCCGCGCCAAGGACGGCAAGCCGCTCCATCCCGGTCACTTCATGGTGCTGGTGCGGCGGCGCAACGAGTTCGTGGGCGCCCTGGTGCAGCAGCTCAAGCGCGCCGGCATCGACGTGGCAGGCGTCGATCGCCTCAACCTGGGCGAGGAGCTCGCGATCCAGGACCTGCTCGCCATGGCGCGCTTCGTGCTGCTGCCGCAGGACGACCTCAACCTCGCCTGCCTGCTGAAGTCGCCGCTGGTCGGCCTCGACGAAGACCAGCTCTTCACCCTCGCCTGGAAGCGCAACGGCCATCTCTGGCGCTCGCTGCGCGACCATGCTTCCGAGCCCGCCTTCGCCCGCGCCTACGCGCTGCTGTCGGACTGGCTGAAACGCGCGGACTACACCACGCCCTTCGATTTCTTCGCCCAGGCGCTCGGCCCCGAAGGCGGGCGCCGCAAGCTGCTCGAGCGGCTGGGCCGCGAGGCCTCCGATCCGATCGACGAGCTTCTGGCGCGCGCGCTGCAGTACCAGCGCGCCGAAGCGGGCTCGCTGCAGGGTTTCCTGCGCTGGTTCGAATCGGGCGGCGGCGAGATCAAGCGCGACCTCGACGCCAACCGCCGGCCGGAAGTGCGCATCCTCACCGTGCACGCCTCCAAAGGCCTGCAGGCGCCGATCGTCTATCTGCCCGACACGACCCGCGTGCCGCGCGACGGCGAGCGTATCCTGTCGGAGGCCAAGGGCGAGACGCGGCTGTGGCTGCCGCGCGCCGACGACGCCAACGACGCCGCGCGCGCCTGGCGCACCGAGGCACGCGAGCGGTCGCTGGAGGAGCAGAATCGCCTGCTCTATGTCGCCATGACCCGCGCCGAAGATCGCCTCTACATCGGCGGCTATATCAACGCGCGCAAACAGGACACCGGCTGCTGGTACGACCGCATTGCCGCGGGCCTGCAGGCGAGCGTCGAAAGCGACCAGCCCTTCGGGCGCGCGCGGGCCACGCCGCGGACCTACGACTTCGCCACGCAGCTGGGCGACGACGCCGGCTGGGAGGGCGAGGGCTTCGAACTGGTGAACGACGGCACCATCGAGGAGATCTCGCAGCAGGAGCTGGCGCTCGAGGCCACGGTCAAGCTCGAGGACTGGGCACGCAAGGACCCGCCCGGCGAACCCGATCCGCCGACACCGCTCGCGCCCTCGCAGCCGCTGCCGGACGAAGCCGCCGCCGAGCCGCGCGCCTTCAGTCCCCTGGGAGGCGGCGACAGCAAGCGCTGGCAGCGCGGGCTGCTGCTGCACGACCTGCTGCGCCATCTGCCCTCGATCGCGCCGGCGGAGCGCGCCGCGATGGCGCAACGCTTCCTCGCCCAGGCGGCGCACGGCCTCACGCCGGACGAGATCACCGATTGGGCGCGCGAGGCGCTGGCCGTCACCGAGGCACCCGGCCATGCCCTGCTGTTCGCCGAAGGCTCGCGCGCCGAAGTACCGTTGATCGGCACCGTGAAGACGCCGCGCGGCAGTTTCACCGTGAGCGGCCAGGTCGATCGGCTGGCGGTCACCGAAAGCGAAGTGCTGATCGTCGACTACAAGACCAATCGGCCTCCGCCCGACAAGGCCGCTGAAGTGGCGCTGCCCTATCGCCGCCAGCTCGCGCTCTACCGGGCCCTTCTCCAGGAGATCTATCCCGGACGCCAGGTGCGGGCTTTCCTGCTGTGGACGGCGGCTCCCAGGCTCATGGAGATCGATGGAAAAACCCTAGACAAATCAATGCCTTATGCTGCCGCACCTTGACTCCGCCACAGTTGGTTCTTAGCTTCTTCCCCAAGGGCGGCGCCGGTCCATCGACCGGCCTTCATCGTTTTTGGGAGACCCCACATGACCGTTAAAGCAACTGATTCTTCCTTCGAACAGGAAGTCCTGAAATCCGACACGCCCGTCCTCGTCGACTTCTGGGCGGAGTGGTGCGGTCCCTGCAAGATGATCGGCCCCTCGCTCGAGGAGATCGCCAAGGACATGGACGGCAAGCTCAAGATCGTGAAGATCAACATCGACGAGAACCCGATGGCGCCGACGCGCTACGGCGTCCGTTCGATCCCCACGCTCCTGCTGTTCAAGAACGGCCAGGTCACCGCCACCAAGATCGGTGCCGAGCCGAAGCAGAAGCTGGTGAACTGGATCAATACGGCGATTGCCTAAGGCTTAGCCGTTGCGGGTGAGGACTTCGCCCGCAAGGTAAAGCGAGCCGCAGATCAGGATACGCATCGGCGCGGGCTGGGTGACCAACAGGTCTTCCAGCGCCGCGCCGATGTCGTTTGCGGGAACACAATCGAGACCGACGTCGGCGGCCTTCGCACAGGCCTCCTGGGGCGTGTAGGCGCTGTGGCCCTCCGGGAACGGCACGGCGCGCGCGGCCGTCGCATGGCGCGCCAGCGGCCGCAGGAAGCCCGAGGCGTCCTTGGTCGTCAGCATGCCGAACACGAGATAGAGCGGCAGCGGCGCGGGCTCCTTGGCCCAGTCGCTCGCCATGCGCGCGAGCGCCAGCCCGCAGTCCTCGTTGTGGCCGCCATCGAGCCAGAGTTCGCAGCCCGGCGGCAGAGCCTCGACCAGCGGACCACGCTCGAGCTTCTGAAGGCGCGCCGGCCACTCGACCGAGCCGAGACCTGTGCGGATGGCTTTATCGTCGATCCGGAAGCGCGCCGCGCGCAGGCGTTCGATGCAGGCGACCGCCGTGGCGGCGTTGTCGATCTGGTGCGCACCGGCGAGCGCGGGCGCGGGAAGATCGAGGCCCAGCAGGTCGCTCTCGTAGCGGAAGCCCGCGGCCGTCGACGTCACCTGCCATTCGCGGCCCATGCGGAACAGCGGCGATGCGAGCTTGGTGGCTTCCGCCTCGATCACCTCGGCGCTCACGCTGCGCTGGCGGCCGATCACGCCGGGCACCGCGTGCTTCAGGATGCCCGCCTTCTCGCCCGCGATGCCTTCCAGCTTGTCGCCGAGAAAGCCCGTGTGGTCGTAGCCGATCGGCGTGATCGCCGAGAGCGCAGGCTGGATCACGTTGGTGGCGTCGTAGCGGCCGCCCATGCCGACCTCGACGATCGCCAGATCGGCGGGCACGCGCGCGAAGGCGAGATAGGCCGCGACGGTCGTTATCTCGAAGAAGGTGATCGGCTGCTCGGCGTTGGCCTGCTCGCACTCGGTCAGGATCCCGTCGAGTACGTCGTCCTCGATGATGCGGCCGGCGACCCGGATACGCTCGTTGAAGCGCACGAGGTGCGGCGAGGTGTAGACATGGACGCGGTAGCCAGCGGCCTCCGCCATGGCGCGGAGATAGGCGACCAGCGAGCCCTTGCCGTTGGTGCCTGCCACATGGACGACCGGCGGCAGCTTCTTCTCGGGCGAGCCGAGCGCCTTCAGCAGGCGTTCGATGCGCTCCAGCCCGAGATCGATCACGCGCGGATGGAGCCGCATGACGCGCTCCAGGAGCGGATCGATCATGGCGGTGGCTTCAGCGGACCGCGACTGCGAGGCCGCGGCCTTCGGAGGCGACAGGATCCATCAGCAGATGAACGAGCCGGATCAGGGTCTCGCGCAACTTGTGGCGATGCACGACGGCGTCGACCATGCCGTGCTCGAGCAGATACTCGGAGCGCTGGAAGCCCGGCGGCAGCTCCTGGCGGATCGTGTCCTGGATCACGCGCGGGCCGGCAAAGCCGATGATCGCGTCGGGCTCGGCCAGATGCACGTCGCCCAGCATGGCGAACGAGGCCGACACGCCGCCGGTCGTCGGATCGGTCAGCACGACGATGTAGGGTAGGCCCGCTTCCTTCACGAGACGCACCGCGATGGTGGTGCGCGTGAGCTGCATCAGCGACAGGATGCCCTCCTGCATGCGGGCCCCGCCCGAGGCGGAGAAGACGATCAGGGGAGCCTTGCGCGCGACGGCAAGCTCGGCCGCCATTACAAGGCCCTCGCCCACGGCCGTGCCCATCGAGCCGCCCATGAAGCCGAAATCGAGCA
>Ga0302279_10005526_pt1 | contig 14072 bp, 11 predicted proteins | sample III_Bog_N3_3_FD_194541 | JGI IMG/M metagenome (GOLD analysis project Ga0302279, IMG submission 194541) | Peat permafrost microbial communities from Stordalen Mire near Abisko, Sweden - III_Bog_N3_3 | ecosystem: Environmental > Terrestrial > Soil > Wetlands > Peat | place: Sweden: Abisko...
CCACTGCGTGGGCTAACTTAACGCCTTCTTGATCAGGCTCTCGGTCGTTGCGCCGGGGCCGAGCACCAGCGCCGCCTTGCGGACGGATTGGTCGGCGTCCGCGGCGCGGTAACCCAGGGCGACCAGGGCTGAGACGGCGTCCCTGTGGGGGTTCTCCCCGGCCGGCGCCCCGCCTGCAATTCCTGCGGTGGCGCCATCGCCCGCCCCTCCCTGCACGCGCGCCTTCAGCTCGACGACGAGCCGCTCGGCCGTCTTCCGGCCGATCCCCTGGCACTTGGCCAGCGTGTCGATGTCGCCGGACCGGATCGCCCCCTCGAGGAGGGGCAGCGACAACCGGCTCATGATGCTCAGGGCCACCTTCGGCCCCACGCCGGTGACGTTCTCGATCATCAGGCGGAAAAAATCGCGCTCCGGGGCGGTCGCGAAGCCGTAGAGGGTCTGCGAGTCCTCCCGGTAGATCACGAGCGTATGCAGCCTGACCGGCGCTCCCGCCGGCGGCAGCCGCTCGGCGGTTGTCACCGGGACATTCACCTCGTACCCAAAGCCGCCGACCTCGATCACCGCGCGCAGGGGCCCCGCGGAGGCCAGCGTGCCTTCGATCGAGGTGATCATGCCAGCCCGAGGACGTCCTGCATGTCGTAGACCCCGGCCGGCCGGCCGGCGACCCACTGCGCCGCGCGCAGGGCGCCGCGCGCGAAGATCGCGCGGTCCGACGCCTTGTGGGACAGCTCAAGCCGCTCGCCCAGTGCCGCGAAGATCACCGTGTGGTCTCCGACGACGTCGCCGCCGCGCAGCGAGTGGATTCCAACCTCGCCGTCGGGACGCTCGCCGGTGATCCCGTGCCGGCCGTGGCGCAGGGCCCCGCTGCCCTGCCTGCGCTCCTCAAGGATGATCTCAAGGAGGCGGGCCGCGGTCCCGCTCGGCGCGTCCTTCTTGAAGCGGTGGTGCATCTCGACGACCTCGGCGTCGTAGTCCGGGCCGAGCACCCGCGCGGCGCGCCGGGTGAGCGCATAAAGCAGGTTAACCCCCACCGAGTAGTTTCCCGCCCAGACGCAGGGGACCCGGGCGGCCAGCGCGATCAGCCGGGCCTTTTCGGTCGCGCTGTGCCCGGTGGTCCCGATCACCACCGCCTTGTGCCGGGCGGCCGCCAGCTCAAGCACGCCGTGGGTCGCGGACGGGGAGCTGAAGTCGACGATCACGTCGCAGGACGCAGCCTGGGCGCCCAGGTCGTCGCCCACGTCGGCGGCGCCGGCGACCGTGACGCCCAGGGCGGGCGCCTCAGCGGCGATCACGCGGCCCATGCGCCCCTTCGCGCCGTTGATGAGGATGGTGATTGGCATGGCTGGGGCGGCTCAGCGGCGAAGGGCCGCGATCACGGAGTTGAGCAGCGCGCGGTTGCCCGCGGCCATTTCGCAGAGGGGAAGCCGGACCTCCGGGGAGGAGATCACGCCGGCGCGCGCCAGCGCGGCCTTGATCGGGACCGGGTTGGGCTCGACGAAGATCGCGCGGAACATCGGGTAGAGCCGACGGTGCTGCCGCAGCGCGGATGCGTAGTCGCCGGCCAGCGCCGAGCGAACCATCCCGGAGACCTCCCTGACAAAGAGGTTGGAGGCCACGCTGATCACGCCCTCCGCCCCGACCGCCATGAAGGGCAGCGTCAGGGAATCCTCGCCGCTCAGGACGGTGATGTCCCGCCCGAGGGCCTGCTTGATCTGGTCCACCCGGTCGACGTTGCCGCCGGACTCCTTGATCCAGGCCACATGCGGGAAGCGGGCCCGGAGCCGCTCGATGACCGGCACGCCGATCTCGATCACGCACCGGCCCGGGATCGAGTAGAGGATGATGGGGCGGTCCGTGCACTCGGCCACGGCCGCGAAATGGCGGAACAGGCCCTCCTGGCTCGGCTTGTTGTAGTAGGGCGCGACCAGGAGCATCGCGTCCGCGCCGGCCTCGTGGGCGAGCCGGGTGAGCTCGACGGCCTCGTGCGTCGCGTTGGAACCGGTCCCGGCGACCACCGGCACGCGCCCGCGCGCGGCGGCGACCACGGTCCCGATGACCGCGATGTGCTCCTCGTGGGTGAGCGTGGGCGACTCCCCGGTCGTCCCGACGGGGACTAGCCCGTCGATTCCGCCCCGGATCTGGAACTCGACAAGCCGGGCCAGTTCGTCATGGGCGACCTTGCCGCGCCGGAACGGCGTGACCATGGCGGTTAGGGTGCCGGTGAGCTTTCTTTTCGGGGGCATGGGAGGTCGGGCCTTTGCCCCCATCCTCATCGAATCGGCGGGGATCTGGCAATGCCTATTGGATTGCGCGCATAATAATGCTTGGATTCCGGGGTCCCGGACGGTTGTCTGTCAGGTTCACGGAATTTTCACGCTGCCACGCACCACCTTCAGCAACGCCAAAAATGCTCGCCATCATGTTCGCAGGCCAGGGGGCCCAGAAAGTCGGCATGGGAAAGTCGCTGCACGACGCCCTTCCCGCCGTTCGCGACCTGTATGCGGAGGCCGGCCGCATCCTCGGATGGGACCTGGCCGCGGTCAGCTTCGATGGGCCCGAGGCGGCCCTGACCGAGACGCGGGTCTGCCAGCCGGCGCTCTACGTGCACGGGATGGCGCTCTTCGCGGCGCTCCGCGCGGCGCGCGGGGCGGCGGCCGAGCCGGCGATCACGCTGGGGCTCAGCCTTGGGGAGATCACCGCGATCGCCGCCGCGGGCGCGTGCGACTTTGCGACGGGCCTGCGCGTGGTGGCCGAGCGCGGGCGCCTGATGCAGGAGGCCTGCGAGCGGAGCACCGGGGGCATGGCCGCCATCGTGGGCGAGGAGCGGGCGGCCGTGGCCGCCCTCTGCGCGGAATTCGGGATCGAGGCGGCGAACTTCAACGCCCCGGGGCAGATCATCGTCTCCGGCGAGAAGGCGCGGGTCGAGGCGGCGGTCGCCGCCGCGAAGTCGCGCGGCATCAAGAAGGTGATCCCGCTCAACGTGGCGGGCGCCTACCACAGCCGCCTCATGGAGCCGGCCCGCGCGGCGTTTGAGGCCTTCCTGAAGACCGTCCCCTTCGCCGCGCCTCGCTGCGCGGTGTTTTCAAACACGACCGGGCGCACGCTCGGCGATCCCGACGCGATCCGCGCGGCGCTGGCCCGGCAGGTCGTCTCCCCGGTCCTCTGGGAGGACTGCATGAGGGCCGCGGCGGCCGCCGGCGCGACGGAATTCTGGGAACTCGGTCCCGGGGGCGTGCTGGCGGGGCTCGCCCGCCGGATCGACCGGGCGTGGAGCGTGAAGTCCTTCAGCGAGAATTCCGACCTCGCGGCCACCTAGACACCCTTCCCTTGGACGCGCCCCTCACACGCAATTTCTGCATCATCGCGCACGTCGACCACGGCAAGACCACGCTCTCCGACCGGCTGCTGGAGTACACGAACACCGTGTCGCGGCGCGTCATGACCGCCCAGCACCTCGACTCGATGGACCTGGAGAAGGAGCGCGGCATCACGATCAAGTCGCACCCGGTTACGATGCACTACCCGGCGAAGGACGGGCGCATCTACAAGCTGAACCTCATGGACACCCCCGGGCACGTGGACTTCTCCTACGAGGTCTCGCGCAGCCTGGCGGCCTGCGAGGGGGCGCTGCTGCTCATCGACGCCGGGCAGGGCGTGGAGGCGCAGACCGTCGCCAACGCCCACCTGGCCTTCGCCCAGAAGCTCAAGGTGATCCCCGTCATCAACAAGATCGACCTTCCCGCGGCCAACCTGGAGCTTTGCACGAAGCAGCTCGAGGACATCCTGGCGATCTCGGGCGACGAGGCGATCCTGGCCAGCGGCAAGTCCGGGATCGGGATCGAGGACATCCTCGAGGCGATCGTCGCGCGGATCCCGCCGCCGCAGGGGACCGCCTACCCGCAGACCCGCGCCCTGGTCTTTGATTCGCTCTTCGACTCCTACCGGGGGGTCATCGCCTACCTGCGCATCTTCTCCGGCACGCTGCGGGCCGGCGACGTGATGATGCTCATGAGCTCGGGCCAGAAGTCCGAGGTGAAGGAGGTCGGCATCTTCACCCCGAAGATGGAGAAGATCGCCTCGCTGGGGGCGGGCGACGTGGGCTACGTTGTCTCGAACATCAAGGATCCGGCCGACATCAAGACCGGCGACACGATCACGCTCGGCAGCAAGCCGGCCACCGGGATGCTTCCCGGCTACAAGGAGGTCCGGCCGATGGTCTACTGCGGGCTCTACCCGATCGAGGCCTCGGACTACGAGAAGCTCAAGGCCGCGCTGGGGCGCCTGCGCCTGAACGACTCGGCCTTCGTCTACTCGCAGGAGACCTCGATCGCCCTGGGCTTCGGCTTCCGCTGCGGCTTCCTCGGGCTCCTGCACATGGAGATCATCCAGGAGCGGATCCTGCGCGAGCACGGCGTCCAGATCATCTCCACGTACCCGAGCGTCATCTACCGGGTGATCAAGCAGGGCGGCGGGGAAATCGAGGTCGACAACCCGGTGAACCTCCCGGATCCGGGCACCATCACGGAAATCAGGGAACCAACGATCCGGGCGTCGATCCACATACCCAATGACTCGATGGGAGACCTCCTGGCCATGATCATGGAAAAGCGCGGCATCGTGGAGCACACGGAGACGCTCGACGCCACGCGCGTCATGCTCACCGCCGTGCTGCCGCTCAACGAGATTCTCGTTGATTTCAACGACCGGCTCAAGAGCATCACCCACGGCTATGGCTCGATGGACTATGAACTGGGCGACTATCGCCCCGCCGACCTCGTGAAGATGGAGATCCTGGTCAACGGCGACCCGGTGGACGCCTTCGCGAGCATCGTGCACCGGAACAACGCCGAGAAGCGGGGCCGGGAGCTCTGCGAGAAGCTCGCCGCGATCATTCCCCCGCAGATGTTCAAGGTGGCGATCCAGGCGGCGATCGGCGGCAAGGTGATCGCCCGCGAGAGCGTCAGGGAAATGCGCAAGGACGTCACCGCCAAGTGCTATGGCGGCGACATCAGCCGCAAGCGAAAGCTCCTGGACAAGCAGAAGGAGGGGAAGAAGAAGATGAAGCAGTTCGGCAAGGTCTCCATCCCCCCCGACGCCTTCATCCAGGTGCTGCGGAACCGCTGACCATGCTTCCCTTCCTCACCTCCCAGGAGTCCCGGATGCGGCGCAACGCGGCCAACTGGCTGGACCTGGCCGCCAAGGTCTGGAACTTCCGGCGGGACCTGCTCGGCGAAGCCGAGGCCGCGGAACTGACGGCGCGCCGCGATGACCTGCAGAACCGCCTTCGGGACCGGGCGGACGCGGGGAAGCTCAAGCTCGGGATCGAGGCGCTGGAGGGCGTCCTGCGCCGGACCGGCGGATCGGTCTACCCGAAGACCTCGCTGGGCGAGAACGTCGAGTTTTTTCTGGTCGCGGCCCTCGTCATCCTCGCGATCCGCACCTATTTCGTCCAGCCCTTCAAGATCCCGACCAACTCGATGTGGCCGACCTACTACGGGATGACGGCCGAGAACCTGCCTCCCGGGGCGGCGGTCCCCGGGAAGCTCGGGCAGGCCTTCCGCCTTCTCGCGTTCGGCGCCCAGCGCAAGCTGGTGACGGCCCCGAAGTCCGGCGAGGTCTCCGCCCAGTTTTTCCAGAACGGGGCGCTGGCCTGCACGGTGAAAAGCGCCCGCTCCTGGCTGGTTTTTCCCACCCAGGTCCGCGAGTACACCTTCCTCGTGGACGGGGCGCCGGCGGTCGTCCAGGTGCCGCTCGACTTTGACGAGTTCGACAAGGTTTTCCGCGAGACCTACTTCGGCGGGGACGAGGGCTTCTACCGCTTCCTGGAGCAGCAGGCCCACGAGGGGCGCATGGAGGGCTCGTGGATCCGGGCGAGCGACGCGTCCGGCGACATGGTGCACACCGTCACCCTCCGGCTGAGCCGGACCGTCAGGCAGGGGGACCCGATTCTTCGCTTCGACCTGATGACCGGGGACCAGCTCTTTGTCGACCGCCTGAGCTTTCACTTCATGCGGCCGGTCGTCGGGCAGGCCTTCGTGTTCCGCACCGACCACATTCCCGGGATCGGGAAGGAGGATTACTACATCAAGCGGCTGGTCGGCGTCCCCGGCGACGTGATGGAGGTGCGCTCGCCGGCCCTCTACCGGAATGGAAGGCCGATCACCGGCGCGCGGGCCTTCGAGCTCGAGGCCTCGCGGACACCGCCATACCCCGGCTACACGTACGGGGACACGCTGCCCAACGGCATCTACCTGGCGAGGGGAAGCACGCTCACCGTTCCCCCGCATTCCTATTTTGCGATGGGTGACAATTCCCCCCTGAGCGCCGACGGGCGCGTCTGGGGATTTGTGCCGGCGAAGGACGCCGTGGGCCGCCCCCTTTTCATCTACTACCCCTTCACCCGTCGCTGGGGACCGGCGAGATGATCGCCTACATCTTCACCACGTTTCCGAAGCCGACGGAGACGTTTCTTCAGCGCGAGGTCATTGCGCTGCGGGCCCAGGGGGCCGACCTTCGGCTCTACTCGCTCTGGGGCGGCGAGGCGTCCTTCCGCGGGATGCCGGTGGAGCGGTTCAACAAGTGGCGGCTGCTCACGCTGGCCTGGGTGCTCCCCCGCGAGGCGTGGCGCCGACCCCGCGTCCTGGGGCGGCTTGTCCGGGGCCTGGCGACCCGCCGGCCCCCCTCGTGGATCAATTTCTGGGAGAACATGCTCGGGGCGGGGTTCGCCTGCATCCACGCGCGCTCCTTCCGGCGCAATCCGCCGGCGCACATCCACGCGGTGTGGGGCGGCGCGCCGGCGACCGCGGCGTGGATCCTGGCCGCGCTGGACGGGCACCGCTACAGCGCCGGAGCCCACGCCTACGACATCTACGAGCACGGGGGCGACTGGTGGCTGCGCGAGAAGCTCGAGCCGGCCGCGTTCATCCACACCTCCACGGAGATGGCCCGCCTGACCCTCGTCGAGCGGGGGCTTCCCGGGGGGAAGGTTGTCTGCATCCGCCGCGGGCTGGACCGGCTTCCGGACATGAAGCCCCTGAGGCACTCGCGCTCGCCGCTGCGGCTGATCTGCGTCGCCCGGCTGGTCGAAAAGAAGGGGCTGGACCGGCAGTTGCACGTTTACGCGGCCCTCCGCGCTGCCGGTGTCGCCTACTCGGCGCGGATAGTCGGCGAGGGCCCCCTGGGTCCCGAGCTAGAACGGCTCGCCGGCCGGCTGGGCGTCGCCGCGGACGTCACCTTTACGGGGCATCTGCCCAACCACGAGGTGTGGGGAGAACTCCTGGAGGCGGACGTCCTCCTGCACACCGGCGTGATCGCGCCCAGCGGCGACCGCGACGGGCTCCCGAACGTCATCCCCGAGGCGATGGCGATCGGGGTGCTCGTCCTGACCTCGCCGACCGCCGGCACGACGGAGGCCGTCGAGGACGGCCGCACCGGCCTGGTGGCCCCCGTGGATGCGCCCGAGCTCTGGGTTGCCGCCCTCCGGCGCCTGTCGACGGACGACGGGCTTGCCGAGGGCTTGCGCGCGGCCGCGCGGAAATGGGTGGAGGGCAATTTTGACGCCCGCCGGAATGCCGGGCGGCTTCAGGAGCGGTTTGCCGCGGCGATCGCCGCCCCGCAAGACAATGATCTTCCTTGATGCGACGAATGCCGCGGGCGCCCGCCCCCGCTCCGGACTGGTCCGGGCAGCCAGTCGGCTGCGGGACGCGCTCGGGACGGCGGCCGTCCCCGTTGACTGGCGCCGCTGGGACCGCGCCGTGTCGCGCTCCGACTGGTTCCTGGCCGCCGAGCTGTTCTCGGAGGGGGAGCGCCCGGGGATCACCGGCTTTGTCAGGGGCCGAACCTGCCGCAGCGCCGCGATCTTCTATGACGCGATACCGCTGAAACACCCGCACATCACCTGGCCGCGGAGCGTCGCGCGGCACCCCGGCTACCTGGGCCTGCTCGCGGACTTTGACCGGGTATTCGCGATTTCCGCGGCAAGCAGGGACGAGCTGCTGGGGTTCTGGAAGTGGCGCGGCGTCCCGAATCCGCCGCCCGTGGACGTGCTGCAGCTCGGGGCGGATTTTGACGGGGGGCCCGACTTCGCTCCGCGGAGCGGAGCTCCGACGGGCGATTGCTTAGGGCCCTCCTACGCTCCGCTGCGCGGAGCTCCGGCGGGCGATTGCCTGGGGCCCTCCTTCGCTCCGCCTCGCGGAGCTTCGGCGGGCGATTGCTTAGGGTCCGACTCCGCTCCGCATTGCGGAGCTTCGCCGGACGATTGCCTGGGGCCCTCCTTCGCTCCGCCTCGCGGAGCTTCGGCGGGCGATTATTCCAACGCACTGTTGTGCGTTGGAATAATCGAGCCTCGAAAGAACCAATCGTTCCTGCTGGATGTCTGCACGGAGCTCTGGGATTCGGGGCTGAAGTTCGACCTTCATATCGCGGGGCGGGTGAACCCGCACTTTGGTGCGCCGATTGCGGCGCGGATCCGGGCGCTTCGCCGGAAATATCGCGGGCTGCGTCATCACGCTGCGGCGGATGACGCGGAGCTTTCGCGGCTTTTCAGGGGCGCGCGGGCGACGGTCTTTCCCACGATCGCGGAGGGAAGCGGGCTGCCGCTCCTCGAGTCGCTCTGGCGGGGCGTACCGGTGGTGGGAAGCGATATTCCGCCCCTGAGGGAGAATGCCGCCGGCGGGGGATGCCTGCTGGTGCCACCCGGAGACCGCGCCGGCTGGGCGCAGGCCCTGAGGGGGATTCTCACCGATGACGCCCTCCATGCGAGGCTGGCCCGGGAGGCCCAAACCCGCCCGCTTCCGACCTGGGCGGATGCGGCGAGGACGCTGCTGGAAAAGCTCGGGGCCTGATCCAAGCTAATACTCCGTGTAGCCGGGATCGGTTCTATCTGGGATCGATTGTATCTGGGATCGATTGTAGCCGGGATCGATTGTAGCCGGGGTCCCAGACCCCGGTGCATTGGAGATCGGCTCCGCCGTCCGGGGTCTGGGACCCCGGCTACATCTGAATGCCCCCCGTCCTACAATTTCTTCACCGCGTACGCCATCGCCTCGGCGATCTTCTCGAGCTGCTCGTCGGTGTGCATCGCGGAAATCGCAGTTCGGACCAGGTCCTTGCCCACCGGAACCCCGGGCGCAATCGAGAGAACCGTGAAGACGCCCTTCTCCAGGAGCGCTCGCCAGAACGGGTACGCCCTCTCCTTGGAGCCCAGGACGATCGGCACGGCCGGGGTCTCGCTGTTCCAGATGTCCAGGCCCAGGTCCTTGAGGATCGCCTTGTATTTCCGGGTGTTCCTCCACAGGCGCTCGAGGTGCTCCGGTTCGGTCTGGATCACCTCGAGGGACGCCTGGGCGCTTGCGGCCTGGCTCGGGCTGATGGCCGCGCTGAAGATCGTCTGGCGGGAATGGGTGCGGAGGTACTCGATCACCTCGCGGGATCCGGCAATAAATCCGCCGGTGCTCGCGAGCGACTTGGAAAGGCTGCCGCAGGTCACGTCGATCTTGTCGTTCAGCCCGAAATGGACGGCGGTCCCCCGGCCCCCGGGCCCGAGCACGCCGAGGCCGTGGGCGTCGTCGAGCACCGTGAAGCAGCCGTGCTCCTCGGCGACCTCGACGAGCTCGGGAAGCCGGGCGATGTGGCCCTCCATCGAGTAGACACCCTCGACGACGAGCAGCTTGGCGGCGTGCTCGTGGTTTGTCGTTGCGATCACCTCCCGGAGATTCTCGGGGCTGTTGTGCGAGAAGCGCTCGACGGTGGCCATCGAGAGCCGGATGCCGTCCCAGAGGCAGGAATGGATGTTCTTGTCGGCGTAGATCATGTCCCCGCGCTGGGCAAAGGAGGCGATCGCCGCCATGCATGAGAGGTAACCGGCGGCGTGGACGTGGCAGGCCTCGCGCCCGAGGAAGGCCGCGAGCTTTTCCTCGAGCTCGATGTGGAAGCGCCGCGATCCGTTCGAGGGCCGGGCCCCGTTGGTGCTTGTGCCCCATTTTACCGTGGCGGCGGCCGACGCCTCGACGACCTTGGGATGAAAGGCCAGGCCAAGGTAGTCGTTGCTCGCCAGCATGATCATGTCCCGGCCGTCGAGGCGGACCGTCGTTCCCTGCTGCGAGTCGATTGCGTGGTACCAGGGCGAGTACCGGTGCCTCATGGCCGTGGCGTGGTCCTCCCGGCAGCGGGCCAGGACCACGTTTTTATTCCTTGAGAACAGCGAGATCGCCATGTTTAGCGGTCCAACCTACGGCTTCGCTTCGGCCGAGGCAAACGGAAATAGCGCGTGGACGAACCCGAACTCCAATCCATTTGAACAGGAAGGCCGGTGTGACCGGTAAGGCCGGAATGGAAGGGCCCAAATTCAAACATTGGAACCAACTGTGGTCGGCGAATCCAGAAATGGCTCCGGAGGTAGTTGGGTTGTGACGGATCGACCTTCTCGGTCTTCCCGACCTTCCTGTTCAAATTGCTCTTCGGTGTTTGAGTGAATGCGGAAAATCGTTTTCGCTTTGCCGGATGTCCGACGATCCGAAAGCAGGCGAAAAGGCGTACTACGCGCGGCTCGGCGAGGAGGGGCGTCGCCACGCCCTGGAGAAGCCGTTCTCGGACCCGAACTGCGGCAAATACCTGTGCAACCTTGGTTCGCTCCTCCTCATGCTCGAGCCGGCGCCGCGGTCGGTGCTCGATTTCGGCTGCGGCACCGGTTGGACGACGCTTTTTCTCGCCCGGGCGGGCTACGACGTGCTGGGTGTGGACATTGCCGAGGACGCGATAGCGATGGCGCGCGCGCACGCCGCGGAAACCGGGGTGTCCGGGGCCGCGTTTGAGGCGGCCGACTACGAGGGTTTCCAGACCGATCGGCTCTTCGACTACGTGCTTTTCTACGACTCGCTGCACCACGCTGAGGACGAGGCCGCAGCGCTCGCGGCGGCCCATCGGGCGTTGAAGCCCGGAGGGGTCCTCTTCGCCTTCGAACCGGGGCGCGGGCACAGCCGCAGCGCCCGGGCCCGGCATGCGGTCTCCGAGTTTGGCGTCCACGAGAAGGACATGCCGCCGTCCCACATCTGGCGCCTGGGGAAGCGGATCGGTTTCAGCAGGGCGCTCTTCCTGCCGCTCCCCCACGAGGCCGCGCGGGGCCTGTACCGGCGCGACTACCTGCGCGCCCGCGGCCCGCTCATGCTCCAGCTCGAGAGGCTCTGGGGATTCTACCGGGCCGCATCACAGTTCCTGCGCCTGCGGCGCCTGGGGCTGGTGGTGATGTGGAAGTAGGGAACTTGCAGAAACCTGAGACCTGAAACCTGAAACCGAACCAAGGCACCAAGACCGCCGATCCTAAGGTTTGAAGGATCGACTCAGGTTTCAGGTCTCAGGTTTCAGGTTTCTGTAACGTTGCCCCTTCGGGGCAACGTGCCCATCCAATCCCGAATCTCCCGCGCGTAATCCGCAGGCGTCTTGAACGTTCGCCCCCGCGCCTCGGCTTCCAGGCGCGCCAGGAGGACCCGGTCCCCGATCAGGCTCCCGATCGCGCCGGCCAGGCTCGCGGCGTCCACGGAGTCGAGTGCCAGGCAGCCGCCGCCCCGGGCCGACTCCCCGAGGGCGCCGCGGCCGGAGCACACGCAGGCCCGGCTGCGAAGCAAGCTCTCCGCGACGGGAAGCCCGAAACCCTCCATGAGCGAAGGATAGACGGTGAACGCGCACCCGGCGTAGGCGGCCTCGAGCGCGGCGTCGTCCACGACGCCGTCGTGGCGCACTGGGCGGCCCCGGGCGCGAAGCGCCGCGATTCGTTCCAGGGCCGCGCGGCCCGTCTCCGGCCGGGCCGCGCCAATCAGCCTGAGATCAAAGAGGGCGCCCCGGTCCCAGAGCGCGGCGCAGGCGTCGAGAAGCGCGGCGTGGTTCTTCCTGCCCTCGATTGTCCCGACCGAGAGGACGACGGTCGCCCGCCTTTCCAGGTTCGGGATCACCGGCGGACGGCCGACTCCAAGCGTGATCGCGGCAACCGGGGGGTGATTTCGCACCCCGAGCCACTCCCAGTACTCGAGGAGCGCATCGCGGGCGTCCGCGGAGATTGCGGCTATGCCGTCGAAGGCCTCCAACTCGCGAAGATAGGCGGGATAGCGGGCGACGGTTCCCGCCGGGGTCAGCTCGGGGCGCTTCAGGGCCACGGCGTCGTAGAACACCGCGGCGCGCGGACCCGGGACTGCCGCGAAGAGGGCGGGCAGGGCGGCCGCCGCCCCGGGCGAGAAAATCTCCGGCGCGAGGAGACCGTCCGGACCCCCGCGGACAAGGCAGCGGGTGGATCCGGAAAAAATGCGGCCGGCGATTCCCGCCAGCCGGGTCCGGAGGGGCCAGACGGCGCGGCGCTTTCCACCCGCGGGAGCCGCGGCCAGGTTGGCGCGCTCGGTCGCCGTCAGCGCCCGCCAGGCCTGGGCGTAAGGATCGAAGCAGACCGGCTCCGCCGCGGCCCCCAGTTCCGCCCACAGCCCCCGGGCGACCCTCTGGATTCCGGTCAGCGCCCGGGTGTGGCTGGTGTGGGTGAGGTCGAGGAGCATGGGCCAAACGCGGACCCCGACTATCGAATGCCGCCGGCCATTGTCGAACCGTCAATCATCCGCACGGCCGCGGGTCCGGGGCTCCATTTCCACAGGGTGACGATTCCGGCGGTGCCGACCTGCGTCCAGTTGCCGCGCATGTTCACGGTCAGGGCCGCGCCGCGCTCCTTGGGAAAGAGCGCGGCGTAGACCGGCCGGCCCGCCCGCTGCGCCGCGGCGGTGATCACCCCGAAGCTCCGCGCGTCCAGGTTTTCCCAGCGGAAAAAGGCGAAGGGGGTGTAGTAGAAGAGCGCGCCGCTGGTCTGCCAGGCGGCGACCAGCGCGTTGGGCGGCAGGTGCGCGCCCATCCAGTCCATGGCCGCCGGGTAGGTGCGGTCGTGCGCCCGGGTGTTCAGCACGCCCAGGTGCCGGGTCAACAGGGCGCCGTTGGCAAGGACGAGGGCGAGGGCGGCCGCGAACGCGGTCCCTCCGCAGCGGCGGCCGACCGCGCCGTGGATGACGAGCAGTCCGCCGGCGACCAGCGCGGGCGCCGCGGGCAGCAGGAAGCGCAGGTACCACCAGGTCTCGTGCGAGGGGGCATAGCAGGAGTAGAACGCCAGGTAGACGAGTATCCAAACAGCAATTACAACCCGGGCCCGCACCGGGCCGGACCGGGACCAGGGCAGGCCCGCCGCGGCCAGGACGGCGGGCGTGAAGAGCACCGGCAGCCAGAGCGCGAAGTGGGCCAGGGTGGGCGGCGCCCACGCCGCCGAGAAGAGGTAGCTGCTGTCCCCGTAGCCGGTGGCCAGTGGGCTCCCGTAGGCGGCCCGGGCGTGCAGGCAGAAGAAGGCGGCGCAGGGCAGGCCGCCCAGGACCAGGGGAGGCCAGCGCCGGGCCCGCGGGCCGAGCGCCGCGGCGATCGGGGCGAGGGCGATGATGCTGTTGGGCCGGATCAGGACGGCCACTGAGAGCGCGGCCCCCGAGGCCAGGGCCCAGCGCCAGCCCGGCCCGGCCCCGGGCCCGTCGGGGTCGCCGGCCCGCCAGGCGGCGAGCAGCGCGGCGGCGACCCATGCAAGCGACGGAACGTCGCTCATCACCTGCACGGAATAGAGGACGTAGAGCGGGCTGGCCGCCACCATGACCGCCCCGGTGGCGGCCCAGGCCCGGGGGAGGCCGAATGCGCGGCCCAGCGCATAGACCAGCAGGATTCCGATGACGGCGTGTGCGACGGCGACCAGCGCGGCGGCTCCGACCCAGCCGACGGCCCGGGCGGCCGCCGCCAGAAGCAGGGGCAGCCCGGAGGGATAGGTCGGCACGAGGCCGTTTCCGTCCGGCGCCGGCTTCAGGCCGAGCGGGGTATAGACATCGTAGGGCGCCTTCTCCGGGGGCAGGCCCTCCAGGGCGCGAAACGGTATGTGCACGCGGCCGGAGTAGAGCAGCCGGGCGTGGTTGAGGTAGCCGGAGGTGTCCGAGCCGCCCGCGTATGGATCCATAAAGAGCAGCAGCAGGACCGCGTACGCGGCGAGCGCCGCCGCCGCAAGAAGCGCTCCGGGCCGCCGG
>Ga0302279_10005544_pt1 | contig 14017 bp, 23 predicted proteins | sample III_Bog_N3_3_FD_194541 | JGI IMG/M metagenome (GOLD analysis project Ga0302279, IMG submission 194541) | Peat permafrost microbial communities from Stordalen Mire near Abisko, Sweden - III_Bog_N3_3 | ecosystem: Environmental > Terrestrial > Soil > Wetlands > Peat | place: Sweden: Abisko...
CATTTTAGGGCATCGTCATGCTCGATACCGGCATTGAGCATCCGGCAATAAAGATGGGCCGAATTAAAAACATGCTGGAGCTTCGAATGCAGGGTATGCATTACACCGCCAACCCAACCGGCCACTCCCCGTTACGCATCATCGCGGTGAGACGGTCGCACCTGTCAGGCGTCTGGCTATGCCAGTTGCTTTCGAGCATGTCGTTGGCCGCGATTTGATAGAGCCCTGACTGCACGGCGGCGAGCGTATTGCTGAATTTCGACAACCCGCCAATGCCGAGCTGGAAAGCCATATCTCCAAGCACAGCCTGGCGAGCATCAGTTAATTTTACCGCCCACGGCCAATGAGCATAAACGGCGTCAATCGCGGCTTGCGCGTCGAGAATGAGGTGGGTGTCGGCCTGTGCTTGTGTCCATACTGTGCTGGCAGCTTGGACGTTGGATAGGCCGTGGGAGGAAAGATTATGTCCGTAGCCAATGGTCCAGTTACCGTATTCATCGGCATAGGCTTTTAGGCGCAACCCCTCATGTTGCTTGAGGATCGCCAAAAAGAGTTTGAATCCCTGGTCAGTCATCCGTACCCTTTTTGGGACTCGAGGTGGCGGCTCGTTTGGTTTTTATATGCTTGTAGAGCTTCCGCCAGCGTCCCTGGTGGTAGGGATAAGGACTAAAAGTCCAGAAAACCCGGGTAAAATTGGACTATTTTTATTTTCTTTTCCCTACCTTGAAATAATCCCTTGACAATCCCTTTTGGAAGGACTATCTCTATCTCAACGAGGCACGAAACCACCAACCGAAAGGAGCTCGACATGAACGCAAACGAAATTACCAAGATGGCCCAAGAATCTGCTTCCAACTACGCCATCGATGAAAATGATCCCTTGGGATTCATTTTTGATCCCCGTGAAATTTTCCCCGATGTTGATCCCGAGTTCTGGCCAGCCCTGATGAAGGCTTTTCATGAATTTCGTGCCACTGATTCTTAAATCCCCAACCCCCAACCCGCAAGGAGATCGCCATGACCACCACCAAAACCACCTCCCCCGCCATGATCGGGACCATCGGCGATATGCGACGCGATTTCGGCTGGACTTCTGAGCCAGGAGAAGCCGAATCTGACTTTCGCGCCCGTGTAGCCCCCGCTTTTACCACCGAGTCCGGGACTGACATCCTGGTGACAGCCGAAGATGTGAATATTTGCGACGAGGAGGACTAAGCTATGATCCTCACCACCAACCTGGCCAGGATCAAAAAGATTGGAACGGATTGGTACATTTATTAGAACTTTTTTGATTAAAACCGCCCAACCGCAAGGAGATAGCCATGGGAGCACGTTCAAACATCGCGTTAGTGTACGATGACGGAAACAAGATTTTCTTCTACGGCCATTGGTCTGGCCCTGAAATCGCGGACGCCTTGAAGTCCGCCCTGATCGAATGTCCAGGCCGTTGGGCTAATGACTCCTATCTGGCCCGGTGCATCTTCTCGCGGATGGTCCCAGAGGAGCAGCGGCTTGACGAAACGGGATTCGGTATCTCGCCGTACCTTACGGACAACGGATATCCGATTATCGTTGTGAACCTCCCGGCGCAGACCATTTGTCTTGCGCTTGAGGACGGAATAGACGCGGTAGCGGCTGACTTTTTGGCCCTGCGCCTTAAACCGGGTTCGCGCAAGGTCTGGACCTTCGGAAACTTCGACGTGGAAGAATGTAAGGCCATGATGACGGAAGGGAGGGTGAAGTAATGAGCCTAATGGACCTCGACACCCTCGCCCAAATCATCGGCGTGCCCGAGGCGGCACGGATCATCGGCGTACAGCCCCACCGTGTACGGGAATACATCGCGGCTGGTCAGCTCCCGGCGTCACAGATAGATCGGACATGGATATTGTTGAGGCATAACGCCGAAGCGTTCAAACGAGGCCAACCCGGGGGAAAGCCCGGGAAGGTTGAGGAATAGCGTAATGGGCCGGGACGACACACCGGCCCATTTTAAGCCACGCTTTTTATCCGTTTCCATTCCTCATGGAAATAATAAGCTGTACTTTTGGATAGCCCCATACGCTCCTTGACCTGTATAACCGTCAGTTTAGCGTCGAAAAGAGAAAATGCCTGGGAACGACGGACCCATCGCGTTGACAGCCCCAGCATTAGGCAAGCCGTCTGAGCGTCCTCGTGGCCGATCTTCTCGACCAGGGCCATTCCGGTGGTCACGATTTCACCTCCCGAGCCTCCAGTGCAAACCGTTTGGCGCTTATGAGTTGCTGAGTGGTTGGAACAAACCCGGTGTTGAAATACTCCAGTGCGTTGAGCGCGGTTTGAACGTCGTGCGCCGCCGCGTAGATCGAGTAGTAATCGCACCGCGCAAAGGCGTCCGCGAGCGATGCGTTGGATGCCCTCAAGCACGCCAGGCATCCAAAAAAACCGAAGGTCGCCGCGCCATCGGCCCGAAGTCGAGCTTGCTCGGAATCCCTTTTCCTGGCTCCAGTTTTCCGGCCAGGGATGCGTAGCCCATGCAAGGTCATAATATTTAATCCTATTTTATTATTGGTGGGGAAATTGCCATTTCCGCCTTTTATGGTGTCCAGTTTGTGTATTCGCTCCTCACACCGTAGTGCGCTGCCATTATGGCGCGTCCGATTTCGTAGGCGACTTGCGGGACAACGGCGTTATTGAGTAAATCCTTTAGGGGTAGGTTTTGAAGCTTTTGAAATGGTAATCTTTACCATCCCACCTTTGACGATTTCGCCCCACTCGATGACGGTTCGGCATATTTGCGAATCGTCTGTCCATACACCGGCGTTGGTAAGCGCGTCGAGGAGCGATTTACCGGCGAAGTTGTCTTGGTCTCGTCGTCTCCGATCCGGGGTATGTAGGACTATTTTTATCTCAATTGGTCCCTGAATCGGCAGGTTGGGTAATTTAAGGGCGGCGACGATGGACTTGACCGCCAGTCGGTATGTGTTGGCCTTGGGGTTGAGGTGTATGTGTTTGCCTGACCGCCGCCAAGTTCGGTTGGTGGAGGTGGGCCAGGGGAGGGTTAGTCTGATCATATTATCCCCGTCTTATTAATTTCATGCCATATTCGTTATTTGAGCATACCGGTGTAACGCAGTCCCGTAGTATTAGTTTATTCCCAGCGAACGGTTTATAGTTTACCTTGTGGTGCCATCTGTTAAATTTCCAAATAACTTTTACAACGTCTGGGTGTTGTTCTTCCAGTGATTTAGCAAAAGCGAGTCGTGAGTCTCCGGTATTATAGACGTTATCCGTATTACCACCAGACATAGTTTGGGTATCGGCTTTTTTCATAAGTAACGCTCTGAATAGCGCAGTTATATATCCGTCCTTTAGAACTCTTAAAGAAAGGTCAGTGTCTTCGTTATATCGACCACGCCAGCGATAATCTAGGCTTGTATCAATGAGTATGCAGGAATATATGCGAGAATTAAGGAGTATGGGGCTTAGTCCTTCGTCTCTATCCGGTACAAATCCTAAATGATGTGGTCCAGCTAGAGCTACGTTTTTGTATCTATCGGTCCAATCTTCGATAGCGCAAAGCACTGCTCCAGTCTTTACCAATAGTCTACGGTTCATATTACAGCGGCAGAAGGATTCTATATTGTCGTCTAAGCACCAGTGGCGTTTTGCCCCGATACTTTTTGCGTGATCCCAAATCCAATTCCGTGCCGGTATTGAGCCTTGTCCGAGGTCTTGAAACGGGAGAACAAGCACGGAGTCTTGGCCAAAGCGGTTGATATACTCTTGGGCCTCGGACGGTTCGACTACGAATTTGAACTTGACGCCTAAATAGCGCAGAAGCGTTCCCGTAGTTTGGTTTTTGAACCGGCCTTTGCTCGGGATATAAATTGGGTACCTCGGCTGAATGAGTTCCCCCTCATAACTGTATTCTCCGTGGATTCGTGGTTGTGGCGGGTACCAAGCGGAGTTACTTTTTTCGGTCAGTTTTATGCCAATTTTTTTGCTAAAATCTTTTAGGTCTTGGGCCGTCAAGAAATTAAAGGTGACTTTATGCGCCGGGGTAGCGTCTCCCATTTCGTAGGAGGGCATGCCCCACCAGTAGTTTTTATATGACATCTGGTCTATATCGTTTCCTAATAGTGTTAATCGGGTATACTTTTTTTCTTTCTGCGGCCTCTGGATCTCGGTTAAGCTGACTTCTCTCATCTCTCCCCCAGTTTTTCGATTATTTTCGTACTTTTCCCTAAGAACCCCTAAAACCCCTAGAAGTACTATAAGTTCCCTGATTGTTGTTGGTATCACTCAAAACCCCCCTAGAAGTACCCCTAGAACTCCCCTAGAAGTTAACAAATAATCACCTAAGACCTACTTATCGAGGTCATCTAGCCAACTATGACCTCTAGTACTTATAGTACCTACAGTACTTATAGTACTTCTAGGACTTCTAGGGGGGGAGTATAGGTATTTACCGTACCCCATTTTTTCGATTAGCCCCTCTTTGGTGAGATGTGTTAATAAATAGCTTATTGTTCCTGGTGACTTACCAATACAGGCGGCGATTTCCTGGGTTTTCATGGGTTCGTCGGATTCCTTGAGTACGTCTAGGATTTCTTGACGCTCCATTGTCGAGGCAACCTTCTCGGCATCGCCCTCGATAGTCCAGAATGGGTTATGCCATTTCATAGCGTAATCCTGGGCGATGATGTCGCGTCCAGTTGCCTTTAGTTCCGCAGTAGCTTTTCCTCGACTGCGGCATAGTAGGAGCGCGGTATCGGCGGTGCCGAAGATACCGTTGGATCCGGTGATACGGTCGAATGGGTCGCCGGACTCTTTGGTTTTATTGAGGTGCGTGACGACGATGACGGCGAGGTTTCTCCGGTCTGCCAGGCGCTTGATCTCTCCCAGGTGGATGGAATCGACTTCATAGGCGTTCATTCCTTTGGGCTTTGTCTTGGGTCGGAGTTTGACGAGCGTGTCTATGCAGATAGCGCGAAGGTCAGGATTTTTCTCGGCATACTGATCTAGGAATTCCAGTCCGCCTTCATCCATTGTGGGCCATTGGATATGGATGTCACAAAACTTTCTCCCCAAATCCAATCCGGGGTCAAAACTTCTCGCGCTGTTTATTCTGTCTTTGAGGCGGCGTTGGCTGTCTTCAAGCGCTAGGTAGAGCACTCTTCCTTTTTCAACCGGGAATTTTCCAAGCGCCATTCCGCCGCATCCAACGGCCAGGAAGGTTTGGAGTATGATCCATGACTTACCAAGCTTTGGATTACCCGCAAGGACAGTCAGCCCTTCCGGTATAAGTCCAGGAACTACCCACTTGGGTTCCGGTATTTCCATTTCGCACAAATGCTCTGCCGAAATGATTCCGTCCAACGGTGACGCTTTCCCAGACTTCGCCCGGCTCGCCGTGATGTGGCTGATGATCTGATCGCTGGTCCAGCCTTCGGCCTCCGCGTCCGCCAGATCCCATGATTCTTTGACACCCACCGGAGGTTCGACCACGAAGGCGTCGATGGCTCCCGCCTTCTTGACGGACGCGAGGACGGCCTGTGCCGCGTCCAAACCGGGCTTGTCGGCGTCAGGCCAGACAATAACCTTGCGGCCCTTTAGGGTGGCAAAGCTCGCCTTTTTGACGGCCTTCCCACCACCTGGCCAGGTCATTGGGATTGCCCAAGAGATTAGCCGCATTGCAGCATCGCATGTTTTTTCGCCTTCCACCATAAGGATTGGCAGTGTAGCATCCTGGCTCTGTAGCCGATCCAGGCCGTAGAGCGGGTGAGGTTCTGGAAATCCCTTCCAGCGCCATGATAAATTCCCGTTGATATCCTTCCATAGTGTGAGAGGGATGATGTCTTTTTTGCCTTCTGGCAGGTCAAAGCGGCAGACGTAGCCGAGCACTTGGCCCGCTCCGTTTCGGTACGTCCATCCTATTGTTGGCGCTCCGCGCTGAAAATGATTGCTGGGGGGCGCGGGCGCGTCTTCGGGCACGGGCTGGATAGGTATAAGGTCAGGTTGGGGTGCGGGCTTGGACTTGAGGATAGGGCGGTCCGTGCCGAGTAATTTTTCAATATCTCTCGCGGCTTCGGATTGCTTTACGCCCTTGATAGCGGCGTAAAGAGAAATCATGTCACCGCCAGCCGGGCCGTCCGCGAACTCCGACCATCTGCCGGTGACGACATTGACCTTAGTCGAAAACCCGTGCCCACCCGCTAAGCTGGCGCAGGTATATTCCGGTCCGAGGACCTCACCACCCGGGAGCCATTGGGCAAGGAAGGATTCCGCGTTTTGTAGCGCCCGGGTAGCGATATCCTTAAAGTCGATTTTTGCGGCTTCGTCCTGCCGCCCGTACTGGTTAAGGTCGATAATCTTTCTTGGCTCCGGCACGGGCTTCCCCTTATTTTCTTCGTTGTCGTTCACGCCCAGCACCGCGCACCGTAGCGGCACCATTTGCATTGCCAGACGGTCGGGTCGTCAAAACCACGCGGCAATAGTTCCTGCGCTTTGATGGCCAGGAGGATCCGCTGGGCCCGGGAGATCATGTTGTCGTGGACGGCATGGTCGTAGGCCACGATCTCGTGGTGCATCTCCATGGTATCGGCGTTGATGATGGTGAAGAGGATTTGTTTGACGCCGAATTCGCCGGCGTAGAGCTGACCCTGGTTGAAATATTTGGGATGGCTTTCGCGCAATTTGTCCTTGACTGCGGCTTTCCAGCCCTTAGACCCGAGGCATTTACACTCCCAAACTGCCGGCAAAGGAATCGGGGATTCATCCTGACCGCGCCACATGGGGATGATTCCATCGGAGTGTCCCTTGACCTGGCCACCCATGATGGAGAATTCGAATTGCTCTCCGGTGTTGGGATCGATGGTGATGAGCATGAATCCGGCGGCGCGCAGCCAGTCGATGGCCATGTCCTCAGCATGATGTCCGCGCTCAAAAATGCGGTACATTCTCGCGTCAATGGGTTTTTCGGGAACAGCTCCAGCGGCTTGATACTGCACGGCCCGTTCGCAATAGTCGCCTAATATGGAAGCGCCAAGGTAATCACGCTTGGGTTTCGCCTCTTCTTTGGTCACGATGCATTTGTCGATATGCCAGTTGAGGCGATCCGAGAAAGCCGACGAACTGTTGAGGTCGATCATTTTATCCCCAGGGGTTTATTTGGGCATTGTTAATATATTCTTCTGGCATGACAATTGTGATGATTTTGGGGGTTTTCCGGTAGCGTTTTGGTTTGGGAGCGATATTGATTTGAGTATTGGAAAAATATCTCTCTCGGCATTGTGACGATATTTTACACGACCGGGAGCACCAACGATGCCCGCGATAAAGCGATTTGAATAATGCGGAGCATTTTTCACACGCTCGCATTTTTGGGTATCGGATGGTTATTCTTGGCACGGCAATTGGGCTAACCTTAGTATAGCCGCCCTGAGCGGGCCGGACATTTTCATGGTTGCGCGCACATGGCGGTAATTGCTCGGAGTCGTGCCTAAAGCCCGCGCTGCGTCGGAATGATTGCCGTATTTTTCATGAAGAGCCTCAAAATGCTTGTGGGTAATTGTTGTTTTCATGAGCAAAGGGCTAGCCGAATAAAGGCTAAAAGTCCAACTTTTTATTTTTAATGAAAATGAAAATAACGCTGGACAAGGTAGCCTTGCTTCGGCTAGTAGATAGGCCACGCCGAACAGCAAGCCGCAAGGCCACGGGTGACTTTGAGGGCTTAACGCCCTTGCCCGACAGGCCGGTAAAGCACGCCACGGGAAGCGGAGATAGACGAAAATCGAGGGATTAGGAGGGGCGATGCCGAAGAGTGAAAAAAAGGAAGAGGCCAATCTGGTTGTGCGCGGCTACAAGGGCTTCGACAAGGATTTGCGTCGAGCGCGACGGAAACGATTATCACATCAAGTCCATCAAATCCGCGATTGTGGACGGTAAAAAGATCAAGGCTAACACTTGGTACACGGTGCGCGGTGTAAAATTTGTCGTCGTAGAATAGGAGTCAACCATGGACAAGCGCGAAAGCATCATCAAGGCCGGTATCGCCGTCCTGGCAGTTCTGGTAATCTGCGCGGCCACGTGGCTTTGGCAGGTATACCGCGAGTGCGCCCGAATTGAGGCGCTTATCTCGGAAAGCTCGGCCAGGATCGTGAGCGCGACCGAGGAGCGCAGGCAGACCGGGAATGAACTGGTGCGGCTGTTGACGCCTGCGGTCGATCCTAAACCCGCGAAAGTGTTTGGGAGGTAGGCCATGGAACCCCAATGCCAATACTGCGAACTACGCGACGACGAAGGGCCATGCTCGGTTTTGCTCTACCATCTTCGAGAAGTGAGGGGGCTGAAATTCCAGGGTGAAGTTTCGCCCGGATCTCTTTCCTCATGCTCGATGTTCGAACCGAACCAAGAGGCCCGCGACCTCGACGCGGAAGATGCGGCGGCTGAGGAGTACTTAATCAGAAAACAGAGGACTGAAGAGGAGGTGACGGCATGACCATCGTCCACGCCGAGCTTGACCCAAGGCATTTGCTTGCCCAGGCCCGTCTTGAAACATTCGAGGCCACCAACCGAATAATGAACCAGCTCCTCGACCGGCAGTTAAAGCGCAGGGATGAAGTCAAGGCACAAGAAGCAAAACGTGAACAAATAAACATGGGGGGACAGCAATGACATTTGACCTGACAAGCGTGGTATCGGCTTCTGCCGAGTTCAAACCACAAAAAATCCTTGCCTACGGGGTGCAGGGGCTTGGAAAAACTACCTTCGGTTGCACCTTCGATGACCCAATCCTGTTGCGGATCGAAGACGGCGCGGCGGCTATCGATGTGCCGACTTTTCCGGGACTGGTCGAAACTTATGCGGACCTTTACGAGGCCATCAAGGCTTTACACGGAGAACATCCTTACAAATCCCTTGTCGTGGACTCACTCGACTGGATGGAGCCGATCATCTGGCGTGCGACCTGCGCCCGATTGGAAATAGATTCCATCGAAAAGGCGGGCTACGGCAAGGGCTACGTTGAAGCGGACGCCGAATGGAGAAACATTTTAGGCGGCTTCGATTCGCTACGCCACAACAAGGGCATGACCATCGTGCTTGTCGCCCATGCCGAAATCAAGCGATTTGAGCCGCCGGACGGTGACGCCTTCGACCGCTACCAGATCAAGCTCCACAAAAGGGCGTGGGCGCTTTGGCAGGAATGGGCCGATATGGTACTCTTCGCCAACTACAAACGCCGGATGGTCAAGGTCAAGGAGGGTGGAAAAGGACCGGACAAACAGCGTGCCGAAGGAACCGGCGAGCGTTGCCTATATACCGACGAACGCCCGGCCTACTTAGCCAAAAATCGTTGGGGCTTACCGCACGAGATTTACATCGGCCAGGACAAAACATGGGCGGGATTTCATCAAGCACTTAACCAGGCCACGGGCGGAAAATACGCCGTAACGGCCAACAACAAGGAGTAAATTATGGTTTTCGATTTGAACCAAGCCGAAGAGCAAAAGGAATTTCTCGGGGCAATCCCGCCCGGATCGATGGTCAAGGTAAAGTTGACCATCAAGCAGCCAAAAAACCCCGGAAGTGATCCCTGCCTAAGCGTGACCAAGAACGGACTGGAACAACTCGGCTGCGAATTTGAGGTGGTCAGCGGGACGTTCAAGGGCAAAAAAATGTGGGAAAACTACGGAATAACCGGAGCTAAGACGGAAGGCCATCAGAAAAATATCCAGATTTCGATGCGTTCCTTGCGGGCCATGGTCGAGGCTTCGCGCGGTATTAGCCCCAAAGACCAAAGCCCCGCCGCAACCAAGTCGCGGATGCTTGAATCCGTGGCCGAACTTAACGGCCTGGAATTTGGCATCGTCGTGGACTGCGAAAAACCGAGTGCGGGCGACAGGTACGTCAACAACACTATCAAGAAGATCATCACGCCGGACCACGATGATTTCTATGCCAAGGTCATGGCCGGGGGAGAGTTTATTTCTGCCGAACCTGTCCCGCAAATTCCCGAGGGAAATCCCGATCCCAAACCTGATTGGGCGTCGGCTCAAGGTGCGGCAGCCCCGGCCACTTCCGCTCCCGCGTCTGGCGCCAAGCCCAATTGGATGTAAATCTGTGATCGCCCGCCCTTATCAGACAAGGCTTGTGGAGAAAGCCGAAGTCGCCCTGAACCGCCATGGTAATACTCTTGCCGTGGCGGCGACCGGGGCGGGCAAGACGCTTATGCTCGCGTGGTTGGCTGCGCGTATCGAGGGGCAAAAGCTGATCGTCCAGCATCGCCAGGAACTTGTGGAACAAAACTTGACAAAATATCGAAAGGTCAACCCGGGCCACCGCGTCAGTCTCTTCACGGCGGACGTAAAATCCTGGCGCGGCGATGCGGTCTTCGCCATGGCTCAAACCCTAGCGAAGAACCTTGAAAGGATACCACACTTGGGCCTGATAGTGGTGGATGAGGCCCACCATATTGCCGCTGCGACTTGGGCGCGGATCATCGAAGCGGCCAAGGAGAAGAACCCAGGCGTCATGGTGGCTGGGTTCACGGCCACACCGGAGCGCGGCGATAAGAAGAGCCTGCGCGGAACTTTCAACAATGTATGCGATTCCGTTACCATTCGTGAGTTGGTGCGCCTCGGATTCCTCGTAGCGCCTAAGGCGTTCGTCATTGATGTCCAAGGGACACAATCCAAGCTGAACGAACTCGGCTCACAGTCCGACTATTTCGACCAGGCAGAAGTCGAGAAGATACTGAACACCGTGGCCATCAATGATGAAATAATCCGGCATTGGAGAGAGCGTGCCGCTGGAAGGCGCACAATAGTCTTCTGCTCGACCGTCCAGCACGCCCAGGATGTCGCAAAGGCATTTCAGGGAAGTGGAGTTCCGGCCGCGTGTGTTTATGGCTCCATGGGCACGCACGAGCGTCAGGATGTCCTTATCAGATTCAACCGTGGCCAGATCCAGGTTTTAACCAACGTCATGGTCTTAACCGAGGGGTTTGACTCGCCCGCCACCTCCTGCGTGGTGCTGCTGCGAAAATGTTCGAACAAAGGACCGCTGATCCAAATGGTTGGTCGGGGCCTGCGAACAGTCAATCCCGAAGAAAATCCCGGCGTCGTCAAAAAAGATTGCGTAGTTTTGGACTTTGGTACGTCACTACTGACGCATGGCGATTTGAGCATGGACGGGGCATTGCGAGAGGAAGTGGAGCGCGAACATTCAGAAGCACAAACCAAAATTTGCCCGGAAGCGTCGGGCGGTTGTGGGGCGGAAATACCGCAACAGGTAAGGACGTGCCCGCTTTGTGGCTACGTATTCGAGACAAAGGGGGAAGACGCGGTTACTCATGTTGAATTGACCGAACTTGAGATCCTGGACGCCAGCCCATTCCGATATATTGACTTGTTTGATTCCGGTAAGGCTATGATGGCGTCAGGGTTTGATGCCTGGGCGGCAGTGTTCAGCCTAGATGGTGAAAACTGGCACGCCCTCGGCAAGGTCAAGGCTGAAAACGTGGTTCATCAGGTACAAATTGGTGATAGGATCCAAGCCCTAGCCGCCGCCGATGATTTCTTGCGGGAAAACGAAACCGATAGCGCGGCCAAGAAAACTAAGCGGTGGTTGAATGAGCCCGCCACGCTGAAACAAATTAAATTATTGTCCCGGTTCGGCTATGATATGCCTACAGACGTTTTAGGCCAATCGGGATGGACGAAATACCAGGCCGCTTGTCATGCAAACTTTCAATTTTCGCGCCGGTTGATCGAGGGCGCGTTAGGGGTTTCCCGATGATGCAGAACATGCCTCAAATACCGATGTTGCTGCCGGTACTTGTCCAAAAACTCACGGATGCGGGCGTAATGGATTTGTCGATCCGTGAAATGTCGCAGACTGATATTTTAGCCCTTTGCCGGGCCGTGCTTGAATCAGCAGACTGGAGGTCACTTTTGTGCCCTATCGGTGCTGCGGCCTTCGCCCAAGTTTGCGAAGAACATTGTGGACCGCGTAGCGAAGTTTCGCCGGGCGCGGGCGTGGTTGGCTCCGAAGATTTCCAAACTATTTGAGGCGGGATGGACGAAAGATGAACTTTATCGTACCAATAGGCCATTTCGCCTCGGTGGTATAGCCTGGAATTGGCATGAATCGTGGGGCGATTGCCCGGTAGATCATGTATTTAATGAGCAAACAGGAGCGATTGAATTTCATATCCGTGAAGCGGCAAGGACTTCAATTTTGCGGAGTCTGCCGAGGTCAAGAGATAGATCGTATATCCGCATGGCTGGGCGCGAGGGGGAAGGCCATGATCCCAGAACGCATTGAAGAAATAGAGGCGCGGCTGGCGAATGCTACGCCGGGTCCGTGGAAGTTCAAAGAACATGAGTACGGATATTCTGGCCTCGAAGGTGGTGACGGCCAGTACATATTCTACCCCTGCGAAGGCAAGCCGTGCAAGGCGGAGTGTCCGAGCTGGAATAAATAACCAAAGGAGCAAAGAAATGAACATCGACGAATTGACCATCGGAGAAGCGAAGCAACTCGCATCCATTTTCGCGCCGATGCCCGGCAGTTTAATAGCGAGGTCAAGCGCGGAGCAACATCCAATGATAGGAAGGCGGTGTCTCATTCGCACGTACAGCGCGGGCGTACACATCGGAGACGTAGAAAAAATCGACGGGATGGAAGTTCTTCTCAAAAACGCCCTGCGTCTTTGGAAATGGGAAGGTGGCGGCCTGTCTCTCTCCGTGGTGGCGTCCGAAGGCATCAAAGGCGGACGGCTTAACAAAACAGGGGAAGTCTACTTAACTAACGTCATTGAAATGATCCCGACAACCGCCAAGGCGGAAAAGACCTATGAAAAATTCATTGAAGGATAGCCACCACGGGCATCCTGGCCATGACCATGGCGATGGCTCTGGCGATGGCTATGGCTATGGCTATGGCTATGGCTCTGGCGATGGCTATGGCTCTGGCGATGGCTCTGGCTATGGCTCTGGCGATGGCTATGGCTCTGGCTATGGCCATGGCGATGGCTCTGGCGATGGCTCTGGCTATGGCGATGGCCATGGCGATGGCTCTGGCGATGGCTCTGGCTATGGCGATGGCTAAAAAGTCTCCGCTCCCCGTAGCCCAGCCGCATGGCTGGGCGCGGATGAGTTGGGGATGGGCGCAAGTTGCGACTATCGAGGATGGATGCGCTTGTGCACTATAAGACCTTGGGTTGGGGGTTCCCGGCCAAACAAGTGGCGCTCCATCCACGATAGGCGCAACAAAAGGAGGCGTAGAAATGAATGACTTTTTCTGGTGGGTTGGCCTAATAAATACAATATTATGGACAGTTATAGGTATTGTGTTTCTTGCCAACTTTGCAATGAACTGGACATTCAAGGGATATGACAATCATTCACTGTTTTGGCCCGCGATGGTTAAATATTTGCGCGAGCAAAAGAGAGTATATAAATGACCACCGACCAGCCGCAGAAGTGCCCAGAGTGCAAGCAACCGGTGGGGTACGGTCCTGATATCCAGTGCAGGAAGACACTAAAAAAACCTTACACGGTAGTCTGTTTGAATTGCGGACGTGGCGGGATAGCCTGTAAAACTGAATCCGCCGCAATCGCCGCGTGGAATAAAAACCGGGTGGGGGGGGAATAGCCGTGGAAGAATTTACCCCTTGCGAGACGTGTGAGGAGTGGTCACCGGAAAGGGTTTCATGCCCCGGTTGCGTATTTTGGGATTTGATCCAAGATTTTATCAGGCTTCAAAACGCGCTTGCCGAGGCGGTAATCAATCAAGATGAATCAGTTCCACATAAATGTGTGACCTGTTATTTCTGGGGTGAAAAGGGATACTGCGCGCATATTTGTGTGGAAAAACACGTAAACCATTGTGGTGTTTGCCAATATTGGACCGAAGGTGGACGCAAATGAAATATATTTGTATGGAGTGTGCCGCCACAATTTACAGCGATGATAAGAACGATCACGAGGTAATAAAATGAACGACGCAGAACGCATTGAAATAGAAAGAT
>Ga0302279_10005546_pt1 | contig 14006 bp, 14 predicted proteins | sample III_Bog_N3_3_FD_194541 | JGI IMG/M metagenome (GOLD analysis project Ga0302279, IMG submission 194541) | Peat permafrost microbial communities from Stordalen Mire near Abisko, Sweden - III_Bog_N3_3 | ecosystem: Environmental > Terrestrial > Soil > Wetlands > Peat | place: Sweden: Abisko...
CCGGCCTGGGCGTGATGGTCAACCCGGATGTGCTGCGCCGCTACGGGTTACCGTTGATCTGATAACGGGGGTTGGCTGGGGGACCTGGATTCGAACCAAGGATGCCCGGGTCAGAGCCGGGAGTTTTACCGCTAAACTATCCCCCACCGGGTGCGGGCGCGCCCAGTAGCACGCCCACACCCGCCCCGCAACCTCAACCGCCGCAACCTCAACCGCCGCACCCTCAACCGAACGCGTTGATCTCCCGCCGCAGCCCGGCCGCCCGCGCGCTGCCACCGGCGCCGAACAGGACATCCCGCGCCTTGACCGGGCGGCCATAGAACGCGGCGTCCGATTTCGGCTCCGCCTTGATCACCGACCCATCGATGGTCAGTCCGCCGTACAGACCGGTCGAGGACGACCACACCACGATATCCGGCAGGGACGCGCCACCCATCGCGCCTTCGACACCGGATCCCAGCGTCACGACGGCGATGCCCGCCTGCGCGCCGATCTTGAAATCGTCGTGCAGCACCCCGTCCAGCCCCTTTTGCGTCATGATCAGCAGGATCAGTTCGGATTGCTCGAGGCCAGCCTGCAAGCCGAAGGACCCGGCGCCGATGCCGTAGAACGCCGGATCGCTCCAGCCATGCGCGCCGCGCACCATGACCACACCGTTGCCGCCCTCGGCGCCAAAGATGAATCCACCCTTGATCAACCGCGGCACGATCATCACCCCGCGCGCCTTGCGCAGCAGTTGTTCGGCATTGCCGAAGGCCTTGTCGTGGCGGAGATCGGTCAGGGTCTTGCGAGCGCCGTCAACCGTGACCTGCTGCTCCGTCTCGGCCCGAGCCGCCGGCGCGGCCAGCACCGCCGCCGAGAACAAGGCCCCGCCCAGGAATTTTGCGCGTGTCAACATGATTTCGTCCTCTGATCATTGAGTTGCAGCAAGGAACGGGATTTGGGATGAAGGGCGCGCATCGGCAACCAGCCGGCGGCGCATCCCCGGTCACGACATCGGGAGGCGGCAACACGGTATGGTTATCGCAACAGGAACCACAGCCGGAACAGCATCGTTTCCGCCCAGGTCTGCCGCCGCAGGTCCGGCATCGCCAGCACTTGCAGCCGGACCGCGGTGCTGCCCTCCAGCGCCTGCGCGATCGCTCGCAACTGCGCCTGTGCCGCCGCGGTCAGCAGCTCGGGCTGGTCCACCAGCGCGGCGACGTTCTGCCGCAGCAGCCGCATGAACGGCTCCGGACCACGACGCAGAGCGGCAATCCCACGCCGCCAGGCGCTGGGGGGGGCGCCGATGCTGTTGCCCTCGTGCTGGCGGTACAGCACCGTCGGTTCGTTGTCGGGCAGGATGCGGCCACCGCAGGCGGCGGCGACGATATAGCTCCACCAGTCGTGCAGGCAGGCCGGCGGCACCTGGCTTTCGGCGACCAGGCTTGTCAGCGCCTGATTCATCAGGACGGTGCAGCCGGTTGCGATGTTCTGCGTCAGGCAGGCGGGGAAGCCCGGGGGCCGGCGCAGCCGGGCGGACAGCGCGATGCGCCGCAGCCGCGCATCCACCAGGACCTGGCGGGCGAAATACAGCGCCGGCACCGCATCGGGGCCCCGGTGCAGGGCGGCGACGCCGCGGGCCAGCTTCTCCGGCAGCCAGACGTCGTCCTGATCGGCGAAGGCCATGAAGGCGTGCCCGTCTGAATGGGCGTGGCGCAGCAGCCGCATGTAGCTCGCGGTGCTGCCAGTCCGGCCGGTGCAGTCCAGCGCGACGGCGCGATCGGGTTGCAGCGTGGCCATGAAGGATCGCATCAGCCGCGCCGTACCGTCGGTGGAGCCGTCATCGCGCCAGTACAGCACCCAGTCATGATGGGTCTGCCCGAGCAGGCTGTGAAGTTGCGGGGTCAGGTAGCGCTCGCCGTTGTAGGTGGAGAGCAAGATGGCCACCGACCCGGGGTTGGGATTCATCCAGTTGCGTGTATCTCAGCCCCGCAGATGTTGTCGATGGTGCGGCGCAACCCGTCCTCCCACGGCGGCAGGCGCAGGCCGAAAACGGCTTCCAGACGCGTACAGTCCAGGCGCGAATCGGCGGGGCGTTTGGCCGCTGTGGGCCAGTCGGCGGTGGCGATCGGGACGACCTCGGGCTGGCTGGCGCCGTGGCGGGCGGCTTCGGCGAAAACCGCGGTGGCGAGGCCGTGCCAGGTGGTCCAGCCGGTGCCGACGGCGTGGAACACGCCCGCGTAGCGGTCGTCCCAGCCGCTGTCCGCGAGGCGGCCGGCGATGGCCAGGATGGCGGCGCCGAGGTCGGCGGCGGTGGTGGGGCAGCCTTTCTGGTCGGCCACCACCGTCAGCCGCTCGCGGGTACGTCCGGCGTTCAGCATGGTGCGCACGAAATTCTTGCCGGTCGGCGAATAGACCCAGGCCGTGCGCAGGATGATCGCGCGCGCACCCGAGGCCAGCACGGCCGCCTCGCCCGCGAGCTTGCTCGCGCCATAGACGCCTTGCGGGGCGGTCCGGTCCGTCTCGGCATAGGGCGCGCCTTTGGCGCCGTCGAAGACGTAGTCGGTCGAGACATGGATCAGCGGCACCCCGGCCGCCGCGCACAGCCGCGCCAGTTCGGCTGGCCCGTCGCGGTTGGCGCGATAGGCCGCGTCGGCGTCGGTTTCAGCGGCATCGACCGCGGTGTAGGCGGCGGCGTTGATCACCAGCCAGGGTGCGGCCTGTCGGAACACGGCGGCGATGGTGTCCGGCCGGTCGAAATCGAAGTCCGGGCGGCCGACGCGGCGGACCGGCCGGGTGGCGGCGGCCTCCAGGGCCAGGGCCAACTGGCCGGATCCACCGGTGACCAGGATCGGTTGTTCGGACATGTCACGCCGTGAACCAGGATGGGCAATCGGCCAGGCGCGGCAGCATCTGGTCCTTGTCGGACAGGATCGCCGCCGCCGCCGCCACTGGCCAGTCGATCCCGATCGCCGGATCGTTCCAGATCACCCCGCGTTCGGCGGACCGGTCCCAGGGGGCGGTGACTTTGTAGATCACCTCGGTATCCGGTTGCAGCGTGCAGTAGCCGTGCAGGAACCCAACCGGCACCCAGATCTGCGTCCAGTTCGCGGCACTGATCTCGGCGCCGACCCATTGCCCGAAGCTCGGCGATCCGTGCCGGATGTCCACCGCCACGTCCCAGATCGCGCCGCGCGTCACCCGCACCAGCTTGCCCTGGGCGTTCGCCCCGATCTGGCAATGCAGCCCGCGCAGCACGCCGCGTTCGGTGGAGGCGGCGTGATTGTCCTGCACGAAGGGGCCGGGAATGCCCGCCTCGGTGAAACGGCCCTGGTGCCAGGTCTCCGAGAAAAACCCGCGCGAGTCGCCGAACCGCGGCGGCATCAGCAGCTTTACATCCGGTATGGCCAGGCTTTCGACTTTCATGCGAGCGCCCCCTCGGCGAGCTCCATCAAGACCCGGCCCAGCTCTGTTTTGCCCAGGTGGCGAGCGTGGTCGCGCAGCGCACCCGTGTCGATGAAACCCATGCGGAAGGCGACTTCCTCCGGGCAGCCGACCAGCATGCCGGTGCGCGACTGGATCGTCTGCACGAAGGTCGCCGCCTGCAGCAGGCTGTCCGGCGTGCCCGCATCCAGCCAGGCGCAGCCGCGCGAGAGTTTCTCCACGTGCAAGGTGCCGGCATCCAGATAGACCCGGTTGAGGTCGGTGATCTCCAGCTCCCCGCGCGCCGATGGCCGGATCTGCGGGGCGATGTCGCTGACGTGCCTGTCGTAGAAATAGAGGCCGGTGATCGCCCAGTTGGAGGTGGGGGCCGAGGGCTTCTCCACCACCTCGATGGCGCGTCCGTTGGCATCGAAGGCGACCACGCCATAGCGTTCCGGGTCGCGCACCTGGTAGGCGAAGACCGTGGCGCCGACGGGGCGGGCGGCGGCGGCGCGCAGCAGGGTGGACAGATGGTCGGCGTGGATCAGGTTGTCGCCCAGCGCCAGCGCGCAGGGTTCGCCGGCGATCCAGTCGCGCCCGATCAGGAAGGCCTGGGCGATGCCGTCCGGCTTCGGCTGCACCGCGTATTCGAAGCGGACGCCGAAGCGCGAGCCGTCACCCAGCAGGCGGCGGAACTGCGGCAGGTCCTCCGGCGTGGAGATCAGCATGATGTCCTGGATCCCCGCCAGCATCAGGGTCGAGAGCGGGTAATAGACCATCGGCTTGTCATAGACCGGCAGCAGTTGTTTCGACGCGGCCAGGGTCATGGGATGCAGCCGCGTGCCGGAGCCGCCGGCCAGCAGGATGCCTTTCATCGGGGGAATGCCTTTGGTTGGAAGGATGGAGCCTGACCACATGATTCCCCCTCCCATTGAGGGAGCGGGTTAGGGGGAGGGGTCGGTTGGTGTTTTGCACGAAGGGTGGCGCTTTCCTGGCGGCACCCCCTCCCCCCGGCCCCCTCCCTCAAGGGGAGGGGGAGTCGAACCAGGCGCACGCACGGGCTGACGCGGGCTTTCCCGGCCCCCTCCCTCAAGGGGAGGGGGAGTCGAACAGGACGGTTGCTCACGCGGCGGTGCCCAGGCGTTGGCCGGCGTAGCGGGCGGCGCGGACGCCTTCCCACCAGGACCGGTTCGCCAGGTACCAGTCGATCGTGCGGGCCAGCCCGGTCTCGAAATCATGCGGAGCCGCCCAGTCCAGCGCCGCCTCGGTTTGCGCCGGGTCGATTTCGTAGCGGAAATCGTGGCCGGGGCGGTCGGTGACGAAGCGGATCAGCCGCTCCCGCGGGCCGGCCGGGTCGGGCACGCGACGATCCAGATGCGCACAGATCGCGCGCACCACGGCCAGGTTGGTCCGCGGCTGGCGCGCGCCGATCGCATAGGTGGCGCCGGGGGTGCCGCGTTCCACGACGCGGACCAACGCCGCGGCATGATCCTCCACGAACAGCCAGTCGCGCATGTTCGATCCGTCGCCATAAACCGGCAGTGTTTTGCCCTCCAGCGCGTTCAGGGTCACCAGCGGGATCAGCTTTTCCGGGAACTGCCAGGGGCCGTAGTTGTTGCAGGTGTTGCTGACGATCACCGGCAGTCCATAGGTGTGGAACCAGGCCCGCACCAGGTGGTCGGACGCCGCCTTGGTCGCCGAGTAGGGGCTGCGCGGATCGTACGGCGTGGTTTCGGTGAAAGGTGGATCGTCGTGACCCAGCGCGCCGAACACCTCATCGGTGGAGATATGGTGGAAGCGGAACGCTGCCTGCCGGACCGGGGTCAGCGTGCCGTAGTGGCGGCGCGCGGCCTCCAGCAGGGTGAAGGTGCCGACCACGTTGGTCTGCACGAAGTCGGCCGGGCCGTCGATCGAGCGATCGACATGGCTCTCCGCGGCCAGGTGCATCACCACGTCGGGGTCGTGCGTCGCAAAAACCTGCCGCATCGCCGCCGCATCGACGATGTCCGCTCTGACCAGCACGTGGCGGTTGTGGTGGCGCGCGTCCTCCAGCGCGTCTTCGGACGCGGCGTAGGTCATCTTGTCCACATTGACCACCACATGGTCGGTGTGGCGCAGCAGGTGGCGCACCACGGCGGATCCGATGAACCCGCAGCCGCCGGTCAGCAACACCTTCATACTCTGGCACTCTTTCGTTCGGTAGGGTCCAGCCGCAACTGTATCACCCCGAGCGGTTGAATCTCAATAAATCATTCGGTCCGGGCGGGTCTCGTGTTCATTTGCAACCGGGGCGCAAGTCGTGGAGCATAGGCCGCCTGCCACATCCGGGTGATCTCATGTCCGCTTCCTACGATCGTCTGACCACGCGCTTTGCCCGCATCGCCACCATCGGTGAGTGCGCCTCGCTGCTGGGCTGGGACGCCTCGGCCATGATGCCGCCGGGCGGAGGCGCCACCCGTGGCGACCAGTTGGCGGTGCTGGCCGGGCTGGCGCATGCGCATCTGACGGAACCCGCGACCGGCGACGACCTCGCCGCGGCGGAGGCGGCCGGTCCGCCGTCCGACCCCTGGCACGCCGCCAACCTGCGCCTGATGCGCCACGCCTACACGCGCGCAACCGCGCTGCCGGGGGACCTGGTGGAGGCGCAGGCCCGCGCCAATTCCGCCTGCGAGAAGGTCTGGCGCACCGCGCGGCGGGACTCCGACTTTGCCGCGGTCCGCCCGCATCTGGCGGAGGTCGTGCGGCTGGTCCGCGAGTCCGCCGCCGCTTTGGCCCCGGTGCTCGGCCTCAGCCCCTATGACGCGCTGATGGACGGCTACCAACGCGGCGTCCGAACGGCCGATGTGGCGCCGGTGTTCGCGGGGTATGAGGCGTTTCTGCGCGACGCGCTGCCCGCAGCCGAGGCGCGCCAGGCACGTCGCCCCGCGCCGGTGAAGCCGCAAGGCCCGTTCCCGATCGCGGTGCAGGAGGCGCTGTGCCGGCGCCTGTCGGAACGCCTCGGCCTCGATTTCGACCATGCGCGTCTGGACCGTTCGGCGCATCCGTTTTCCGGCGGCACCGCGGCGGATGTGCGCATCACCACGCGCTATGAGGCGGCGGACTTCACCCAGGCGGTGCTGGCGGTGGTGCACGAGACCGGCCATGCCTTGTATGAGCGCGGCCTGCCGGCGACCTATGCGCGCCAGCCGGTGGGGGAGGCCGCCGGGATGGCCGCGCATGAAAGCCAGTCGCTGATCGTGGAGATGCAAGCCTGCCGCTCCGACGCCTTCCTCTCCTGGCTTGGCCCGGAATTGCTGGCGGCGTTCGGCGGCGATCCCGCCCCCTATCAGCCGGAGAACCTGGGGCGGCTGTGGCGGCGGGTGGTGCGCGGCTTCATCCGGGTGGACGCCGATGAGATGACCTATCCCGCCCATGTCATCCTGCGCTTGCGGCTGGAGCAGGCGCTGATCGCGGGCGATCTGGCGGTGGCCGATCTGCCGGGTGCGTGGAATGACGGTTTTTCGGCGTTGCTGGGGATCACGCCGCCGGATGACGCGCGCGGGTGCTTGCAGGACATCCATTGGTATGATGGCGCGCTGGGCTACTTCCCCAGCTACACGTTGGGGGCGATGGCGGCGGCGCAGTTGATGGCGGCGGCGCGCAAGGTGGTGCCGGGGCTGGATGCCGCGCTGGGGCAGGGGGATCTGTCGCCGCTGCTGGGCTGGCTGCGGACGCATGTGCATGGGGTGGGCAGCCGGCTGGGGTTCAACGATCTGTTGCGTGCGGCGACGGGCAAGCCGCTCGATCCGGCGGATTTCCAGGCGCATCTGACGGCGCGGTATCTGGCGTGAGGCCGGAACCGGTCGAACATCGGGTCCTGGCTGACAGCGCCCATCACCGTCACGGCTGTCACCGGCCGACGTTGGCCCGGCGTGGCAGCCGCGCCGGACGCGCCCGCAAGGCACTTTTATCAGGCCGAAAAATGCTGGCGACGCGCCGCCGTGAACGAATTGTTAACCAAAACCCTGGACAAAGGCGGCCAGACAACCACGGACACCAGGATGACACATCCAGCCGCGGCAGCAGGCCAAGCAGGACCCCACCCGGTACTGCCGCGTGGCCAGGCGCCTCAGCGCATGCGCCGCCTCAATCTGGGGCAGGCCTTATCGCGATTCCGCCAGCTTCTGCCGGAATGCCTCGCGATCCTCGGCTGCCTGGGATTGATCTGGGGGGTGGTGGTGCTGACCACGCTCCAGATGCGGGCGAATGCGCTCAACTCCGCGGCCGATGAGACTGCCACCCTGGCCAGAGCCTTCAGCGAAAGCAGCGAGCGGATCAGCGCCGAACTGGACCAGAGCCTGCTCGCGATGCGCACCGCGGTGCGGGAGAAAGGCAGCGATTTCGATCTGATGGGGTGGGTCCGGGCGCAGTTCCCACCTGATCATATGCGGGTCCAGGTCTCTTATAGCGATGCCGCGGGTCTCACCGTGCAGAGCACCCTGCCGATGCCCGCCGAACGGGTCAGCGTCGCCGACCGGGAGCATTTCCGCGTTGAGCGCGATTCCGATCGCGACGCGCTGTTCATCAGCAAGCCAGTGCGAGGCCGGGTGTCCGGGCAATGGACCGTCCAGTACACCCGCAAACTGCTGGGACCGGACGGCGCGTTTGCCGGAATCGAAGTCATCTCCGCGGGCTGCGACGATCTGTCGCGTTTTTATCAGACCCTGGATATCGGCAACGGCTTCATCATGCTGGCCGGGCTCGATGGCACGGTGCGCGCCATCGGGCCCGTCAACCAGACTGTCATCGGCAACGACCTGTCCGGTGAACCCGGCTTTGCCACGGCGCTGACGCAGCCGTCGGGCATGTTCCGGGCCCGCTCGCCCTGGGATGGCGTCGACCGGACCGTCAGCTTCCGCCGGCTGCGCGGCTATCCGCTGACGGTGATGGTCGGTTTCGACGATCAGCGGATCTTTCGCCAGTACCACTCCATGCGCAACCGGTCATTCGCCATCGGTGCCGCCGCAAGCCTGATCACAATCGTTCTGGGCGGGTTCTGGATCCAGCAGCGGGTGCGGTCGGCGGCCTCGCGCCGGGCCTTGCTGCTGACCTTGGACAACATGAGCCAGGGCATCGCGATGGTGGACTCCGACGCCCAGGTCCAGGTGATCAATCGCCGGGCGGTCGATCTGCTGGGACTGCCGGCGGACTCACTGGACAGTCGCGGCCGGCCGGGTGCCGGCGCCAGCGGTCTGCCCGACCTGCTCGCGCAAAGCCGAACCAACGCCGAGGGCACCCGGGAACTGCACCGGGAAGGCCGCATCATCGAAACCGTCCAGCGTGTGCTGCCAACCGGCGTGTGCATCCACACCTTCACCGACGTGACGGACCGCCGGGTCGCGGAAGCGCGGATCCGCCATCTGGCCCTGCACGACCCGCTGACCGGCCTGGCCAACCGCGTCATGCTGCACGACCGGATCCACGAACGCATGCGGGTGCCGAACCTCGCACGCCTGGGACTTGTGTGTCTGGATCTGGATAACTTCAAGACCGTCAACGATACCCTGGGGCATGACACGGGCGACTGGCTGTTGAAGGAGGTTGGACGCCGTTTGCTGGCCGCGATCGGGCCATCCACCCTGCTGGCGCGCACCGGTGGCGATGAGTTCGCGATCCTGCAGGAGGCCGCCGATGCCGCGGAGGCAACCGCGGCGCTGGCCGCCGCAGTCGTGGACTGTCTGGAGGAGCCGGTGAATATCGACGGCACCCAGTTCCGCCTCAGCGCCAGTATCGGCATCGCCGTCACGCCGGATGACGGGACGACCCAAGCCGATCTGGTGCGACATGCCGACACCGCGCTGCATCATGCCAAGGCTCGGGGCCCGGGCAAGGTGGTCCGGTTCGAGGCCGCCATGGACCAGGCTCTGCGTGACCGCAGCGAACTGGAAAACGACCTGCGCAAGGCTTTGATCGACCGCCAGATCCAGGTCTGGTTCCAGCCAAGGTTCGAAACCGACGATCTGACGGTCTCGGGATTCGAGGCACTGGCCCGTTGGCGCCACCCCGTGCGGGGTTTCGTCTCACCCGCCGTCTTCATCCCGGTTGCGGAGCAATGCGGGGTCATCGCACAGCTCGGGATGCAGGTGCTGGAGCAATCCTGTGTCTTCGCCGCCAGTTTGCCGAGCGGGCGGATCGCGGTGAATTTGTCGCCGGTGCAGTTCCTGGCCGACGACCTGCCGGACATGATCACCGCGACGATGCGGCGCTATGGCCTGTCGGCGAGCCGGCTGGAGCTGGAGGTGACCGAGGGCGTGCTGATCAACGACGAAGCCCAGGCGCTGCGGACCTTGCGCGCCCTGCACGAGCACGGCCTGCATCTGGCACTGGACGATTTCGGCACCGGCTATGCCAGCCTGAGCTATCTGCGTCGGTTCCCGTTCGACCGGATCAAGATAGACCAGTCCTTCGTGCAGGCGCAGGAGCATGACAGCACCACCCGCGCGATCGTCGAGACCGTCATGACCATGGCAAGCCGGCTCGAACTGGCGGTGACCGCCGAGGGGGTGGAGACCGATGCGCAACTGGCGTTGCTGTTGCGCCAGGGCCGGCCGGAGGTGCAGGGCTACCTGCTGGGCAAGCCGATGCCGGCCGAGGAGGCCTCGCGCTTCTATCACGCGCGCCACGAACCCAAGCCTGCGTCGACGGCACCGCACCGTTACGCCGTCGCGTGAGGTGACCGGAGTCGCGAGCCGGTATGGGCTGACCGCTGGCGTGGCCGTGGTCGGCTTCTTATCCGGTCCCATCGACGTGGGCGTGCCGACGTTGCGCCAGCGCCGAACAGCGCAGGGCGAACCGGGTCGCGTCCGGACGGTGTCGATGGGCCTGAATCTGGCGCGCCTGCCGCTGGGATCGGTGTTGGGCAGCATTCTGCTGACCTGTAGCGGGCACGCTGCCCTGCTCGCGGCCGCGCTGTCAGCGCTGACGGGTCGCGATCAGCCCTGGCGGCACTTCATGCGCGGGTTCTTCTTGTTGATGACGTAGACGCGCCCGCGCCGGCGCACCACGCGGCAATTCTTGTCGCGGGTCTTGGCTGATCTCAGGCTGTTGCGAATTCTCATGGCGCGCGCTCTACCGAGGGGGGGAAACAAGAGGGGCGGTGCATAGGGGCCGGACCGCGCCTCTGTCAAGGCGCACCGCGGCTGATCCCATGCCACCGCACCAGCCGCAACTGTTTGGCACGGAACAGTTTCAACCGTTGCAGCCACAGCTCCGCCTCCTCCACCAGCAGCGCGGTCTGCCAGAGCGGTGGCCGCTCCGTCTCCATCGCCCGCACCAGGCGGCGCCATCCGATCAGCGCCTGCTGCACATGGCGGGTGGAGATGTCCTCGGCGATGCGCACGTCGAAGCCGAGGCGGCCGAGGATACGGGTGATGGCGATTTCGGAGGGCAAGGCCTCCGGCCGGCGATGCTCCAGCCGGGCCCAATGGACGACGTCGTGATCTTTGGGCGGCAATGGCACGTCGGCCACCGTTTCCACCAGGGTCAACTGACCACCGGGCTTCAGCGCCATTGCGATGGCGGCGAGAATCAGTTCCGGCTGGTGGTCTCGCAGCGGCTCGAGTGCCAGTCCGTGGTGGAAGTAGGCGGCGGCGAAATTCGGATCGGTAGGATCCCACCTCTGAATTTGCGACCGCCGGCCGAGTTTGGAGCGTCCCATCAGGTCGGTGGCGGCCGCGGCCAGGTCGGTGTCGGATTCGAACCCGCTGACCCAGGCGCCGAGTTTGCTGGCGACCGTCCGCGCCGGTCCGCCGCCGCCGGCGCCGAGAAGCATCAGGGTGGAGGCCGCCGACAGGCCCATCGGCTTAGCCAGGCGCAGGGTCTCGACCTCGCCGCCGGGGAACTGGAAGCCTTCCCCCCAAAGCATGCCGGCGGTCCGGATGCGCTCCGCCGACCACAGGCGCCTGGGGCCGCGAACCTTGACCGGCGCACTGATTTCCGCCGGCATTTCGTCGGTCGCGTGGACGAGCTCGGGGGGCGGGGCGTCACCCGAGCGGCCGAACCAGTTGCGCAACGACGGCATCAGCATGGTGCCAACCTCCGCATGCGAAGGTGACCGCAAAAGGTTGATAAAGTGTTGACGAAAGTGCGGAAGTTCAGCGGAATTCGGTCAGGACGTAGCGAACGGTTCCGGGGCCGGCCACCTTGGGCCTGTGGCGGTGCGCGGCACCTGCTGGGATATGCAGCATGTCGCCGGGCCCGGCCTCGATCGTGTGGTCGTCGAACTGGTAGCGGATATGGCCTTCCAGAATGAAGATAGAGTGTCCGGTCTCGCACCAGTCGCCCTCCGGGGTGCCGGGCGGGTCTGGGGACCGTTCCTGGTAGCGCAAGGCGATGCCGAAGCCGGTGACGGCCTCCCGCAGGGTCAGCCGCTCTGAGGCGGCGTGCAGCGGGTGGTCGGCGGCTCTGAATAGGTAGGGGCTGTCGGTCATTGGCGGCAGTGTGCCAGGGCGTGACCTGGCTGGCTACCGCGGCGTGCGCGGAACACCATATGCAACCCGGAACATCGGCACGGACATGACCATGATCGCAGACCGCGAGCGCTACCTGAGCCTGGAAACCCGCCGCAAAAACGGACAGGCGGTGCGAACGCCAGTCTGGTTCGCGCAAGCACCGGCGGGCCCCGGCACACCGGTGCTGTATGTTTACACGCTGGCCGATTCCGGCAAGGCGAAACGGATCCGCCGGTCCGCGGTCAGCCGCATCGCGCCGTGCAATGCCCGCGGTTCGGTGAGCGGTCCCTGGCTCGATGCCAGCGCCGCGATCGTCACCGGTGCGGAGGCTGACCGCGGGATGCGGCTGATCAACCGGAAATACTGGCCGTGGAAGCAGATCCTGGACCTGTCGGTGCTGCTATCGCGCCGCCACGAGCGGGTTGTGCTGGCGATCCGACCGGCCTGAAACCAAACGATGCGGGGATGCGGTCAGCTTCCGATCCAGCTCAGATCCGTATCAGCCTCCAGGGTCTGCAACCGTTCGAACAGGCCGGTCGCCGCCTCGCCGTAACGGACGCGCATGAGGGTGCAGAACTTGTCACGCAGTGCGGCGCGGCTCAGCGGGCGCGACGGTACGCCATCGAATTCTTCAACCGTGCGCGAGACCGTTCGTCCGTCCATTAGCAGAATCGTGACAACGCTTGCGCCGGCAACTCGGGTCGGCGGATCGGCTTGCATGACCGTGACGCGGCCGCACAGGCTTCGGATGGCGGCATCCCGCAGGGCGCTGTCGTCGAAGGAAACCGGATCGCGCGGATCGCGGAACAAGGCCAGCGCGACGCAGAACGGAATGGAATATTGCGCCATCATGATATCGGCGGGATCGAGGATGTTATTGATCGTCGCCATCCGTTCGGTGCCCTGCACAATCACCCGGTCCACGTCGCCGCCCGCGAACCCATGGTCTTCCCGCAGTTCCAGCACCGCCTGCACCGCGGTATGGGCGGACATGTGGCAGGGGAACCGCTTGAGGCACAGGTTCATCGTGGCAAACTGCTCGCCCAGGTCGCGGGTGAGTTCGCCGGGATCCGAATGATTGCAGAAGACCTGCAGGAAACCCGCCGGACCTTCGATCACAGAGCGCGGGCCGGTAAAGCCCTCGGCGGCCAGGCTGGCGGCGAGCACGCCGCTTTCCGCGGCTCGGCCCAGATGCAGCCGCTTGACCATCGCACCGGTGCCGGAACGGGCGAACTCCATCAAGCCGCCGGCGCAGGAGCCGGCGATGCCCAGCGCGTGCGTCATGCCGTCGGCATCGAGCCCGAGCAGATGGGCGCAGGCGACGGCGGCGCCGAACGGACCGGTTGTGCCGGGGGCGTGGAAGCCGCGCTGTTCGTTGCTGTGGTGGGTGGCGGCGCCGATGCGGTACATGACCTCGAAACCAGCCACCACGGCGGTGATCAGGGCACGCCCGCCAAAGCCACGTTCCTGCGCGATCGCGAGCGCCGACGGCACCAGGGTCGCACCGGGATGCACCCCCGCACCCGGCCGCGTCAGATTGTCGGATTCGAAGGCGTGGGCGAGCGTGCCGTTCGCCAGGGCCGCGGACGGCGCCTGCACGGTGGGTCCGGGCGCGCCGAGGATGCGGCATCGTCCGCCGGCGCCGATCCGCTGTGCATAAGCGACGATCATCTGGCTCCAGGGCAGGCCGTTGCCCTGGACGATCACCGCGACCGTGTCGGTGATGCAGTCCTTGGCCCGTTGCACGACCGCGGCGGGAATATCCTCGTAACGAAGCTGCGCGGCGTAGGTCGCGAGGCGGACGGTTTCATCGGCCATTTCCTGGGTTCCCCTGTTTCCCGGCACCAGCCGGTTCATCGCCCCAGTATATCAGCCGCTGCGTCGGCAAACACCTGGCAGCCCCGTACGATATCCGCATCCGCGGTATTCTCGGTATAATGATGGCTTATCCCCCCGATGCTCGGCACGAACAGCATCGCCGCCGGCAGCCGCTCCGCCAGCACCTGGGCATCGTGTCCGGCCCCGCTGGGCATCCGCTGGTGCAAGCCGGGCGCGTGGCGTTCCGCCGCCCGTTCCAGCGCATCCTGAAACCCGGCATCCATGGCGCGCGGC
>Ga0302279_10005547_pt1 | contig 14002 bp, 15 predicted proteins | sample III_Bog_N3_3_FD_194541 | JGI IMG/M metagenome (GOLD analysis project Ga0302279, IMG submission 194541) | Peat permafrost microbial communities from Stordalen Mire near Abisko, Sweden - III_Bog_N3_3 | ecosystem: Environmental > Terrestrial > Soil > Wetlands > Peat | place: Sweden: Abisko...
CCGAACGCCGACGAGGTGGAGATGGCCGAGCTGATTACCCGCCTGGTACCCTCGATCGCCAAGGTCCGAATGTGCAACAGTGGCACCGAGGCGACGATGTCCGCCGTCCGGCTTGCGCGCGGTTTCACCGGCAGGGACAAGATCATCAAGTTTTCCGGCTGCTACCACGGGCATTCCGACTCGCTGCTGATCAAGGCCGGCTCCGGTGCGCTGACCCACGGGCATCCGGACAGCGCCGGCATTCCCGCGGCCTTCGCGCGTGAGACCGTGGTCATACCCTTCAACGACCCGGCCGCCCTGGACGCCGCCTTCGCGGCAAATCCCGGTGATATCGCCGGAGTCATCCTCGAGCCCTACATGGGCAATGTGGGCTTTGTGCGCGCCGAGCCGGGTTTCCTGCAGCACGTGCGGGCGGCCTGCACCGCGGCCGGGGCGCTGCTGATCTTCGACGAGGTGATGACCGGATTCCGGCTGGCCCGCGGCGGGGTCCAGGAGCTGGAGGGCATTACCCCCGACCTCACGACCCTGGGCAAGATCATCGGGGGCGGGCTGCCCGTCGGGGCCTTCGGCGGCCGCGCGGACGTCATGGACCGGCTGGCCCCGCTCGGCCCGGTTTACCAGGCCGGTACGCTCAGCGGCAACCCGCTGGCCATGGCGGCGGGCATCGCCTCCCTGCGGGAACTCGACGAAAAGGATCCCTACGCCCGCCTCGACGCGCTCGGCCGGCGCATCCGCGACAGCGTCCTCGCGGCCGCCCGCGAAAAGGGCCTGCCCGTCCAGGTGCCCCAGACCGGGTCCATGTTCTCAATCTTCTTCACCCCCGACCGCGTCCGGGACTACGACAGCGCGCTGCGCTCGGACGCGAAGGTATTCAGCCGCTTCTTCCACGCCTGCCTCGCCCGCGGAGTCTATCTCCCGCCCAGCCCCTACGAGACCTGCTTCCTGAGCACGGCGCACGAGGGCCCGGCCGTGGACAGGGCCTGCGAGGCCCTCACGCTCTCACTGCGCGGGCTTTGACGCCGCCTCCGTGGCCGGGTCGACGGTTTCGTTGACGAGCCCGATCTGCACCGCGTAGCGGGAGAGCCGCGCGACCCCCCGCAGTCCCGTCTTCAGGACGAGCCGGGTCCGGTGGTTGACGACCGTGTGCCGGCTGATCCCCAGCCTTTCCGCTATCTCCTTGTTGCTCAGCCCCTCGGCGACCTCGCGCAGCACCGCCTTTTCCCGTTCGGTCAGCCGCGCGGCGCGCGGGGCCTGGCCGGGATCACCGTTCACGATCCTGCGGATCACCTCGCTCGAGGCGCGGCTGAAATAGACCTGCCCCGAGCCCACGGCCCTGACCGCCTGCTGGAACTCCTCCAGCGAGGCCGATTTCTCGACCAGCCCGTGCGCGCCGGACAGCAGCGCGGCTCGGATCGAGGCGGCGCGCAGGTGCCCTGAAAAGATCAGGAAGCGGGCGCGCGGGCAGACTCCCCGGAGCTGCTCATAGAGCGAGAATCCGGACGCCCCGGGAAGCACCAGGTCGAGGACGACCAGGTCGGGCTGGTCGCGCCGGCAGGCCTCGCGCGCCCCGGCGGCATCCATCGCGCTTCCGACCACCCGGAATCCGCCGATCGACTCCACCACCCCGCGCATCATCCCAATGATCGCAGCGTGGTCGTCGACGATGACGACGCGGCAGCCGCCGGGGGGCGGTTTCGGGGGCGGCGGGGTTGGGCCGGGGGCGGTCGGCATGCGCGTGCCTTGAATTTCCGCCGCTTGCGCAGTCGCAAGCGGCAAATCGATCATGGGGGAATCCCCCCACGCCTGGAAAGGCATAAATGCCCCTCACGCCCTGGGGTGGGCGCTGTCGTAGACGTCCTTCAGCCGGGCGACGCTCACATGCGTGTAGACCTGGGTGGTCGCGAGCTGCGCGTGGCCGAGGAGCTCCTGGACGAGCCTCAGGTCCGCGCCCGCGTTCAGGAGGTGGGTCGCGTACGCGTGCCGCAGCTTGTGCGGCGTGAAGTCCAGGGGCAGCCCCGCGAGCGCCAGGTAGCGCTTGAGGAGAAGTTGGACCGCGCGCACGCCGAGCCGGCGACCGGCCGCCGTCACAAGAACGGGCTCATCCGGACCCGCGCCGGCGGCGTGCCGCCCGCGAAAGGCGGCCAGCGCCGCGATCGCGGCCCTTCCCAGCGGGCAGAGCCTCTCCTTGCCGCCCTTTCCCCGCACCCGCGCGACGCCGCTCCCAAGGTCGATCGCCCCGTGGTCCAGGGAGACGAGCTCGCTCACGCGAAGCCCTCCCCCGTAGAGGAGCTCGAGGGCCAGCCGGTCCCGCGCCGCGGTGAAGGCGTCCGCGGCGCCGTTCTCGAGGAGACGGGAGGGCCCGCTGAGGAGCTGGACCATCTGCTCCTCGGTGAGGAAGCGCGGCAGCCGCCGCTCCAGCCGGGGAAGGGGCACGCCGGTGAACGGATTGCGCTCCAGGCGGCCCTGCTGCCGCCAGTACTTGCAGAAAGTCCGCAGGCCCGAGACGTGGTTGTGCAGGGTCCGGCGGTCGAAACGGCTGCGGGCCTCGATGACAAAGTCGCGCACCTCGCGGGAGCCCAGAGCCCCCAGTCCGCGCTCCCACAGCCCGCAGCCGGCCATCCACCGGTGGAGGTCCTCGAAGGCCTGCCGGTAATTGCGGACCGTGTACGACGAGCAGCGCCGTTCGAGCAGGAGGTGGGCCGCGAACGGCGCCCACCATTCGGCCAGCACCGCCGGAGGCACTGCGGAGTCAGGCTTCACGGGCCTTTGTCTCCACAGCCTTCACGACGCCGTCGGAATGCCGGCGAAGCGCCCCCTCCGGGTCGAGCCCCAGCTCCTGCGCGGCTGCGGCCAGTTCAAAGAGATCCCTGCCGAGCGACGCCTCGGTCATTGCCCCGGCCCGCCGCCGCACCGAGCCCTCGTCCACGGCCGCCGCGGCCGGAAGGCGTTTTTTTTCGATCTGCTTCCACACCGCCTGCGCCAGGAGCAGCGCCGGCAGCCGCGGCGGCAGGGGCTTGAACAGCCGGTCGGGATCGGGCGCTGCGCCGCGCGCCGCCTTTTCACCGGCCTTGATCAGCTCCCACTGGGCGACGACCTGGTCCGAGGTCTCGAGCTTTCCGTTTCCAAAGACATGCGGATGGCGCCGGACCAGCTTCGCGTTGATGTCGGCGGCCACGTCGTCAAAATTGAAGTGCCCGGCCTCCTCGGCGAGGAGCGCGTGGAAGACGACCTGGATCAGGACGTCGCCGAGCTCCTCGCGCATATGGGGCATGTCGCCCTCGTCGATCGTCTCGAGCAGCTCGCTGCACTCGTCGATGAGGCAGCGCGCCAGGCTCTGGTGCGTCTGCTCCTGGTCCCAGGGGCAGCCGTCCTTCCCCCGGAGTCTCGCCATGGTGCTCCTCAGCTCGTCGATCGGGCTCATGCCGTGGAATGTGCGCATCGCCGCCGCGAAGACCATGCAGAAATGTCAAATCCGCCGCTTGCGCTTCCCGGGGGGATTGGGGCTAATTTACCCCATGGCCGGAAAACTCGACGAGATCATCGCCCACAAGCGCCGCGAAATCGCGCCGCGCCTCCGGCCCGTTTCCGAGGATGAGCTTGGCCGGCTCCACGCGAGCCTTCCCGCGCCGCCGTCCTTCGCCCGCGCGCTGCTCCGGGCCGACGGCCGCCTGGCGATCATTGCTGAAATCAAGCGCCGCTCGCCCTCCGCCGGCGACATCAAGGCGGGCGCGAACGCCGGCGACCAGGCGGCCCGCTACCATGCGGCGGGCGCCGACGCCCTCTCCGTGCTGACCGACGAGCGCTATTTTGGCGGGTCGCTCGACGACCTGCGGGACGCCGCCGGCCGCGTGAGGGCCGGTCCGGCGCCCGCGATTCCCTGCCTTCGGAAGGATTTCATGGTCCATCCGATCCAGGTGAGGGAGGCCCGCGAATCGGGGGCGAGCGCGATCCTGATCATCGTCCGGGCGATCCCCGACGAGGAGATTCGGGTTCTGCGGGGCGCCGCCGCGGCTGCCGGCCTGGATGCCCTCTTCGAGATCCACGACGAGGCCGACCTGGAGCGCGCCCTGCGGCACGGCGCGGCGATCATCGGCGTAAATAATCGGGACCTTGACACCTTCACGACCGACCTCTCGCTGAGCGAACGCCTGATCCCCCGGATGCCCGCCGGCGTGACCGCGGTGAGCGAGAGCGGCATCCATGCCGGCGCGGACGCCGCGCGGGCGATCGCCGCGGGGGCGCGCGCGGCCCTGGTCGGCGAGGCCCTGATGAAGGCGGCGGACCCGGCGGCCCTGATCGCCGCCTTCCGCGGGCGCTGACCGTCCCGATGCCTCCCCTCTCCCCGTCGGAAACCCGGGCCCTGCTCGAGTCGCTCGGGCACCGTCCGCGGCATCACCTGGGGCAGTGCTTCCTGGTGGATGGGAACATCGTGCGCAAGTCGGTGGCCCTCGGCCAGGTTTGCCGGGGCGACTCCATCGTCGAGGTCGGACCCGGCCTGGGAACCCTGACGGAGGCCCTGCTCGACGCCGGAGCGGAGGTCTGGGCCGTGGAGAAGGACCGCCAGCTCCACGCGCACCTGGCGGCCACGCTGCTTCCCCGGCACCCGGGATCCCTGCACCTGATGGAGGGCGATGCCGTCGAGCACCCGCTGGCCGGGCTGGAAACCGTCCCGTTCAAGATCGTCGCCAACCTTCCCTACGCGATCGCGACGCCCTGGCTCGATGCGGTCCTTTCCGGGCCCCTGCCGGGGCGCATGGTCCTCATGCTCCAGCAGGAGGCGGCGCGCCGGTACACCGCGGAGCCGGGCGGCAAGTCGTTCGGGTCCATTTCCGTGTTCCTGCAGGCCGCCTATTCGGTGGCCGCCACCCACAGTGTCTCCGCGGGCTGCTTCCACCCCGAGCCGGACATCGAGTCGTGCCTGCTGGCGCTCGATCGAAGGGCGTCCCCGGTTGTCTTTCGGCCCGAGGCCCGCGCGCTCATCCGCTCCTGTTTCCAGAAGCGCCGAAAGCAGATCGGGGCGCTGGTGCGCGGCAGGCTCGGCCCCCGGGAGTCGGACTGGCTGGGGATCCTCGGCAAAGCCGGGCTGTCCGGGAAGGCGCGGCCGGAGGACATTCCCGTTTCGGCATGGATTGAGCTGGCGGGACTGGTGCCACCTGCTGCTTGAAAGATCGCCCCCCGCTGGTTTTTTATAGGAGAAACATGTCCCGCCTCGCCATTGCGACACTGGCGGCACTCGCCGCGTTCGCTCCCGGGGCCCTGGGCGCCCCCGGCCTTGCGGGGCGCATCGAGGGCAACGTCTACCATGCGGCCAACGGAACCTACGAGATGGACGTGCCCGTCCTCCCCGAGCTCGGCGGGGTCGTCTCCGACACCGAGAACGTCGTCACCTTCGAGGACAACTTCAGCACCCACGTCTCGGTCGCGGCCTTCCCGCAGGACGCCGCCCAGCGCTGGCAGCTTACCACGCGGGGACTGAAGGACTACCTGGGGTATTTCTTCACCGAATTCGTCCTGAGGGACTTCAAGGCCGCGTACAAGGACGCCTCCGTTGAACCCGGCGGCGGCTACGCCCCGAAGCTGCTCGGCGGCGCCCTGTTCGCCTACGTCCTTCTTCCGGGTGGATCGATGTTCGCAAACCGGATCCCGGTCGTGACCCCGGACTGGAAACCGCCCGTCGCCAAGCGGGGCAACCTGCTCTTCGTGCGCAACGGATGCATCTTCGTCATCAGCATGGAACTCGCGGAGCGCGCCGTCGAGGGAAGCGCCTACCACCGCACGGTGGCCGAGGAGGACGCCCTCCTTCACGCGCGGCTTGTTGCCATCGCCGGCAGGATCCGGATAAATCCGAATGTTGCGTTGCCCGCCGATTCCCGCAAGTAAGGTGCCATGTCCGCCGAAGGCCTCATAACGCTCCTGCTCACCGGCGCCCTCGCCGGCTGGGTCTGCGGGCTCATCGTCAAGGGATCGGGCTTCGGCGCGATCGGGAACATCATCGTGGGGATCGTCGGCGCCTTCCTGGGCAACTTCGGCCTCGGCCTGCTGGGGATCGGCGCCACGAGCCTGCTCGGGCACGTGATCATCGCGATCCTGGGCGGGCTGGCGTTTGTCTGGCTGCTGGCGAAGATCAAGCGCTGACGCCGGGAAACCATCATAGGTATCCGGGGATTGAATTGTAGCCGGCCTCCCAGAGGCCGGGGATTGGGATTCGAAAATAGGACCCCAGGCACCGGCCTCTTGGAGGCCGGCTACAACCAATCCCGGTCCACCGGCCGTACGCCGGTCGAATCAATCCCAGCCGCCCATTCCGCGGCCGTTTTCCCGCCGACAACGATGCCGGGCGCGATCTCGGCGAGCGGCACCAGAACAAACGCTCGCTCAGTCATCCGGGGATGCGGCAGGGTCAGCCGCTCCTCGTCCAATGCGATGCCTTCAACGAGCAGGACGTCGATGTCGATCGTCCGCGGGCCCCAGCGGACGGTGCGAATGCGCCCGAGTTCCCGCTCGATCCCAAGGCAGGCATCGAGCAGCTCGACCGGTTCCAGTGCCGTTCGCACCTCGACAACCGCGTTCAGGAATTCCGGCTGGTCGGTCACGCCGACGGGCGCCGTCGCGTATAGCGATGACCTGGCGGCAATCGCGGTATCCCGCGCGCTGCCGATCAATTCAACGGCCCGGGCGAGGTTGGCCCGCCGGTCGCCGAGATTGCTACCGAGACCGAGGTAGGCGGACCGGGCGGTCCTGGCTGGCTTCAACGGCGACATAGTCGAGCAATCCGGCGATGGGCGCCGCGGGTTTCCTGATCGTCACCTCCACCCGCGCAACGCGGGGAAATTTCCGGAATGCCGCGGCGATGATCCGCCCGCAGAGCGTCTCGAGCAGGCGCGCGCGCCGGCCCTCGACGATCCCGCGGCAGATCTCGTGGGCGGCCGCATAGTCGATGGTGTCGGCGAGCCGGTCGCTCGCCGCCGCGCGGGAAATGTCCGCGACCAGCACCAGGTCGACGAAGAAGGGCTGCCCCTGCCTCCGCTCGGAAGGGTAGCAGCCGTGGTGCCCGTGGAAGGCCATGTTCCTGATCTGGATCCGCCCGTTCATGCGATCACGCAACAGGCGAATCCCGCCGAAGTGAAGGATTATCCAGGACGGCGCGCGCCATCGCCGCGGCCCGCACGTTGGCAAGGACGTCGTGGACCCTCACGAAATCCACGCCCTGGGCGGCGGCAAGCGCGGTCAGTGCGAGCGTGCCCTCCAGGCTTTCCGCGGGCGCGACCCCGAGCGTCCTGCCGATCACCGACTTGCGGGAGACCCCCAGGACGACCGGAAGCCCGAACTCCCGAAGGATCGCGAGGCTCCCGAGGATCTCGAGGTTCTGCGCGTGCGTCTTGGAAAAGCCGATGCCCGGGTCCAGGAGGATCGCCTCCCTCGCCACACCGGCCTTCGCGGCGATTTCCAGGGAGCGCTCGAAGAATGCGCGCAGTCCGTCCATCGCCGCGCCGGAAAAGCCGCGGAAACCGGCGTCATTGTGCATCAGGATCACCGGGCAGCGGAACTCCGCGGCAACCGCGGCCATTCCCGGGTCCCCCTGGAATCCCGTCACGTCGTTGAGGAGGTGCCCGCCGGCCGCGAGCGCCGCACGCGCGACCCCGGGCTTGTAGGTGTCGACGGAGATCGGGATTTCGAGCTCGCGGGCGAGCGCCCCGACAATCGGGACCACGCGCGCGATCTCGTCGGCCGCCGAAATCTCCTCAAAGCCGGGCCGGGTCGACTGGCCCCCAACGTCGACCATTGCCGCCCCCTCCGCAGCCATCCGCCTTCCCTGCGCGAGCGCCGCCTCGACCGCCGCGTACCGCCCGCCGTCAAAGAAGGAGTCCGGCGTGACGTTCAGGATCCCCACCACGCGCGTGCCGCCGCCCGCCGCCAGCGGCCGTCCCCGGCAGTCCAAAGTTCGCTCCTTCATCGGCGGGTCACCCTCAGAGCGCGTCCCCGGGGAGGAGCGGCTGCAGCTTCTTGAGGTCCTGCACGCGGTCCCTGTGGCAGACGAGGATCGCGTCGGGCGTCTCCACGACGACCAGGTCCTTCACCCCGCACAGTGCGATCAGCCGGCCGTTGCTGACGGCGATCGTATTTGAGGAGTCGACGGCGACGACCGGCCCCCGGACCGTGTTGCCCGCCGCGTCTGCCGGCAGCCGGCCGGGCAGCGCCGCCCAGGTGCCGACGTCGTCCCAGTCAAACTCCGCGACAAGCGTGGCCACCTTTCCCGCCTTCTCCATCACCGCGTAGTCGATCGATATCCGGGGCAGCGCCGGGAACCGGGCGCCCATGTAGGCGGAAAAGTCTCCGGCGGGAAAGTCGCGGACAAATGCGCCCAGCTCGGGGGCGTGCCGCTCCGCCTCGGCCAGGAAGACGTCCGCCCGCCACACGAATATCGACGCATTCCACGCGTGGTTTCCCGACGCGACATAGCGGGCCGCGGTCGCCGCGTCCGGCTTCTCCACAAAGCGGGCGACCCTCCGGAAAACGCCTCCCTCGCCCCGGGCGATCTCCGCCCCCATCTCCAGGTAGCCGAAGCCGGTCGCCGGGCTGGTCGGCGCCACCCCGAAGGTCAGCAGCTCGTCGTTGGACGCGGCCCACTCAAGCCCGGCCCGGAGCTGCGCCGCAAAACGGGCCGTGTCGCGCACCCAGGCGTCCGCCGCGAGGACCGCCACGACGGCCCGAGGATCGCGCGCCCGGAAAATCCCCGTCGCCAGGGCGGCTGCCGGGCCGCTGTCGCGGCGGGCCGGCTCGGCGACCACCTGTCCGGGATCCAACCCCGGCAGGGCGGCGCGGATGTCGGCGAGCTGCGCCTGGCTTGTCAGGACAAGGATGTTCTCCCGGGGGACCACCCCGTCCAGCCTGCGGACCGTCTCCTCAAGCAGTGTGCGCTCGGACAGGAGTTTCAGAAGGTGCTTGGGCTTCCGCGCCCGGCTCATCGGCCAGAAGCGCTCGCCCGTGCCCCCCGCCAGCACGCAGGCGTAAAAATGGTCGTTGTTCATCGTCGAACGGGCAATGAACGGCGAGCAGCCGCCTTTGATCAATGATCAATTTTCCCCGGCCGGCCCGCCGGGCATCCCGTCCTGGAGCTTCTTCCGGAGCCGGAGGGAGCCGATCTCAACCTTGAGACGGCGGTTGAAGAGCTCGATGCGGTCGCGCACGTCGAGGGTCTCAAGCAGCTTCTGCTTGAAGCCGGGGCTTTCGCACAGGTTGAAGGCGGCGATGTCCACAAAGGTCTCCGGGTCGTCGATCGCATTCAGCATACCGGTCATCTCCGCGGTCGCCGACTCGAGCCTGAGCTTGACGCGGAGCAGCCGCCCCAGCTCCCGGCTCAGCCGCTCGTTTTCCGCCGGCGTGCCCCCCGGCTCGCTCGGCAGGGCGCGGATCTGGATCCGCCGGTAGGGCTCGTCGCTCACGATCGCCGTGATCTCCACCCGGCAGAGGCCCTGAAGGAGGAGGTTCGAGGTCCCGTTCCCGTTCTTCTGGCAGGCCCGCACAATCCCGATCCCCGCCACGCGGTGCGGCGGCTCGCTCTGCCCGGTTGTCCCGGCGAGCCGCTGGTCCAGGCCCGCCACGGCGAAGAGCCGGTCGCTCGCCAGCACGTCGGAAAGCATCGCCCGGTAGCGCGGCTCGAAGATGTGCAGCGGCAGCAGCGCCTGGGGAAAGAACGCCACATTGGGCAGCGTCATGACCGGCACCTCGCTGGGCATCGTTATGTCGAGCTCCGTGGGCATCCCGGAACCCTAAAAGCATTGGCGGGAAATTCAAAATCCGAATTCCGGATTTTGTGCCACCGCCTGTCCCAACCCGGCGGAATGTGGGACATCTTGGCCTAATTTGGCGCATTCCCGACCGGCCTGTGTGAACGACAAAACTTTTTATCGCACTGGCTTTCAAGCGTTAATGCCATATCACGGGCCCGGGGCACAGCCGCTGCTCAACAGGGGCATGAGCAGAATTCTAGGAATTGACCTGGGTACCACCAACTCCTGCATGGCTGTCATGGAGGGCGGCGAGCCCGTCGTCATCCCCAACGCCGAGGGAGCGCGCACCACCCCGTCGGTGGTCGCCTTCACAAAGACCGGTGAGCGCCTCGTGGGCCAGGCCGCCAAGCGCCAGGCCATCACCAACCCGCGCAACACGATTTTCTCCGCCAAGCGCCTGATCGGGCGAAAACTTTCCGAGGCCCGCGAGGAGATCAAGAGCATGCCCTTCAAGGTCGTCGAGGGCAAGAACGGCGACGCCGCGATCGAGGTGCAGGTCGGCGACAAGACCGAGCAGTTTGCCCCGCAGCAGATCGCCGCCTTCGTGCTGGGCAAGATGAAGGCCGACGCCGAGGCCTACCTCGGCGAGAAGATCATCCAGGCGGTCATCACCGTCCCGGCCTATTTCAACGACTCGCAGCGCCAGGCCACCAAGGATGCCGGCAAGATCGCCGGCCTGGAGGTCCTGCGCATCATCAACGAGCCGACCGCCGCGTCCCTGGCCTACGGCCTCGACAAGAAGAAGGACGAGAAGATCGCGGTGTTCGACCTGGGCGGCGGGACCTTCGACGTCTCCGTCCTGGAAATCGGCGACGGCGTCTTCGAGGTGAAGGCCACCAACGGCGACACCCACCTGGGCGGCGACAACTGGGACGAGGCGATCATCTCCTGGCTGGTCGAGAGCTTCAAGAAGGACAACGGCATCGACCTGCGCAAGGACCCGATGGCCCTGCAGCGGCTCAAGGAGGAGGCGGAGAAGGCCAAGATCGCGCTCTCCTCGGCCCAGTCCGTGGACATCAACCTTCCCTTCATCACCGCGGACGCCTCCGGCCCGAAGCACCTCAACGTGCAGCTGAGCCGCCCGAAGATGGAGCAGATCTGCGACGCGCTCTTTGAGCGCTGCCTCGCGCCCTACCGGAACTGCCTGAAGGACGCCGGCCTCACCGCGGCCCAGATCGACGAGCTCGTGCTCGTCGGCGGCATGACGCGGATGCCCAAGGTCGTGGACATCGCCAAGAACCTCGGCGGCAAGCAGCCCCATCAGGGCGTCAACCCGGACGAGGTGGTCGCCGTCGGCGCGGCCATCCAGGGCGGCGTCCTCAAGGGCGACGTCCGCGACGTCCTGCTCCTGGACGTGACCCCCCTGACCCTCGGTATCATGACGGCCGGCGATGTCGCCACGGCGATGATCCCGCGCAACACGACGATTCCCTCGAAGAAGACCCAGACCTTCTCCACCTACAGCGACAACCAGCCCTCCGTGGAAATCGTCGTCCTCCAGGGCGAGCGGCCCATGGCGCGCGACAACAAGACGCTCGGGACCTTCCGGCTCGACGGGATTCCCCCGGCGCCCCGCGGCCAGCCCCAGGTGGAGGTCACCTTCGACATCGACGCGAACGGCATCCTCCATGTCTCGGCCAAGGACCTGGGCACGGGCAAGGACCAGAAGATCACCATCCAGGGCTCCTCCGGGCTCTCGAAGGACGAGGTCGAGAAGATGACCAAGGAGGCCGAGCTCCACGCCTCCGAGGACAAGAAGCGCCGCGAGGCCGTCGAGACCCGCAACCAGCTCGACTCGTCTATCTACCAGCTTGAAAAGGCACTCAAGGACTCCGGCTCGAAGCTGCCCGCCGAGAAGAAGACCGCCGCCGAGGGGGCAATCGCCTCCGCCAAGAAGGACCTCGAGGCGAACGATCCCGACCGGATGAAGGCGGCCCTCGAGTCCCTCTCCAAGGCCGGAGCGGAGTTCTACGCCGAGGCCCAGGCCGCGGCCAGTGCGGCCGCCGGGGCCGGCGACGCCGCCGGCTCCCCCCCGCCCCCCGAGGGCGAGGCCAAGCCGGCCGACAAGAAGTCCGACGTCGTCGACGCCGACTTCGAGGTCGTCGACGAGGACAAGAACAAGGGCAAGAAGTGACCGATTTCCCGAAACCCAAAAAACAACCCACTATGGCTAAAGTAAAAATCAAACCCATCGGTGACCGCGTCCTTGTGCGTCACCTCGAGGAAAAAGAGCAGGTCCGCGGAGGAATCATCATCCCGGACAGCGCAAAAGAAAAGCCGCAGGAGGCCGAGGTCATCGCCCTTGGCACCGGCAAGCGCGACGAAAGCGGAAAGGTCCACCCCTTCGAGGTCAAGGTCGGCGACCGCGTCCTTATCAGCAAGTACGGCGGCACCGAGGTGAAGCTCGACGAGCAGAAGTTCAACCTGGTCCGCGAGGATGATATCCTCGGCGTCATCGACTGACCGCACACCGATCCGAAAACCAAAACTTAAAAAGAAACAATCATGCCTGCCAAACAACTCCTCTTCGACGAGGCCGCGCGCCAGAAACTGCTTCGCGGCGTCGAGCTCCTGTCCCGCGCCGTCAAGGTCACCCTTGGGCCCAAGGGACGCAACGTCGTCATCGACAAGAAATTCGGGTCGCCGACCGTCACCAAGGACGGCGTCACCGTCGCCAAGGAAATCGAGCTGCCCGACCCCTATGAGAACATGGGCGCGCAGATGGTGAAGGAAGTCGCCTCCAAGACCTCCGACGCCGCCGGCGACGGAACCACCACCGCCACGGTGCTCGCCGAGGGCATCTACCGCGAGGGCCTCAAGAACGTCACCGCCGGGTCCAACCCGGTCTACCTGAAGCGCGGGATCGACAAGGCCGTCGAGGCCGCCGTCACCGAGCTGGCGCGGATCTCCAAGAAGGTCTCCGACCGCGAGGAAATCCGCCAGGTCGCGACCGTCTCCGCCAACTGGGACGACACGATCGGCAACATCATCGCCGACGCCATGGACAAGGTCGGCAAGGACGGGACGATCACCGTCGAGGAGGCCAAGTCGATCGAGACCACCCTCGACGTCGTCGAGGGCATGCAGTTCGACAAGGGCTACCTCTCGCCCTACTTCACGACCAACGCCGAGAGCATGGAGGCCGTCCTCGAGGACGCCTATGTGCTCATCCACGAGAAGAAGATCTCGAGCCTGCAGGACCTGCTCCCGCTGCTCCAGACCGTCGCCAAGAGCGGCAAGCCGCTGCTCGTGATCGCCGAGGAGGTCGAGGGCGAGGCCCTCGCCGCCCTGGTGGTGAACAAGATCCGCGGCACGCTGAATGTCTGCGCCGTCAAGGCCCCGGGCTTCGGCGACCGCCGCAAGGCCATGCTCGAGGACATCGCCATCCTCACCGGTGGACGCTGCCTCACCGAGGACCTCGGCATCAAGCTTGAGAACGTCACGATGACCGACCTTGGCCGCGCCAAGCGCATCACGGTGGACAAGGAAAACACCACGATCGTCGAGGGCGGCGGCAAGTCCTCCGACATCCAGGGCCGCGTGAAGCAGATTCGCCGGCAGATCGATGAGACCACCTCCGACTACGACCGCGAGAAGCTCCAGGAGCGCCTCGCCAAGCTCGCCGGCGGTGTCGCCGTCATCAATGTCGGCGCCGCGACGGAGGCCGAGATGAAGGAAAAGAAGGCCCGCGTCGAGGACGCCCTCCACGCTACCCGGGCCGCGGTCGAGGAGGGGATCGTCGCCGGTGGCGGCGTCGCCCTGATGCGCACCGCAAAGGTCATCGACGCCCTCCAGCTGGAAGGCGACGAGAAGATCGGTTCCCTCATCGTCCGCCGGGCCATTGAGCACCCGCTCAAGCAGCTCTGCGCCAACGCGGGCGTCGACGGCGGCGTCATCGTCAAGGAGGTCTACTCCTCCAAGGGCAACAACGGCTACAATGTGGCGACCGACAAGTTCGAGGACCTGGTGAAAGCCGGCGTCGTCGACCCGACCAAGGTCACCCGGACGGCGCTGCAGAACGCGGCCTCGATCGCGGGACTGCTGCTCACGACGGAGTGCATGATCACCGAGATCCCCGACAAGAAGGATTCCGGCCCTGCGCATCCCCCCGGCGGCGGCGGCGGCATGGACTACTGAGCCATCCGCAGGCCTGTTATCATTCCAGGGCGCCCCGCTTTTCGCGGGGCGCCATTTTTTTGGGGGGGGATCGG
>Ga0302279_10005548_pt1 | contig 14000 bp, 9 predicted proteins | sample III_Bog_N3_3_FD_194541 | JGI IMG/M metagenome (GOLD analysis project Ga0302279, IMG submission 194541) | Peat permafrost microbial communities from Stordalen Mire near Abisko, Sweden - III_Bog_N3_3 | ecosystem: Environmental > Terrestrial > Soil > Wetlands > Peat | place: Sweden: Abisko...
AAGGGGACCGGGTCGGAGAGTACGGGGAGTGGGCTGCCGGCGCTGCCATTGGGCATGACAGCGTCGGGATGGAGCATCCACTGGGTCTCGCCGGACTGGCCAGCGATCATGGCGATGGCGTTTGGGGTGGAGGGGCCGATGACAGTGTCCATGAAGTGATCGAAGAGGGTAAAGCGGTCGGCGTAATTCCACATGAAGGGTGCGGCGTCGCAGTCGATATGGGACATAACGAGTTCGCCGAACTGCTTGCGCTCGAGGGTGGGAATTTTGGAGGGTTTGCCGTTTTCGAGCGTGACGCCCTCTTCGGTTAGCGCGTAACGATCGTTCTGTGCGCCGCCGTTGGCATCGATGTCGAGCTTGTGGGCAATGCCGACGTGCGAGTGGTTCACCGAGGTGATATCGGACGGGTAGAGGGGGACGGTCTTGCCGTTGGCGTCGACCACGGAGAATGGAATCTTGAAGGGAGAGATTTTGCCGATGCTGCCGTCGAGGTTGACGATGGGCTGGGTGAAGCCGGCGATGTTGGCGGCTGGGCGGGAATACAGGCCGTCGGCGCCGGGGTAGGTGGCGAAGTAGAAGTCGAACGACCGGTTCTCCTGGAAGAGGACGAAGACGTATTTCACCTTTTCGCGCAGGAGTGCTAGCTTCGCGTCGTGCGAGAGTTCGGGTTCGCGTGCGGCAGGGATAGTGAAGCGCTGCACGGCGGGGCTGGATGGCGGAGCGATCGTTGCCTTCGCTGAGGAAGTTTGCCCGCCAGAACAGGCTGGAGGAAGGAGCAACAGGAGCGCGAGAAATCTGGCGGGAGGCATCTTCTTAGAGTTCTCCAATGGCGCAAGCGTTACGGTGGAGCATCGACGACGCATTCACTATTTTCTCAGACTGCGGCGGCGAAGTGGAGGGGTCATTCGATGACTCGACTAGAACGCGGCGGAGTATAGGTCTTGGTCGACAAACTCTTGAGGCAATTCCCGTTTTGGAATCTACTCAAATGAACATCCCCTAATTATGTTGGAGACTAGGTGCGAGGGTAGATTCTGGATGGGTCCGCTGTACCAAGATAATACGTCGGCGACAGTGACGAATCGGGTTGTGCTTGGCTGCTAGCGTCCTGGTTATTTCTGGTGAGTTGGGAGAGATTGATGCGAGTACTGGTTGTAGAAGACGATCATTCATTGGGTTCGTTTCTGAAGAAGGGGATGGAGTTGGAGGGCCACCGGGTGGAGTGGGTAGAAGACGGAGAAGCTGCACTGGTGCAGGAAGCGGCGGACCATCCGGATCTGTTGCTGCTGGATCTGAGTCTGCCGAAGCGGGATGGCATGGAGGTGTTGGCCTGCATGCGGGCGCGGCACGACGATGCTGCCGTGATCGTGCTGAGCGGGCGCAACGAACTGAGTGTGCGCGTGCAATGCCTGGATGGAGGTGCGGATGACTACCTGCCCAAGCCTTTCAGCTACTTCGAGCTGAGAGCGCGGTGCAGGGCACTGCTGCGGCGGCGGTTGCAGTTTGCCGACCCGGTGCTTCGCCATGGCGACCTGGAACTAAACCGGATTGAGCGCAAGGTGACGCGTGGCGAGCGGACGATAGGGCTGACGGCGAAAGAGTTTTCGCTGCTGGAGTATCTCTTGCTGCATCAGGGCGAGTGCGTCTCGCGCAGTCAACTGCTGGCCGATGTTTGGCACATGCCGGCGGAGACAGGCACCAACGTGGTGGATGTGTACGTGAACTACCTGCGTCGCAAGGTGGAGGGTGGAGCTCTCCACGATGCGGATGCGGGGCTGATTGAGACCATCCGCGGAACCGGATACAGAATGGGCGACATAGGAAGAAAACCTGTGATGCCGCACCTTGTCCGGCCGTCCGCGATCCCCAGCGTCGCATATGCCTAGAGCGGCCTTGGCGCAGCAGCTTCACAATTCAGAGCGATCGGCAACCAGAGCAGGAAGCACGCGAGGGGAGTTTCAAATGGGGTACGGGCTGGGCAGGGCAGGCGTTGAGTGCAAGGCGGCGGTGAGGACTGTGGTGCTGACGAGCGCGGATGGGCACTTCCGAGAGCGGCTGCGACGGGAGTTGACCGCGATGCGCTGGCAGGTGCGCGAGGCGGGTGGCGGCGCGCAGGCAATGGAACAACTGGAAACGGAGGGTGCGGAGGCGATGGTGCTGGACTGCGTGCTGCCCGATCTGGAGGTGGGCGAGTTCGCTACGCAAATGCGGAGTCGTTATCCGACGATGGATTTACTGCGGGTAGATGAAGGCCCCGACGAGGATGGGGCACGCAGCCCGCGCAGAAACGAGCTTCTGCATGCATTGCGCCAGGCGCAGATGGATGAATGCGGAGGGAACGCTGGCGAGAAAGCGGTTTGGGCCCTTGGATCGGTTGCGGTGCCAAAGGTCCTTGCAGCCCACAGAACGATTGAGGTGGCGAGGTTGGTGGGCTCGCGGAGTGTTCTGGCAGGGCTGGGTTCGGATAGAGCCGAGACCAAAGAAGGCGGGTTTGGGGGGGGGGAGGGCGATATGCAGCCGTCCTCAGGGATCGAAGCGGCGTGGGGAAAGCCGTTGGATATGAAGGAGTCGACCCTTGATGAGGATTGGAGCGGTGAGCGGCAGGCCGCCCGGGCGCGCCCGTTGCCGCTTCCGGAGATGGTGGGCGAGAGCCTCGTCATGCTGGAGTTGGCACGTCTGGTGCGGCTGGTTGCGCCGCGATCGGCCTCGGTGCTGATTGAGGGAGAGACAGGGACGGGGAAGGAGTTGGTCGCCAAGGCGGTGCATCGGCTTAGTACGCGTGCGAGCAAGGCGTTCGCGGTATTGAACTGTGCCGCGATCCCGGAGGCGCTGTTGGAAGCGGAGTTGTTCGGGCATACCCGCGGCGCGTTTACGGGTGCGGTTCAATCACGGATTGGCCGGATTGAGGCGGCGCACGGCGGGACGCTGTTTCTGGACGAGATTGGCGAAATGCCGCTGGCTCTGCAGGCTAAGATGCTGCGCTTTCTTGAGTCGGGCGAACTGCAGCGTGTGGGCGACAACGAGACAGTCCGGGTGGACGTGCGGGTGGTGGCGGCGTCGCATCAGCCGCTGCGCCAGCGGGCGACCGAGCGGGCGTTCCGGCTGGATCTATATCACCGGCTCGCAGTGTTTCCGGTGGCGGTGCCTGCCCTGCGGGACCGCATGGAAGATTTACCGCTGCTGGCGACGTATCTGCTGGCAAAGCTCGGGGAAGAGATGCCTGTGAAGCGGCTATCCCCAGGTGCGGCCACGCGGCTGCTGGAGTACGACTGGCCGGGCAACGTGCGGGAGTTGGCTCATGTGCTGGAGCGGGGAACGATCCTGGCCGAGGACCGAAGAGGGATCGCGCAAGAGGAGATACGTTTCTAGGTTGTGGATTTTGACGGCCGCTTTATAGCAGGGTTAAGCGACCCCTATCTGTTATGTGATTGGCATCACAGAGGTTTCGATAGGGCGGGGAGTTGTATGGAAAATGCCGGGAAAAAAGTTGTTCGCAAAACGATTACATGTGCGTATTATGGACGACCGACGAAGCGCAATGGCGGGTCTCGCTGCTGACGCGGCTGAGAAGGGAAATGGGATGAACTGGCTGAAAGCATTCCTGGTTTACTGGCGTCGCTGGAGTGAAGTAATTTAAGTCTGACCCTGGCTACATAAGATGGACGGCGTCCACGTCAACGACGAGATTCCGGCGGGGAATGGCTTGTGCATCCGCGTGGGCGAGCAGGGCTCGCAGAGTCCGACTGAGGGCGTCGCGGCGTTCAGCCTTAAGCACGAAGTGGAAGCGGTAGATGCGCTTGAGCCGGGCGATGGGTGCGGCGGACGGGCCGAGCACTCGAACATTGTCGAGCGGTGTCGCTGCAAACCAGCGGCCCAGTGTGTTTGCCCAGGCGGCAGCCTCCGCCATCGACTCCCCCTGGACCAGTACATTGGCGAGCACGGCTGCGGGAGGATAGTGCATCCAGCGGCGGTATTGCAGTTCCTTGGCGACGAAGCCGGTATAGTCGTGCGTGGCGGAGTATTGGATGGCGTAGTGCTCGGGATGGTAGGTCTGGACGAGGACGCGGCCGGGAAGCTCGCCGCGACCGGCGCGGCCCGAGACCTGGGTGAGGAGTTGGAAGACGCGCTCGGCCGCGCGGAAGTCGGGCAGGCCGAGAGCGGAATCCGCACCGATAACGCCGACCAGCGTGACGCCGTGGACGTCGTGACCCTTCGCAATCATCTGGGTGCCGACGAGGAGGTTGATCTCGCCGGAGTGGAGGCGGGTGAGCAGGCGTTCCAAGTCGCCTCTTCCTCTGACCGTGTCCCTGTCCATCCGCCCGATGCGGGCGTTGGGGAACAGCTCCTGCAGGCGCTCTTCGCCCTGCTGCGATCCGGCGCCGAGGTAGTAGAGGTGCTCGGACTGGCACTTCGGGCAGACCTTTGGGATGGAGCGCCGGAAGCCGCAGTAGTGGCACTCGAGCCGATCACCGGCGTGGGCGTGAAGGTCGGTGCCGAGAACGGGCTTGTGATAGGTCATCGAGATGGCGCAGTTTTCGCATTCGATTTTCTCGCCGCAGGAGCGGCAGATGACGGTGAAGGAGTAGCCGCGACGGTTGAGCAGGATGATGACCTGCTCGCCGCGATCGATTGTGGCTTGGGTTTCGGCTACGAGTTGCCGGGAAAAGATGTCCTCGCGGGCGGTCTCTTTGAACTCGATGCGCATGTCCACCAGTTCGACGACGGGCAGAGGCCGGTTCATCACGCGGGTGAGCATCTCGACGCGTTGGTAGCGGCCGCGCTCGGAGTTGGCCCAGGATTCGAGCGAGGGCGTGGCTGAACCGAGGACCACGACGGCGTTGTTGAACTTCGCACGCATGACGGCGACGTCGCGGCCGTGATAGCGCGGCGTCTCCTCCTGCTTGTAGCTGGAGTCGTGCTCCTCGTCGACCAGGATGAGGCCGAGATCGACCATGGGCGCGAAGATGGCAGAGCGCGTGCCGACCACGATACGGGCTTCGCCACGGCGAATGCGGTGCCACTGCTCGGCGCGCTCGTCCGGGGTGAGGCCGGAGTGGAGGAGCGCGACTTGGGCGCCGAAGGCGGCGAACATCTCTCCGGCCATGGCGGGGGTGAGGCCAATCTCAGGAACCAGCAGAAGCGCCGACTTGCCGGCGTCGAGCGCGCGCTGCATGGCGGCGAAGTAGACGGTTGTCTTGCCGGATCCGGTGACGCCGTAGAGCAGGATAGGCTTGAATCCCCCCTGCGCCATGGCAGCGGCGATGGAGCCGAGCGCCTCCACCTGGGCTTCGTTCAAGGCGTGTTCGTGGGCGTGTTTTTTGCCGTTTGCGGGCAGGCCGCCGAGGTGAAAATTCTGCGGCGCTTCTTCGATGGCAACCAGGCCGCGCTTGACCAGCGTTGCCAGCGTGGACGCGGGCACGCTGAGTTCGCGCAGGTCGGCGACACGCATTCGGCTTCCGGCGGCGGCGAGTTCGGCGAGGATGGCGGTCTGGTTTTCGTTGAGCTTGGGGATGCGCGCGTCGGGGACGAGGACGGCAATGCGTTCCGTGCGGCGTGCATCGCGCTCTTCGGCAATGGCCTCGCGAATGAGCCACTTCTTGCGCACCATGGCGTCGAGTAAAGCTTTGCGCGTCTGGGTGGCCGAGCGCAGCGCAGAGGCTTTGGCGGTCTTGCCGTCTTCGAGGTAGTTGAGCACGGCATACTCGCGATTCTGGTCTTCGGCGGGCAGACGCGAGCGGCGGGAAGAGCCCTTCTGCGCGCCTTCGTAGAGGACGCGGCTGCCGGCTTCGGCGATGCGGTAGGTGTATTGGCGGCGAACTTCGGCGGCAAGCGGCATCATGCCGCGGAGGACTTCGCCCAGCGGGGCGACATAATACTGCGCAATCCAGGCGGCCAGCTGCATCAGCTCGGGAGAGAGCAGGGAAGTGTCGTCGAGTACTTGCTGTACGGGCTTGATTTCAATGTCGTCTGCCGGCCGGTCGTCATGGACGCGAACGACGACTCCCATCAAACGCTGTCCGCTGAATGGCACCAGCACGCGCGCGCCGACTGCTGGCACTGTCCCGTTCACAGCGTAGGTGAAGGGGCGGTCGAGTGGGACGGGCAGGGCAACGTCGCAGAAGGCAGGCATCGCTTACCAGACTACCGCTCGTGGCTGTTGAGGGACGGCGCAGGGCTTTCCGGTTACCACTCACTATCGCATAAACACCGTTCACTGCGGTTGTTCACCGTCCGCACAGGAAGCGTTAGGAATTGACGGCGCAATGTTATCCTGAAAAGGACTTAAAGGCCCAGTACAGTGCGGCTGAATGGTCTCTTTCGAGACCATAAACTTAGACAACCTATGAGGTGTTTGCATGGCGACGGCAACGATCGATAAGGCAGCTTTGGGTGCGACGGATTACAAGGTCGCGGATATTGGATTGGCAGAGTTTGGCCGCAAGGAGATCGACATCGCCGAGCACGAGATGCCGGGTCTGGTTTCCATCCGCAACAAGTATTCCGCAGGCAAGCCGCTGGCAGGCGTACGCATTACCGGCTCGCTGCATATGACCATTCAGACGGCGGTGCTGATTGAGACACTGGTAGCGCTGGGCGCAGATGTGCGCTGGGCGAGCTGCAACATTTTCTCTACCCAGGACCACGCGGCGGCGGCGATTGCGGCGGCGGGAGTTCCGGTGTTTGCGTGGAAGGGCGAGTCGCTGGAAGAGTACTGGTGGTGTACGGATAAGGCGCTGAGCTTCCCCGGCGGCAAGGGGCCGCAACTGGTGGTCGATGACGGCGGCGACGTGACCCTGCTGATCCACAAGGGCGTCGAGTTGGAGAAGGGCGACAAGTGGGTCGATTCGGCTTCGGGATCGCACGAAGAGAGCGTGATCAAGGACCTGCTTAAGAAGATTTATAAGGAGACTCCCGCGCGCTGGCAGACGGTTGCGAAAGATTGGCGCGGCGTAAGTGAAGAGACCACGACGGGCGTTCACCGGCTGTACCAGATGTTCGAGCAGGGCAAGCTGCTGGTGCCGGCGATCAACGTGAACGATTCGGTGACGAAGTCGAAGTTCGACAACCTGTACGGGTGCCGCGAGTCGCTGGTGGACGGGATCAAGCGCGCGACCGACGTGATGGTTGCGGGCAAGGTCGCTTGTGTCTGCGGATACGGTGATGTAGGCAAGGGTTCGGCGGCATCGCTGCGTGGGCTGGGCGCTCGCGTGATTGTGACCGAAGTCGATCCCATCAACGCGCTGCAAGCCGCGATGGAGGGCTACGAGGTCACTACCATCGAAGAAACTCTGGGACGGGCCGACATTTATGTCACCTGCACCGGCAACGTGGACATCATCACGGTGGAGCACATGAAGCTGATGAAGGACCAGGCGATCGTGTGCAACATCGGACACTTCGATAACGAGATCCAGATGGAGCCGTTGAACGCGCTGAAGGGCGTGACCAAACTGAACATCAAGCCGCAAGTGGACAAGTACACGTTCCAGACGGGCAACTGCATCTTCGTGCTGGCCGAGGGACGGCTGGTGAACCTGGGCTGCGCGACGGGGCATCCGAGCTTTGTGATGTCGAATAGCTTTGCCAACCAGACGCTGGCGCAACTCGATCTGTGGAAGAACAAGGACACCTACAAGGTGGGCATCTACATTCTGCCGAAGAAGCTGGATGAGGAAGTGGCCCGGCTGCACCTGGAGAAGATCGGCGTTAAGCTGACGACGCTCTCAAAGCAGCAGGCGGACTACCTGGGCGTGCCCGTGGAAGGGCCATACAAATCCGAGCATTATCGGTACTAGATGCATGTGGGTTCATCGCTGTTTCATTGACGGCCAGAGCAGAAGCTCTGGCCGTCAGTGTTTGGCGCGTGACTGCTACTGAATCGGTTGCAAAATCATTTCCGCCAAGGGAAACAGTCGGGTATGCTTCTATCTGACAAACGCACTCGATTAAAGGAGACGCATTGAGGCTGGTCGGCTGTCTACTGCTTCCATCGGGATTTTTCCTCGTTCTCGCGGCGCTTGTGCTGTTTCCAGCGCCGGCAATGCGGTTCGCGTTTGTGGCTGCCGGACTGGGCGTGGAAGTTCTTGGTGTCGGGCTGCTGACGCGTGCGCATACGTTGATGCAGAAGGAGCAGCGATGAACCTGTTGCTCTGTCTGATGTGCATTGTCCTGATGCCGTTGGCAGCCGCGGGCCTGGGAGTTATCCACCAGGGGCTGGGGCGGTCGCGCTCCGCGGCCCATGCGATGCTTGGGACCCTGTGCGCAGTGGGGATTTCCGCGATTGCGTTCGTCCTCCTCGGCTTTTCATGGGCAGGCGTTGCCGGAGGCCCAGCCCATTCACTAATGGTGGGAGGCGTGCATTGGAACTGGATTGGCGCGGCACCCTTTTTCCCCAACGGCATGGGCGCCGACGCGGCCGATACCTCTGGGTTTGACCGGTCGCTGACACTCTGCCTGGAGATGTTCGCCGCCGGGCTGGCGGCGATGATCCCGCTGAGTGCGGGCACGGACCGCTGGAGACTCTCGCCGATCTGCGTTGCCAGCGCGGGTCTGGCGGGGTTCCTGTTTCCACTGTATGCGCACTGGGTGTGGGGGGGCGGATGGCTCGCACAACTTGGCGTGAATGTGGGATTGCCTGGGTTTGTCGATGAAGGCGGTGCGGGCGTCATTCAGGTTGTGGGCGGACTGATGGCGGTGTCGGTCGCCTGGATACTCGGACCCCGGAAAGGAAAGTTCGCCGCGGACGGAATGCCGGCGGCGATTCCCGGCCACAACATCGTGCAGGTTCTGTTCGGGTGCCTGCTGGCGCTGGTCGGATGGATTGGGCTCGACTCAGCGGCGTCGATTCTGTTCTACGGCGCGGGCCCGCAGCAAGTGGTCTGGGTAGTAATCAATGCGGTACTGTCCGCTTCCGGAGGATGCCTCGCGGCGTTGATCGTCACGCGGATCCGCTACCGTAAACCGGATGCATCGTTGACCGCCAATGGCTGGATCGCCGGGTTGGTGGCCGGCAGCGCATCGTGCGCTTTGGTCACGCCGATTGTGGCCATCGATATTGGCGTGATTGCTGGCGTCTTGGTGACGTACATGATTGAAGTCGCCGAGCTGCGGTTGCAGGTGGACGATCCAGGCGGCGCGGTTTCGGTGCATGCTGGCGCAGGGCTGTGGGGGTTGGTTGCGGTCGGACTCTTCGGACATTTTTCCGAAGGCACCCGGGGAGGACATGTGCTGGCGCAGTTAGTTGGCGTTGCTGCGCTGCTTGGGTTCATGCTGCCGCTGATCTATGCAGGGAATCTACTACTTAGCCGCTTTGTTCCGTATCGCGTGGATAACGATGGCGACTGGCAAGGGATGGATATTCGCGAATTGGGCGCGGGCGCGTACCCTGAGTTTGTCGTCCATGCAGATGAGTTTTTGCCTCGCTAGGAGTTGACACGCCATGTTCCTGCTTCGCGTAGTCATGCCATTGGCCGGCAAAGGCTTCTCGCCCTTACGGGAAACACTTGCTTACAGCAGCCGGTAGGGGCGTCCACGATACAGACCCATGCGTTCGACAGTGCGCACGCGGATGAGTTGCGCACTCACGTTGTCGTGCCCACCGGTCTGATTCGCTGCCGCAATCAGCCCGGCTGCAGCGGCGTTTAGGTCAGGTGTGGAGTTCAGCATCCACTGGATTGCCGGGTCGGGCACATATCCGTGCAGGCCGTCGGAGCAGAGCAGCAGCACATCGCCGGGCTGGATGTTAACCGTGATGGTGTCAGCTGCGACGAACATTTCGGTACCCAGGCTACGTGTAAGGAGGTGCCGGTTGGCGTGGGTGGCAGCGTCCTCTTTGGAAATCATTCCCATGCGGACTTGCTCGTCGACCATGGTGTGGTCGTGGGTCAACGGAGCCAGGTTGCCATTGCGAAGGAGGTAGCAGCGCGAATCGCCGACGTGCGAGACGACGGCGGAATCGAAGCGTAGGGCACAGAGTACAAGCGTGCTCGCCATATGCGAGCCGTCGGGAATCATGTTGCCGCCGGGGTCGACGTAAGTTGGATCGGGTCGCGCATGGGCCGCGTTGCCTGCATCGAAGACGGCCTGGTTGGCCTCCTGCACCAGTTTTGGGAGCAGCGAGACATGCATGACACCTTTGGGAATCTTGCGAAAGCCGGCGAGTACAGCCTCGATGGCGAGGCGTGAGGCGACTTCGCCCTTCTCCTGCCCGCCAACGCCGTCCGCGAGCGCGAAGAGCCAGCCTTGTGACTGGACCTGCGCAGGAGTCGCGGGAATTGCATGGCCGAAGAAGTCTTCGTTGTGATGGCGGGATAGTCCGCTGTCGGAGAGTTCTGCAAATTCAATGTCTAACATCTGGGCCGGGGCGCTTTCTCATTGGTGGGATATATCGAGTTTACGCCGCTACCGGCAGATGACCGCATGGTTGCGGCTTCTCCGAGCGGATCAACGAAGCCGACACACTCTTACGGCGGCGTTCTGGTAGGGGCAGTCGAGGCTCGTCGTTGCGCTGGTTTCGAGGACAACCCAGGAGACGCCGAGCGGGCGAAGCGCGGCAATTCGCTGAGCGTCAGTCTCCTGCGGGCTGCTCAGTCCCTGTTGCGCTGCCTGGCCTACCGTCCAAGCCTCGGTCAGTTCCGGGGCGATGGACGCTTCTCCACCGTCCTTCGAGTAGTCCGGCAGAGCGCTGCGTTCGGCGATGGCGCGAAAGCTCTGCGCGTCTTCGGCTTGAGCTTCAGTATCACGCGCGTTAATGTAGTCCGCGTCCAGTGCGAACAGTGCATCCTTCGGCACGTTGTCGCGGATCCACAGGAATGCCTGGGCCCATGGATTTCGCGGTGTCATCCACGGCAGTTCCACGTGGTTTGAGGCGGAAAAGGCTGCCTGCTGGGCCGCGAGCATGACGCCGCCAAGCAGCGCAATCGTGGCGACCCAGCGCCAGGCAATGCGCCGCAGCACGTATTCGCCTAGCTTCGCACCAAGTGTCAACACCATGACCAGGTACACGATCTGGAAGGCACGCAGCGGCTGTATCCGCGCCATTAGATGTGTAGCCGCTCCCACGCGCGCGAACAACAGCGCAACCAGGGAGGCGGTCGCGCCCACTGCGACCGCCATCCGCGCGAGGGCACGTTTTGCGGATTGCGCCCGAGTCGCGTCCTGCCGTGTCGTGGCGCGTGTTGTCCAGGCGAAGGTGACCAGGATAGCCAGAGGCGCCGCGATGCCCGCAAGCTCATACCAGGCCCACATGGCAGGGAACCAGTAGCTGCGTGTCAACGCGATGCGAAGGTAGTCCGCGCTCTCAGGCTTTGAGATGAGCTGCAGGCAGGCCGCGCCAGCTAACGTGGTTCCAGATAGTCCTACCGTTGCCCACAGCCGCGTGCTGTGTCGCTGCAACCGTAGGCAAACCAGCAGCAGCGTAGCCCATAATGCATACGCCGCCATTAGTGGATGCATCACGGCAGCCAGCGCAATGGCGGCCACACAAAGAACAAAGCCGCGCCACTGTGTTCTTTCGTTGCCCGTCCAGTCCGTTATGCTGAGTGCTCCGGCCAGTGCGAGCAGCGTACACGGTGTCGAGATACTGCGTGCGGTGACGTAGGGGTCCATCAGAAAGAGGGCTGTCCCGGCAACCGGCAGGGTGAGCCAGCATGCCAGTAGAACCACCGCGCCGGCTCGGGGTGTGCGCTCCGTCCAACATCGCGCCACAAGCATCCATGCGGCGAACAGCGTTGCCCACACGCTGGCGAGGTGCAGCGCAATGAGGACGATCGGCAGGCTCAGGTGGCTCAGACACACGAGTCCGGCAAGCAGCCGGGCGAAGAGCGAGAAGCGCGTCGGCTCCAGGACGAAGGCCGCGCCTTTGGGATAGAGTGCCGGGTCGAGCAAGCGCTTTACGCCAGCAAGGTAGAGGCCGCCATCCTCCGCATAGGGGTGGTAGCCGTGCACCGCGAAGGCGAACAGAGTCAGTCCGGTCACCAGCAGCAGGGCAAAGCCGCGTTCCCGCGCATGTGTGACGCGATCGGCCTGTCCGGAAGCGGCCTGTGATTCTACTGGTGCAACAAATGTAGCCAACGCCTACTTCTCCGTATGCCGCGGCCAGGTGGGCCAGAACTTTGCTTTGCACTCTCCATGTTACTGGCAAGCGTTGCCTGTTGCCGGCTTACAATTTGCGGCCACGCCCGTCTTCTATAATGACCGAAGCCTCCATGAGACGAATCTCTACAGCAGTTCTCAGTTTTGTTGCGGGAGTTCTGTTGCTGCCGCTCGTCATTTGCGTCTACCTCGCCGTCGGCACGCCGCCGGTCGCGACCGCGGACCCACCGTTCCCGATGGAAGCAACAATCGTCAGAATTCCTCTGAATGCACGCATCAAGCGCGAGATGCCGGCGAGTTCACCGCTTCCGGCCAGCGACGAGAACCTGAATGCGGGCGCCGGCATCTACGAGGACAAATGCGAATACTGCCATGGAACCGCGGATACGCCGTCGCCCATGGCGAAGTCGATGTTCCCGCCTGCGCCGCAGCTTTGGGTGAAGCTTCGGGACGGCACCGTGGGCGTCAGTGACGACCCGGTGGGGGAGACGTACTGGAAGGTCAAGAACGGAGTTCGCCTGACAGGGATGCCGTCCTACGGCAAGGCCCTTTCGGAGACGCAGCTCTGGCAAGTGAGTCTGCTGCTTTCAAGGGCGGACAAGCCGTTACCCGCGGAGGCTTCGCGGACGGTGGGGCGCTAGCCGTTGACATGCCGTCTAGTGGATTTGCGAGGCACTGAGAAAGGTTAGAACCAGATCGACGGTGTGCGTGTTGGGATCGGCATAGGCCTTGTAGCTGGCGCCGTACGGCTTGAGTGCCTGGAGGTGGAGATTCTTGACGAAAAAGGCATCGGCGTACTCCGGGTTGTATATATCGCCGGGCCTCAACAGAAACTTCTGATCGAATTCAGCTTGGGCAGCAGGATCGAGATTCTTCGCAGTGACCTCACGGATGCGATACTGCTCGCCCGGCTTGACCGTCACCGTGTAGGTGACCTGACGGGTCGCAGGATCGGCGGTGGGCGTGGCTTCGACAATTACATCCATATACCCCTGACGGCGGTAGGCGGCGTCGAGCGGTACAAGCGTCTGGAACATAAGCGCGCGGGAAGCGATGTCGCCTGGGTGCAGTTTTTCAGTTGCGGCGAATGATTCAGCGGAGAGCAGAGGAGTGCCCGCGAATTCGATGCCGGAGACGCGGTAGATCTCGCCGGGATTGAGCGTGGCGGAGAGGATGACCGATACGGCGTCGCCTGCAATCGTAGGTGTGACCGCGATGTCGGAGAGGGAAGCCTGGATGTATCCGGCGTCGAGCAGAGGGGTGAGGATACGTCCTTCGGTGGTTTCGTCGGCGAGGCCTTCGCTGTATCCGGCCTTGGCCGCAGCATTGACGGACCGCTGGACGAGCGGCGCCAAGGCGGGCTCAACCCCGCTCAACTTCACGTTGGCAACGCGGATCGCGGGCGAGACGATACGGAACTCGATAACGCGCTCGGGCCGCAGCATAGTTGGTTCAACCGTCGCGTGCGCGACTTTTGCGGTGATGCCCTTGGTGGCGAGCGCGTCGGTGAGCGCTGCGTTGAAGACGTCTTCGAGCGGGCTGCTTTCAGGCAAATAGTCGAGGAAGAGCGGTGACTTTGCCTGGAGTGCCTCTTCGAGCTCTGCGTGGCTGAGCCAGACGAAGTTCTCGAAGCCGACGTGCAGCATTTGTGCGTGGTCGATGGGCTTGATGTCGAACAGGACGACGGCTTTGTTGACATCACCAGCGAGCGTGGCGCCCACGTCGGAGAAGAACCCGCTATCGACCAGGCGCTGGGCTGCGGTGCCGAGGTCATCCGCCTTGAACCTCATTCCGGAGTGCAATCCCGCAGCCGCCTCCAACTGGGCCTGGGTATAGGGGCCCGGATTGTTGAAGACGATCTTCGCCGCGATATAGGTCAGGTCGGCCCCTCGAACTGGAGCAGTCGC
>Ga0302279_10005559_pt1 | contig 13980 bp, 9 predicted proteins | sample III_Bog_N3_3_FD_194541 | JGI IMG/M metagenome (GOLD analysis project Ga0302279, IMG submission 194541) | Peat permafrost microbial communities from Stordalen Mire near Abisko, Sweden - III_Bog_N3_3 | ecosystem: Environmental > Terrestrial > Soil > Wetlands > Peat | place: Sweden: Abisko...
CTTCGAGCAGGCCTACGGCGTGCGCAAGCTGGCCGGCGAACCGGGTCTCGACGGCAAACCCTCCGCCGCCGAGCCAATGACCATCGACACCATCTTCGACATGGCCTCGCTGACCAAGTGTCTCGTCACGGCGACGGCGGTGATGCAGTTGGTAGAGGCGAGGAAGGTGGACGTGGACGCTCCGGTGGTGAAGTACCTGCCGGAGTTTGGAGTGAACGGCAAGGAGAAGGTGACGGTGCGGGAGTTGTTGACGCACTACTCCGGCCTGCCGCCCGATGTTGACCTGAAGGACGCGTGGGGCTTGGCCAAACCCGACAAGGCCGAAGGCATGCGCCGCGCAATGCAGTCCAAGCCAACCACTACCCCCGGCACCCACTTCGAGTACTCCGACATCAACTACATCGTCCTCGGCGCACTGGTAGAAAAACTCAGCGGCGAGCCGCTGGATGTATATGCTCAGAAGCACATCTTCGCGCAGTTGAAGATGACAAACACGAGTTTTTTCCCCTTTGATACCGCATGTGGCGCAGACAAACTTGGCGCAGCCATTGTCGGCGACCACGAAACTCGCTCATGCCCAGCGGGGACGTGGTACGCCTGGGGCTATCGCAGCAACATCGCACCCACAGCCCACGACGACCAGGGCACCGCAGCCACCAATCCCGACTTCGACCATCTGCTGCGCGGCACGGTACACGATCCAACAACGCGGCGGATGGGTGGCGTAGCGGGGCAGGCGGGAGTCTTCTCCACGGCGGCGGATGTGGCGATCTTCGCGCAGGCGCTGCTGGACCGCCTCGCTGGCCGCCCCAGCAACTTCCCCCTCAAGCGCGAGACGCTGGAGCTAATGACCACGCCCGAACAGCCCGACTCAGCGGAGAACTCAGCAACTGTGTTCACGCCCGAAGGCGAGCCCACGAAAGGCGTAGCGGAGCGTGGCTTCGGCTGGGACATCAACTCCGCCTACTCGCGCCCGCGCGGGTCGGTGTTCCCAACGGTCTATCCGGCGACCACCATACTAGGTCGCCAGTATGTACCCGCCAGCTTCGGCCATACGGGCTTCACCGGCACAAGCCTCTGGCTCGACCCCGCCAGCGACACCTACGTCATTCTGCTCTCAAACGCCATCCACCCTCGCGGCAATCCACCCATCTCGCCCCTGCGCGGCGAGGTAGCCACAGCCGCGGCGAGGGCCTTGGGTATCCACTCAGTTTCCCTTGCCCCTGTCATTCTGAGCGAAGCGAAGAATCCCCGCATTTCGTCCGCAGTGTCGCAATCTCCCGCGACTGCTCCCTCCACTCCAGCCCTGTCAGGTAGCGCCCCGCCGCGCGTTCTCACAGGCATCGACGTCCTCGAAGCGACGAACTTCGCGGCGCTCAAGGAAGCTGCAGCGCGCAACGGAGGCCATCTGCGCATCGGTCTGCTGACCAACCAGACCGGCGTCGATGCCCACGGTCGTCGCACCATCGACGTGCTGCGCGGCATCGGCGACGGCGTCGAGCTGACCACGCTCTTCTCGCCCGAGCACGGCATCTTCGGCGCAAAGGACTCCACCAACATCGGCCCCGAGGTCGATCCCACATCCGGACTGAAGGTCATCAGCCTCTACGGCGCGAAGGACTCCGACCGCTGGCCAAAGCTCGAAGACCTGAAGAAACTCGACGCAGTCGTCATCGACTTGCAAGACGCCGGCGTCCGCTTCTACACCTATGAGACCTTGGTCGGCTACTTTATCCAAGCTGCCGCCTGCCAGAAGCTCGAAGGTGGAAATGATCTAGAAGTGTTTGTGCTGGACAGACCAAACCCAATCGGAGGGCAACAGGTTCAAGGACCCATCTCTAATAATCCGTGGTCGTATATCAATTACTATATGACTCGACCGATACGTCATGGGATGACGCTGGGGGAGATGGCAAACTACTATCAGAGTGATCTACAGACTTGTTACACAGAGGACAAAAAAAACGGTACTGCTACTGCTGGGTTTGATAAATCAGCGGACCTGACCGTCATTCCGATGCAGGGCTGGCGGCGCGAGGAATTCTTCGACGAGACCGGCGTGCCATGGGTCAACCCATCGCCGAACCTGCGCAGCGTCACCGAGGCCACGCTCTATCCAGCCCTTGGCATGATGGACGCGACCAACGTCAGCGTCGGCCGCGGCACCGCGACGCCGTTTGAGGTCTTCGGTGCGGGTGCGACCGACGCAACAAAAGACGCACCCGCACTCCCCGCGTGGTTTGATAGCAAGGTCGTTGCATCCTGCCTCACCGCCCGCAAGATTCCCGGCGTGGCATTCGCCGCAACCACCTTTGCCGTTGCCGAGGATGCGAACCACTACCCCTACCATGGCCAGACCATCCAGGGTGTCCGCCTCACCGTAACGGATCGCGCGGCGCTCGACTCGCCGGAGTTGGGCATCGAGATTCTCTCCGCGCTGCATCATCTCTACCCCACGCAGTTCAAGCTGGACAAAGCCGCGCCTCTAGTGGCGAACGCCGAGACGATGGCAGCGCTCGCGCGCGGAGACGATCCGCGAACGATTGCGGCGGCCTGGGCGCAGGGGCTGGCGGAGTTCAAAGCGCGCCGGGAAAAATACCTGCTCTACCACTGATTTTTCACCAACCGGAAGAGCAAAGGCGAGATACGGGGATTCTTCGCGGCGCTCAGAATGACAAACGTAGCGGTCAAGGTATCTTTGGGGCTACCTGTCACGCCCTATTCACACAACGTTTTCATATCTGCGTCACAATAGAGGTTGTCGTTTTTTCAGGCGAGGAGTCTTCAATCATGCCGCGCATCAACTTTCATCTGCAACTGGCCGAGCTGAAGGACAAGCTGCTGGCGATGGCGGCCTTGTCGCAGCAGGCCCTGGACTTTTCGGTGGAGGCGTACCTGGAGCGCGATATGGCGCTGTGCGACCACGTGCTGGAGATCGAAGAGGCGATCAACACCGCCGAAACCGTGGTCGACGAGATGGCGTACGAGTTGCTCGCCAAAGAGCAGCCGATGGCCATCGACCTGCGCTTCATCCTCTCGGTCATCAAGATCAATAGCGATCTGGAGCGCATTGGCGATCAGGCGGCGAACATCGCGGAACGTGCGCTGGCGTTGAAGGACCTGCCGGTGATCCAGATTCCTCTCGAGATCCAGGAGATGGCCGAGCAGGCGGGGGTGATGATCCGCACGGCGATCCAGGCGCTGCTGGAGGCGGACGCGCGCATGGCAGACAGTGTGCTCTCCATGGATGACGCGGTGGACGAGCGCAACAAGATTGTGCAGGCCGAGCTGATGGAGGTGATGCAGCAACAGCCGGAGGTGAGCACGCAGGCGCTGACGGCGATTCTGGTCGCGCGCAACCTGGAGCGCTCGGCCGACCATGCGACCAACATCGCCGAAGACGTGATCTTCTGGCTGCGCGGCTCCGATGTGCGCCACAAGTTCTCCCTGGTCGAGGCGGAGTGAAGATCGGCCCCTTCGTCCATTGCGGGCGCGTGGGCAAGTTTGACGCGACGGAGCGGCGCTATTAGGCTAAAAGCTATGAGGAAGTGCGACCGGAATCCGCGCGCCCGCTGCTTGGCTTGTTGTTGCAGTGTCGCGCGCCGATGCTTCTGTCCCGCCTCGTAGAGTTTAAGATCACGAAGCCCAAGACAAGTAGATCGAGCGCCCACAAACCTGGTGGGCGATTTTTATTTTAGACAGATATTGAGTCCGACCACTTTGCTGCTATCTGGCAGATTTATTCAGCAATCAACGATAAGGAATTCGCAGGAAACTTATGACCGATCTTGTCACTCCGCCGCCGACCGCAACCCCAGCTGTGAAGGAGACCAAGGCCCAGAAAGCCGAGCGCCTCAAGCTCGAAAAGAATCCGTGGGAGGCGTGGGAAGAAGTCCGCCAGTTCGCGCGCGAAGGCCGCGGCGCCGTGCTGCCGGAGTGGGCCGAGTTCTACTTCAAGTGGTGGGGCGTATACACTCAGGGCGACGGAGTGGGTGTCACCGGCGGCAAGGACGGCCAAGGCAAGGCGAGCGAATTTTTCATGATGCGCATCGGCCTGCCCAACGGCCTGCTCACATCGCATCAACTGCGCGTCATCGGCGGGCTAACTCAGAAATACGCGCGCAACCTGGCCGACATCACCACGCGGCAGAACATCCAGCTCCACTGGCTGACGATTGAGGCGCTGCCAGAGATCGTCGATGCGCTCACCAGTATCGGGCTCAGTCCCAAGGGTGCGTGTGGCGACGTGGTGCGCAACGTCACGGGCTGCCCGCTTGCCGGCCTCGACTCGCACGAATTGGTTGACGCAAGCCCGCTCGCGTTGGAGATCGCGCGCAAATTGACCGCCAACCCCGAGTTCTACAACCTGCCGCGCAAGTTCAAGGTCACCGTCTCTGGCTGCCCCGTCTGGTGCTCGTACCCGGAGATTAACGACGTTGCGCTCACCGCGATCCGTCGTGGCGACGAGGTCGGCTACACGCTGCGCGTCGGTGGTGGCCTCTCCACCGAGCCGCACATCGCCGTGCGCATCCCGGTTTTTATTCCGCAGACGAAAGCCGTCGATGTCGTCGAGGCCGTGCTGCGCATCTTTAAGGAGCAGACCGAACTGCGCGAGAACCGCACCCGCGCGCGGCTGAAGTATCTATTCATGCGCCACGGATGGACGGCAGAATCCATGCTCGCTGCCATTGAAGAGAAGCTCGGCACCAAGCTCGAACCGTCGCCGGTGAGCGACGATGCGACGCCCGACGACGTCTATCGCGATCACATCGGCGTAACCCCGCAGCGCCAGTCGGGCCTCTCCGCCATCGGCGCCAGCGTTCTGCGCGGCAGGCTATCGGGCGACCAGCTCATCCAACTCGCCGACCTCGCCGAAGAGCTTGGCGACGGCCATCTGCGCGCGACAATCATGCAGAACATTCTCGTCGCAAACATCCCCAACGCACGCACTCGCGAGGTAGTTGAGCGGCTCAATCAAATCGGCCTACAGGTCGAGGTCTCGCCCTTCTGGCGCGGCGCGATTGCATGCACGGGGACGGAGTTCTGCAAGCTGGCCATCGCCGAAACCAAAGCCTTCTCCAAGTGGCTGGTCAGCGAGATGGAGGAGCGGCTGCCGGGCTTCGACCAGCAGATTCGCCTGCACGTCACCGGCTGCACCAACTCCTGCGGCCAAAGCTGGATCGCCGACATCGGCCTCGAAGGCAAGAAGATCAAGAAGGACGGCGCAATGGTCGATGCCTTCTACTTCTGCGTCGGCGGAGCCATCGGCAAGTACGCGGGCATCGCACGCCAGATCGGCTTCCGCGCCGCCGCCGAGGAGTGCCCCGCCGCCATCGAACGCCTGCTGCGCGCGTATCTCGCGGCGCGCACTCCCGGCGAAGACCTGCGCGCCTACTTCGCCCGCACCGGCGACGAGACCCTGCGCGCGCAGCTTGCAGGCACGGTTGTCGCGGCTGTCGAACGCGACCCTCCGCCCGCTGGTGGCCGTCACGTCGTGGACGCATAATAATCCATGAGCCTTTTCCCCATTTTTTTGAAGCTGACGGGCCGGCCCTGCATCGTGATTGGCGGGGGCGAGATTGCTGCGTCGAAGATCGATTCGCTACTGGCGGCGGAGGCGCGCGTTACCGTCGTCGCGCCCACAGCCAGCGCGCGCATCGTCGATATGTCTGAGTCAGGCGAGATCCTCTGGCATCGGCGCGAGTACAAGCAGGGCGATCTTGCAGGACAGTTTCTGGCGGTTGCGGCGACCAGTGACGCGGCGGTGAATCGCGCCGTCTTTGCCGAGGCTGAGGCGGCGGGGATTCTGGTGAATGCGGTCGACGACCCGCCCTTCTGCGACTTCTACTTTCCATCCGTCGTGCGTCGTGGAGATTTACAGATCGCCATCTCGACGGCTGGCGCAAGCCCCGCTCTGGCACAGCGTCTGCGCAAGGAGATCGACGCGCTGCTGCCGCTCGATGTGGGCGAGTGGCTGGCGGAGCTGGGCAGTCTGCGCCGCGAGATTCTGCAACGCGAGCCCGCGAATGAAGCGCGCCGCGAGCTGCTGCATCAACTCGCCAGCCGCGATCTATGCGGCTTCGACGGCTGCCCCACGCGCGCACTGGCCCGTCGCCACGCGCTCTCGAATCCCAAGCCCGTCGAGCGCAAACCATGAAGAGATCCGCGCAATCTGGCGTGGTCTATCTGGTCGGCGCGGGCCCGGGCAACGCGGAGCTGTTGACGCTACGCGCCCTGCGACTGATCGAGACGGCGGATGTGATTCTTCCCGACGATCTGGTCTCGGACGAGGTGCTGGCGCTGGCTTCGCCTACCGCGCTCGTGGTTCCCGTGGGCAAGCGTTGGGGCCAGCCGCGCATCACGCAGGCGGGAATCCACGCGTTGATGCTGGAGCACGCGCGCGCGGGGCGCAGCGTGGTGCGGCTGAAGTCGGGCGAGCCGCTGATCTTCGGGCGCGCGGGCGAGGAGATCGCCGCGCTCACCGAGGCTGCGATTCCCTTCGAGATTGTGCCCGGAATTACTGCGGCCTTCGCCGTGGCGGCCGCGCTGAAGACTCCGCTCACCGACCGCGGCTCCGCCTCGAAGCTGATCTTCGCCACCGCGCACCACGCAGCCGACAGGCTGCAACTCACGCCCAAGTGGGAGGGCGCGTTTCCCAGGGATGCGACGCTGGTGGTCTATATGCCGGGGCGCAGGTTCCGTCAGCTAGCCGACGAGCTGATCGCCTCGGGCATCGACGCCGCAACGCCGTGCATTGCCGTCTCCAATGCGACGACGAAAGAGGAACGCGTGCTGCGCACGACGCTGGCGGCGATCACCGACGAAGCAGTCGGCCCCGCGCCGGTACTGCTGCTCATCGGCGATGCCATCCGGCCTGCGAGTTTTGCTACTTGACCTCGATCACCGGCGTCACGGAGAGGCCGGGGCGCAGAACGTAGTCCCCATCTTCCTGCTGCAGGTTGGTGAAGTCGATGCGCACCGGGATGCGCTGCACCACCTTGACGTAGTTTCCTGTGGCGTTCTCCGGCGGGAAGAGCGAGAGCATCGATCCAGTCGCGCCGCCGACCTGCGTCACCGCGCCAGAGAACTTGCGCCCTCCGTAGGCGTCAACCTTGATGGTCACCTTCTGTCCGGCGCGCATGTGGGTCAGTTGCGTCTCCTTGAAGTTGGCCGTCACCCACAGGTCGGTCAGCGGAATGATGGTCATCAGGTCCTGCCCGGCGGCGAGGTTGGCGCCCACCTCGACGTTCTTCTTGTTCACGATTCCAGCCACCGGCGCGGTGATGCGCGTGTAGCCAAGGTTCAGCTTCGCCTGATCGACGCGCGCCTGCGCCTGTTGGATGGTGGCCTGCGCGGCGGCGGCTCGGGACTGCTGCACACGCACCTGGTCAGGACCGTTCTTCACCGATTGATTGGACTGCGCTTCGGCTTCGGCGAGCCGCTGGCGCGCGCTGGAGACTGCGTTCTGCTGCGCCAGCACCGAGGCCTCGGCCTCGGCGACCGCGGCCTTACTGGCTGCTGCGGCGGCGACGGCTGCGTCGTACTGCTGCCTGGAGATGACGTCCTTCTCGACCAGCGGCTTGTAGCGATCGACGTCTGCCTGTGCCTTCTGCGCGTTGGCCTTCGCCTCATCGACGCGCGCGCTGGCGGCCTCAACCTGCTTCTCCGCCTGCGCTATCAAGTCGGTCGAGCCCTTTACGTCGCTGGCCGTAGTGCTGACCACGGTGCCGACGTTGACCTGCGTGATGGGCACGTTGACCGTGGCCTGGGCGAACTCGGCCTGCGCGCTGGCCAGGTTGGCCAGGGCCTGATCGAGGGCGACCTGATAGTCGGTGGGGTCGATCTCGGCCAGCAATTGGCCGGCCTGCACGGTCTGGTTGTCGTCCACATAGACCTTGACCACCTGGCCGGAGACGCGGGAGCTGATCTGGTATAGGTTGCCGTCCACCTGCGCGTCGTCGGTGTCTTCGGTGAAGGTGGAGCGCCAGTAGAAGAAGATCGCGCCCACCACAAGCAGCAGCACAACGCCGATGATGACGAACTTGCGGCTGCCGTTCGTCCCGGCGGAGTCGTCGATCTCGTCCTCCGCGCCGGCGTTGGCCGGAAAGTTGCCTGTGGTTTCGGCGGTCTGGTCGGCGCTCTGGTTGGCGGATTGTGTGCCGCTTCGGTTCTGTTCGTCTGCCACGGTTACTTCCCTCCGAGATAATCTTTCAGGTTGGACTGCGCGACGCCGAGGGCGCGCGCCAGCGATAGCTTGGCGGCGTTGTGCTGGTAGAGCGCGGCGATGTACTGGTCGTTGGCCTGCTCCACCGAGGACTGTGCCTGGCTGACGGGCAGGTTGTCGCTGACGCCTGAGTGGAAGCGCTGCTGCGCCTCGCTGAGCGCCTCGTTGGCCAGATCGACGTTGGACTTTGCCGCCTCAACCAGTTTGGCCGCGGACTGGATGTCGAGGATGGAGTCGCGTATCTCGGCATTGACCTGCTGCACCTTGTCAGCGAGCTTGTCGCTGGCCTGCGCAACCTGCGCGCCCGCGATGTCCTGCTCGCCACGCGTCTTCGCAATCTGCAGGACTGGCGCGGAGATGCTGCCGGTTGCGCTGTAGGAGCCGTGGGAGTGGTTGGCGGTCTGACCCATGTCTCCGAAGTCGCCGGAGAACTGCACGGTGGGGAGCTGGTCGGCGCGGGCCGCGGTCTGTCCGGCACGCGCTGCGGCCACTTGTTCGCTGGCGGCGGCCAGGTCCTTGCGGTTCTTCAGCGCCTGCGCGAACGCAGCCGCGGGGTCCAGGTTGTCCAGCGCGGCATAGGGCTCGCTGTCGGTAAGGCGGAGAGTCTGGTCGAGCGGCAACCCGATGGCGCGCGCCAGCGCCAGCTTGTCCTTGGCCAACTGGTTGGTTGTGGAGATGAGCGCCTGCTGCTCGTTCTGGTAGTCCACCTGGGCGCGCAGAACGTCGAGCCGCGGACTGACGCCCGCGTCGTGCGAGGCCGTGGCCTGGTCCAGCGAGAGTTTGCTGGTGGCCAGCTCCGCGTTGACGGCGGTAATGCGTGCCGAGTCGGCAAGACACAGCAGGTAGGCGTTGCCCACCGTGAGCACCACCATCTCTCGTGCGTCGTCGGCGGAAAGCTTTGCCGCAGCGAAGTTGTGCTTTGCTGCGATGTAGCTCTCCAGCGCCGGGACGTTGATGAGGCTCTGCGTCAGGTAGGCGCGGAAGTCCTCCACCTGGAACGGCCCGACGATGGGGTTAAGTCCGGGGATCTTGAGGCCGAAGGCAGCCAGGTCGATCTGCTCCACCTCGATGGATGCGTCGCCGGTCACTGTGGGCAGCAGCGCCTGCAGTTGCTCCATCTGCTGGCCGTGCGCGCTCTGCTCGGCGGTGGCCTGCAGGATGAGGCCGAGGTTCTGCCGCAGGCCGCGCGCAATCGCGTCGTCCAGCGATAGGTCGAGCACTGCGTCCGTCGCCTTGCCTTCGACCAGCGACCCCGTGAAAGCGCCCTGCGTGGGAGCGGCCAGATTCACGCCGCCCGGCGCCGCGAGCTGTTGCAACGCGCCCTCGGTGGCCTGCGCTTCAGCGGAAGATGTGGCCCCGGTGCTGCCCGCTTGCGCGTACCCTGTGGCGGCGGCAAGCAGCAGGAAAGTGATGCCGCCGACCGCATGGGCCCTCCAGCCAGACGACACTGCATTCCGTTGAATCATTGCTTATATGTTACCCGTTCTACGGGTGTAACTGATAATTTGTCCATCCATCGTCCTGCGCAATTCTACCTTTCTTCGCAAGGAAGATTTACGGTGCGGCGCGCATGCATTTGCTTCCGCGAAGCAGATACACTTTGGATGCAATCGAAATCGATGGAGAGTGTGCGCGATGTTTCTTGGAATTGACGTAGGGACAGGGGGAACGCGGGCCGTGCTGGTGGACCGCGAGGGACGCGTGGTGGCAACGTCTGCCAGTGAACACGCGGCGATTCACTCCCAGCAGATTGGCTGGGCGGAGCAGCAGCCCGAGGACTGGTGGCGCGCGGCGCGCGTGGCCATCGCGGGCGTACTGGCTGCCGCCGAACTGGATGGCGCCGGGATCGAGTCCATCGGCCTCACCGGACAGATGCACGGCTGCGTCATGCTCGACGCCGCAGGCGAAGTCCTCCGTCCCGCGCTCATCTGGTGCGATCAGCGCACCCAGCCGGAGTGCGACTGGCTCGACGCAAAGCTCGGCCGCGAGCGGCTGATAGAACTCACCTGCAACCCCGCGCTGCCCAACTTCACCCTAACCAAGCTGCTCTGGGTGCGCGCGCATCAGCCGGAAATCTTCGCCCGCATCGCGCACGTCCTCTGCCCCAAGGACTACGTCCGCTTTCGTCTCACCGGAGAGTTCGCCATCGACATGCAGGAGGCCAGCGGAACGCTTCTGCTGGACGTGGCGCATCGCTGCTGGTCCGCCGAGGTCGCAGACGGCGCGGGCATTCCCATCGGCTGGCTGCCGCGTCTCTTTGAAGGTCCCGAGATCTGCGCGCGTATCAGCGACGCGGGAGCCGCCGCCACCGGCCTCGCCGCCGGAACTCCCGTCGCCGCGGGCGCGGGAGACCAGGGCGCGGGCGCAGTTGGAATGGGAATCGTCGCGCCCGGTTCGGTCTCCGCCACAATCGGCACCAGCGGCGTGGTCTTCGCCGCCACCGACCGGCCCACCATGGACCGCCTTGGCCGCCTGCACACATTCTGCCACGCCGTGCCCGCGATGTGGCATGTGATGGGCGTGACCAACGGCGCGGGCCTCTCGCTGCGCTGGCTGCGAGACACATTCGCCGCCGGCGTCTCCTACGACGAACTCACCGCCGAGGCCGCGCGCGTCCCCGCCGCCAGCGATGGAATGCTCTGGGCGCCGTATCTATTCGGCGAGCGCACGCCGCATCTCGACCCCGAAGCCCGCGCCGCATTCGTCGGCATCACTGCATCGCACACGCGCGCCCACTTCGTCCGTGCCGTCCTGGAGGGAGTCGCCTTCAGCCTGCGCGACACGTTTTCCTTGTTCGCCGAACTGAAGATTCCCGTCGCACAGATCCGGCTCGGCGGAGGCGGTGCGCGCGGGCCATTGTGGCGGCAGATCCAGGCCGGCGTCTACGGCCGTCCGGTTGAGCTGCTTGCCGCCGAGGAGGGCGGCGCATTTGGCGCGGCGCTGCTGGCCGCGGTCGGCGTCAATGCGTGGCCCAGCGTCGAGGCGGCCTGCGCTGCAACCGTCCATGTCGCCGAGGTCATCGAGCCGAAGGACGCAGCCGCAATGGATGCGGCCTACGCGCGCTTCCGCCGGGTTTATCCTGCATTGAGAGAGATTGGGAGGGCATAATGGCAGAGCGTGAGATTGGCGTTGGCGTAATTGGCTTTGGTTTGGGTGGACGCGTCTTTCACGCGCCGTTCGTCAACGCGGTCGCGGGCCTGCGTCTCGCCGCCATCATGCAGCGCAAGGGAGACGAGGCCGCCAAAGCCTATCCCGCAACCAGGATTGCGCGCTCGGTTGAGGAGCTGCTGGCAGACAAATCCATCGAGCTGGTCGTCGTCTCCACGCCCAACGCGACGCACTTCGCGCTGGCCAATCAAGCTCTCGAAGCCGGCAAGCACGTCGTCATCGACAAGCCCTTCGCCGCCACCAGCGAGGAAGCCCTCGCGCTCGGCAAGCTCGCCAGGAGCAAATCCCTGCTCGTCATTCCATTCCACAACCGCCGCTGGGACGGCGACTTTCAGACCGTCCGCAAGCTGCTGCAGGAAGGTGCCGTTGGTCGCCTCGTCACCTTTGAGTCGCACTTCGACCGCTTCCGTCCCATTCCGCGCGAGAACACATGGAAGGAGGCCGAGAATCCCGCCAACGGAATGCTCTTCGACCTCGGCCCGCACCTCGTCGATCAAGTTCTCGCGCTCTTCGGCGCACCCTCCGCCATTACCGCCAGCGTCCGCTCCGACCGCGACCAGACGGCCATCGAAGACGCCTTCGACATCACGCTGCATTATCCGGCCGCGAACGGCAAGGGTCTCCTCGCCCACTGCCGCACCAGCTATCTGGCCTGCGACAACGCACCGCGCTTCCTGCTGCATGGCACCAGGGGCAGCTTCCGCAAGCACGGCCTCGACCCGCAGGAACCCGCGCTGGTCGGCGGCGCAAAGGTCCCCACGCAAGGTTCGCAGCAGGTGTGGCTACAGGAGGACGAATCCGCGTGGGGCACGCTGACCGTCGCTCCCAATCCAGCCGATCCGGCGACGCTCATCACGCGCCAGGTGAAGACTGAACGGTGCGACTATCGCGGCTTCTACGCCAACGTCCGCGACGCCATCCTCGGCACGGCCCCACTCGCTGTCACCCCCGAAGACGGATTCCGCGTCATCCGCCTGCTGGAGCTTGCGCGCGAAAGCTCCGCCGAAGGCCGCACCCTCAAGGTGGAGCTATGACGAATGAGGTTGAACAAGTAGCGTCATTTCCTGAGCGAGTAGCGAGGCTTGGGGATCGAGCTATTGCTACCGTGATTGATGCAATAGCAATATTTCCATGCAGTGTTTTCATTGGCACGGTTGTGGCTGCACGAACAATTCCTGGTTACGCAGGTGGAAGCTATTCTCTAACGGGAGGGCCTGCCTTGTTGGGTATCACCTTAATCTTAGTGATATGGATTACCTATCAAGTCGTGGGGGAGTGCCTATGCGGGGGGACATTCGGCAAGCAGATCATGGGAATTCAGGTCAGATCGAAACAGTATTCCACCATTCGACCGACACAGAGCTTGATCCGAAATCTGTTCCGCTTGTTCGGCTGGGTCGGTGGGTATGTAGTCGGATTTATCGTTGCGGCCTTCACTGCAAATCATCAACGCGTGGGTGACCTTGTGGCAAAAACAATAGTTTTTGAGCACAAGACACGTCGCCGTTATGCACTGTTTATATGGGGTTGCTGGCTTGTTCTTTCGTTATTCAGTTTAAGAATATCTGAAAACGTTATCCACCTTATTTGTCGAAGTTAACATTGAGCCTCTACTTCGTCCTGCGGCGGGCGAATCGCAGCACGCTCTCAATCAAAATCAACGCTAGGCCTGCAAACAGCGCAGGCCCAGCCCATCGCGCATTGGAGGCCGCACGCGGCACTCCTGCCATGGCGAGGCCGAGCCAGATGAGAATCGCGCCTGCAAAGCTCCCGTCGTCGACAAACAGCCCGAATATCTCACGCGCAATCGACTTGATCCAGCGCATCAGTCCTCCGCCAATACCGCGTGGGCACTGGCCCGGCACAACGGCATAAGGGCCAGCGCGACTCCGAGATACGCTGCGATCAGCCACACGATGGCAAGATCGCCATCCGGCCACGCAACTCCCGCGCCCTCGCCCGCCCAGAACGTCCCGAACGCGCACAGCACCACTCCTGCCAGGAACTTCAGCGTGTTCTCCGGAATCCGCGCCAGCGGCCGGTGCAACGCGAAACCCGACCCAGCCACAACCAGCGCCGCCGCCGCCGCGCCCAGGCTGGCAGGCAGCAGCAGCCCCGCTCCGCCCGCTCCGAACGCAATCACGATGAAGACCACCTCGGCGCCTTCGATCATGGTGACGTTGAACGCCGCGCCAAACGCAATCTTGTCCCAACCGTGCGCGCCCTTGGGGAGCTGGGCAACGCTGGCCTCCGCCTCGCGTATCGCCGCTGCACGCTGGGCAAAAGCAGCGACTTCGTCGTGCATTGCAATTAGCCCGGCAGCCCGCAGGATGGCCTTGCGCAGCCAGCGCATGCCGAACAGCACGATCATCGCCCCTACGACCAGCTGAACCATGTGAAATGGAATGCGCGTCAGCCCGTGCAGCGGAATCCGCGTGAGCGCGGGACCAACCGTGGCCACAATGGGCGCGAGTAACGCCAGCGCAGCCGCCGCCCCAGCCAGCGCGCTGCGCCATCCCCGCACGCTGCCCACCGCCAGCACCACCGTCAGCGCCTCAACGCACTCCACCAGAGACGCCAGAAACGAC
>Ga0302279_10005560_pt1 | contig 13980 bp, 14 predicted proteins | sample III_Bog_N3_3_FD_194541 | JGI IMG/M metagenome (GOLD analysis project Ga0302279, IMG submission 194541) | Peat permafrost microbial communities from Stordalen Mire near Abisko, Sweden - III_Bog_N3_3 | ecosystem: Environmental > Terrestrial > Soil > Wetlands > Peat | place: Sweden: Abisko...
GGCGGGGAAGTGGCTCTTGATCCCCGGGGTCGTCGGGCTCGCCGTGGCGGCGATGGTCGTGCTCCGTACGCTGAGCACGCCCCCGATGCCGGCGGCGGCTGGCCCGTCCGCTGCGGAGGAGGCGGCCACCGTAGCCCCCTCCGCCACGGTGCTGGTCGTGCCAGCAGCGCCGGTTCCGGTCGCGTCGGTCGCGACGGTCCCGTCCTCCATCGCGCCGCCCTCCTCGGTGGTCCCGCCGCCGACGCCGGTGACAGGGCGCCCACGGGCGACCGCGGCTCCTCTCCCCTCCGGCCCCCGGTGCAAGGTCGTCAGCTCGTACGATGCCGAGGGGAACAAGCACTTCAAGCAAGAATGCCAATGACCTCCGGTGCCCTCGCTTCCATCCTCCTCGTCGCTGCCCTCGTGGGCATGGCCCCGCCGGCGCTCGCCGACGACGCCGCCTGCATCGCCGCCTCGGAGAGCGCGATTCCCCTCCGCAAGCAGGGCAAGCTGCACGACGCGATCAAGCAGCTCGCCGTCTGCGCCGCCGCGGCCTGCCCCGCGGAGGTGAACGCGGACTGCGCGCAGCGGATCGCGGCGCTCAAGGCCGCCATGCCGACGCTCATCCTCGGCGCCAGGGACGGCGCGGGCAACGACCTCACTGCGGTCACCGTCAGCCTCGGTGGCACCCCCCTCCCGGGCGCGCTCGACGGGCGCGCGCTCGAGCTCGATCCGGGCGAGCACACCTTCCGCTTCGAGCTGGCGGGGCAGCCCCCGGTGGAGAAGAAGCTGGTGCTCCGCGAGGGCGAGAAGGACCGCCACGAGACCGTCGTCCTCGGGCCGCCGGTCACGGTGCCCGCGATCCCCGCAGTCCCGGCAACAACGCCGCCGAGCTTCTGGACCACCCGAAGGACGGTGGCCGTGGTCAGCGCCGGAGTCGGCGTGGTGGGCATCGGCCTCGGCGCAATGTTCGGCGCCTACGCGGGCTCGGCCCAGAGCCGAGAGAAGAGCGATTGCGCGTCCTCCTCGGCGTGCTCGAACCGCCCGCAGAGCGTGGCGGATTACAACGCCGCCCAGCAGAACGCGACCGGCTCCACCGTCGGCTTCGTCGTGGGTGGCGCGCTGGTGGCGACGGGCGTCGTGGTGTTCCTCACCGCGCCGCGGGTCGCCGGCGCGGCTTCCCAGGCGAGCACGAGCGCGTTGCGAGTCTCGCCCCTGATGGCGGGGGCCGGGGCCTCGATGCCGCGCGGGCTCATGCTGGGAGCCGACTTCTGATGCGTCAGGCACACTGGAGGCTGACCGGGGCTGCCTTCCTCGGCCTCGCGGGCGCGGCGTGCAGTGCCATCCTCGGGCTGGAGGCGCCTCCCGACGCCCTCCCCAGCTCCGACGCCGGCCCGCCGCCGGCCGACGGGGCCCCGGTGGACGCCGGGCCTCCCCCGGTGTGCGCCTCGCTCGACGCCGTGACGGACGCGGGCGGGTCGTACTCCTCGATCGCCTTCGACGACGCCGGGACGGGCGCGTGGGACTGGTTCGACACGACCGCGATCTCGTCCGCCCACCCCACGTCGTTCGCGGGCGGCACGTTCGACGGGCGCTTCGTCTACTTCGCCGGGCGCGGCGGGGACATCGCGCAGTACGACACGATGGGCGCGAGCTTCGACGCACCTGCATCGTGGGCCTACTACGGCACCGGGACGGGCGGGCCCGAGGGGTTCTCGGGCGCCCTCTTCGACGGCCGGTACGTGTACTTCATCCCGTACCTCGACGTCGTGCCGCAGAGCCGGATCCTGCGGTACGACTCCGCGGGGGCGTTCACCAGCGCGGCGTCGTGGTCCTCGTTCGACCTGCTGGCGCTCTCCGCCGACGGCGGCGCAGCGACGTCGGGGTTCGTGGGCGGCGGCTTCGACGGCCGGTACCTCTACCTCGTCCCCCACGCGGACGGCGCGCCGGACGGCCGGGTCGTTCGCTACGACACGGTGGAGCCCGACGCGGGCGTGGCCGATGCGGGGCACAGCGGAGACGCCGGGGGCGACGCCGGGCACAGCGGAGACGCCGGAGGTGACGCCGGTGAAGACGCCGGTGAAGACGCGGGGCCGGGCGACTTTGGTGAGCTCGACCGCTGGGCGACGTTCGACGTGTCGACGGTGAACCCCCTCGCCACCGGGTTCTCGGGCGCGGCCTTCGACGGCACGTCGCTCTATCTGGCGCCGACGTCCAACGGCGGCCCCATCGACAAGGGCTTCAGCGCCATCGCGGCGCGGCTCCAGACGGACGGGGGCGGTGGCTTCAAGAGCGACGCGGGGTGGTCCACCTACGATCTCACCAACGTCAACGGCCTGGCGTTCAACTTCGTGGGGGCGGGGTTCGACGGGCGCTACGTGTACTTCGCGCCGCGCGGGAACCAGGTCGTGGTGCGGTTCGACACGACCGTGAAGCAGTTCAACTCCGCGACGGCGTGGACGTCGCGCGATCTCGCCAGCGTCCTGCCGCCGGCCCAGCCGGACGCGGCCGCCCTCCCCGCCTACTACGCTGGCGTGGGGTTCGACGGGCGCTTCGTCTACCTCATCCCCGCCGGTACCGGCTTCGCCACGGTCGTGCGCTACGACACGCTGAGCACGTTCTTCGCCGACTGCGCGTGGTCGACGGTCGACCTCACCCAGATCGACGCCGGCGGCGTCGTCCCGCAGAACTACAACGGTGCCGTGTTCGACGGGCAGTATCTCTACCTCGTCCCCAACTCCGGAGGCATCGTCGCCCGCTTCAACGCCCGGACGCCGGGCTTGCTGCCCTCGCTGCCGGCCTTCCACGGCTCCTTCTGGTGAACGCGATGAAGATGCCTGCACTCGGCGCGCTCGCCGCGCTCGCCGCCGTCCTCTCGCTCTCGTGCAGCCCCGCGAACGTGATGGCGACCGCGGACGGCGGAGATGCCACGGCCGTCGAGAGCGCCTGTCACGCGTACGCGTATGCATACTGCACGCACCTGGAGACCTGTTCGACGACGACCTTGCAGACGCGCTTCAGCGCCATCGGCACCTGCGAGTCGCTCTACGTCGCGAGCTGCGTGAACGCGATGGAGTCCCCGTCGACGGCGGGCACGGTGGCGACACGGAACGCGTGCACCGACGCGATCCCGGGCTGGGCCTGCGCCGACTTCATCCAGGGCCAGAACCCTCCGCCCGGCTGTGTGGTCCAGGCCGGGAGCCTCCCGGAGGGGGCGGGGTGCGCGTTCAACTCGCAGTGTCAGAGCTCGTTCTGCGGGTTGCCGGGGGGCAGCGCGTGCGGCACGTGCGCCCCCCAGCCCGTGGCCGGCGCGCCGTGCGTGTTCACCCAGTGCGGGCAGGGGCTCTCCTGCGCTCTCAATTCGATGACGTGCATCGTCCCCGCGCTGGAGGGGGCGTCGTGCGTGAATTCCTTCTGCAGCACCGGGCTCGCGTGCATCGGCGGCAAGTGCACCCTCCCCGCCTCGGGGCTGGGGAGCCCGTGTGACTACGCCGGCGCGGGCTGCAACTTCGTGAGCGGCCTGGTGTGCAACGGGGAGAGCAACACCTGCGTGACCGCGACGCTCGCTCTGCCCGGTCAGGCCTGCGGGATGGTCGGGGGGCAGCAGCAGAATTGCGCCGCGGGCCTCTGCGTCGAGGGGGCGTGCGTCGGCGACCCGCTGGTCGGCGAAGCGTGCCAGCTCGACGGGCCGCCTTGCTACAACGACACGCGCTGCGTGCTCCCGGGCGACGGCGGGGTGGTGGGCACCTGCCTCGTCGTCGGCACGCTCGCGTGCGAGTGAGCTAGCTCCGCCGCGCGTCGCGGGCGCTCGAACAGCTCCGCTGCACGATCCGGAGCAACACGTCGAGGTCGACCGGCTTCTTGAGCAGCCCCGAGGCCAGGGGGGGCATCGCCGCGCCGGACGCGGTCACGATGGTCACCGGGATCTGGGCGAGCGCGTGCACGGCCTTGAGCGCTCGGAGCATCTCGTCGCCGCTCATCACAGGCATCATCAGGTCGAGGAGGATGAGCCCAGGGAGCTGCTTGCCCGAGGCGAGGATCGCCAGCGCCTCCCGGCCGTTTTCGGCGGAATAGACCGGATAGCCGGCGTCTTCGAGCACGAAGCGCAGCGTCTCGCGGATGTCGGGGTCGTCGTCGACGACCAGCACCGGTCGTGGGCTCATGCCCGATTGAAACTAGGCGACCCCGGCGGAACGGCCCATCCTCCGTCTCCCGATTGACGGGTAGTGCTCTTCCCGACTCCCTGGGGCGCTTCAGGCCAGGGCAAGCCTGGGCACCGCGTGGGGCGCGGGGGAGGCCGGCCAGAGGCGCCCGTGACGAGCATGATAGAAGCGCAGCGGGGCGTTGCTGTCCACGACCGCCTCGGTGGAGAAGATGCGCGGCGTCGCGCCGGGGCGGACGGCCCGGTCGGCGGCGGTGTGCGTGTGGCCGTGGAGGACGTGGACGTGGTCATGACGCTCGAGCACCGCGCCGAGGGCGGCGTGCTCCAGCAGGCCATCGATCCACTGCCAGACCGGCAGCCGGCGGTGCGGCGGGTGGTGCATGGCGAGCACCAGGGTGCGGCCCTCGAGGCGGCTCTGCTCGGCCACCCGCGCGGCCGCCGCGAGGGCGGTGCCGTCGATCGATCCGGCGGAGCGCGTGTACGGCTGCAAGACCGCCGTGGACACCGGGAGGATGGCGACGTCGCGGAGCAGGACGGGGACCCCGCGCGCGCTCGTCGCTGCGTAGGCCGAGAGCGGCCCGCGCAGCGCGCGATCGAAGGCCTCCCCGTCGACGTAGGCGTCGTGGTTGCCGGGCACCAGCGTCACGCGCTCGGGCGCGATCCCGCTCTCGGCCAGCACCTCGGCGAGGATCTCGAACTGCGGGGCGATGCCGTCCTCGGTGAGATCGCCGGTGATGACCACGTGGTCGGCGTCGCTGCGGCGCGCCGCCACCAGCACCTCGACGGCGCGGCGGCGGCGGCGCGCGGCGTCGTTGGGCCGGCCCACGGTGAGGTAGGCGAGGCGCCGGCGCGCCACGCCCTGCCGGTCCGCGTGGTCCGGCTCGAGGAGGTGGAGGTCGCTGAGGTGTGCGATCTGCGTCATGCGGCGAGATCATGACTGTGACACTCGACAGCGCCGCGACAAGCCCGCGTGAGCGCCGCTGCCGCTCCGTGTACGCCGCGGCACGCCGAGGTGTCGAATCCGCCCTACGCATCCCCTTGCCGTGGCTGACACGGCGGCGACACCGGCGCCGTGGACGCTCCCCATCCATGGATTGGCAGACGCTCACCACGGTCCTCCCCACTGCCATCTCGGCGAGCCTCTACGCCGTGGTGTGCACGACGTTCCTCTGGACGATGCTCCGGCGCCGCCCTTCGCCGCCGCTGGCGGTGCGACCCTGGGTCAGCATCCTCAAGCCGGTGGCGGGCGCGGACGACGACCTCCGCGCCAACCTCGAGACCTTCGCCGACCTGGAGTACCCGGCCTACGAGATCGTCTTCGGCGTCGCCTCGCGCGCCGACCCGGCCGTCCCCGTCGTCGAGGCCTTCCGCGCCGCCCACCCGGACCTCAAGACGCGCCTGGTATGGACGACGCCGCCCCGAGGCCTGGTGCTCAACCCCAAGGTCGCGCAGCTCATCGACCTCACGGCCGCCGCCCGCGGCTCGGTCCTGGTGGTCTCCGACGCCAACGTCCACGTCTCGCCCACCTACCTCCGCTCGGTGGTGGGCAGCCTCCTGCGCCCCGGGGTCGGCCTGGTGTCGTCGGTGATCGCGGGCACCGGAGAGCGCACCTTCGGCGCCGCGCTGGAGAACGCGCAGCTCGGCGCGGCGGTCGCGCCCGCGGTGGTGACCGCGCACCGGCTCGCCGGCCGCCCCATCACGGTGGGCAAGTCGATGGCGATGCGCCGCGCCGATCTGGAGCGGGTCGGCGGCTGGGAGAGCGTCGGAGGCGTGCTCGCCGAGGACGACGTGCTCGGCCAGCGCTTCCACGCCCTGGGCTTCGGCGTCGAGCTCAGCCTCGATCCCGTCTACAACCGCAACGTGCGCGCCACCGCGCTGCGCACGGTGGAGCGCCACTCGCGCTGGTCCAGGATGCGCCGCGGCATCGTCCCCACCTGCTTCGCCTTCGAGCCGCTCCTCTGGCCCTTCATCATCGCCTCGCTGGTCTGGTGCGCCTCCCCCTCCGCGCTCTCGGCCAAGCTGGTGCTCTGCGCGCTCGCCCTCCAGATGATCGGCGCCCTCATCTCCCACACGTTGCTCCAGGCGCGCCGCCCCCTCCTGCTCACCGCGCTCGAGCCGGCGCGCGCCGTCGCGGGGTTCGCGGCGTGGCTCCTCGCGGTGGCGAGCCGGCGGGTGTCCTGGCGGGGCAACGTCTTCGTCTGCGGCGAGGGATCGAAGCTCATCCCGGTGCGCGCCCTCGTCGGGACGGAGCCTGCCCTGGGAGCTCCTCCCCCCTATGCTGGGCCTCGCGATCGGCGCGAGATCGTCGGCTGAATCCGCTATCCTCGGCGGCCATGCCGTCTGCCCCCACGCTGCGCGAGTGGCTGCGCGAGCGTCCCTTCGCGCTCGGCCTCTCCTCCGGCTTCTTCGGCTTCTTCGCCCACAGCGGGCTCCTCACGGTGCTCGAGGACGAGGCGCTCCTCCCCGCCCGGCTCGCCGGGTCCAGCGCGGGCGCGCTGGTGGCGGGGCTGTGGGCCTCCGGCGTCGACGGGCCCCGCCTGCGCGACGAGCTCAACGGCCTCCGGCGCGAGCACTTCTGGGATCCGCGCCCCGGCCTCGGCCTGCTCCGCGGGCGCCTCTTCCGCGAGCGCCTCGACGCGCTGCTCGGAACGCCGACCTTCGCCGGCTGTCGCGCCCCGATCGCCATCTCGGTCTACGACACGCTGGCGCGCGCCACCCGCGTCCTCGCCTCGGGCGAGCTGGCACCGGCGATTCAGGCCTCCTGCGCGGTGCCCCTCCTCTTCCAGCCGGTCTGGGTGGGCGGCCGCCCCTTCCTCGACGGTGGAATCGCTGATCGCCCCGGCCTCGATGGCCTCCCCGACGACGGCACGCGGGTGCTCCACCACCACCTCGCCTCGCGATCCCCGTGGCGCAAGCGCGGTGCCCGATCCATGGACGTGCCGGTGCGGCGGGACCTCCTCGCGCTGGCGATCCGCGGCCTGCCCCGCGTCGGGCCCTTTCGCCTCGAAGAGGGCCCGCGCGCCTTCACCGCCGCCCGCCGCGCCGTCCGGGTGGCCCTCGACCGGCCGGCGGATGGAGGGGAGCTTTGGGTCGACGCGTAGCGCCGTCGCCGTCAGCTCGTCTCGGCCTCCGCGCAGCACCGCTTGTACTTCTTCCCGCTCCCGCAGGGGCACTGCCCGTTCCGGGTCGGACCGGTCGGCCGGGGAACGGGCTGGCGCGCCGCCTCCAGCCACCCGGCCATGATCTGCGAGGACTGCTCGGGCTCCCATTTCGACTCGAGGAACTCGACGCCGCGCCGCGGCAGGTAGAGCTGCTCGGGGGCGGCGCGGGCGGCGGGGACGAACATCGAGATGGCGTGCGGCAACATGGTCTGGTCGCGCGCGAACTCGGTGGCCATCTGGAACGCCTCGCAGAGGGCGATGTCGGCGGGCACGTCCTCCGGCCGGGCGTAGTGGAACGGCGAGGTCGCCGGATAGTGATCGCGGAGCGCGAAGGCCAGCGCGACCCCGGCCCGTTGATGATCCGCGAGGACGCTGTCGATCTTCCCGAGCAGGTTCACGCCGCCGCTGCAGACGTAGAGCGCCCAGCTCCGCGCCTCCTCGGTGGTGAGGTCCGGGACCGGGAGGAGGGCGTCGATGGCCTCGGCGCGCGCGGCCTCGTCGCGCGCGCCGATCGCGAGCAGCGCGCCCGCCGCCGCGAGCACGTCGGAGGCGGTCTTCGCCCTCGCCAGGCGCTGCTTGGCGTGGGGGATCCACTCCTTGCCGAGCTGCCCGAGCAGCCACGCACCGCGCACGGTCTTCGAGAGGATGCCGCCGTCGACGACGACCCCGGTCAGGCCGTCGACGAGCTTCGCGAGCTTGTCCTCGTCGCCCCCGGCCTGCAGGTGGAGCAGCTCGCCGCCGTCCACGAGCGCGAGGTTGGCCAGGTGTCCCGCGGCGAAGAACGTCTGCCAGTAGCCGCGGAGCTGCTCGAGCTGATCCGCGCGCAGCCGGGTCCCGCGCTTCTTGAGCGCCGACTTGAGGTTGAGCTGGATCTGGCGCGAGGCGATGGCCCACTCGAACGACACGGCGAGGTACTCGTCCCCGATGAGCGGGTGGAGCGCCGCGAGCGCCTGGAACTCCTCGCGGGCGAGGAACGGCCCCGCCTCGAGGAGGCGCCTCAGCAGGAACGCCGCCTCGCCGGCAGGCCCGGTGAGCCGCGCCCGCGCCGCCTCGCGCTCCCGATAGACGGAGTGCTTGGCGGTGATCGTGTCGAGATCCAGCCGGGTTATGATCGGCAGGTTGCTCGCGTGCATGCCCGGACCGAGGCACGTGACGAAGCGGCCCGTGCGCGTGACCAGCACGAAGGGCCCCTCGTGCGGGTGGTCCAGCGAGACCGCGACCCGATCGGCGCCCTCGGGGATCCGGGCCTGCTCGATCACGTAGCGGAGCCGCTCGTCGTCCCGGTACAGCGCGAGCGCGAGCTCGACGTGCGGGCGTGCCAGGCGGTCGAGGCGCGAGAGGAAGTGGTGCGCGTGGCCCATGTCCTGCTTCAAGGATGACCCGCGGAGCGAGCCGTCCCCTCCTGTTGGGGCGTAGCGTAGCTCGGGCCGGAGTCGCCCGCCGCTGCGATTGCGTCAGGTCTCGTCCATCACTGGCACGGTGACACTGGCGCTCGACGCCGGCACCCGTTCACGGTCACCCCACCGACCTCCAGACCTTTCAGTTGAAGAAGCCCTTCTCCTCCAGCATGGCCGCGAGCTCGGGGTGCGCGGGGACGGTGGGCTTCGCGGCCTGACGGCGGAGGCTGGCGATCGTGTTGTAACCCCAGTTGCGCTGGAACAGGTTGACGATCCACGCGGGCACGCTGCCGCTGGGATCGCAGTGGATCTCGGCCGTCACGTGCGTTCGCTTCCCTCCCTCGATCGACGCCAGGACGAAGACGCTGTCCTCCAGCTGGGAGCGGATGTAGCCGTTTTGGGGCGCTGCCGGATCCGACACGGAGCGCATCCGCACCGTCAGCGTGCGGGCCGCGGCGTCCAGGGTGAGGGTCACGTCGGTGACCAGATCGCGATCCGACAGCGGGATCGGCATGCCGAGGTGCGAGTACATGATGTACTCGGTGGCGCTCACCTTGTGGAGGACCCTCGCCTCGACGACGCTGTCGATCCAGTCCTTCTCGTGGGCGACGTCGACGAGGACGTTGCCCACGGTGAGGATGGGGGCGTCGACGTCCCCCTCGCCGCGGAAGGCGACGAACGGGCTGCCCGGGACCTCCTTGCGGGACACGACGATCCCGTCCTCCGTCCGGACCCGCTGCCAGCTCGCGGCGCCCGAGTCCGCCAGGCTCACCGAGGAGGCGAGGGCCACCGCGAGCACGGCGACCATCGCGGCGACGGCCATGGCGCGCGGCGCGAGCGCGAGGCGGCGCCGGGTGAGACCCATCACCTGCCGGACGAGGAGGTCTGCCCAGCGCGTCGGGAGGGCGCGCAGGCAGCCCACCATGAGCTGCGCGCGCAGCGGAGCCACGTAGCGTGCGCGCGGCCGGCGGGAGGTGGCGGCGCTCTCGATCGCGCGCGAGATGCACTCGGGGCCCACGGCGGTCCGGTCGCTCATCTTGCGGAGCTCCTCGGCGCGGGCGAGCACGTTCGCATAGGGCGAGTCGGGGCCGCGCGTCTTCTCCGCCTCCTTCATCGAGCGGTCGGTGAAGCCGGTCTCGATGACGCCGGGCTCGATCAGCGACACGTGCACACCGAACGGCGCGAGCTCGAGGCGCAGCGCGTCGGAGAGCGACTCGACCGCGTACTTGGTGGAGCTGTAGACGCCGAAGAAGGGCATCGTGTAGAGCCCGCCGACGCTGCTCACGTTGATGACCCGCCCCCGCCCCCGCTCCCGCATCCGGGGGAGGAAGGCGCGCGTGACCGCCATCAACCCGAACACGTTCACCTCGTACTGGGCGCGCAGGTCGGCGTCGCTGATGCTCTCGGTCGGCCCGAGGGCTCCGTAGCCGGCGTTGTTCACGAGGACGTCGAGCCCGTCGCCGCCCGTCATCGCCAGGACGGCGCGCTGCGCCCCCTCGATGGACGCCGCGTCCGTGACGTCGAGGCGCAACGTCACGAGCCGCGCCTCGGTCGCCGCGAGCTCGGCGAGGGCCGCTTCGCTGCGGCCGGTGGCGATGACGCGGTGGCCCCGCGCCGCGAGGTGAAGGGCAGCATGCCGCCCGATGCCCGAGGTCGCGCCGGTGATGAGGATGGTGAGCGGGTTCATGATTTCGTTCCCTGTTTCGATTGAATGTTCATTCGCTACGGTGACAAAGAGAAGGGCTCCATGGGAGCCGGTCGCGGAACGCTCCCGGGCGTTCCGCACGATGACCCGGGGCTCCGGGGCCGCTCGCGCCCCCGTCGTGAAACCCTAGGCCCGGACCGCTTCCCAGCCGCACTGCTCGGCCAGCATGAAGGTCTCCCGGGTCAGGGGGAGCCGGCCGCTCATCGCGCCGCGAAAGACGCCCCGGAACGCGCCGATGGCGAACTCCATGAGCAGCGTCGGCGGCAGGGGTTTGAGCGCCTGCCCCGCCTGGGCGCGCAGCACCATCTGGACCCCGAAGTCGACGGTCTGGTTCTCGATCGCGCGGCTCGCCGCGTCGAGGTAGGAGCCGTGCTGGTGGAGCTCGATGAAGGCGAACTCCTTGGGGTGCGCGACGGCGAAGTCCGCCATCCGCTCCCACACGGTCCGGAACTGCTCGCGGGCCGACCCCTCGAAGGGGAAATCCCGCATGATCTCCGCGGACATGGCGTGCTTCCAGCGCTGGAAGACGGCGTTGACGAGCGCCTCCTTGCCCTCGAAGTAGTGGTAGATGGTGCCGGCCGCGACCCCGGCGCTCGAGGCGACCGAGGGGACCGAGGTGCCGTGAAAGCCACGCTCGACGAAGAGGTCGATCGCGGCCCTCATGATGTCCTCCCCCTTGTCGCTGTCGGGCTGGGCCACGGACCGAATGAATATTCATTTTAGCGCAGGCGTCAAGCCCGGCGCCAAAAATGGCCGGACGTTGACGGCGCCGGCGCGGTCCCCGCACGATGGACGCATGCCGTTCAAGGCCTGGACGCTGGTGGCCTGCTCCGCGGCCAACGTCTACCTGCTCGGGGTGATGGTCCTCTTCGGGGCGGTGGTCTACCCGCAGCTCGGGGCGGTGGAGCGAGGGGCGTTCCCACCGCTCTATGCCGCGTTCACGGCGCGGATCGGGGTGCCGGTGGTGCTCTTCGAGGTCGTCGCCCTGCTCCTCACCTTCCCGCTCTACCTGGCGCGCCCGGAGGCGGTGCCGCTCGGGGCGGTGCACGCGCTCGTGGCGCTGGGGGTGGCCTACTTCGCGATCACCTTCGGCTGGCATCTGCCGGCGCACCGGGCGCTGGCGGCAGGCGACAACGGGGCCGCGGCGCTCACCCCCCTCCTCCGCAGCCAGTGGGCGCGGACCGGCGTCCAGCTCGGGCGCGCCGGGATCCTCGCGTGGCTGGGCGCGCGGGCGACCGTGGCCTGAACCCTCGCGGGGCACGGCTCGACCGAGCCGGTGGGTCCGCCTCGGACCAATTTACTTGCATGATGAAAGTGACTCGTACAGAGTCACTTTCATCATGCAACGCAGCAGCTTCCGAACCATGGAGTGCCCGGTCGCGCGCAGCCTGGAGGAGGTGGGGGAGTGGTGGAGCATCCTCATCCTCCGCGACGCGTTCTACGGCCTCACCCGCTTCGACGAGTTTCTCAAGAGCCTGGGCGTCGCGCCGAGCATCCTCACCAGGCGCCTCGCTGGCCTGGTCGAGCACGGGCTGCTCGAGAAGCAGCGCTATTGCGAGAGGCCGCCCCGCGACGAGTACGTCTTGACCGACAAGGGACGGGACTTCCAGCCCGTGCTCCTGGCGCTGCTGGCCTGGGGCAACCGTCACCTGGCCGGTCCCGAGGGGGTCGCCGTCTTCGCAACCCTCCGGGAGACGGGCGCGGTGGTCGACCCCGCCGTCGTCGACCGCACCACCCTCGCGGTGCTCTCGCCCGGCAACATCCGCCTGGTCGCCGGCCCCGGCGCCGGGCCCGAGATCCGGGCCCGTCTCGCTCGCACGGCCCGCGGCGACCGCGGAGCCATCCCGTGATCCCTCCCCGAGGCCGAGAAGGAGCAACTGGAACATGGGCGGTCAACGATGTCCGCGCGTCGCGCGCGGCGCTCGCGCCGTCCCCGGAGCGTGCCTCGTGAGCGCGCGACCGCACGCCCCCCTGTCCCGCGACGAGATCGCGGGGCTGACCGGGCTCGAGGTGCTCCAGCGCGTGCTGCGCGGCGAGCTGCCGGGCCCCCCGATCGCCGCGACGATGCAGCTCGATCTCGTCCACGTCGAGGCGGGTCTGGTGGTGTTCGAGGGGCAGCCTTCCGAGAGCTTCCTGAACCCGCTGGGCTCGGTCCACGGCGGCTGGATCGCCACCCTGCTCGACTCGGCGATGGCGTGCGCCGTTCACTCGCAGCTCGGGCCGGGTCAGGGCTACACCACGGTGGAGATGAAGGTGAGCTTCGTCCGCGCCGTCAGCGCGACCACGCCCCGCGTCCGCTGCGAGGGCCGGGTCATCCACCTCGGCGGGCGGCTCGCCGTCGCCGAGGGGCGGATCACCGACGACGCCGGGCGGCTGGTCGCGCACGGCACCGAGACGTGCCTCGTCTTCGACCCCCGCGGGGGGTGAGCACGAGCGAAGGCGGGGCCAGGCTCACTTGCAGCCGCAGGTCCCCGCCGAGCAGAAGGAGCTCGCGCCGAAGCTCGCCTCGCAGTCCGCGTCCGACGTGCAGGTGCTCTCGTCGTGGACGAAGCAGCAGCTGCACTGACCGTAGAGGAAGTCGCAGACGGCACCGAAGGGCGCGCAATCGGCGTTGAGGTGGCTGAAGTCGCAGGGCACCGGCGCGGACCCGAGCTGGCACTCCTGCGTCGAGCTGGTGCCCCCGTCGTCGCCACCGCTCGAGCTCGACCCGCTGAAGGAGCCGCTCGAGCTCGACGCGCCGAAGGAGCCTCCCACGCCGCTCGACCCGGAGAAGGAGATGCCGCCGTCGCCGCCGCTCGAGCTCGACACGCCGAAGGAGCCTCCCACACCGCTCGACCCGGAGAAGGAGATACCGCCGTCGCCGCCGCTCGAGCTCGACACGCCGAAGCCCCCGCCGACTCCGCTCGATCCCGTGCCGACGACACCGCCGCTCGAGCTCGTCGTGCCCACGTGGCTGCCGCCGGAGCCCGAAGAGCCGATCCCGCCCCCCGAACCGCTGACCTCGGCCGCCGACGAGCCGAAGCCCACGTCCCTCAGGCACCCGACGAGGGAGAGGGACGCCACCGACAGCCCTGCGACCAACCAGCCCGCGTGAATCGACGAAATCTGCTTCATGGGAGTCTCCTGGTCGGACCGCTCCGGGTCCGTCATGGAGTGGATGGGGGGTCGCTGGAATCTTTATGATCGCCGGCGGACGATTCCAGATCGGGAATCAACACCTCGAGGCGCCGGCGGTGCGCGGAGGTCGGGAACGAGGTGAGGAAGCGCGTCGCGCGGGCGCGGGCGGCGGCGGTGCGGCCCATCCCGAGGAGCGCGGAGATGGCGAGCACCTCCCGCTCCTGGGCGAAGGTCCCGCCGGGGAAGCGGGCGAGGTGCCGATCGGTGAGCGCCAGCGCCCGGGCGGGGCTGCCGCGGAGGGCGTCCTGCGCGCGCCGGAGGATCTCGGACTCGGACTCCGGCTCTGCGGCCGGCGGCTCGGACTCCGAGCCCGTGGAGACCGGGGCGGCGGGCTCGGTCCCGACCGGCGCCACCGGAGCCACCGTCCCGCTCGGGAGCGGCTCCGAGCGCTCGTGAGGC
>Ga0302279_10005562_pt1 | contig 13978 bp, 13 predicted proteins | sample III_Bog_N3_3_FD_194541 | JGI IMG/M metagenome (GOLD analysis project Ga0302279, IMG submission 194541) | Peat permafrost microbial communities from Stordalen Mire near Abisko, Sweden - III_Bog_N3_3 | ecosystem: Environmental > Terrestrial > Soil > Wetlands > Peat | place: Sweden: Abisko...
CTCCCCCTCCAGGGGAGGGTGAAGCATCCTAATCCCAGCCTTCGCCCTTGATCCCGGGATTGGCGTAGACGATGCCGCCGTCGACGGCGATGGTGGCGCCGACCACGTAGTCGCCGGCGCGCGAGGCGAGATAGATCGCGGCTCCCGCCATGTCCTCGTCGCTGCCGATGCGACCCGCCGGCACCCTCGTCGCCACCTCGTCGGAATTGTCGCGCGCCGCCCGGTTCATGTCGGACTTGAACGGTCCAGGCGCGATCGCCGTGACCACCACATGGTCCTTGATCAGCTTGACCGCCATCCGCCGGGTCAGGTGGATCAGGCCGGATTTGGAGGCCGCATAGGAATAGGTCTCCGCCGGGTTGACGAAGATGCCGTCGATGGAAGCGATGTTGATGACCTTGGCGGGCCTTTCCGCCGATGCCGCGGCGCGCAAGGGAGCCGCCAGCGCCTTGGTCAGGAAGAACGGCGTCTTGAGGTTGAGGTTCATCACCTTGTCCCAGCCGCTTTCCGGAAATTCGTCGAAGTCGGCGCCCCACGCCGCACCCGCATTGTTGACGAGAATGTCCAGCCTGGGCTCACGCTCCTTGATTTCTCCGGCCAGCATCTCGATCCCGGCCATGGTGGAGATGTCGATCGGCAGCGCGATGCATTCGCCGCCATATTCGGCTGTGAGCTCTTTCGCCGTCGCCTCGCAAGGGCCGGCCTTGCGCGCGGTGATGTAGACTTTCGCAGCTCCCTGGGCGTGGAAGCCCGCGGCGATCATCTTGCCGATGCCGCGCGAGCCCCCGGTCACCAGTGCGACACGGCCGGCCAGCGAAAACAGATCCTTGAACATGCGTTCCTCCGTTGTTTGGCCGTGGTTCTGGCCGCGCCGCGGGAGCGAGTCAAGGAAAGGCACTTCGTCGTCCCTGCGAAAGCAGGGACCCATAACCACCGGCTCTCATTGTGACCGAGCTATCGCCACATCGCCTGACTGAGGGGCCGCGGCGTATGGGTCCCCGCGTTCGCGGGGACGACGCGAGAATTCACGCCGCGTCGACGCGCCGGAAGCCGTTCCACATCGCGGTGGCAGCACCCGAGGTCAGCACCGGCAGGATGCGCGCATCCTGGTAGTTGCCGTTGAGCGAGACCCGCGGCAGCGCCGTCAGATGCGCGGCACTTTCGGGGAACACCATGCCGGGCCGGGTCGTCACCGCGGTTTTGAAGCCGGCGCTGCGCGCCAGCGCGAATTCGCGTGGACCGGCCGCGACCCGGTCGCCATAGGGGTAGGCGAGATGCACGGCTGGACGTTGCAGTACGTTCTCGATCCGCGCGCGGCTCGTCGCCATCTCGTCGCTGGCGGCCGCCCCGGTCTCTCTCGCGAGATTGCAATGCGTGACCGAGTGCGCGCCGATCGTGACCAGGGGATCGTCGGCGAACGATTTCAACTCGTCCCAGGACATGCAGAGATCGCGACTGATCGCGCCCTCTTTGACACCGTGACGGGCGCATAGTGCCGCGACCTCGCGCCACACATCGTGCTCGCTCGGCAGCGAGCGCAGCCAGCCGTGCAGGCGTTCGAAAGCGGCCTGTTTGGCGGCGGGCGTGGCCGTGTCGAGACGGGTCGCGATGCCGCCGATCTCGGCTTCGACCGCGCTGGCTCCCGCGATCACCCGTTCCAGCGCGATCCACCACAGCCGGCCGCTGCCTTCGGCGAAGTCGCTGACGACATAGACGGTAAAGGGTGCGTCAAATTCCCGCATCACGGGAGCGGCGAAATCCCGGTTGTCGCGATAGCCGTCGTCGAGGGTGAAGCTGGCAAAGCGCCGCGAAAAGTCACGTTCGCTCAGGCGCCGATGCACTTCGTCCATGGTGACGATCTCGATGCCGCGCGAACGAAGGTGCGACAGCATCGCGCGCAGGAATTCCGGGGCGATCTCGAGATGCCGGTTGGGCTGGAATTCGACCTCGCGGCCCGGGCGCACGTGATGCAGCATGAAAATGGCGCCGACCCCCGACAGGATCGGCCGCAGCAAGGCATGCGCCCCCGTGAAGTAAAGCGCCCCCAGCCCGGCGCGGATGACGTTTTTGCGCAAATGCTTCATTCGAAAATTGCCGGCCGGTTCGGGTGCAACCGCGAAACTAGCGGGAAACCGCTGAAGAAACAGTTAGTCGGCCGGCCCTCCGCGGGCCGGACGATGGACCCGTTATTTCCAGTTTGACAGCCCCCCAAGGGTTTGTTTTCTCTCTGTTCCCAGACCCGCGGGATATCGAATGCACGGACTTTTCAGGTGGAGCAGCAAATGGTGGCCGGGCACAATTCCACTGGTCGTCTTTTGGGCACTCGCGGGCTGGCTGAACACCGCGCCGCTGGAAGCCGATCTGGCCGCCCGCTCCGAAGCGGCGATTAAGGATACCGTGCTGGACAAGACGCGGGTCGAAGTGCTCGGCCGCGACGTCGCCCTTGCGGCGGACGCCTTTTCCGAGGACGGCCGCCGCAGCGCGGTGGCGGCGGTGGAGGCGGTGCCGGGCGTGCGCCTGGTTAATGACCAGACCCGGCTCGTTCCCCAAGCCAGTCCGTATCTCTGGTCGGCCGAGCGGGACGTCGCCAGGGTCACCCTGGGCGGCAGTTCGCCGCTGCCGGCCAGCAAGGGCAAACTGCTCGAGGCGGCGCGCGCGGCGCTCGGTGGCGTCGAGGTCGTCGATCAGATGCAATTGGCGCGCGGCGCGCCGCCGCGTTTCGACAATGCCGCGCTGCTGCTGCTCGATCAGATCGGGAAGCTGAAGGACGGCAAGATCACGATTTCGGATACCAAGGTCAGCCTTTTCGGCATGGCGCGCGACCTCGGCGGCCGGGAAGCGATCGCCGCCGCGCTGAAAAACCTGCCCGAGGGCTTTATGGTGGTCGCCAACGACGTCAAGGCGCCGCCCTATGTGTTTCAGGCCTACAAGGATCCGGTGGCGCAGACGCTGACGTTGACCGGCTACGTGCCCGACAACAACGTTCATGCCGCGATCGCAGCTGCCGCCGGGCGCAAATTCTTCAGCGAAAAGGTGGTCGATAATCTCAAGGCCAGCATTGGCGCGCCCACGAGCTTCGTCAACGCGGTGGTGCCTGCGCTGGGCGCGCTGTCGCGGCTCTCGACCGGCACGCTGGTGGTGACCGATCGCGAAGTGAAGCTTTCGGGCGACGCCTTGTATGACGCCGCGGTGGCCCAGATGCGCGCCAGCCTGGCCAGGGATTTCCCGCAGGGCTGGCAAGCCAAGGCCGACATTTCGGTCAAGCCGGCGGCAGCTCCCGTCGATCCCACCGTATGTCAGCAGCTGTTTTCGGAGTCGCTGGCGAACGGAAAGATCCGCTTCGAATCTGGGCGCGCCACCATCGATCCGGATTCCGCGGGGCTGTTGGACCGCCTGATCGAAATTGCGATGCGCTGTCCGACCGCCGATATCGAGATTGCGGGCCACACCGATGCCGATGGCGGGGACGCTTCCAACCAGACACTGTCGGAGAAGCGCGCGCAGGCGGTGCTGGATTATCTGGTCAAGGCCGGACTGCCCGCGAGCCGCTTCACGGCGATGGGTTACGGCAGCTCGCAGCCGGTCGCGTCGAATGACACCGACGAGGGCAAGGCGCAGAATCGCCGCATCGATTTCCTGGTGAGATAGGCAATGGCATTTCTGGTGACATTTCATTGGGGCTGGCTGCTCGCCTCGGCGCTGCTGGGTCTTGCCATGGGCTGGATCGCGGTGGTCCAGCGCGGCCAGGGTGTCTCGAAGCAGCTTTCGCGATGGCTGGCGGTGCTGGCGGCGGCGTTGGTCGCAGTGGCGCTGGCGCAGGTGGTCCCCGGCCGTCCCGGTTATTGGCTCGACCTCGGTCTGCTGATGTTTGCCGCCTATCTCTGCGGCTGCGCGGTCGGATCGTGGCTGCGTGACTGGGTGCTCTCGCGCAACCCGCCGCGTGCGGCATGACAATGCGCAGTATGGCAAAATGCCGCTGCGCCGCGTTTCCGGTGCCGCTCGACCCCGAACGCCGCCGATGGAACCGGATTGGCGGTATTCCTGCTGCCCCCGACAAGAGCCGGCAAGGCCGGCCTGCCCGGATTCACGAAATCGTCACTGTCGGCTGCGCAGGGTTTGGGGCTTTCCGGCCTGCCTGCAGCAAGGGGTGCAGCAAACTGTCGCTTCCGCTGCCCGAAATGGACCCTAATATATTGGAGGAACGTGATTTATTCACATCATGCGAATTCCACTCAGGGTCAAAACACGCTACCACGTCGTGCCGGGAGCACGCATGACGCTGGCGGCGGCGAAGTTCGCCTCAGGCGCCGTCGTCGCCGGTTCGCAATTCGAGGTTTAGATGCTGGAAGCAATACGCAGGGCGATCTCGTTTCTGCGCCACAAGCAAATCCTGCATAAGCTGGGTGTTGTCGTCAGCGTCACGGTCATCGGGATCGCGTGCTACGTGCTGTACCACATGCTCCGCCACATCAACGTCGACGAGGTGGTCGAGGCCATCGAGGAGACCGAGCCTCGTTCGATCGCGCTGGCGGCATTGTTCGTGGCCGCGGGCTATTTCACGCTGACCTTCTATGACTGGTTCGCGGTGCGTGCGATCGGCCGCGCCGACATCCCCTACCGCGTCAACGCGCTCGCCGCCTTCACGAGCTATTCGATCGGGCACAATGTCGGCGCCAGCGTCTTCACCGGCGGCGCCGTGCGCTATCGGATCTATTCGGCCTGGGGCCTCAACGCCATCGACGTCGCCAAGATCTGCTTCCTGGCCGGCCTGACGTTCTGGCTCGGCAATGCCGCGGTGCTGGGGCTGGGGATCGCGTATCATCCGGAAGCCGCGGCCTCGATCGATCAATTGCCGCCCTGGCTCAACCGCGTGGCGGCTTTGCTGATCATTCTCGGCCTGCTGGGCTATGTGGTCTGGGTCTGGATCCGACCGCGAGGGGTCGGCCGCGGGCCCTGGACGGTGCAGCTGCCGGGCGGCCCGCTGACGCTGCTGCAGATCGTGATCGGAATCGTCGATCTCGGCTTCTGCGCGCTGGCGATGTACGTGCTGGTGCCCGATGAGCCCAACCTCGGCTTCGTCGTGGTCGCGGTGATCTTCGTTTCGGCGACGCTGCTGGGCTTCGCCAGCCACTCCCCGGGCGGGCTCGGCGTGTTCGACGCCGCCATGCTGGTCGGCCTTTGGCAGATGGACCGCGAGGAACTGCTGGGCGGAATGCTGCTGTTCCGGGTGCTGTATTATCTTGCTCCATTTGTCATATCTGTAATCTTGCTGACGTTTCGGGAGGTTACACTAGGAGCGCGGACCAAGCGCCTGCGCCGGGCAGCTTCGGAGCTGGAAGCCGGGCCGGCACGGGAAGCCGCCTATGTGAGAGAGCGCCGCGACACGGGCGCCTGACGTGACTGACCCGAACGGGGAGAGAGCCGGCCCGATGGCAATAGACGCTCCTTCTTCACCATCCTTCTTTTCGCCGTGGCCGGACCGGCTGCGGCATTCCGCCATCATCCTGCTCGCGGCGGGCCTTGCGCTCGCCGTCCTGGTCGCGTTCGGCGAATTGTCGCCGCTGCGCGCCGCGGCGGTCTTCTTCTGCATCACGGCGGCCGCGCTGGTGCCGTGGCGGCTGCACAATGTGGCCGCTTCGCGCGAGGATGTCCGCGGCGCCAACCCGGTGGAGACCGCCGCCGTCAGCGCCGTCGTCGCCGGGATGCCGGATCCCGCGGTGCTGCTCGACCGTGCCGGCCGCGTCATCCACCTCAACGCCGCGGCGGCCCAGCTCGCGCCGGCGCTGCGCCGAAACGAGCTCGCCCAGTTTGCGCTGCGCTCGCCGGAAATCATCACCGCGCTGCGCGAGGCCATCGCCACCACCGAAAGCCGGCGCGCCACCTATCTCGACCACGTTCCGGTCGACCGCTGGATGGAACTGATCATCACGCCGGTGCCGGTGCCGACGCTGTTCGGCGGCACCGAAAAATGCATGCTGATGACGTTCCACGACCAGACCCCGCTGCGCCGGGTCGAGGAAATGCGCGCCGACTTCGTCGCCAACGCCAGCCATGAATTGCGCACGCCGCTGGCCGCGCTGTCGGGCTTCATCGATACGCTGCAGGGACCGGCCAAGGACGACGCCAAGGCGCGCGAGCGTTTTCTCGGCATCATGCACACGCAGGCGACGCGGATGGCGCGGTTGATCGACGACCTGTTGTCGCTGTCGCGGGTCGAACTATCAGCCCATGTCCGCCCCGATACGCTGGTGGATATCGTTCCGATCATCCGTCAGGTGGTGGACGGGCTGGAGCCGCTGGCGCGGGAACGCCAGGTCGCGATCGAAATCGTGCTGCCGGACCCCCCCGTCCTGATCGCGGGCGACCGCGAGGAACTGCTGCGGCTGTTCGAGAACCTGATCGAGAACGCGCTGAAATACGGCGCCTCCGGCGGCAAGGTGGTGGTCTCGCTGGTCGCCGCATTGTCGGGCGAGGGGGCGCCCGAAGTTCGCGTGCTGGTGCGCGATTTCGGCCCCGGCATCGCGCCCGAGCACCTGCCCCGGCTCACCGAGCGATTCTACCGGGTAGACGTCGGCGACAGCCGCGCGCAGGGCGGCACCGGGCTCGGTTTATCGCTTGTCAAACATATCGTTAACCGCCATCGCGGCCGATTATTGATCGAAAGCGTGCCCAAGAAAGGTGCGACCTTTACCGCCTGTTTTCCCCCGGCGAAAACTGCAATAATCGCTCAAAAGCAAGCGATTTCAAATACCTAACTCTGTCATCCAACTGTCACCAAACCTTCGTAAAAGCACTATCGACCGCTCCTAAACGGGGCGGCGTGAGCGCAATCGGGCGCGTTCGGCGCTTCGCTCACGAATGGAGACCAGCAAATGAATTTCATGAAAGCTATCGTCGCTGCCGGCCTGGTCGCCGCATCGACGTCGGCGTTCGCCGCCGACATTACCGGGGCGGGCGCGACGTTCCCGTTCCCGATCTATTCGAAATGGGCCGATGCCTACAAGAAAGACACCGGCAACGGTCTGAACTACCAGTCGATCGGCTCCGGCGGCGGCATCAAGCAGATCGAGGCCAAGACCGTGACATTCGGCGCCACCGACATGCCGCTCAAGGTCGAGCAGCTCGAAAAGGACGGTCTGGCTCAGTGGCCGATGGTGATGGGCGCGATCGTTCCCGTCGTCAATCTCGAGGGCGTGAAGCCCGGCGAGTTGGTGTTCGACGGCGAGACGCTGGCCAACATCTATCTCGGCAAGATCACCAAATGGGACGATGCGGCGATCAAGAAGCTCAATCCGAACGTGAAGCTGCCGACCGACGCCATCACCGTGGTTCGCCGCTCTGACGGCTCGGGCACCACCTTCAACTTCACCAACTACCTGTCGAAGGTGAGCGCGGAATGGAAGAGCAAGGTCGGCGAAGGTACCGCCGTCGAATGGCCCGCCGGCGTCGGCGCCAAGGGCAATGAAGGCGTCTCCGGCAATATTGGCCAGACCAAGAACTCGATCGGCTACGTCGAATACGCCTATGCCAAGCAGAACAAGCTGACCTATGCCGCGATGGTCAACAAGGCCGGCAAGACCGTGCAGCCCACCACCGAGACGTTCCAGTCCGCCGCTTCCAACGCCGACTGGATCCACGCTCCCGGCTTCTATGTCATCCTCACCGACCAGCCGGGTGAAAAGTCCTGGCCGATCACCGCCTCGACCTTCATCCTGATGCACAAGGAACCCGCTGACAAGGCGGCCTCCGGCGAAGCCATCAAGTTCTTCAAATGGGCTTTCGAAAAGGGTGACAAGATGGCGGAGGAACTCGACTACATTCCGATGCCGGACAATGTGGTCAAGCTGATCGAGAAGACCTGGTCGGCTGACATCAAGAGCTGAACCGAGAGGCCCCGCGCACGGTGCGGCGTTGACAGGACGATACGAGATATTCGTCCGGTGACGCCGCCCCGCAGAGCGGGAATACGATCGCGATGAAAAACAACAAGACCGGGCCCGGATCGGCAGACGCCAAAGGCGCGCTGCCGATCCGGAGCACCGGACTGACCACCAAGACAGTAACGGTACAGGGGATTGGCGTGGCAGACATGGCCGTTCAGAGCGATGCAATGGAAGCCGCCGGACCTTACGATCGCGCCAAGGCGCTGAACGCCTTCAAACTCGGCGACGTTACCTTCTATTGGATCACGCGCGCCTGCGCGATCTCGGTGCTGCTGATCCTGGGCGGCATCATCCTTTCGCTGATCGCGGGCGCCTGGCCGGCGATCCAGCAATACGGCCTGGCGTTCCTGTGGACCGCCCGCTGGGCGCCGTCGGCCGATCCGCCGGTGCTCGGCGCGCTCGGACCGATGTACGGCACGCTGGTGACCTCCTTCATCGCGATGCTGATCGCGATCCCGGTCGGACTCGGCATCGCCATCTTCCTCACCGAGCTTTGCCCGCAATGGCTGCGCCGTCCGATCGGAATCGCCATCGAGCTGTTGGCGGGTATCCCCTCGATCATCTACGGCATGTGGGGCTTCTTCGTGCTCGGCCCGTTCCTGGCCTACACGTTCCAGCCCTTCATGATCGGCCTGTTCGAGAACGTTCCTGTGCTCGGCTCGATCTTCGGCGGGCCGCCGTCCTATCTCAGCCTGTTCAACGCGGCGCTGATCCTCGCGATCATGGTGCTGCCCTTCATCACCGCGATCTCGGTCGACGTGTTCAAGACCGTGCCGCCGGTGCTGAAGGAAGCGGCCTACGGCGTCGGCTGCACCACCTGGGAAGTCGTCCGCAACGTGGTGATCCCCTACACCCGGGTCGGCGTCATCGGCGGCATCATGCTGGCGCTCGGCCGCGCGCTCGGCGAGACCATGGCGGTGACCTTCATCATCGGCAATTCGTTCCGCATCTCGTCTTCGATCTTCGCGCCGGGCACCACGATCTCTGCGGCGATCGCATCCGAATTCGCCGAAAGCGACGGCCTGCACCAGTCCGGCCTCATCCTGCTCGGCCTGCTGCTGTTCGTGCTGACGTTCTTCGTGCTGGCGGCCGCGCGGCTGATGCTGATGCGGCTGGAAAAGAAGGCGGGGAACTGAGATCATGAACCCGATCTACACCCGCCGCCGCCGCACCGACATCGTGATCCGCGGGCTTTGCTTCGCCGCCGCCATATTCGGCGTTACCTGGCTGGCGCTGATCCTGTTCACCCTACTGGTCAACGGCCTGGCCGGGCTGAACTTCGAACTGTTTACCCAGAACACCCCGCCGCCGGGATCGACCGACGGCGGCCTGATGAACGCGATCGTGGGCTCGGTCATCATGACCGCGATCGGCGTCGGCATCGGCGCGCCGCTCGGCCTGCTCGCCGGCACCTATCTGGCCGAATACGGCCGCAACGACCGCCTCACCTCGGTGATCCGCTTCATCAACGACATTCTCCTGAGCGCGCCCTCGATCATCATCGGCCTGTTCGTCTACGGCGCGGTGGTGGTGCCGATGGGCGGGTTCTCGGCCCTCGCCGGTTCGCTGGCGCTGGCCGTGATCGTCATTCCCGTGGTGCTGCGCACCACCGAGGACATGCTGCTGCTGGTGCCCAATCCGCTGCGCGAGGCCGCCAGCGCGCTCGGCCTGCCGCGCTCGCTGGTGATCAAGCGGATCGCCTACCGTGCGGCGCGCTCCGGCCTGATCACCGGCGTGCTGCTGGCGACCGCCCGCGTCGCCGGCGAGACCGCGCCCTTGCTGTTCACCGCGCTCAGCAACCAGTTCTTCAGCCTCGATTTGACCAAGACGATGGCCAACCTGCCGGTGACCATCAACAACTTCGTGCAGAGCCCCTACGCCTACTGGAAACAGCTGGCCTGGAGCGGGGCCCTGCTCATAACCCTGACCGTGCTTGCCTTGAATATTGGCGCGCGCATTCTTGGCGCTGAAAGGACACCGAAATGAACGAGCTGTCGATGTCGATGAGCGAGGCCTCGGGGCCCCATGCCTCGGGGACGTTGCCGGAGGCGCCGGCCAAGGTTACCGCGCGTGGCCTGAATTTCTATTACGGCGAGAACCACGCGCTGAAGAACATCAACCTCGCGCTCGGCACCCACCGCGTCACCGCCTTCATCGGGCCGTCGGGCTGCGGCAAGTCGACGCTGCTGCGGATCTTCAACCGGATGTACGATCTCTATCCGGGACAGCGCGCCACCGGCCAGCTGATGCTCGACCAGACCAACATCCTCGACCCCAAGCTCGACCTCAACCTGCTGCGCGCCCGGGTCGGCATGGTGTTCCAGAAGCCGACGCCGTTTCCGATGACGATCTACGAGAACATCGCCTTCGGTATCCGGCTCTACGAGAAGATTTCCAAGTCCGAGATGGACGGCCGGGTCGAAAAGGCGCTGCGCGGCGGCGCGCTGTGGAACGAGGTCAAGGACAAGCTGAACGCCTCCGGCCTCTCGCTGTCCGGCGGCCAGCAGCAGCGGCTCTGCATCGCCCGCACCGTGGCGGTGCGGCCCGAGGTGATCCTGTTCGACGAACCGTGCTCCGCGCTCGATCCGATCTCCACCGCCAAGGTCGAGGAGTTGATCCAGGAGCTGTCGGAGGACTACACCATCGCCATCGTGACCCACAACATGCAGCAGGCCGCGCGGGTCTCCGACAAGACCGCCTTCATGTATCTCGGCGAGCTGGTCGAATTCGACGATACCAACAAGATATTCACGTCGCCGAGCGACCGCCGCACCCAGGACTATATTACCGGCCGGTTCGGCTAAGGGAGAACGACAAGATGGGTTCCGAACATACCGCCAAGGCCTTCGACAGCGATCTCCAGGAACTGACGCGGCTGGTCGCCGAGATGGGCGGTCTCGCCGAACGCATGATCGTCGACGCCGTCGACGCGCTGATCCGGCGCGACGTCCCGCTCGGCCAGCGTGTCGTCGCCGCCGACGCCGATGTCGACAATCTGCAGCGCGTGATCGAGGAGCGCGCGGTGCTGACCATTGCCCGGCGCCAGCCGATGGCGGTGGACCTGCGCGAAATCGTCGGCGCCATGCGGGTCGCCACCGATCTCGAGCGGATCGGCGATCTCGCCAAGAACATGGGCAAGCGGGTCGCGGCGCTGGAGAGCGACTTCCAGCCGCTGAAGCTGATCCGCGGTCTCGAACACATGACCGATCTGGTGCAGTCGCAGGTCAAATCGGTGCTCGACGCCTACGCGGCGCACGATCTGCCGGCGGCGATGGCGGTCTGGAAGGGCGACGAGGAAGTCGACGCCATCTGCACCTCGCTGTTCCGCGAACTGCTGACCTACATGATGGAAGATCCGCGCAACATCTCCTTCTGCATCCATCTGATGTTCTGCGCCAAGAACATCGAGCGCATCGGCGACCACGCCACCAACATCGCGGAAACCGTGTTCTACATGATCGAGGGTCAGCAGATCCTCGACAAGCGTCCGAAGGGCGACATGACGACGTTTGCCACGACGATACCCGGAAACTGAACGGCGAGAGCGTTGGCGTGACCAAATCGCATCAACACACAGCAAAAGGCAACGCAAGATGAGCGCGCGCATTCTGGTGGTGGAAGACGAAGAAGCGCTGACCACGCTATTGCGCTACAATCTCGACGCCGAAGGCTACGACGTCGAGACGGTCGCCCGCGGCGATGACGCCGACACCCGGTTGAAGGAACGCGTCCCCGACCTGATCGTGCTCGACTGGATGTTGCCGGGCCTTTCGGGAATCGAGCTTTGCCGCCGCCTGCGGGCGCGGCCGGAGACCAAGTCGCTGCCGATCATCATGCTGACCGCGCGCGGCGAGGAGAGCGAGCGGGTCCGGGGCCTGGCCACCGGCGCCGACGACTACATCGTCAAGCCGTTCTCGGTGCCGGAATTGCTGGCGCGGGTGAAGGGTCTGTTGCGCCGCGCCAGCCCCGAGCGGCTGGCGACGGTGCTCGCCTATGGCGACATCGAGCTCGATCGCGAAAAGCGCCGCGTCGCCCGCTCCGGCCGTCCGATCGATCTCGGGCCGACCGAATACCGGCTGCTGGAATTCTTTCTCGAGCATCCGGGCCGGGTGTTCAGTCGCGAGCAATTGCTCGACAGCGTCTGGGGCCGCGACATCTATATCGACGAGCGCACCGTGGATGTGCATATCGGCCGCCTGCGCAAGCTGCTGAACCCGGGCCGCGAGCAGGATCCGATCCGCACCGTGCGCGGCGCCGGCTATGCGCTGGACGATCGCTTCGCGAAGGTGGAATAGTGTACGCTATGGATCGTCGTCCCGGCCTTGAGCCGGGACCCATATTCACCGCTGTCGATTTTAGAAGCGGCTGGCGCGCCAGCCGGGCATAACCCCGAACATTGGTGGTTATGGGTCCCTCAGTCTGCCATCGGGCCGGCAATAGCCGGACCCGTTGGTGCGCAGGGACGACATAGACGACATACAAGAGTGTGCAGCGTCTACCGGGTCGGCTTGAGCTGCTGGCGGCGGCGGTCGGAGGCCGGCTGATAGGCGATGCGGGAGTGGTGCGCGCAATAGGGCAAGCTGGCCAGCGCCTTGCCGCCGCAGAAGAAGAATTCCGGGCTCGAGGGATCGCCCACCGGCCAGTGGCAGGTGGCCTCGTTGAGCTCCAGCAGCGACAGCCGCTGGCTCATCGGCACCACATTGTCGAACGCGATCGGATCCGGTTCCATCTCGACCTCGAAGGCGTGCGCCAGCGCGGTGTTGCCCCGCGAGACCGGCCGCGCGACCCGCATCATGTGCTGGGCCGGACGGGCTGCCTTGCGTTGCCGCGGCGCCGCCGAGGAGGGGCTCTTGGCGCGGCCGGAGAGACCCAGCCGGTGGACCTTGCCGATTACGGCATTGCGCGTCACATTTCCGAGTTCTGCGGCAATCTGGCTGGCCGAAAGTCCGCCCTCCCAGAGTTTCTTCAGCTGCTCGACGCGATCGTCAGACCAGGTCAATACCGTCATCGCACTCTTTCCTTCGCACTGCGCCGGCCGACCAGGGGCAGCGCTGCGGTGCCAATCGTCTCAAAAATCCCTGCCGGCAGAATCCCTTAGCCCTCGCCGGGCGCGGGATGCGCGCCCGAACGTTTACGCCGAACACTTGTGACTTAGAGGATCAGTACTACCGCACGAGATGTCGTACCCGACGGCTGAGAAGCTACAATATGGCGTGACTCCGGCGCAAGAGTCCGCGTGGGTGCGTCCACATGTTCTGTCACCTAAGCATTGCAAGGTGCGGAATCCGCAACACCGGGAGTTTACGGGGCCGGGCGTCGTTCGGCCTGTTGACAGTTATCGCCTTGGGCATAGAATGGTTCCCACGTGCCGCCCCGAAAAGGCGGCACGTTTTGTTTTCCGGGCTGGTTGCCGATGCGATCGCGCCAATGCGCGCATCGCGCACCTGGCCTAACCTTCAGTGATCGCCATGAAAAACAGCGCGACGTCGCATCTGCTTCCCGTCTTCGCCAGGGCCGATCTCGGTTTCGAGCGCGGCGAGGGGGCGTGGCTGATTGCGACCGATGGCGGGCGCTACCTCGATTTCACCTCCGGCGTCGCTGTCAACGCGCTCGGCCATTGCCATCCGCATCTGGTCGCCGCCCTGCAGGAACAGACCACGAAATTGTGGCACATGTCGAACCTGTTCAAAAGCCCGGACGGCGAGCGGCTGGCGGCGCGGCTGTGCGAACAGAGCTTTGCCGATTTCGTCTTCTTCGCCAATTCCGGCGCCGAAGCGATGGAGTGCGCGATCAAGGTCACGCGCAAATATCACGCCGCCAAGGGCCATCCCGAGCGCTATCGCATCATCACTTTCGAAGGCGCGTTTCACGGCCGCACGCTGGCGACGCTGGCGGCGACCGGATCGGCGAAATATCTCGAAGGCTTCGGGCCGCCGATGGACGGCTTCGACCAGGTGGCGTTCGGCGATCTCGAGGCCGTCAAGAAGGCCATCGGCTCGCACACCGCCGGCATCCTGATCGAGCCGCTGCAGGGC
>Ga0302279_10005567_pt1 | contig 13975 bp, 13 predicted proteins | sample III_Bog_N3_3_FD_194541 | JGI IMG/M metagenome (GOLD analysis project Ga0302279, IMG submission 194541) | Peat permafrost microbial communities from Stordalen Mire near Abisko, Sweden - III_Bog_N3_3 | ecosystem: Environmental > Terrestrial > Soil > Wetlands > Peat | place: Sweden: Abisko...
CGCTCCGCGCGCGGCGATCCCGGCGGCGGCCAGACGGGCCAGCAGGTCGTCCAGCATCGCCGCCTCGCCGCCCCAGAGATGGGCGACGCCGGTGATGTCGAGGAACAGCCCGTCGATGGGATCGGCCGCGACCGCCGGGGAGAACCGCACGCACCAGTCGACCAGGGCGTCCAGGGCGGTCAGATCCCCCACCGGATCGGCTTCGGCGCTGACCAGTTCCGGCACGAGGGCCATGGCGTCGGGGGCCTTCTGGCCGGGATAGAGGCCGAGCGCGGTCGCAGCCCCGTCCACCGCATAGAGCTTGCGCACGCCGCGGTCGGAGGCGACCAGGGCGAAGGGTCCGGCGGGGGCGTCAACCGGCGAGCTTGAACTCTGCTTCCGGCGCCAGACGGTGATCGCCCAGTTCGGCAACCACACGCAAAGAATGCGGGGCATCGTCGTCCTCCCAAGCTTCCATCAGCCAGCCGCCGGTTCGCCCGCCCCGGCAGCGTTCCAGGCTCACCCGCCAGCGCGGCGGACCGAGGCCCGGTTCGTCCGTCGCCGGCTGGCTGGGCGCGGAGGCGATGCTCCAGCGGGTGGCCGCCGCCGACCCGGTCCCATCGCCCCGGTCCCGGCCGCCGAACGGGCGACGGCGCAGGATGAAACCGGTGGCCGAACCGCTCTCGCAGGCCAGTTGCAGCCGGCGCCCGGCGGTGAGGCTGACGGCCTCTACCTCGCCGAACACGGCGGCGACACCGGGCGTGCGCAAGGCGTCCTCCAGCACCGCCAGGGCCTCGGCTTCGTCCCGGGCGCAGACCTGAATCAGCCGGTCGGCGGGGAATCCCAGCCCGGCCAGGCCCGGCGCATGCAGATCGTCCCGGCGCAGGACCCAGACCAGCGCGCCACGGCCGGTGAGCGGCGCGGCCAGCCGGGCGGCGAAGGCGGCGCCGGCGGCGGCGGTTTCCAGCTCCAGCCCCTCGCCGGCGAACTCATGCCAGCGGCCGAGCGCCAGCCCGCCCCCCGGCAGCCGGCCGTCCACCCGCGCGTCCCCGAACGGCAACACCTCGCCCACCGGCTGGCTAAGCGTCTCCAGCGCGGCGATTTCGGCGCGGAGACTGGCCAGACGGGTTTGGCGGGAGGACATGGTGGTTCAACGGCTTTGTTCTCTTTTTGTTCTAGCCCTGAGTCACACAGAGTCAAGCGAGCCACCTGCGGCGGTTCGTGGCGCCGGCGACTTGCGCTAGCCTGCCCCTGGATGAAGATCGCGGTCTACGGCATCGCCCTCGATGAGCAAAAGCACGTCCACCGGTTCATGGACGCGCACCAGGACGCCGACCTGGTCATGATCGCCGATACCGGCTCGACCGACGCCACCGTGGCGGAGCTTACGGTGCTGGGCGCCCTGGTCCGGCCGATCCGGATCGATCCATGGCGGTTCGATACGGCGCGCAACGCCGCCCTCGCCCTGCTGCCGGTCGATATCGACGTCTGCATTTCCCTCGACCTCGACCAGCTGCTGCCGGCAGGCTGGCGCGCCCGGGTCGAGCGGGCCTGGCGCGGTGGCGTCAATCGCCTGGCCTATCCCAGCGTCTATCGCTCGCCGGACAACGGCGGCGAGGAGCGCTTCCTCGACAACCGCATCCACGCCCGCTTCGGCTTCACCTGGCGCTATCCCTGCCATGAGTGCCTGATCGCCACGGGACCGGAGACCGTGGCGCTGGTTGCCGACCTTGAGGTCCTTCACAAGCCGGACGAGACCAAGTCGCGCCTGAGCTACCTGCCGCTGCTCGAAATGGGCGCTCGGGAGACGCCGGACGACCCGCGCTGCGCCCACTACCTCGGCCGCCAGCTGCTCGACCTGAAGCGCTACGCCGAAGCGGCGCGGGAACTGGAACGCTATTTCACCCTGCCCTCGAACGGCTTCGCAGCCGAGGCCAACGCCAGCTTGCGCTACCTCGCCCATTGCCGCGAAGCGCTCGGCGACGGCGAGGACGCGCTGGCCCTGTTCCGGCGGGCGGTGGAGCGTATGCCAGGACTGCGCGGCGCCTGGGTGGAACTGGCCTGGGCCTATCACCGCCGCCAGGCCTGGAGCGATTGCCTGGCCGCCGCCGAACGCGCCCTCGCCCTGCCGGGCGGGGTCGGCAGCTATGGCGACGAGACCGCGCCCGGCGTCTTTGCCGAGGACATCGCCTGCCTCGCCGCCTGGTCGCTCGGCCGTCCGGGCGACGCCCTGGCCTACGCGAGAGCCGCCGTCGCCAAAGCCCCCGCCAACCGCCGTTTTCGCGCCAATCTGGAGCGGATCGAGGCGGCCCAGGCCCAAGGCGGCGTGCAGGCGTTCGGGGTCTCGATGACTCCGATCGGCGAACCCGAAACGCCCTAGCTTTGTCTCAGAAGGACAGCGCGCGCACTTCCTTCACGTGCGGCAGCGCCCGGATCTTGCCGATCAGCTCGGCGTCCGGGGCATGGTCGACGCCGACCAGGGCGATGGCGTCATCGCCCGCCGACACCCGGCCTAAGTTGAAGGTGGCGATATTGACCCCAGCCTGACCCAGCAAAGCGCCGAGCGCGCCGATGAAGCCCGGCTTGTCGAGATTGTTGACGTAAAGCATGGCCGCCGCAAAGGCCGCGTCGAGTTCCATGCCCTTGACCTCGACGATCCGCGGCGCGCCGGCGATCACCGTGCCGGCGAAGGAACGGCGGCCCATCTCGGTGGTGACGGTGATGCGCACCAGGCTGTCATAGACCGGGGAATCATCCTGGCGGGACTCCGAGACGGTAATGCCGCGCTCCTTGGCCACCGCCGGCGCCGAGACCATGTTCACCTCGGCCAGCATCGGCCGCAGGAAGCCGGCGAGCGCCGCCGCCGTCAGCGGCCGCACGTTCAGCTGCGCGACCTGGCCCTCATAGGCGATGTCGACCGCCTTCAGGCCCACGTCGACCATCTGGCCGGCGAACACGCCCAGCTTCTCGGCCAGGGCCACGTAGGGACGCAGCTTCGGCGCGTCCTCGGCGCTGATCGAGGGGCTGTTCAAGGCGTTGGCCACCGCGCCGGTGAGCAGGAAATCGCTCATCTGCTCGGCTACCTGCAGGGCCACATTCTCCTGCGCCTCGTTGGTCGAGGCGCCGAGGTGCGGCGTGGCGACGAAATTCGGCGCGCCGAACAGCGGGTTCTCCTTGGCCGGCTCCTCGACGAACACGTCGAAGCCGGCGCCGCCGACTTGGCCGGTGTCCAGCGCCTCGCGCAGGGCCTGCTCGTCCACCAGGCCGCCGCGGGCGCAATTGATGATGAAGACGCCGCGCTTGGTCTTCGCCAGCGCCTCACGGGAGAGGATGTTGCGGGTCTTGTCGGTGAGCGGCGTGTGCAGGGTGATGAGGTCGGCGCGGGCCAGCAGCTCTTCGAGCTCGACCTTCTCCACCCCGATCTCGACGGCGCGCTCCGGCGACAGGAAGGGGTCGTAGGCGATCACATGCATCTTCAGCCCGTTGGCCCGGTCGGCGACGATCGAGCCGATATTGCCGGCGCCGATCAGGCCGAGGGTCTTGCCGTAGAGCTCGACGCCCATGAACCGGTTCTTCTCCCACTTGCCGGCCTGGGTGGAGGCGTCGGCGACCGGCAGTTGGCGGGCGAGGGCGAACATCATGGCGATGGCGTGCTCGGCGGTGGTGATGGAGTTGCCGAAGGGGGTGTTCATCACCACCACGCCGGCGGCGGTGGCGGCGGGGACGTCGATGTTGTCGACACCGATTCCGGCGCGGCCGATCACCTTCAGGCGCTTGGCCGCGGCGAGCACCGCCTTGTCGGCCTTGGTCGCCGAGCGGACGGCGAGGCCGTCGTAGTCGCCGATGATCTTGATCAGTTCGTCCTTGGTCAGGCCGGGCCGGACATCCACGGCGATCCCGCGGGTGTTGAAGATGGCGACGGCTGCGGGAGAGAGCTGGTCGGCGATGAGGACGTGGGGAGTGGTCATGGTTTCAACCTTTCAGGAAGTCGAACAGGCCGCGCTTCTTGCGCGCCGTGGCGCGGGGCGCGACGACAGGAATGCCGCCGCGAAGCCGTGGCCCGAGGGTGTTGTCGTTGAGGGGCGTGGCGGAGAGCGTCTTGCCGCCCAGATCCGTGTGCGAGACGACCTCGCCGATGACCCGGCTGATCGGCTCCCAGTCGCCGTCGTGGTCGACGCCCAGCAGCCAGGTAGGCTCGGGCTCGCTTGCGCGATGCGCCAGCAGCAGCCAGGCGCCCTTCACCTCCGGCCGCACGCCGAGCGCCTGAGCCAGGGCCTGAATCAGGGCTTCGGGTCTTTCGGCGGGATGGCCCAGCAGGATCTTTTCGTCCTTGGCCACCACTTCGGAGTGCGGACGGCCGAGGATCGCGTCGATGTCGGCCGCCGACCAGACGACGCCATAGGCCAGGTTCGGATTGAGCTGGACCGGGCGGCCGGCGAGTTGCTCCAGCAGCTCGCGGCCGGGCCGGGCGAGAACGCGTGCGTCCGCCCCCACCACCTCTTGCACCCGCTCGGCGGCGGTGAAGACGGCGGCGGCGTCGCCGGCGCCGTCATTCAGATGGACGACGACCAGCGATCCCATGTTCGCGTCGGGGCCCAGCTCACCGGCAGGCGAGATGTAGAGGGTGGACTCGAGCAGGCGCTGGGTGAAGGCGGGACGCGCACCTGGGTCGGTGGCGGCCGCCATCAGGGCCCGCTCGAGCGCGTTCAGCGGCTCGAACATTCAGGACCTCAGGCCGGCAGCAGTTCCGAGAGCACCTCGGCGAAGGCCCAGTCGAGCCAGGGCGTCAGGGCGATGAGGTCGTCGGTCTCCACGGTCGCGCCGCACCAGATGCGCAGGCCCGGAGGCGCGTCGCGATAGCCGCCGATGTCGAGGGCGACGCCCTCCTTCTCCAGCAGCGCCGCCAGTTTCTTAGCGACGTCCGCTTGGGTCTCGGCCGGCAGCGCCGTGACCCGAGGTTCAACGACCTTCAGACAGACCGAGGTGTTGGAGCGGCTCGCGGCGTCCTCGGCGAGGAAACCGACCCAGGGGGATTTGTCCACCCAATCGGCCAGCACCTGCAGGTTGGCGTCCGCCCGGCGCTTCAGTTCGGCCAGACCGCCGATGGAAGCCGCCCATTTCAGCGTATCGAGGTAGTCTTCCACGCACAGCATCGACGGTGTGTTGATGGTGGCGGCCTCGAAGATCTCGGTATTGAGCTTCGCGCCCTTCTTCAGCCGGAAGATCTTCGGCATGGGCCAGGGCGGCGTGTAGCTCTCGATCCGCTCCACCGCGCGCGGCGACAGGATCAACATGCCGTGGGCCGCCTCGCCGCCGAGGGCCTTCTGCCAGGAGAAGGTCACCACATCCAACTTCGGCCAGTCTAGTTCCTGCGCGAAACAGGCGCTGGTGGCGTCGCAGATGGTGACGCCCTGGCGGTCGGCGGCGATGAAGTCGCCGTTCGGCACCTTCACCCCGGAGGTGGTGCCGTTCCAGGTGAACACCAGGTCGGCGTCGGGGCGCACCTTGGTCAGGTCCGGCAAGGCGCCATAGGGCGCGCTCAGCACCTCGGCGTCGATCTTGAGTTCCTTGACCACGTCGGTGACCCAGTCCTTGCCGAAGCTCTCGAAGGCGAGGAGCTGGACGGGGCGCGGGCCCAGTATCGACCACAGCGCCATCTCCACCGCGCCGGTGTCGGAAGCAGGGACGATGCCGATCAGGTAGTCGGCCGGAACCTGCAGCACCGAGCGCGTCTGGTCGATGGCCGCCTGCAGGCGCGCCTTTCCCAGCTTTGAGCGGTGCGAGCGGCCGAGGACCGCGGTTCTGAGGGCTTCGGGATTCCATCCGGGGCGCTTGGCGCAAGGGCCGGAGGAAAATTCGGCGCGGGCCGGCCGCATAGCCGGCTTGGCGAGGGTGTTCACTGCGATGTCTCCCATCCTTGCAGATGGACTGCGCCCCGTTGGGAGGGCGTGGCCCGCCGCGCAAAAACGCCGGTTCGGGCCTCAAGGCAAGGGGGAATTTCTAGGTGGCGCCCGAGACCTTCTGTCGCCGGGCCTCAAGCTCGGCCTCTTCGCGGGCGAACTCCATGCGCCGTCGGATCGCGGTCACCACGCCCACGGCGATGCAGATCGAAATGCCCACCTCGTCAAGATTATTGATCCAATGGTGCAGGAGATCGGGCTGCATATCGTTCACGAGATAGTAGGCGTGCAGGCTGAATTGCACCGCCTGCAGCATCATCGTCAGGCCGAGCCACACGCTGGCGTAGCGGACCACCAGGATCAGCAGACCGACGGCCCAGAAAAAATCACCGGCAAGCTGCAGGACCTCACCGGTCTGCGTTTGCATCGCCTGGCGCGCAAGGGGCAGGGCGACAGCATTGAGGAAGTTGATGATGCCGGCGATACGGGCGGAATCGTCACCCTTCCAGGCTGCAACCGCCGCCACGACGGCAGTCAGCAGGATGACCAGAACAGGAAGTATCGAGTGGAACATGAATTGCGCCCCTAACCGAGGTTAGAGGCGCAAAACCGTTAAGTAATCGCAACCCGAAGGAAGCTTAGGCGACTTCGCGGAGCGAGGCGCCGGCGGTGGTGGGTTCCACCTTGTCTTCCGTGTCCATCTTCGTGCGGATGCCGAGGCGGAGCTTCAGGTCGTTGAGTTCGTCGTGGGCTTCAGCCATCGCCGTCCGCGCTTCGGACAGAGCCGAGATGGCTGCGATCACTTTGGCGATCGCAGGATCGCTCGAGGTGGTCGCCATGTTCACTTCCACTTTCGCGCGGAGCATTTCCGTCACGAACTCCGTCGCTTCAACCAGCGCCGCATCGACCGCTTTTTCGGTCGAGAAGAGCTTCGTCGCCACCCGCCGAGCAACCAGAATCTTTTCCACTGTCAGTCCCTCAAAGCCCCAAGGAATGATTCATCGTAAACGAAACCTTACCGAGTGTCTATGCAAAAAGTGGGTAGCGGAAGCGAAGCGTTAGGAATGGGCAGGTATAGGGAGGATGACGTGCGGTAAAACCGCGCACGTTAACTATAACGAGCCCGTCGATGCGAGAGCGAAACCGACCGCCCTTCCAGGCACGCGTCGCCAGCGTGGCGATCGTCACAACCGTGGCGGTGCTGGTGGCTGCCTGCGTTTCCTTCATGCTCCAGCAGTGGAGCGTGAGCCGCCAGGAGGCGCGCGCCGCCAATGCCACCCTCGCGCAGGTGATCGCGACCGGCGCCGCGTCCGACCTGATCGCCGGTTCGCCTAGCGAGTTGCACAACGATCTCGCCGCCGCCGGCGTCTCGCGCAGTCTGATCGACGTGCGGCTATCTGACGCCGCCGGCCGCTCGGTCGCCTTTTACACCCGCCCAGCCGACACGCTGCGTCCGGAGACCGGGCCGGTGCATGTGATCGTTCAGCCGGTCCGGACAGGCGCTCGCACCGTCGGCCAACTGACCATGCGCGTGCACGAGCCGACGGTTCTGGCGCTGCTGCCCCGGTTCCTGGCGCTCACCGGCGCGCTGTTCTTCGGGGCGACCGGCATCGCGCTCTTCGTCGCCCAGAGTCTGTCGCGGCGGGTCTCCGCCCCGCTGGAGCGGCTGTCCAAGGCCATGGCCCAGGTCGCCTCCAGCGGTGAGTTCGAGCGCCTGGAGCCGCGCGAGGCCGACGACGATGTGTTCCTGCGGCTGACCGGCAGCTTCAACGAACTGCTCACCCAGCTCGACGCCAACCACAAGGAGCTGTGCGAGACGCTCGAGGACCTGATGGAGGCGCGCGACGCCGCCAATGCCGCCAACATCGCCAAGTCGCAGTTCCTGGCCAACATGAGCCACGAAATCCGCACGCCGCTGAACGGCGTGCTCGCCATGGCGGAGGTGATGGACCGTGGCGAGCTCACTCAAGTACAGCGCGAGCGCTTGTCTGTTGTTCGCCAGTCCGGCGAGCAGCTGCTTGCTGTCCTGAACGACGTCCTCGACCTGTCGAAGATCGAAGCCGGCAAGCTCGAACTCGCCGCCCAGGACTTTGACATCGAGCGCGTCGCCCAATCGGTCAGCGATGGCTACGACGCCCTGGCGGCCGAAAAGGGCCTCACCTTCAAGGTCGAAATCGCGCCCGGCGCCGAGGGCGTCTGGCACGGCGACAGCGACCGCCTGCGGCAGATCTTCGGCAACCTGGTGTCAAACGCCGTCAAGTTCACCTCCCAGGGGTCGGTCACCGCCCGGTTCGAGCCGGCTGACGCCGGCGGCCTGCGCCTGTCGGTCACCGACACCGGCATCGGCATCCCGCGGGAGAAGATCCTCACCCTGTTCGAGAAATTCATCCAGGCCGACTCCTCGACCACCCGCCAGTACGGCGGCACGGGCCTGGGACTGGCGATCTGCCGTGAACTCGCCCAGCTGATGGGCGGACAGATCTCGGTGATCAGCGAAGAGGACAAGGGTTCGACCTTCATCGTCGAACTGCCCTTCCCGCGCGGCTCAGGAGAAGTGGCGGCCCCGGCGCCGGCGCCGATCAACGATGTCGAGCAACGCAGCGTGCGGGTGCTCGCCGCCGAGGACAATCTGGTCAACCAGAAGGTCCTGAAGGCGATTGTCGAGCCGATGGACGTGGAGCTGTCCATCGTCGGCGACGGCCGCTCGGCGGTCGAGGCTTGGCGCGACGGCCACTTCGACGTCATTCTGATGGACATCCAGATGCCGGTGATGGACGGCATCACCGCCGCTCGGGCGATCCGCGCGGCCGAGGCCAGCGAGCGACGCCCCCGCACGCCGATCCTGGCGCTGACCGCCAACGCCCTGGTGCACCAGGTCGAGGAGTATCTGGCGGCGGGCATGGACGGCCACGTCGCCAAACCGATCGAGATTTCCAAGCTCTATGAAGCCATGAGCCGGGCCCTCGCCGACCAGGACGCGGCCGAGGCGGCTTAGGGCCGCACTCGCAGCCGACTCTCGGCCACCGTCACCGCCGACCCGCCGATCAGCACGCGATCGCCGATGACCTCGCAGGTCAGGGCGCCGCCGCGGCCCGGGTAGGCCTGGTGGAACCTCAGCTTCGTGCGGCCGAGTTTGGCGGCGAACAGCGGCGCCAGGATGCAGTGCAACGACCCGGTGGCCGGATCCTCCGGAATGCCCGAACCGGGGGCGAAGAAGCGATCGACAACGTCGTAGCCGGCGCCCGGGTCGGCCAGGGCGGCGACGCCGACATTGCCGCGGCCCTGGGTGGTCGCCGATGAGATCGGCCGGAGCGCCTCTATGTTCGGTTTGAGGCCGCGCACCGCGCGCTCGTCGGGCAGCATGGCGACAAGATACTGCGAGACCCAGACCTCCAGCGGCTCGATGCCAAGCGCCGCCGCCAGACCCGGCGGCGAATCGACCCGCCGCGGCGGATGAGACGGAAAGTCCATGCGATACCCATCTGCCTCCCGCGCCACCGCGAGCGGCCCGGACAGGGTGTCGAGGATGATCTTCGGAGCTGAGACATCCAGTTCCGCGATCAGCACGTGGCTGCTGGCCAACGTCGCGTGGCCGCAGAGCGGAACCTCGACCGCGGGGGTGAACCAGCGCAGGCCGAACCGCGCGGGATCGTCGGTCTTGAGCAGGAAGGCGGTCTCCGCCTGATTGTTCTCGCCCGCCAGCGCCTGCATCCAGGCGTCGGCCGGCCAGGCGTCAAACGGTTCGAGCACGCAGGCGGGATTGCCCTTGAAGGGCTCTGAGGCGAAGGCGTCGACGGTCCACTGGCGCATGATCAGCTCTCCGCTGCCGCCGGCGCGAGGCCGAGACGCCTCTGCAGGCGGTCGCGCACGGCGGGCCACTCTGGACGGATGATAGAGAAATACACGGTGTCGCGCAGGCTGCCGTCCGGGCGGACCATGTGCGAACGGAACACACCCTCCTTCAACGCTCCCAGCTTGGCGATCGCCGCCTGGGAGCGGAGGTTGCGGATGTCGGTCTTCAGCTCGACGCGATTGAAGCCGAGCGTCTCGAAGGCGTGGCGCATCAGGGCCAGCTTGCAGGCGGGATTGACCTGGGTCGCCCAGACCGCTGGCGCGTACCAGGTGTGGCCGATCTCCAGTCGCCGATGCGCCGGCTCGATGGCCATGTAGCGCGTGCTGCCGACGATGGCGCCATCTTGGACCACGACCCACACCGCCTCGCGGCCCGCGTCGGCGTTGGCCAACGCGTCGTGGAACCAACGGGTGAAGCCGTCGCCCGACGCCTTCGACGGGGTGTGCTCCCAGATGCGCGGCTCGTCCGCGGCAACGCGCAAACCCTCGCGGTGGCATTCAATCAGCGGCTCGAGCCGTACGTCCACTGACTGAAGGCTGGGTTTGAGATCGAGGGTCAAAGCGGACATCGGAATTCCCCTGAAGCAATCCGCCTATTGCATCTAGTGAATGTTACGAGTCAAACTGAGTATTGTCACAGTGACAATGGAACATCGCATGCAATCCTGGCGACCGGCGCTGCCTGACGACCCGCGTCCCGCCTATGCGCGGATCGTGGCGCGGCTGGGCGGCGACATCGAGACCGGCGCTCTGGCGCCCGGCGCCCGGCTGCCCACCCAACGGGCGCTGGCCGAGCAGCTGGGGCTCGGGATCGGCACCGTCACCCGGGCCTACGCCGAGGCCGAGGCGCGCGGGCTGATCGAGGCTGTGGTCGGCCGGGGCAGTTTCGTCGCCGCCAGAGTCGTACCGGCGGAGGCGGCCGGTCCGGTGGATCTGGCCCGGAATGTCCCGCCGCTCGGGCCGTCAAAGGGCGCCCTGAGACAGGCGATGGTCGCCCTCGCCCGGCGGAGCGACCTCACCCAGCGGCTCGACTACGCCCCACAGGGAGGCTTCGAAGCCGATCGGCGCGCCGGCGCGCTGTGGCTGCGGCGGGCCGCGAACTTTCCGAGCGCGGATGCGGCGCGCCTGATCATCTGCGCCGGCGCCCAGCAGGCGATCGTGACCGCACTCGCGACCGTCAGCCGGCCAGGCGATGCGGTGGTGGCCGAGGAGGCGACCTTCCACGGACTGAAACTCGCCGCAGCCCACCTCGGCCTGCGGCTGGTCCCGGCCGGGATGGACGCCGAAGGACTGACCCCGGAGGCGCTCGACCGCGCCGTCGGCGAGAGCGGCGCGCGGGCGGCCTATGTGTTGCCGTTCCAGAACCCGACGGCGCGGGTGATGGGGCTCGAACGCCGAACAGCGATCGTCGAGGTCGCCCGACGCCGAGGCGTCCTGTTGATCGAGGACGACCTATACGGACCCCAGGTAGCCGACCTCGGCCTGCCGCCACTGGCCGAACTGGCGCCGGACGCGACCGCCTATGTCTCCGGTCTCTCCAAGAGCCTGGCGCCCGGTCTGCGCACCGGCTTCCTGCTCCCGCCGAGGCGGCTGCATGCCGATGCGCTGGACGCCCTGCGCGCCATCGCCTTCGGGGCGCCGACCTTCGGCGCGGTGATCGCCACCGAGTGGATCGAAAGCGGCGCGGCGTTCGAGATTCTGAGCCAGGTGCGCAGCGAACTGGCGACGCGAACAATCCTGGCTCGCGATCGACTGGGCGAATGGGCGGAGCCTGTCCGCCAGCACGGCACGCCGCACCTATGGCTGCCGCTCTCCGAGTTGGAGGCTGAGCGGGTGGCCGGCGAGGCGCTGCGGGGCGGCGCGCAGGTGACGTCGCCGAGGGCGCCGTACCTGGCCGGCGTGCCGGTGAGCGGCCTGCGCATCTGCCTGGGCGGCGCCGCCGATCTGCCCGCCCTGGACCGCGGGCTCACCGCGCTGCTGCGGGCGTTGCACCCCGGCGACCTCGGCGGAGAGGTGGTCTGACCGGGAGACGCTGCGCGTAACCGGGCCGCCTGCGTCAGCCCTCGACGGTGAGTTCAGGCCAGCGCGCCACCATGCCGACGCAGGCGCGCTCGAAGCCGTTGGTGATCCGGCTTGGATTGGGCCGCAGACGCATGGCGAAGAGGTCGTCCAGGCCGTAGGGCGCGACGATGCTGAGCTGTCCGTCCAGCTGCAGCCGGACGCCGACCGCATTCAGCGGACTGACAAACCGCTCAAGCGCCTCCGCGCTGGCCCGGAGCGGCGCATAGGGCTCGCCGAACTTACCCTCGAACCAGAGATGCACCCGCGCCTGATTGCGCACCTCGACCAGTTCGCGCAGCGGCGGCTCGAAGGCGGCTGCCACCCGGCGGATAACCACATCCTCAGCCTCGTAGGAGGTGTCCGAGGCGTCGAAATAGCCGAGGTCGTAGTCCTTGATGCCGTAGTCGGGGTCGCGGCCGGTGAGATGGTTCAGCACCCGCTGATAAACGGCGCCGGAGAAGATCAACCAGTCCGGCAGGTCGAGGTCGCGGGCGGTGGCGAGCACGCTCATCAGGCTGGGCGAGGCGCGGACAATGGCTTCGAGCCTGGCTTCGAGACCGCTCACCGATCCCTCATCGGCCAGGCGTGGTCCAGCGGACCGGCGCCGGCGCCGAATCCAGGGGCGCGGCGGATGGCTTCGGCGGTGTAGGCCCAGCCGCGGGCGACGGCATGCTCCAGCCTCATCCCCTGGGCCAGGCCTACGGCGCAGGCGCTGGCCAAGGTGCAGCCGGTGCCGTGGGTGTGGCGCGTGTCGATCCGCGCGCCTTCGAACAGGGTCTCGCCATCGGGGGTCATCAGCAGGTCGATGACCGATTCTCCCGGCACATGGCCACCCTTCATCAGCACCGCCCTGGCGCCCATGGTCAGCAGTCGCTCGCCGACGCGGCGCAGATCGTCGGTGTCGGCGATGGCAATGCCGGTCAGCGCCTCGGCTTCCGGCGCGTTAGGCGTGAGCAGCGCAGCAAGGGGCAGCAGGTCGGCGCGCAGGGCGTCCACGGCTCGGGCCTCCAGCAGGCTCGCGCCGCCCTTGGCGACCATCACCGGGTCGATCACGGCGGGAATCTCCGGCGCGTCGGCCAGGATGCGCGCCACGGCCTCGACCATCGCCAGGTCCCCCAGCATGCCGGTCTTGATCGCGTCGGCGCCGATATCGTCCAGCACAGCGCGCGCCTGGGCGCGCACCAGCTCAGTGGGCAGGGCGTGGACGCCGTGGACGCCCAGGGTGTTCTGCACGGTGATCGCGGTGATGGCGGTCGCCGCATAGCCGCCGAGGGCGGTGACCGTCTTGATGTCGGCCTGCACGCCCGCGCCGCCGCCGGAATCCGACCCGGCGATGATCAGCACCCTGCCCCTGGCTTCACCCATGGCTGGCGGCTTCGCCGATCGCCGCCTGCATCGCAAGCGTCTGGACCGTCTCGCGCACGTCATGGACCCGGATCGCCGCCACGCCCGCCCGCGCGCCGGCGAGGGCTGCCGCGAGCGACCCGCCCAGGCGGTCGTCAGCGGTCTTGGCGGTGGGGTCGAGGCGGCGGATGAAGCCTTTGCGGCTGACGCCGAGCAGCACCGGAAATCCGAGCGCCACCAGCCGGTGGAGGTTGGCCAGCAGGGCGAGGTTGTGGGCGAGGGTCTTGCCGAAGCCGATGCCAGGGTCGATCCAGATATTCGTACGGTCCACGCCCGCGGCCAGCGCCACCTCGGAGCGGGCCGCCAGAAATGCCGCCACCTCCGCCACCACATCGCCATAGGTCGGCTCGGCCTGCATGGTGCGCGGATCGCCCTGCATATGCATCAGCACCACGGCGCCGTCCAAATCGGCCGCCGCCGCCAGGCTGTCCGGCGACCAGGAAAGCGCGGTGACGTCGTTCCACATGGTCGCGCCGGCGGCGAAGGCGGCGCAGGCGACGGCGGGCTTCATGGTGTCGACGGAGATCGGCAGCGCCGTCTCGCGCCGCAGGGCGGCGATCACCGGAACCACCCGGGCGATCTCGTCCGCTTCGCTCGCCGGTTCCGCGCCCGGCCGGGTGGATTCGCCGCCGACGTCGAGGATGTCCGCACCCTCGGCGATCAGTCTCAGGCCGTGAGCCAGCGCGGCGTCAGCGTCGAGATAGCGGCCGCCATCCGAGAAGCTGTCCGGCGTCACGTTGACGATCCCCATCACCAGCGGGCGGCGGGGTGTCGTCATC
>Ga0302279_10005570_pt1 | contig 13973 bp, 8 predicted proteins | sample III_Bog_N3_3_FD_194541 | JGI IMG/M metagenome (GOLD analysis project Ga0302279, IMG submission 194541) | Peat permafrost microbial communities from Stordalen Mire near Abisko, Sweden - III_Bog_N3_3 | ecosystem: Environmental > Terrestrial > Soil > Wetlands > Peat | place: Sweden: Abisko...
GACCCTGGCATCGCCGGCAAAGTGGTTCATATCAATGGGAAGCCGGCGACAGTGGTGGGAGTTACCCCCTACGCGCTCGCCTCGCTGGGCGGCGCTCACCCGGACCTGTGGCTGCCTCTCTCGCAGACGCCGTACTTTGTGGAGGGAAGCACCGCGCTTGCGCCGACGAGCTCAAGCGGACCGGTGGAGATGTGGGGCCGGCTCGCCCCAGGGGTCTCCGCGAAGGCAGCCGAGGGGGAACTGCGCCAGCTTACCGATCAGTTGCGCAAGCAGTATCCGAAAGACGTCTGGGAGAACGAATACATCCGCAGCGACCCCGGCGGCCACGATCAAATCATGCAGCCGGATATGGTGCTGGTGATGTCGGCGATCGGCGGGCTGGTCTTTCTGATTCTTGCCGTGGCCTGCGCCAATCTGGGCGGCCTGCTGCTGGCGCGCGGAGTGGCTCGCGAACACGAAATCGGCATTCGCGTGGCCATCGGCGCGGGGCGCGGACGCATCTTCCGGCAGCTCTTTACGGAGAGCCTGCTGCTCTCCACCCTGGGCTCGGTGGCCGGACTCATTCTTGGCTACGTCACCCTGCGCATCACCATGGCCAACGCCAACGCGCCGCTGTGGATGACGGCGACGCCGGACTGGCGGGTAATCGCCTTCACCTTCGCCGTCGGACTTGTCGCCGCCGCGCTCTTCGGCTTCGCGCCCGCATGGCAAATCGCCCGACAGCGCCATCGCCGGACCATCGTCCGCCAGACGCTGCTGGCGGCGCAGATTGCCGCCAGCAGCCTGTTGTTGATTGTGGCGGGGTTGCTGGTGCGGGCGGCGCAGCACGCTCTTTACGCCAGCCCCGGATTTGGCTATGAGCAGGTGGTCGCGGTCGATCTGGGGCAGGGAAGCCACGGCTACAAGCCGGCCGAGGCGCGCAGCCTGCTGGAACAGTTCCGCACCCGCGCTCAGGCCATCCCCGGAGTCACTTCGGTTGCCCTGACCTCGATGCAGCCGCTTGGCCACATCCGCGTCTCGACCATCTCGAACACCATCAATGGCCACTTGGTGCGCATCTTTCCCTTTTCGGTGACCCCTGAGTTCTTCTCGACCATGCGGGTTCCCCTGCTGCGCGGGCGCAACTTCCTGCCCGGCGAGGAGCACGCGGTCATCATCAGCGACTCGCTGGCGCGCAAGCAGTGGCCGGGCGAGGATCCGCTGGGCAAGCAGGACGCGAGCGGCTCCGGGCCGGGAGATGTGGTGGTGGGCATCGCCGCCAACGCCCGCCTGATGGATATGGAGGATGGCGATACAGTGCAGCTCTATCACGCGGCAAAGGAAGCCGATATGACCGATCTGACGGTCCTGGTCAGGACGGCGGGGTCGCCCGACGGCCTCACGCCGGCGCTGCGGGCCCTTTCTCAAAGCCTCGACCCGAAGCTCTTTCCGGAGGTCCGGCTGCTCAAGGGCGAATTCAATTCCGCCACGCAGTCGGCGGCAAACATCGCGGCGGTCATCACCGCGCTTGGTTTCGTCGCGGTGATTCTGGCCGGCCTGGGAATTCTCGGTCTGGTGGCGTACAGCGTCTCGCAGCGTACCCGGGAGATCGCTATCCGTCTCGCTTTGGGCGCGTCCAGGGCGCAGGTCCTGCGCGCGGTTCTGCGCCAGTTTTCGTGGCCTGTTCTGGTGGGCCTTGCCGTGGGGACGGGAGCGGCTGCATTCGCTTCGCAGATTCTCCGGCGTCTCCTGTACGGCGTGAGCAACCTGGACCCGCTCAGCTACGCTTCGGCCATCGCGGTTCTGCTGGCCATCTTCGCTCTCGCGGCCCTGCTCCCGGCCCGCCGCGCTCTCCGGCTCGATGTGGCCCGAGCATTGCACCAGGAGTAGGTTTGCCCAATAGGCAATCCAAAGAAATCGATCGATCAAGGACGAGGCCACACGATGAGAGAAATTCTGCGCCGCCTGGGCTACCTGTTTACCCGCAACCGCCGCCGCCGCGAGCTCGATGCGGAGATGGACTTTCACCGGGAGATGTCCGAGCGCGCGGGGCGGCCCGAAGCGCGCCGCAAATTCGGCAACACCGAGCGCCTGAAAGAGCAGGCCCACGAAGCCTGGGGCTGGACCTGGATCGATCGCCTGGGGCAGGATCTGTCCTACGCGGTGCGGATGCTGGCCCGCTCGCCGGGCTTTACGGCTGTGGCCGTGCTGGTGCTGGCCATCGGCATCGGGGTCAACGTCGCGGCCTTCAGCATGTTCAACCTGGCTCTGCTGCGGTCGCTGCCGGTGCGCAATCCCGATACGTTGCTGCTGCTGCAGCGGCGCTCGCTGGGCGGAGAAATCGCCGGTCTGATGCCCTACCCGACCGCGGCCTTCTATCGGGATCACGCCCGCACTTTGAGCGCGATGCTCACCATGGCCGGTGCGCGTGTCGAGCTGGACGACGACGTCGAACCCTTGCGCGGCAACTTCGTCAGCGCCAACTTTTTCACCGAACTGGGCGCTGTCCCGGCTTATGGCCGCTTATTCCAGCCCTCGCTCGACGAGACCCCCGCCGCATCGCCCGTCGCCGTGCTCGGCTATGGCTTTTGGCAAACTCACTTCGCCGCCAATCCCGCCATCATTGGAAGAGTGGTGCGGATCAACCACAAGCCAGTCACTATCGTCGGCATCGTGCCGGAAGAGTTTCCCGGTCTCCACGTCGCGCAAACGGATGTTTGGATGCCGATTACCCAGCAGCCAACCATCGTTGAAGGCAGCAAACTCCTCACCGATACCTCCGGCGGCGCGGTCGAAGTCTGGGGGCGGCTCGCTCCCGGCGCGACTTCCAAAGCCGCCGAGGCGGAGCTGCTGAGCCTGACCAACGAACGGCGAAAGCTGGTTCCGAAAGATGTCTGGGATGGAGAGTACATTCATTCGGACCCCGGCGCGCGGATAATCGCGCTGAATCCGCGCATGACCCAGGCTCTGGCGATCTTTGCCACGCTTACGCTGCTCATCCTGGCGGTGGCCTGCGCCAACCTGGGCGGGCTCCTGCTGGCGCGCGGGGTCGTCCGCGAACACGAGATCGGCATTCGCCTGGCCATCGGCGCCAGCCGTAAACGCATCTTCCGCCAGCTCTTTACGGAAAGCCTTCTGCTCGCGATTCTCGGCTCCGCCGGCGGGTTGGCGCTTGCCTGCGCCGCCATCCGCGTGATGAACGTCGTCACCGACTCTCCGAAATGGATGTCCGCCGCCCCGGACTGGCGGGTCATCCTCTTTACCGTGGGCATGGCGGTGACCGCGTCGCTGTTCTTCGGCTTCGCGCCGGCTCTTCAGCTCGCGCGTCAGCGGCATAAGCGGACCATCGCCCGGCAAATCCTGGTCGGCGCGCAGGTGGCCGCAAGCTGCGTTCTGCTCATCGTCTCCAGCCTGCTGGTGCGCGCCGTGCAGCATCTGCTCACTTCCGATCCTGGATTCGGCTACGAGCAAGTCATCTCCGTCTCGCCCCACCTGGGCGACCACGGTTACAAGCCGGCGGAGGCGCAAGCCTATCTCGACCAGCTTGAGGCGCGCCTTCGCGCTCTCTCCGGCGTGGCGTCGGTCTCGCTGGCCAAAATCTCGCCGCTCGGCCTAGGAGTCACCCGCATGGACACGAAGGTGGGCGGGCGCACCCTCGAGGTCTATCCCAACTGGATCAGCCCCGAGTTCTTCCGGGCCCTGGAGATTCCCATTCTGACGGGGCGCAATTTTCTCCCAGGGGAAAAGGACGCCGCCATCGTCAGCCAGTCGATGGCGCAAAAGCAGTGGCCCGGTCAGAACCCGCTGGGCAAGATGTACGGAAAGGCGGTCGTCGTCGGCGTGGCGGGCAATGCCCGCGTGAACGCGCTGAGCGAGGACGACAGTGTGGAAATCTACTGGCCCGCCCAGGCCGAAGACATGCCCGACATGAATGTCGTCCTCCGCACCGACGGCGTCCCGGACTCCTTGCCCCCGAGGCTGAAAACCATCGTGCAGAACCTCGATCCCAAGCTCTTCCCCGAGATTTCGTTACTCCGGGCCAGGTTCCACGAAGCGGCGCGCTCGCTGGAAGTTTCCGTCTCCATTCTGACCGGTGTGGGGATGGTGGCCGTTCTGCTCGCAGCGGTGGGCATCTTCGGCCTGGTCGCTTTTACAATTTCGCAGCGCGGCAAGGAGATCGCCATTCGCCTGGCGCTCGGCTCGCCGTCCGGGCAGGCGATTGGCGCGGTGCTGGGCCAGTTTTGCTGGCCGGTTCTCATCGGCGTCGGCGGCGGGCTCGGGCTCACCGCGGCATTCTCCCATGTGCTGCGCTTCATGCTCTTTGGCGTCAACCACCTTGACCCGCTCAGCTACGCCTCGGCCATGGCGATCCTTCTCGCCATCGTGGCGCTGGCAGCGTCTGTGCCCGCGCGCCGGGCTTTGCGGATCGATATCGCCCGCACCTTGCACCAGGAGTAGCGCGCCTCTGGACGAAGTGGTGCGGGTGGGGGACAATCTCAGATATGCCCATTGCCCGCGTCGCCATTTTCCTGTTCTCCTCCGTCTTCTCCGTTTCCGCATTCGCCCAGCTTCCCGGGGCGCTCACCACCGACCCGCCCGTGGACAAGGAGCATCCGGCTTCGATGGACGCCTTCCAGATTCCCAGCCCCAGCGGCAAGTCAGGCACGGCGCTCAACGCCATCGCGTATCTCGCAGCCGGCGCGGGTCCGCATCCGGTGGCGATCGTCCTGCATGGCTTTCCGGGGAACGAAAAGAATCTCGATCTGGCGCAGGCCATCCGCCGTGCCGGGTGGGACGCGGTCTTTTTCGACTATCGCGGCAGTTGGGGCTCGCCCGGCTCGTTTTCCTTCGGCAATTCGCTGGAGGACACCGCCGCGGCCATCGCCTACGTGCGTGACCCATCCAATGCCGCCCGGCTCCGCGCCGACCCAAAGCGCATCGTGCTCGTCGGCCACAGCATGGGTGGATTCATGGCCGCCTACGCCGGGGCGCACGACCCAGGAATCCTGGGCATCGGCATGATCTCCGCCGCGGACATGGGAGGTATGGGCGGCCAGGTGGCAAGCGGGAAAGAGGAGAAGACGGCCATTGCGGAGCTGGGCAAGAACCTCGAAAAAGAAGACATTCTCCCGCTGGCGGGCTGCACCGGCCAGAGCCTGGCCAAAGAATTGATTGCCAACAGCAAGCAATGGACCTTTTCCGCCTATGCCGATCTCATCGGCAACCGGCCGCTGCTGCTGGTCACATCAGACGATGGGCTGGCCCCATCGTCCGAATCCCTTGCGGGCGAGCTCCTCAAGCAAGGGAGCAAACGCGTCACCCTGAAGCACTTCGACACCGATCACAGCTACTCCGACCATCGCATCGCGCTCGAAGCGACGGTCCTGAACTGGCTCGGAACGCTTTAGAAGTGATACACAATCCCGGCGCTGGCGCGGGGATTGGCGCGCAGATGCGGGGAAGCGCCGGTGCTGGCCGCTTGCTGCACAAAGGACGAGAGGATTTCGTCTCCGGAGGCGCGCACCCACCAACGGCCGCGCAGGTTGTACTCGAAGCCGCCGCCGATGGCGGTGGCAAAAGAGATATTCGGAGAGATCGGCGTCACCCCGCCCGTATGCGCGCCGCCGAAGAGGACGTGGGCGAAACCGATCAGCTTCTCAGAGGGCACGAAGAACGAAGGCCCAAAGAGAACCGTCGTCACCGTGGGCGTTACGTTGGGTCGTGTGCTGTTCTCGTACTGGCCAAAGTCGGCCGTTCCGCCAAACCATGGCTTCAGTTTCGCGTCCACGGCCACGTTGACTCCGTAGAGTGCCGAAGAGCTCTTGACCTGATTGGCCGAGGAGTAAGCGATGCCGGCATAGGCGTCGTAGCGTTCAAACGCGGGAGCCACGGTGGCCGCGGCCGGCGTGGTGTCTTGCCCGCGCAGCGAAACAGGCAGCGAAACAAACAGCGCCGCGGGCAGCAACACCGCGACCGAGAACAACAAAAACTTACCCTTCACCAAAAATCTCCTCGGCGCAAACAATTTTCAGACGAATTCGAGAGCCATCCATCGGGGCCGCTTTCAAATGACGCTGTCCCATAGACGGACCAGACCGGAATCGGGCGCTTCCTCTCCAGCTTATCAGTCTCCAATCGGACCGGCTCATCTCGGGAGAGTTCCTAATCCAGATACCAGGGAATGTTGATGACCACAATGTTGCGGGTTCCGCGCACCATCAGCATCACCTTGAGCACGTCGGCCCGGCGATTGTGCATCAAGTTTTCCCACCAGTGGCGCACGATCAGCTCCGGCACCATCACGCATATCTTGCGCGATTCGTTCTCCGCCGCCAGCTTCAGGATGTACTCCATCAACGGCTGCAGAATGTAGCGGTAGGGCGAATTGAGCGCCACCAGTTGGGGCACGGGCTTTTGGTCCGCGCGCAGAGGGTCGACGATCATCGCTTCCCAGCAGCAACTGATCGGGTCCGGCTCGTCGCCCGGCTGGACGTGGACGCAGCGCACATCGTCGGTGAGGGAGAGCGCGAAACACAGAGCTTTCTGCGTGATGCGGCTCCAGCGGTCGATGGGCATCACCACGATCGGCTCCAGCACCAGCGTGGAGGCGAGCGGCGTATCCAGCGCCGTTTCGCGGTCGACCCGTGCATAGTGCTTACGCACGGCCCGCATCAACAGCATCATGGCCGGGATCAAGATGGCGACAATCCACGCGCCGGAGATGAATTTGGTGACCAGAACGACGATGGTCGTGAGGCCGGTGGCGGTCGCGCCCAGGCCATTGACAAAGGCGCGAAACGGCTTGCCGCCCTGCCGCGCCCAGTGCACCACCATGCCGGCCTGGGAAAGCGTAAACGCGAGGAAGGCTCCGATGGCGTAGAGGGGAATCAGGCGGTCGGTGACGCCTCCGAACAGAATCAGCAGCAGAGCGGTGAGGCCAACGAGCACATAAATTCCCCAGGAGTAGAGCAGCCGCCGCCCGCGCAGCAGGAAGACGTGGGGGAGGAAGTCATTCAGGGCGATGGCCCGCGTGAGGCGGGGAAAGTCGGCGAAGGCGGTATTGGCCGAAAGCGAGAGGACCAGCAGCGTGGAGCCGATGAGGGTGTAGTAAAAAGCCCCGTGGCCCATCACGGCGCGGGTGAGCATGGAGAGGACGCTCTCGTAGTTCGCTCCGTTGGGGTCGGTGGCGGCGACGCCATAGGCGCGGCAAAGCAGGGCGATACCCAGCAGGAGAATGAAGAGCAGAGCGATGATGATGGTCAGTGTCACCTGCGCGTTCTTGCGTGCCGGGTCGCGGAAGGCCATCACGCCGTTGCTGACCGCCTCCACGCCGGTCATGGCGGTGCATCCAGAGGCGAAGACCTTGAGCAGCAGCCACCAGGTGAGCGCGGCGGTGGCCGGCGCCGCCACGGGCAGCGGAGTGGCCGGGTGCGGATGCCCGCCCGAGGTGATGGCGTAGAAGCCGCCCACCACGATCACCACCATCAGTGTGATCAGGAACAGGTACGTCGGAATCATGAAGACCACGCCGGTGTCGTGCACTCCGCGCATGTTCACCAGTGTCAGGATGATCAGAATACCCAGGCAGAGCTGGAGGGTATACGGCTGCAAGCCCGGCGCGGCGGAGATCAGCGCGCCCACCCCGGCCGAGATGCCGACCGCGGCCGTCAGCACATAATCGATCATGAGCGCGGCCGCGGCCAGCAGCCCCGCGCCGTCGCCCAGGTTCTCGCTGGCCACGGTAAACGAGCCGCCGCCGTGGGGGTAGGCCTCGATGGTCTGCCGGTAGCTGAAGTAGACGATCACCAGCAAGGTGAGAATGGCCGCGCTGACCGGCACAATCTCCCGCACACCCATCAGGCCGAGGGGAATCAGCAGCGTCAACGCGGCTTCCGGCCCGTAGGCGGCGGAGCTCAGCGCGTCCAGGCCGAAGATGGGGATGCCGGCGATGGGGCCGATGTGCTCCGCGCGCTCTTCGGAGGTGGCCAGAGGACGGCCCAGCAGGATATTCAGGAAATTCGGAGTCGCCATAGGGGAAGATTTCCTCAACCGCGGGCGCATCAGGCCCGTTCCTGAGGGAATTCTCTCACGAACTGGCCTGAGTTCCCGCCGGCAGCGTGAAGAGAAACTTACTCCCTTTACCCACTTCGCTTTCCACCCAGATGCGCCCGCCGTGCTGCTGCACCACGCGGCGGCAGATGGCCAGTCCGAGCCCGGTGCCGCCCAGGGCGCGCGAATCCGATGCGTCGCCCTGCTGGAAGCGCTCGAAGATGATGTCCATCTTTTCCCTGGAGATGCCGCGCCCCTGGTCTTCCACGCTCACGCAGACCTCATCCGGCCCGGAAGCGACAGCGGCCAGCTTGACGATCGTTTGCGGCGGCGAGAACTTGATCGCGTTGGTCACCAGCTCCGTGAGCACCTGCAGGATCAGGTCGTTATCCGCGTAGATGGTCAGCGGCGTGGGCTCTACCCGGAAGCTGATCTGCGCCTTGGTCGCCGCCTCGTGCTCCACATCGGAGGCGCGGCGCAGGAGGTCGATAACGGGAATCACCGCCCGTTGCAGTTGCATCACGCCCTTTTCGACCTTGTCGAAGTCGAGAATGTCGTTGACCAGGCGCACCAGGCGGTCGCAGTTGCCGATGGCGACCTCCAGCATCTGCTTCTGTTTTTCCGGCCGCTTGTCCAGCGACCCGGAGACGATCAGCCCCAGCGAGGCGCGCAGCGAGGTGAGCGGCGTGCGCAGCTCGTGACTCACCGTGGAGATAAACTCATCCTTCATCTTGTCCAGGCGGCGCCGTTCCGAAATATCCTGGAACGCGACCACCATGCCGGCAATCTTGCCTTCGTCCAAGATGGGCGTGGCCACGTACTCCACCGGGAAACTGGTCTTGTCTTTTTTCCAGAAAACGTCGTCGCGGATACGAACTCCTTCCCGCTTGCGCAACCCCTGCACAATGGGGCAATTGGCTTTGTTGTGGCGCGAACCGTCCGGATGGCTGTGGTGGATGAAGTCGTGCACATCCTGGTTCTTGAAGTCCTCCGGGGTGTAGCCCAGCAGCTTGGCGCCGGCCGGGTTCACAAAGGTGAACTTGCCCTCCAGGTCCATCCCGTAGATGCCGTCGCCGACCGCGGCCAGAATCAATTCCTGCTGGCGGCGCACCAGGTGCAGTTCGTCCTCCGCCTCGTGCTGGTCGGTCACGTCCATGCCGTGGGTGAGGACAAAGGAGGTGCTCCCGGTCAGGTCCATGCGCCGGCTGCGGAAGAGGATCGTGCGCTCGCCTCCGTCCTTGCGCAGAATGGGGATGGGCCCCTGAAACTCGCCGGTCTTGATGATGGTTCGCAGGCTCTCGCCGAAAGCGCGGATCCCTTCGATCGAAAGCAGATCGGTCAGCGGCCTGCCCACCAGTTCGTCCGCCTTGTAACCCAGGCTCTCCGCGGTAAAGCTGTTCATGGAGGTGAATCGCCCGTCGAGCGTGCAGGTAAAGATGAAGCCAAGGCTGTTTTCCACCACATGCCGGTAGCGGGTCTCGCTGTTGAGCAGGGCCATTTCGGCCTCGCGCATGCTGGTCACGTCCTGGCCGCTGGCGATCAGGTATTGCACATCGCCATCCGGTCCCAGGAGCGGGCTCAGAGTCCAACTCACCAGGCGTCCAGCCTCCGGCCCGGCTCCTTTCGCCGTGCGCCAGCGATTTTCATAGGGCCCCACCGTCTGGCCGCCGGCTGCCTCATGCACTTTGTCGCTGGCCCAGCCGCGCGCCTCGCGCTCCACCAGCACCTCGTCCACAAAGAGCCGGCCCACGATGTCGGCCAACTGCAGGCCGGTCATCTGTTCACAGGGGCGATTGAAGCGCACAATGCGCCCGGCGGTGTCGAGGACGGCCACCAGCGCGGGAATCGAATCGAGCGTCGCCGCGACAAAGTTCCGCTCCACGGCCAGGGCCCGGTCGACGCGCTGCCATGAGCGCTGCAACTGCTCCTGCGCCGCGGTGCGGCTGTATAGCTCCGAGCGGGTCACCGCTTGCCGCGCCAATATTTGAATTAAATTGATGTGTTCCTTGCTGAACCTGTCGGGATCGATGGCCAGCACCGCGAGCGAACCCTCCGCTCCGTTGGCCAGGCCGGTGAGCGGCACTCCAAGATAGGAGCGGCAGGGAAGCGCGTTCTCGAGCGGTACTCCCTCCGTTGTGTAGCGCGAGTCTCCGGCCGCGTCGGTGAGCGTGAGCGGCACGCCCTGGCGCAGCATGGTGTGGCAGGCGGTGGTCAGCCGGGTCTGCTTGCGCGCGTAAAACCCGTGGGTCGACTTGAACCACAGCGACCCGGCCTCCATCCAGCCGAGATAGGCATAGTCGGCGCCGGAGAGCACGGCCGCCAGATGCACCAGTTCGTCCAGCGCGGGGTCCGGCAAGCCATCGAAAGGCGCTGGAGGCACAACGACCGCGTGTTCCCCGGAGGTGTTGAGCCGGCGCCGGTCCATTCGAATTGTGTTTTCGGTCGTGGACATCGATTCGTATGCCAGCTTTCATTATCTGGGACTAGCGTGGAATTGGCCCTTGCACAAAAGAGGTACAAAACAGGTCTGCGCGGGTGGCGCAAAAGTCACCACCGCGGTGGAACCGATGCCCGCCGGACGCGGAGAACTGTCTTCTCTCCGCGACATCCAAATGGAGAACCGCAGATCTAATTGCCTGGGGGAAGCTTGCAGCAGTCGCCGGCCCCGGCCGGCTCTTCGTTGCTTGAGTCGAGAATGACTTTCCAGTTACCGTCGGGCTCCTTGCGCCAGATGGTCAGGTAACGACCGGTGGTCACGCGCTGGTTGCCGTCCGCGTCGCGGCTGCGGCCCTCGTAGTGGCCCCAGGTGTAGCCCATGTCGCCTGTGGGGCTCATCACGCCGTCGGTGGGAGTCCACACCAGTTGGTAGTCTTTGGCGGCCCAGGTGGCGTCCCTGGCGATCGCGTCGTGTCCATGCACCGGCGCCTGGCCGTTCGACAGGGTCACCGCATCCGCGGCAAACCAGGAAGCGAAAGCTTTGCCACCGCCCTCCGCGGTCGCCTTGGCGAAGCGCGCCTCCAGATCGAAAAGGATCGCTTTGCCCGGCTTAACCGTCGTATCCACCAGCGGATTGGCCGGCGCGGCGTCGCCGCCCGGCGCAAGCAACTGCCCATGGGCGAAGAAAGACGCCGCGAGCAGGCACACCGCCGGCAAGATCAGGAGCGGAGTCGAGCGAGTCTTCACGACGGGTTCCTCCAGTGATTCATTGCACATTCATGCTAACTCAGGCACAGGTGGAAACATGGACAGTGTTTGTGACGGTGAATCTTCCGCAGAAACGCCTGCGATGAACGTTTCTTCAGCTTCGACAAGATCGGAACAACGACGTTTGCGAATCGCGCTCCATCTCCCCGGTGTCGCCTTGAAAAGAGAAAATCGGAGCTCGCAATCCATACCTTTTTTGGTATATTTATTGAGTGCGCGATACGGAGAAGCCGCTCTTCTGGATCGGAAGCAGCAAGACGGATCTGATGACGCTTCCGAGTTCTTCGGGCACGCTTTGCACTTTGCCCAGAACGGCGAACGCCACGATTCCGCGAATGTGCTCAATGGATTCGGGAGTGCGGGAGTCCTCGGAGTGGTCGAGAACAATGCGGATTGGACCTCCCGCGCGGTTTATACAGTTGAATTCAGAGAAGCGGTATTCGTGCTGCACTGCTTCCAGAAGAAGAGCAAGACGGGCATCGCGACACCGAAGAAAGATATGGATATCATTCGCGCCCGTCTCAAAGTAGCCGAGGCGCTGGCGGAGGAGATGAGAGATGAAAAATCCAAGTCTTGACAGTGTCGACGTTGAAATCGGCTCCGGAAACGTCTTTCACGACCTGGGCCTTCCCGATGCGGAGCCGCTCAAGATCAAATCGGGCCTGGTCATTGAAATGACTCGTGCAATTCGGCGTCTTGGTCTCACTCAGGAATTGGCCGGCCGCAGGATGGGCATCTCGCAGGCGAAGGTCTCCAGCTTGGTTCGCGGAAATTTCTCCAACCTTTCGGAACAGAAGTTGATGGAATGCCTGAACCGCCTCGGATACGACATCGAAATCAGGCTGAGACCCGCCGCGGATCCAGTTGGAAGCCGCACCTTGGCTGTAGCCTGAACGGAGACTACGGGAAGAGACAGACCGTCGTCCGGGATCCCATCCAGACCGGCCGGTTTCTTTGTTTTTCGCCCCAGGAAAACGCCGATTTTCAGAGTTGTTATACTCAAACGAGGCGATTCCGCATCCCCTGGGCTCGCGGGGATATTCTTCCTCCAGCGCGATTTCGCCACGGTTCAGGCGCGCTCGCTTTTGTGTACGCCGGTTCGTCATCATCTCCGGCCGGGCGGTGACCGCTCAACCGGGCAAGGAAGTTGAATGGCAAGTTTGCTGGACTCGATCGGATCGGCGCAAGACCTGCGGCGTCTCAACCCCGCTCAATTGGAGACGCTCGCGCAGGAGATTCGCGGCTTCCTCATCCAGACGCTCTCCCGCACCGGCGGCCATCTGGGGCCCAATCTGGGCGTTGTCGAGCTCACCATGGCCCTCCACTACGTCTTCAACACCCCGGAAGACAAGATCACCTTCGACGTTAGCCACCAGGCGTACATTCACAAGCTGCTCACGGGGCGGCGCGAGCAGTTTGACACGATCCGCCAGCCGGGCGGGCTCAACGGCTTCATGCTGCGCACGGAGAGCGTCCACGACGCATTTGGCGCCGGCCACGCCGGCACCGCTCTCTCCGCCGCGCTGGGCATGGCCGTGGCGCGCGATCTTTCCGGCGGCAGGAATCATGTCATCGCCGTGGCCGGCGACGCCGCCTTCACCAACGGCATCTCCTACGAAGCGCTGAACAACATCGCCGACCACACCAAACGCATGATTGTGGTGCTCAACGACAACGAGTGGTCGATCGACCGCAACGTGGGCGCCATCGCCAGCTACTTTCACCGCGTCGTCACCAACGAGCACTACAAGCACCTCCACGACTCGGCCGCGCGGCTCATCCAGAGGTTTGGCGGCAAAGCGGCCATCCATGTGGCCCGTAAAGCCGAGGAAGCGGCCAAGGGCCTGCTCTGGCCATCGATGCTCTTCGAAGAGTTCGGCCTGAAATACTACGGTCCCATCGATGGCCACAACCTGCCTCTGCTCATCGAGACCTTCCGCTTCCTCAAGACCGAAAACCGGCCCGTGCTGCTCCACGTGCTGACACAAAAGGGCAAGGGCTTCCAGCCGGCGCTCGACAAGCAGAAGAAGTTTCACGGCCTGGGCCCGTACAACCCGGAGACCGGCGAAACCAAGCCCCCGGGGCAAGTGACTTACTCCGAAGTCTTCGCCAACACCCTGGTTCAGTTGGCCAATGAAGACGAGAAGATCGTGGCCATCACCGCGGCCATGCCCAACGGCACCGCGCTCGACCTCTTCCGCCCGCATCACCCCACGCGCTACTTCGACGTCGGCATCGCCGAGGAGCACGCGGTCATCTTCGCCGCCGGCCTGGCCACGCAGGGATACAAACCGGTCTGCGCCATCTACTCGACATTCCTGCAGCGCGCCTTCGACCCCATCGTCCACGATGTCTGCCTACAGAAGCTGCCGGTCGTCTTCTGCATGGACCGCGCCGGCCTTTCCGGCGACGACGGTCCCACCCACCACGGCCTCTTCGACATCGCCTACCTGCGCGGCATTCCGGAGATGACCATCATGGCTCCCAAGGACGAAGACGAACTGGCCGACATGATGTTCACCGCCCTGCAACTTCCCGGCCCCAGCGCCATCCGCTACCCGCGGGGGGTGGTCTCCGGAGCCGCGCGCAAGCTGCGCCCTGTTGCGCTGCCGGTGGGCAAGGCGGAGATTGTCTCGCCCGGTCCCGGCATCAACCTCGACGTGGCCATCTTCGGCCTCGGACCCATGATTTCAATGGCCTGGGATCTCGGGCAGCTCTTGCGCGCGGAAGGGTTCGCGTCC
>Ga0302279_10005571_pt1 | contig 13972 bp, 12 predicted proteins | sample III_Bog_N3_3_FD_194541 | JGI IMG/M metagenome (GOLD analysis project Ga0302279, IMG submission 194541) | Peat permafrost microbial communities from Stordalen Mire near Abisko, Sweden - III_Bog_N3_3 | ecosystem: Environmental > Terrestrial > Soil > Wetlands > Peat | place: Sweden: Abisko...
CTCCGCCTCGAGACCTCCTTCCACGCGCGATCGGCGAGCTACAGACCCGGCCATTTCCTCAGCCTGGTGCGGCTGGGCCTGGACATCCTGGACACCGAGCACAGCGGACTCACGGTCCTGGAGCGGCGATCGCTGCACCTGCTGGAGAGGCGCCTGTTCGAGATGCAGAGGGCGGAAAGGCCCGCACCGCCGGACCGCGTGGCGGCATGGCTCTCCGACTTCCACAGCGGGGACAGCTGGAGGTTGCGCGGACTGGTCGATCTGCTCCGCTACGTGGACGAGACCACCGGGTACCCTCTCATCGGCCATCCCGACCAGGCCACATCGGACGTCGTGCACCTCCTCCTTTCGCTGCACTGGTCGCTGCGGACGTTTTCCCCGAAGCGGGAAGGACCCCTGGCGACCACGCCCATCGACCTTTGCCTGGGCGCCCGCTCGGTCCTCACCAACGCCCGGGTGATGCACCTGCGCCTCGGTTCGCTCCTGGATTTCGTCCTCTCTCCGGAACTCGCCCTGTGGAAGCGGTTGGAGGAGTGGCTCTCCCAGGTGGTCCACCAAAGGGATGCCACCTTCCAGCTTCCCCCGCGCGAGGCGCTTCCCGACTTCCTGGTGGAGGGAGCGCGGGTGGGCGCGTTCGATCTGGTCCTGATGGTGGGGCGGAGGCTGGAGCACCGCACGCGGCGGTTGTCCCTCGACGAAAGCCTGGTGGCCCTGGAACGGACCCTCCATCGCCGGATCCACCGGCAGGAAGCCCGCAAACGCCACATGGCCGTGCTCCTGCGCCGCGTCTTCGAGAGGGCGCTCAGCGACTGCCACAGGCGTTCGATGCGCCTGGGCATCAAGTCCCCCGATGCATCCGACCCCAAGCCTTCGGCGAAACCGACGCCGGTCCCGGCGGGGACCTCCAATCGCACCGCCGACGATCCGATCTGGGCCCGGCTCAAGGGCCTGGCGGAGGACCTGGAGGAATGCCGGGCCTGGGGGTGTTCGCCTTCCGCGCGACCGGCTTGGAACCTGCTGCTGCCCGGCGAGGCCGCGAGGTCGGAGGAATTGGCGGATCTCGAGGAATTGCTGCGTTGGGCCTTGGACTGCCGGGACGACTTGAAATCCGCCCTGGATCGCCTGCCACGGGAGGCCGGCATCGCTTTGCGCGACTGGTACCTGGCTCTCTCCGTCCGGGCGGCCACCGTGGAGATTCCCCGGGGAAAGTCGGGGGGGCGCCGACGTCGCGAGCGGACGACTCCGCTCCAATGGCTCGCGGCGGCGGCCGCGTTGCATCCCTCGCGCTATTCCGATCTCTCCGTGCTCCGGCGCGAGCCCGATTTCGGGCCGGAATCGGGCACCGACCGGGAAATCTCCAAGGCCTTGCAGACTTGGATCCACCGCCATCCCTGGGATCGAAGCCAGTCGGGAATCTGGCCCCCCGAACTGCGCGGACCCCCCTTGGCGGACGGCGTCCGCGTGGGCGTCCTGCGTTCCCGGTTCGAGGGAGTGCCGCCGTGGGAGCTGGACGTCCGCCTGGGGATGCTTTCCAGGGAGCTGGAATACCGCTGTTGGCTGGGCGCCCGCGAGAGGGTGGCCCTCCTGGCCAGGACCATCGAACGACCGGAATCCGCCGGCGGGAAGGCCGCGCAGAGGTAGATTGCACCGGCTCGGGGAGGGGGACCACGGACATGCGCGGTGTGAATTTCGGCGGCTGGTTCAGCCAGATCGATGCCATCCAGGAAAAGGACCCGGCTGCGTTTCCCGGAGAGGAGGAGCACGTCGGGACCTTCATCGGAGCCGACGATTTCCGACAGGTGCGCGACTGGGGGTTCGACCATGTCCGGCTCCCGGTGGATTGGCGGAACCTCTTCGACGACTCGATTCGGCCCCGCGAGGAGATGCTGGCTCCGTTGGACCGGGCTCTGGACGGGATCCTCGGCCAGGGCCTCCAGGTGATCCTGGACCTCCACAAGTGTCCCGGCCACGATTTCCACTCCGGGGCCACCGAGAAGCAGGCGTTCTTCGAGGACCCCGATCTTCGCCGCGACTGCCTGAAGGTCTGGTCGCACCTGGGCGAGCGCTACGGCCATCGCGCCGGCGTCCTGCTGGAGCTTCTCAACGAGCCCGTCGCGCCCGATCCCGCGACCTGGAACTCGGTCAAGGACGAGCTGGCCCGCCACCTCCGCAGGATCGCCCCCAAGGCCACCTTGGTGGTGGGATCCAACCTCTGGAGCAACGCCTCGGAATTCGCGCACCTCCTGCCCGTGGACGACGACAACATCCTGTACAGCGTGCATCTGTACACCCCCATCGTCTTCACGCACCAGCTGGCTCCCTGGATCGCCCATCCCCATTTCCAACGGCGCCGCAGCTATCCCGGAGAATACCTGATACCGGACGACGGTGGCAGCCGGCTTCCGGTGGACGCCGGAAGGTGGGACCGGGATCGGATGGCACGGCACCTGGAACCCGTCTTCGCCTTCCGCGAGCGCTACGGCGTGGACGTCGCCTGCAACGAGTTCGGCGTCTACATGGGCGGGCCGGACCGCCAAAGCCAGATGGCTTGGCTGGGGGACGCCCTGGACCTCTTTTCGGAGAACGGCGTGGGCTGGAGCTACTGGAACTACAAGAATCTCGATTTCGGCCTGGTCAGCCGGGGGGAAGGGTTGTTCGCCGAAAGTCCCCAGTACGCGAATCCCGATCGAACGGATTTCGGAATCCTGGAACTCCTCAGGACGCACTGACCTTCAGCAAGGACTCCAGGGCGGACTCCAGATCCCGGGCCTGCCAGCAGAAGCCGTTGGATTCCAGGACCTTCGGTCGACAGCGCTGGCCCCACAGGAGAAGTTCGGCCCCGAACCGTCCCAAAACCACGCGGACCAGGAGGGATGGCACCCGGACGATCGCAGGGCGTCCCATCGCGGTTGCCAGGACCGAGGCGAATTCCGATTGCCGGAGCGGCTGGGGAGATGTTCCCAGGACGGCTCCGGAGATGCCCCCATCCGAAACGCACCGGACCAGGGCGGAAACCGCGTCCTCGACGTGGATCCACGAGATCCATTGGCGCCCCGTGCCGATCGGGCCCCCAAGGCCCATGCGGAAGACCGGCGCCATGGAACCCAGGGCCCCTCCCCGCCCGGAGAGGATGATTCCGAATCGGACCCTCACCTCCCGAAGCGACGCGGATCCTGCCGTTCGTGCGGCTTGTTCCCAGGCGACGCAGGTGTCGGCGAGGAATCCCCCTCCGGCGGGGCTGTCTTCGTCGAGCCATTCGTCGCCGCGGTCGCCGTAGTACCCGACCGCCGATGCGTTCACCAGGGTTCCGACGCCGGCCAAGGCGCAGCTCGCGGCCAATTGCCGGGTGGAGCGGATCCGGCTCTCGCGCACCATCCGGCGGCCCGAGGCGGTCCGAAGGCCCGAGGCGATGGGCTGTCCCGCGAGGTTCACCACCGCGGCGCACCCGTCCAGGTCACGCCCGCTCGGTGCCGCTTCCGGATCCCAGAGCCGGTCCCCGATCTCCGTCGGATTCCGTCGCACCAGGCGCGACACCTCGTGGCCCGTCTCCCGGAGCCTGCGGACCAGAAGGCTCCCCACCAAGCCCGTGGCTCCGGCGACGGCGATGCGACTCATTCCTCGTTCACTCCTTTCCTCGATTCCACCAGAACGGCGACTCCGCGAATCCAACCGGGATTCTCGGTTCGCGAACCCGGTGCACCAAGTGGACTAGGCGAAGGCGTCCAACACCGCCGGAACCCAGGGATCGAGCTGCAAGCGCCACAGTCCCGGCTCCAGTTGCTCCGAGGAGACCAGCGCTCCGTTCTGTTCACCGACCACCCGGGTCGGGGTGTCGCCGTGGCTGCGGAGCAGGACCGAGAGCAGCACGGGTTGTCTTTTGCCCGCGTCGGCGCGCGGGAACCGCAGGACCGAGCCGTGGATGGCGGGGACCCCGACGGATCGGAAGGCCAGGGCATGGCGCAGGATCTCGGATGGCGGAGCCATCCACACATCGCCTTTCCGGACCAGACCGCGCAACCGGTCGAGGTGGCGCATGTAGACGGCCTCCCCAACCGGCTCCCACGAGGTGTCCGCCACCCCTCGGAGGCATCGCACACCCCAGGCGCGCTGGTCCAGCGCGGCGTCCAGGAAGGAGTCCAACTGCGTCTGCGGCGGCCCGTGGCGCGACCCGGAGCCGAACGGGTCGTAGGGAACGTCCGCGGGATCCACTTCCCCCGGTCGCACGACTTCCCCCATGCGGGCGCCGTTGCGGATGCCCAGGTGTCCGTGCTGGAGGGCGAAGCGGACGATCTCCGGATCCGGAGAGGCTTGGGGGCTGGAGTAGAAGGTGATGTTCGCACCCGTGCGCAGGTGCAGCTCCTTGCGGGACTCGTTGATTTCCTGGCTTGCCGTTTCGGGGGTCGGATCCTGGTGCCACCATCCGTGGTTGACGATCTCGAACCCCTCCAACGCCAACGTCCGCAAGGCCTGCCAGCCACCATCGGAGCACAGGGTCACCGTGGCGGCGAGGCCCGTCCGGAGACCGCGCGAACGCAACGCGGGGACCGCCACGCGGAGGGTGCCCGCGGAGGCGTCGCACAGGTCCTCGTGGATCAGGGTATAGGCCGCCCTCGCGCCATCGCGCCAGGGCTCGACCCCTTCCACCTGCAACCGCGCACGCTCCAACCCGGGCGTGGGAGGGATGGTCTGCAAGGTCGTCGACTCGATCGATTCCATCGACTTCCATGTTACACTTCCGCACCCGCCTCGCGCCTTGGATTCGAATCGCTCCGCGAATTTGTAAATTCCCGCCCAAGTCGCGACCATCGGAAGGAAGGCCAGAGGCATGCACGCTCCAGTTGGAATCGAATGGATCATCATCCTCGTGATCGTCCTGCTCGTTTTCGGTCCATCCAAGCTGCCCCAGCTCGCCAAGGGACTGGGGCAGGCCAAGAAGGAATTCAAGGAAGCCGCCATGACCGACGAGGAAAAGGCCAAGGCGGCGGCGAAACCTCCCGAAACCAAGACCGACGACACCAAGGGCGCTTGATGAAGGTCGACCGTCGGGCCGAGGGCGCCTGATGGCGACTGGAATCGAAGTGTGGTGCGCCTGATGGCAACTGAAATCAGGGGTTACCGCGCCGCAGGTGGCGAGCTGGATTTCTGGAGGCACGTCGAGGATCTGCGCAAGGCGCTTTTCTGGAGCGTGCTGGGCTGGCTCGCGGGAACCATCGTCGCCTGGCAATACTGGACCAACCTCTGGAGGTTGCTTCTCCGTCCCCTTTCGGGTCTGAAGAAGATGCCGCAGATCATCGTGACCAGCCCCACCGGGGCGGTCACCATGTCGTTCCAGGTGGCCCTCGTCGCCGGTTCCCTCCTGGCCGCGCCCTGGGTGTTCTGGCAACTGTGGCGCTTCGTGCATCCCGCCTTGCACCTGCACGAACGGAGGATCGTCCTCGGCGCCGTCTGGTGGTCCACCATCCTGTTCGCCATCGGGATCGTCATCGGCTACTTCACGATCTTCCCCATGACGCTGAAATGGCTGGCCGGATACGGCGACGGCATGTTCGTGCAGATGTGGACCGTGGACGAATACACGGGCATGTCCGTGAAGCTGCTGGGTGGATTCGCCTCCATGTTCGAATTCCCGCTGGTCACCTGGGTCCTTGGCCGGTTGGGCATCCTCGGGCCTCGCCAACTGCTGCGATGGTCTCGGGGCGCCATCGTCGTCATCTTCGTGCTCGCCGCCGTGGTGACGCCACCCGATCCCGTCAGCCAATGCATCATGGCGGTCCCCATGCTCGCGCTCTACTTCGCCGGCATCGGCACGTCCTGGTTGGCTCGGAGGAAGGCCTGATGGAATCGTTCAGTTCCGGCGAAGTGCTCCTCATCGCCGTGGTGAGCCTGTTGGCGCTGGACCCCAAGAGCGCCGGAAAGTGGTGGGGCAAGTTCCGGACCCTCCAGAAGCGTTTCCTGGACGCGCGATCGGACCTCGAACGGGAGATCCGATCCACCCTGGAAGACGAACCATCCCGGCGCGAGAGCGCCCAGGATCGGCTTCGCTCCTGGGCCCGCGACAGGGTCGCCTCCCTGGGGCAGTCCGAATTCGACGCGGCCCCCGAACAGATCCTGTCAAGACTGCGCGGGTGGGAGGGATACGCGGAACACGTCGACGTGGCGGCGTTCTGGCCTCTGGCGCGGGAGATGCCCCTGAAACCCCTCCTCGAGGCGATCCTGCTCGGGAAGAAGAATCTTTGGTTGCCCAGGATCGGCTCCGAGCCCGGCCGGATGGAGATGGTGCGCGTGACGGACCTGGACGGCGATCTCGCCGAGGGGAAATGGGGATTGCGCGAACCGGTCGGGGAGCCGTCCATTCCCGTGCCTCCAGGTGTGCTGGTCCTGGTTCCGGGCGAGATCTTCGACCTCCACGGATCGCGGATCGGCAAAGGCGGCGGGTACTACGACAGGTGGCTTTCGGCCCATCCCGATGCCGTGCGCGTGGGCCTTTGCTGGGACGCGCAGGTCCATCCGGGGAAGCTTCCGCAGGGCGCCCACGACCAAGCGATGGATCACCTGCTGACCCCGGCGCGATTCGTACACTTTGCGAACAAAAGAATGGCCGAGCGGTCGAACGAGACCGCCGACAAACCACCGGAGGAATTCGATGCGTGAGGCGACCCTGGCGCTGGAGGACGGCACCGTCTTCCGGGGAATCGGTTTCGGGGCACCCCGGGGTGCCGCCGGAGAGGTGGTCTTCAACACCGCCCTCACCGGCTACCAGGAAGTCCTGACGGATCCATCCTATTGCGGTCAGATCGTGACCATGACCTATCCCGAAATCGGGAACTACGGCATCGCGCCCGAGGACATGGAATCGGGCAAGGTGCAGGTGGAGGGGTTCGTGGTCCGGAATCTCTCGCCCATCGCCTCCAACTGGCGGGGGGGAGCGCGGTCCCTGGAGTCCTTCCTCTCCGAACACGGAATTCCCGGAATCAGCGGCATCGACACCCGCAAGCTGGTGCGCATCCTGCGCACCAAGGGCGCCCAACGAGGAGTGGTCCTTTCCGGGTCCCCTCCCGAATCCGAGGCCGTCGCCCTGGCCCGCGGCGTCGAGTCCATCGTGGGAATCGACATGGTTTGCCGCGTGACTTCCGACCGGGCCTACGATTGGGACGATCCCGTCTTCCGCTTCGACGGCGCGGAGAGCTCGGCTCCCGACGCCCAGTCGCCGCTGGTCGTCGCCTACGACTTCGGGATCAAGCGCAACATCCTCCGACTTCTGGTGAGCCACGGATTCCGCGTGCACGTGGTGCCCGCCTCCACGCCGGCGTCCGAAGTGGAGATGCTCCGTCCGGCGGGGGTGTTCCTTTCCAACGGACCGGGAGATCCCGATGCGGTCCCCTACGCCATCCAGGCCGTTCGCGAGCTGGCTCCCAAATATCCGTTGTTCGGCATCTGCCTTGGACACCAGATCCTGGGGCTGGCCTTGGGAGCACGGACCTACAAGCTGAAGTTCGGTCATCGGGGAGCGAATCACCCGGTGCAGGAGCTGCCCTCCATGAGGGTGGAAGTGAGCTCCCAGAACCACGGGTTCGCCGTGGACGCCTCCACCTTGCCTCCCGAGCTGGTGGTTTCCCATGTGAATCTCAACGATCGGACGGTTGCCGGGATGCGCCATCGGACATTGCCGCTGTTCTCCGTGCAATACCATCCGGAGGCTTCGCCCGGTCCGCACGATTCGGCATACCTCTTTTCACAGTTCGTCGAATCCGTCCGTTCCCGCGCGGCAGTGATGGCCAGGTCGTGAATTCCCCGAAGCCAAACGGCGGTCGGCATGGCAGGGAAGGTGGAGATTTCGATCCTCCCGCCGGGTTCGCCTTCGGCGAGCGACGTCAAGCTCCAAGGCCATTTCGGCAGATCCGCGAACCGGCGGAAAATCCCGCCGAGTTGGTTTGCGGGCAACACGCGGTGGAATCTCTTCTGGCGACGCAGGCCAATCGCATCCAGCGGCTATTGCTGGAGCGAGGGGCGGGAGATCCGCGTCTGTACCAACTGCAGAAGATGGCCGAGGAACGAGGGATTCCCGTCCAGCAATTGCAGTCGCGGGATCTGTTCGCGAAGGCCGATGGCCGCCGTCACCAGGGGGTCGTGGCCGTTTGCAATGTCCGTGAATTCATGGAATGGCCGGAGCTCAAGTCGCGATTGCATTCGGAAATCGCGGCGGGCCACGCTCCGCTGGTCCTCATGGCCGCCGCCATCGAAGATCCGCGCAATCTGGGAGCCATCGCGAGGTCCTGCGTCGGACTGGGTGTGTCGGCCATGATCCTTCCCCGCAAGGGTGGTTGCGGTCTCACCCCCATCGTGGAGGAGACCTCGGCCGGCGCATTGGCCCATCTGCCGGTGGCTCGGCCCGGCGATCTCGAGGGCGTGCTGACGGATCTCGCCAGCGGTGGATTCGCCATCGTGGGATTGGACCCCCAGGGAGAGGACATTCGCTCCGTTCCATTGAAAGGTCCCGTCGTTCTGGTGGCCGGAGGCGAAGATCGGGGAATTCCGCCCCACCTGCGCCGGCCTTGTGCACACCTGCTCCGGTTGCCAATGGATTCCAAATTGCAGAGCTACAATGCGTCTGTCGCGGCAGCCATGGCATTGTATGAAATCACCCGCAATCGGAGCTGAAGTTCAAAAATTCCGGGAACGGTTTGATATTCAGTTGACGTTTGGCATTGGGATTCGTATGATTGTGTCATCAGGGATTGCCGTGGTGAATTCGGCTCCCATATCCAAAAAAAATCGCATTCTTCGTCGGATGTGACCTTAAGGAGAATACAATGTCGTTGCAGGAACTTTCCACGGAAGATCTCGTCAAGGAAATCCAGCGTCGCAAGTCGGCCGAAGTTGGTGAATTGCGGCGTCAAATCGACGAGCACAAAAAGGCGATCAAAGAGCTGGAAGATCGGATTCGCAATCGCGATGGCGAGTCCACCCCCGTGCGCCGTGCGCGCTCCACCGTGACCGCTCTGCCCGCCGGCGAACGCGCCGAACGCGTGCTGACCGCTCTCGAAGGTGGCTCCGGCTTGAACGTCGCCGAGATCTCCGCCAAGGTCGGTTTCGAGGGGATTTCCCTGAAGAAGACCCTCGACGACCTTCTCGCCGAGCGCAAGATTTCCCGTTCCGGCAAGGCTCGCGGAACCAAGTACAAGCTGGCCTGATCGGCCACGGCGACCCTTGACGCGGAGGTGGTGGGTGCCGTATCTTTGGAGCCTACCACGACGCGGGATTAGCTCAGTTGGTAGAGCGTCTCCTTGCCATGGAGAAGGTCGAGGGTTCGAGTCTCTTATCCCGCTTCCAAGGCCCCTCCGGATCTGCGATCCGGAGGGGTTTTTTGTTCCGCCGGGGGAAAGGGGGCCGTGCCGATGAATTCCTTGTTGCCGATTCTGGTCTGGATCTCGCTCTGGGCAGCCGTCATCGTCTTCGGATTCATGATCATCCTCTACCTGTTCCTGATGCTCATGGGAAAGGAGGAACTGGATGGTTTGCGGGCCGAATCCGATGCGGACATCCGCGACGTCCGCCGCGCGGAAAAGGAGGCGGTGGAGGAGAGGAAGGCGGTTCGGGAAGAACGTCGGCGCGCGCTTCTCGGAAAGCAGGACGCTCCCCCCGAACAGGATCGCGAGCCGGACTGATCGAAACGCCGGTCGCCGGTCCGCGGGACTGGTATCTTTGCCCATCGAACGTGGTATTTCCAGACGACACGCCGGGAGGGCTCGCTTGAGTTCGGACAAAAGCGGGAACCGCGAGCTTCTCCGCTATCTCTGGACGCAACTGGGTCCATGGCGGCTTTCCGTGTCCGCGGGAATCCTGGCCACCCTGGTTTCCGTGGGGCTGGATTACGTTTCGCCCCATCTGATCGGGGTCCTGATCGACGGGCTCCGCACCGGTTGGGGCCCTCCCCGGGTTCTGCGCGTCCTCTCCCTCATGCTGGCGGCCTCCCTGGTCGGGGCCTTCCTGTTGTGGGCGCAGCGGTATCTGGTCATCCGCGCCTCCCGCGCGATGGAACACGACCTGCGCCAGCGACTGTTCGAACGCCTGCAGGGAATGCCGCCGTCCTTCCTGGACAGCCATCCCACGGGAGACCTCATGACCTTGGCCAGCTCGGATCTGGATCGCATCCGCGACGTCCTGGGACCGGCCCTCCTCCACCTGTTCCGAACGGTCCTTTCCATCCTCTTCGCGGTCGCCTACCTGCTCTGGCGCGACTGGCGATTGGCCGTCTGGGCCTTCCTGCCGCTGGCGCTCATGCCCTTCATGGCCAACCGAGGCATGATGCTGATGCACAAGGCGTACGCGCAGATCCAGGAGAAGATTTCCGGCATATCCACCTTCTCCCGCGATGCCTTGGCAGGTATCCAGGTGGTGAAGGGGTACGGACGCGAGGAGACGTTCCAGGATTCGATGTCGGTGCTGTCCAACGGCTTGAGAATCGCCCAGTCGCGGTCGGCTTGGGCCACCGGCGCCCTGTGGCCCGCGGTCACCGCGCTGGGCGGGATGGGCATGGTCGTCCTGGTGTGGCACGGGGTGGATCTGGTCCACGAGGGCAAGACCACGGTCGGGATCCTGTCCACGGCCGTGATGGTGTTCTTCAGGCTCCAATGGCCGCTGGTGGGGCTGGGCTGGGTCTCCAGCATGCTGCAGAGGGGCGCCACCAGCCTGTCCCGCATGCGGACCCTGGACCAGGACATGGACCGGGCCGAACGAGCCGAGCGGGAAGCCACCACCGCCCGCACCCCCGGACCCCGGGCAACCCCGCCGCTCCTGGAAGTCCGAAACCTGTCCTTCCGCTATTCCGAATCGGGTCCTTGGGTGCTCCGCGGCGTGGATCTGCGGTTGGAACCCGGGGAAGGCCTTGGCATCGCGGGAGGGCCCGGCTCGGGAAAGACCACCCTTCTCCATCTGCTCTCCGGGCTGCGCAGGCCCCCGCCCGGGTGCGTGTTCGCCGATGGACAGGATCTTTCGAAGGTCTCCACCGAAGATGCGGCCGCGTACTTTTCCCTGGTTCCCCAGGATGGGTTCCTCTTTTCCGCGACTATCGCCGAGAATCTCGCGCTGGGCGCGCCGGACGGCGTGGTCGCGCCGGATCCCCGGCCCTACCTCGCGGCCTCCTGCTTCGACCAGGACCTTCCGCAGATCCCGCACGGCCTGGACGCGATGCTCGGCGAACGCGGCATCAACCTGTCCGGCGGGCAACGGCAACGGCTCGCGCTGGCCCGCGCCCTGGTGCGACGGGCGTCGGTGCTTCTCCTGGACGACACCCTCTCGGCGGTGGACGCGCAGACCGAGACGCGCATCCTGGAGCGATTGGGGCCCCAATTGGAAGGGAGGAGCCTCGTACTCACCAGCCACAGGTATTCCGCGTTCCGGTTCGCCCAGCGCGTCCTGGTCCTGGACAAGGGCGAAGTCGCGGAACTGGGCACGCACGACGAGCTCCTCGAGCTGGACGGATACTACGCCGAGGCCTGGCGCCTGCAGGCCCTGGAACGGGAGATCGCCGAGGCATGAGCGAGAAGAAGGTCTCCGACGCCTCCCTGGTGCGCAGGCTCTGGCCCTACGCCCGCCCGGTCCGGTGGCTCCTGGGCCTGTCGGCCCTCCTCATGGTCGCCGAGGAACTCCTTCCCTTCGCCGGCCCGTACCTCCTGAAGAAGATCATCGACCTCCTCGAGGGGGGTGCGGACACCGGTCGCATCCATGTCCTGGTGCTGATCTTCCTGGCCGCGGTGGGGGGGGCGGCGGCCGCGGGATTCCTGAGGGCGGTGGCCATCGAGTACGTGTCGGCGGCGGTGGTGCATGGACTTCGGACCCACCTCTGGAGGCACCTCCTGGGCCAGGGAATGGCGTTCTTCCACAAGCGGCCGGTGGGCGAACTGATGACGCGGTTGAACACCGACGTGGACGCCATCAACCGGCTGCTCTCGGAAGTGGTCCTGGACCTGACGGGTTCCGTCCTGATGCTGCTGTTCGGAACGGCCTACATGCTCGCGGTGGATTGGCGCCTCGCGCTGTGCTGCCTGGCATTCCTGCCGCCCATGCTGCTCGCCACCCACATCTTCCGGATCCGCGTGCGCGACTCCAACCGGGAGGTCCGCAAGGAGATCGCCGCCCTGAACACATCCTTGCAGGAGAACCTCGACGGAGCCTTCCTCGTGCGGGCGTTCGGGCTGGCGAAACGGCGCGCCTCCGAATTCGGGGCGCACAACGACACGCTTCGCGACGCCTGGTACCGCAACGTCTCCTACTACTCCTACTACTTCCCTTCGGTGAACTTCCTCACGGACCTCGCGACCATCACGCTGTTCCTGGCCGGCGCCTGGCTGTTCCGGCGGGGGGATGCGAGCCTGGGCACCTTGGCCTCCTTCTCCTGGACCATGGGTCTCTTCTTCCGGCCGCTGCGCGAATTGTCGGACCGCGTGACCAACCTCCAGCAGTCCCTGGCCGCCGCGGAGCGGGTCTTCCAGGTGCTGGGGGAGGACACGGTCATCCCGGATTCGGGCGACCCGCCGTCGCAGGGTCCCGTCCAGGGAATCGTGGAATTCCGGAAGGTGACTTTCGGATACGATCCCGCGCATCCCGTGGTCCGGGACATCGACCTTTCCATCCGGCCGGGGAGTTCGGTGGCGCTGGTGGGGGCCACGGGGAGCGGAAAATCGACCCTCGCGGCCTTGCTTTGCCGGTTCCACGACCCGCAGTCCGGAACCATCCGAATCGACGGCCGGGACCTGCGTCGCATCCCGCGGCACGAGCGCGGCCGCCTCCTGGGAATCGTGCTCCAGGAGCCCTACCTCTTTCCCGGAAGCATCTTCGAGAACGTCGTCCTGGGTCGGAACGTCTCCCGCGACCGGATCCGCGAACTGATCGACGACGTGCGCCTGGGTGAACTCGTCGACTCGCTTCCGCTGGGGATGGACACCCTGGTGGGCGAGCGCGGTGCGCGGTTGTCCACCGGACAAAGACAACTGCTGTCGTTTGCTCGGGCCCTCTGCCACGATCCCGCCATCCTGATCCTGGACGAGGCGACGGCCTCCATCGACGCCCAGTCCGAGGATGCCCTTCAGGAGGTCACGAACCGGGTGCTGGGGGAGCGTTCCACGCTGGTGATCGCGCATCGGCTGTCCACCGTGCGCGAGGCCGGGGAGATCGTGGTCCTCTCGCACGGAACCATCCGCGAACGCGGGACCCACGCCGAGCTCCTGGCGCGCGAGGGTCTCTACGAACGGCTTTGGCGACTGCAGACCGCCGGAGCGGCTTCGGTGGCCGGAATCTGAAGCGAAGTCCTGCGGAATTCGCAGGACATCCGGATCAGGCCTCGTCCATCTCCTTCTCGATCTTCTTGAACTCGGGGCTCTCGCGCTTGGACTGCCAGATGGCCCACGAGATGGCTCCCAGGGACAGCAGCGTGCAGACCCAGAAGGTCAGGTCGTTGGGACGGTGCACCAGGGCCTTGTCCAGGGTGTAGTGGACCTCCTGGCAACCCTGGTTCACGAAGTCGACCAGCTTCTTGTCGTACACCAGCATGAGCGGCACGGTGAGCACCGAGACCATGTTCATGACCTTGAGAAGGGGATTGATGGCGGGTCCCGCGGTGTCCTTCAGGGGATCTCCCACGGTGTCGCCGGTGACGGCGGCCTTGTGCTTCTCGGAACCCTTGCCGGTGTTCTTCTCCAGGTCGCGGGGTTCGTCTTCCACGCACTTCTTGGCGTTGTCCCAGGCTCCGCCCGCGTTGGCCATGAAGGAAGCGAGGAGAGCTCCCGTCGCGATGGATCCGGCCAGGAATCCGGCCAGGGCCACGGGACCCAGCACGAAGCCCACCAGGAGCGGGGTCACCACGCCCAGGGCCGCCGGCCCGATGAGTTCCTTCTGCGCCGATGCCGTGCAGATGGCCACGACGCTCGCGTAGTCAGGCTTCTTGGTGCCGGCCCAGATCTCCTTGTCCTTGAAC
>Ga0302279_10005573_pt1 | contig 13971 bp, 12 predicted proteins | sample III_Bog_N3_3_FD_194541 | JGI IMG/M metagenome (GOLD analysis project Ga0302279, IMG submission 194541) | Peat permafrost microbial communities from Stordalen Mire near Abisko, Sweden - III_Bog_N3_3 | ecosystem: Environmental > Terrestrial > Soil > Wetlands > Peat | place: Sweden: Abisko...
GGTCTCCAACTATCTCAACTTCGTCATCGATGCCGCCGAGCTCCTCGAGCCTCGTCTGGGCGGGGGCCCGGTACCCGCGCTACGCGCGATCGGCGCGGCCGGAGGGCAGGCGTTCCTCAATTCGCTTGTCGGTCGCCTCGCCGTGCGCACCGTGTCGAGCAAGGCGCCCATCGAAGTCCTCTCGTACGCTCCGGCGGTCTACGCGCCGTCCGCCAACTACGGCAAGCGCTGGTTTACCCGCGTGACGGAGCGGGAGGGTATTTTCCATTGCCGCGGCGACTTCATGCCGCCGGATTACCACGTGGGCCTCCTCCCGGAAGGCGTGCAGGTGAACGGCCACCGCGTGCGCGTCGAGGCGAAGATCCTCGACCTGCTCGACGCGGACTACCGTGTCGTGTGGGACGGACAGCCGCCGCACAAAGGGAAGTAACGCGCCACGCCGCAGCCGGCGTCGTTATTTCTCGCCGAGCCACCACCGCGGGCTCGCGCGCGGCCCGTAGGTCAATCCGAACTGCTTCATCGCGCGCTCGCGGATCATTTCGACGGCTTCTTCGGGCGAATCGGTGATGAGCCAGCGCGACACGTCAACTTCATCGACGGTCTTCGCGGCGAGCATCGTGTTGCGAAGATAGTCGACGAGCGGGGTCCAGAACGTCTTCCCCATGAGCACGAACGGAAAGTCCTTCATCTTGCCGGTCTGGATGAGCACGGAGGTCTCGAAGATCTCGTCGAGCGTGCCGATGCCTCCCGGCATCGCGACGAACGCGTAGGAGTACTTCTCGAGGAGCATCTTGCGTACGAAGAAGTAACGAAACTCGACCCATCGATCGAGATACGCGTTCGGCTTCTGCTCAATCGGGAGCGTGATGTTGCTCCCGACCGAGTAGCCACCGGCCTCCTTCGCGCCGCGGTTCGCCGCCTCCATGATCCCGGGGCCTCCCCCTGTCATCACCGTGAAGCCCGCCTGCGCGAGCTTTGCCCCGAGGTCGCGCGCAAGCGCATAGTACGCGTGCTCTTCCGTGAAGCGCGCCGACCCGAACACGGTCACGCAGGGGCCCACGAAGTGCAGCCTACGGAATCCCTTCACGCACTCGGTGAAGATGCGTCCCGCCTCCGCGAGCTCGAGACCGCGGGGTCGTGGTCCGCGCAGGAACTGGCGCTCGTCCGGATCGCGTGTCCCTTTGCCCCAGTCCTCGGCCATAGTTTAGCCCCTCGCGAAGTCGACGAAGCCGTGCGCGAAGTCCGTATGAACAAGCGTCACGTGGACTCGATCGCCCACGCTGACCCCGTGGTCTCCGCGGACGAGGCGCCCTTCGGCGGCAGGATGGGAAATTCGGACGTATGTCCCTTTGGGCGATGCCCCCGTGACGAACGCATCGAAGTGTTGACCGATACGGGACGACAGAAGGAGCGCCGCAGCAGATTTGCGCACCCGGCGCTCGGCCTTCGCCGCGTTGTCCTCTTGCTCGGTACAATGGACCGCGAGCGCTCGAAGCTCCGCGATGGAGTACGGAGGCGGGTGTCCTGCCATCGCCGCCTTCAGGAGTCGCTGCGTGATGAGGTCGGGGAACCGACGATTCGGCGCGGTCGAGTGCGTGTAATCCCGGAGAGCGAGCCCGAAGTGCCCCTCGACGGGCTGTCCGGGGAGCTCGAGGTCGTATTCGCCTCGGCCGAGCAGCTTGACGACAGCGAGAGAAAGATCGGCGAAGCGGGACGGGTCGGCGTCGCGACGCTTTATGAGTAGCTCCTCGAGCGCGGTGTTCGAGGGCGCCGGCGGAAGACGTTCGCCGAGAGACTCGGCAAGAACCACGATCTTCGCCCACCGCTCGGGCGAGCGGAGCACGCGTCGGAGAGACGGGAATTTCTTCTGATCGAGAAACCGCGCGGTCACGCCGTTCGCAGCGATCATGAGGTCCTCGATGACGTCCTTCGCGCGGTTCCGTCCCTCTGGCACCAGGTTGGAGAGCACCCCGTTGTCGAAGACAGCGCGCGCTTCCAGCGTCTCGAGAGTGAGAGCTCCGTGCTCGAAGCGGCGGTGACGGAGCCGCTGCGCCACGTCGTCCTGCAGTCGAATCTGCGCGTCCATGCCCGCGACAGCGGCGAGATGCGGAGGAGCCGCGGCCGCCCCGTCGAGCCACGCCGCGACACTGTTGTAGGCAAGCTTCGCGCGGTTCCGGACGAGCGCTCGATAGACGTCGGAGTCTCCGATGGATCCGTCCCCTTGCACGACTACCTCGATGACCATCGCCTCGCGATCGACCCCTTCTCCCAGAGAGGTAAGGTCTGTCGAGAGCTGCTCCGGCAGCATGGGGAAGATCTGCGCAGCCGTGTACACCGAGGTGGTGTTCGTCTTGGCATGAAGGTCAATCGCCGACCCCTTCTTCACGAGCGAGTCGACGTCCGCGATCGCAATGAAGATCTTCACCGCGCCGTCCGCGAGGGGCTCCGCGACGGAGAGCTGATCCAGATCGCGCGAATCGTCGTTGTCGATCGACGCCCAGAGGAGGGGGCGCATGTCGCGCAAGGTCACGTCGATCGGGGCGCCCGCCTCCGCAATCGTGGCCAGCTCGGTTTCGACGGCGGCGTCGAAGTCGGGCAGAAGGTCGCGCTCGACCATCGCATTCCTGGCGATGCCGCGGAGATCGAGCTTCCCCGTGTGGTGGTGCGCGTGAACGTCGTTCTTCGTCATACGAACGGGCGTAGCACGGCGGCCTTCCGGCGTGTGCCGGTGCTCGACCGGCGGGAGCCCCCTCCGCGTCCCGTCCAGCTTCCCCCCGGGGTCGTGCGCCCGGTCGGTGTGGCGATCTCGCCGATCGATGGGGCGTTGCACGGTTCGAGCGACGACCAAGGCGTCGCGGATCATCCCGCCCGGATGCCGAACGCGAAGGGGCGGAGGTGAGTTACCCCGTCGGAATCAAGCACGCCGGGGGGTAGCGGTCGCCAGCGGTGAACCGTCGGCACGCTCGTTGCTCACTCGAGTTGCACTGGAGGACGCCATGAGAACCATGCTCAGGATCGGGCTCGCCGCTGCAACGACAGCGTTTGCGCTCGTAGGATGCCGTCACGATGAAACCGCGGTCGGTACCGCACAGCTTACGAGCGCCACCGTGACCACTCCCCCGACGATCGTGGAAATTCCCGTCGTGACCCTGATTGGGGTACCCGGACCCGACGATACGCGCGAGGATCGGCCGTCCTCGCCCATGAGCGATATCCCCGCACAACGCCTGCCGCCGCCCAACCCGTCGAGCGCCGATCTCGAGCGCGATACGACGATCCCCAGTGTCGCTCAGCCACCGCAACCCCCGGCGAACAACGCGGTTTCGGTGCCCGAGACCTCGAGCGCATCGTTTCCAGAGACGACCTTCGGGCCCATGCCGCGGCAGCAGCAGTCATTCCCCGAAACGTCTTTCGGTCCACCGCCGCCCCCCCTGAATGGCTTTCCCGAGAGCACGTTCGGGCGCGACGGCGGTCGGTAGCGGCTAGCTTTGGGCGCGCGAGTCATCGCTCGAAGATGTCGTAGCTCTCGGATAGCCGCGTCATGAATGCGGCGTCTCCGTATTGTCCCTCGGTGAGCGCCACGAGATCTTCCAGGTATTTGTCGAAACCGCCTGGGCTGAAGATCGTGAGCAGCGTGGCCCCCCCCGATGTCTGCACGGCGTGCCAGACGTCCGGCGGAACGTTCAGGACAGTGCCCGGCATCGCCATGACCGTTTCGTCGTCGAACGTGAACTCTACCGAGCCCGCGAGCACATAGAAGATTTCGATCATCTTCTTGTGGTGGTGGCGAGCGAGAGAAAAGCCGGGCTTCAAGCGATCCTCGACGAGCGTGAGCCTACCGTCGCTCAGGGCGACCGCCGACTTTACGAGCACGTGGTCCTTGGCCCAATCGTAACTCTTGCCTTCGCCGGGTAAGACGATCTCTTGTTTCATGGGCCGATAGATTCGCGTGGGCGGGGGGAAATACAAGCCCCAACGACGACGTTACAGCGGTCGACGTTCGACCCCCAGCGTCCTACACTCCCGGCCTGACGAGCTCGGCGTCGGCATCTAGCGCGGCGCTTTTCGGACACAGGAAACTGCAATGATGAAGCGCATCCTCAAGTGGCTCGGCGTCGTCGCCCTGCTCCTAGCGTGCATCGCGGGCGCGGGTTGGTTCTACGCATTCGGAAGCAACAGCCCCATCGTCGATGGCGAGGTGGCTCCCGGCGTCCGGGCCATCAAGGACGGATTCGTCAGCGCGTTCACGATTGACGTCGGCGCCGGCAAGATTGCATTGATCGATGCCGGTCACGACGACTCCGGAAAGGCTCTGCTGGCCGCGCTAGCGCAACGGGGGCTGTCACCTGATGCGGTCATCGCGATCTTTCTGACGCACGGTCATCCCGACCACACGGCAGGTTGCAAGCTCTTCCCTGGCGCCCAAGTCTACGCCCTTACGGAAGATGTCGCATTGGTCGGGGCGGCGGCGAAGATCAACCACCCTCTTCACGACGGCGAGACCACGCAGGTGGGAGCCGTCCGCGTCGAGACGTTCGCCGTACCCGGACACACCCCGGGGTCGGCGGTCTATCTCGCAGACGGCGTCCTCTTCTTCGGCGACAGCGCGGGAGCCTCGAAGGACGGGAAAGTGATGAAGGCTGTCGGCCTGTTCTCGAAGAGCTCGTCGCAGAACGTCGCGTCCCTCAAGGCGCTCGCGGCGCGTCTTCAGCCTCGATCAGCGGAGATCCAGGCACTCGCTTTCGCGCACACGGGACCGCTTGCCGGTTTTGCGCCGCTGGCCACCTTTGCGGCAGAGCAGCCGACGGAGACGTCTCCGCGCGCCGATCCCGCGGCCTGCGTCAAGGCAGGCGATCGCTGCGAATTCGCGCCCGGCAAGATTGGGCTCTGCACCGCGAAGCCTGACGGGTGCAGCGAGGGCCTTTGCCTTAGCTGCGTGTCCCTTCACTGACGCTCGGTCGTCGCTGCGGTACAGCGATTGCTTCGTGCAGTACCGATTGCCGCTGTAGGTTCTCCGAGAGCGGTGGCATTCGCATCGTTCGTGAGGCAATCGACCGCGGTGTCACGTTCTTGGACATCGGGTCGCTTCGACGGGACTGCGCAAGATCCTAAATGGCTGGAGAGCGCGCCTATCCGAGAAGATGGACAGGAGCATTCCGACAACCGTGTAGTATGCGCGCCCATGCCAAACGACCTCCGCCTCACCCTCGAAAGTCTCGCTGCAACCTTTGCTACCGCGATCGTCGCCGCGATTCGCGGCTCCAGCCTCGAGCACGTTCTGGCTCTCTCCGGCGGCGATCCCACGCGTAGCGCCCCCGCCGCGGCGCCCGTCCGCCGCGGAAGGGGCCGTCCGAAGTCCGCCGCGACTCTCGCTAGAGAAGCGCTTCAGCTGACACGCGTACCGTCGGCGAAGGCGCCGCCGGTCATCAAGAAGACGCCGTCCGCGGCGGCGACGATGCCAGCCCGCAAGTCCGCGAAGCCTGGACGCCTCAAGCGGCGATCGGCCGACCAGATCGAGAAGGCACTGGAGCTCGTCGTCGCGCTCCTCAAGTCCACGAAGTCCGGTCTTCGGTCCGAGCAGATCCGAGAGCAGCTCGGAGCTCGAAAGGAGGAGCTCCCGCGCGTCCTGAAGGAAGGCCTGTCGACGAAGCAGCTCAAGTCGAAGGGGGACAAGCGAGCGACCGTCTACAGCGCGGCCTAGCCCACGGCAGCTGGAGCAACTTCGCGCACGCCGGCTCCGGCGATAGTATGAAGCCTGAACCATGAGCACAGACCTCACACTGCTCCGCGGCGAAGGTGGCCCATCGCTGACGCCCAGAAACCTACAGATCGCTGCCGTCGAGCTCTCGCGTGGCGGCCCGCTTCAGATCCGGGTCCACGAGAAGTCGAGCACCCTCCGCGTTCGGATACGAATGCAGGACGACGACTCCGAGTGCGCGTCGGTCACGGTTCGCTTCGCGAAGAACGGTCGTAGTCTGTCGGGCTCGGCCCGCGGACGCAACGCCCCGCTCCTCTACTGGTGCTTCCATCGGCTCGCGGAGGCCGTGGGTGGGCGAGTCCGTGACCCCCAGGCGGAGCCGAAGGGCGCGCCCCCCAGTCTCGCCGCGCTCGAGCGTGACGCCGTGAAGCTGGTCCAAGACCACGAGGAGCAGGTGGACCTCGCGAACGCGTTCGACATCGACGACCACGAGGAAGACGACGACCTGGACGAGGAGCTCGAAGATGCCGCGTTCGTCGAAGTCCTCGCGCACCTCGTGAAAGCCGGCACCCTCGTCCTCGCCGTTGGCGACGGAGTGACCCTGGGCGAGCAGTGCGAGAAGCTCGCGCGTCTCGAGCCGCTGAGCACCGATCCGGGCGCGCTCTACGAAGCGCTGCTCGAAGCCGACGAAGTGGATGACATCTTCGTCAGCGAGACAGAGTTCGCGGGCATCATCGAGCGTCTGAGCACGGAAGGCTAACTCCGCGGTAGGACGGCCCGTTCAACCGGTTGCCCTCCGTTGGAGAGATTCGAGGCGGGCGAGCAAGTCGCCGTTCATCTGATCGAACTTCTCATGAAGGTGCGCGATCTCCAGCTCCGCCTTCAGGTTCACCGCATACTCGATGTCGTTCCGGACGCGGTCCCGCGCAACCTGCCGGTTTTGACTGAGGAGCACGAACACCGACAGGATGATGGCCTCGAGGGAAACGACCATCGTGAGAAGTCCGAAGGGAAACGGATCGAAGCCACCGATGCGCGTCGCCCCGAGTGGTCGAACGTTCAGCAAGATCCACACGGTGAAGATCACGATGTGAATGGCCAGAAACGGGATGCTTCCCGAGAACTCGCTAATCCCGTCCGCAACTTTCATGACCGTCGTGCGCTTGTCCTCCTCGACCTCGTTGATGTCTCGCGAGGCTGTCCGCGCGAGCAGCGTAGATGTCTCGCGCAGCCGACGGCCCGTGGCGGCCAGGAGATCGAGCGCCGCGGCTGGCCTCAGGCGAAAGAACTCGTCGAGGTCGCCGCGATCGACCACGAGCGCCTCCACGTTCTCCTTGACGAGCGCCGAGGCGTTGCGAGGGCCGCCGTCGAGCAGCGAGATCTCACCGAAGAAGTCCCCCGCACGCGCCGTCTCGAGAACGATGCGATCACCGACGTCGTTCTTGAACCACAGCTCGACGACTCCACTGCGCACGATGAACATCGAGTCGCCGGGGTCACCTCGATGAAAGAGGGTCTCTCCCGCTGCCGCGGTTACGACGTCGATGCGGTCGGCGAGGGTGGCACGCTCCTGGTCGTCCAGGAGCGCGAAGAAAGGGACACTGGAGAGTATCTCGGAATGGGTCGGCACGGGCGCGCATCCTAGCCCGGGTCGTCGCGGTTGCCGGGGTCGACCCGGACATTCATTCACCTCGTCGAAATCGCCCGAAGCGGCCTCGCGTAAAAATCTCTCGGTTGAATGAACACCTTGGCGACCCCACGTCACTAAGGCTGGCACTGGGGACGTGCCGGGGAGTTGCAGGGGCACGAGGTACACCGACGCGTCATCGGCGGGTCGGCTGAGGTCTCAACTGCTGCCGGCCCGTGCCGGCGAGGAGGATGTCGTCGTGCGTCTATCGAAGTGCCTTTCTATCGCGTTCGGGTGCGTCGGGCTTGTCGGCTGTGCTGCCGGATCGGACATCGACTACCATCTGTTCTACGTGGGTGTGTCCGACGCCGCCACCACCGAACCGGCTCCGATCGCGACGGACGCTGGGCTGCAGATAGAGCCGCAATCGAGCCCGGTCCCTTCGCAGGACTCGGGTGCGCCTGCGCCCCTGCCGACGCGTACGAACGATTCGGGAATCTACATGGAGCCGTACGACTCGGGAGCAGGCGCCTTCGACGCGGGCGTGGGTTTTGATGCCACCCCCGAGGGCTTTGACTCAGGCAGCGCGACTTGCACGCTGACTCTCTCAACCGGCATTCCCGCGTGTGACACCTGCATCTCCGCCGGCTGCTGCGGCGTTGACCAGCAGTGCGGCAACGATCAAGACTGTCTCGCGTTCGCGGAGTGCGTAAGCGAGTGCGAGACCCCAGGATCGTCCGACGCCGGCGACGGTGGCTCCTGTGTGAGCAGCTGCGAGACCGAGTACCCGACGGGGGCGGGCCTTCTGAGCTCCCTCGACTCGTGCATCGAGGCAGAGTGCGGTGCCGAGTGCGGCGCGCCGTAGGATCATCCCGACGCTAAGGCTCGCCCAGGTCGTCCTTCGGCGTCCACGGCTCGCCAAAGCCCGCATCTGCCGCGTCGCTGACGACAGGCGTTACCCTCGTCGTCTCGCCTTGCGCGGTACCGCGGTCGACGTGCGCCGGCTCCGTAGTGCGTTCCGGGCTGGTGACGTTAGGCGCGAGCGCGGGCAACGCCGGTGCCGGCACTCGTGCCTTGCTGCTGGGAGCCGTGGCTACACCGGTCGTGATGGCGGGGGTAGTGGCGACCGGGGCAACGCGGGGAATGGGTCGCGTGGAGCGCGGTGCGACGACAGCCGCCGGCAGGAGAGCTTGAGGCGTCACGTTGGACGAGGAGGCCGCGGAGACCGAAAGCCATGGCGCCGTCGACGCGGTTGCCTTGATGGTGCGTCGTACGGCCTCAGACTCACGATCGGTGGGCCGGGGGAGGGTGCTTGCAGGTCGAGGCGTCGTCGACGCTCCGGCCTGTGGACCGTAGCCGTCGCTGCGTGCCGCGTCGTTCTCGCGTGTCGGAGCGCGGAGGACGTATGAGCACACAAGAATGCCGAGCGATGCTCCCATGAGAGCGTACAGTGCGAGCCGACTTCGGTGAGCGCGCACGCGGATTCCCACCAAAGGATGGGTCGTCACGTGAATCGGCGCGTCGGTGGCGGCCTCGGGGGCGAGCTCCGTGTCGAACGCCTCGGCCTGCCCGCTGGCGGCCGATTCCCACGCGCGCTCCTCGTCCGCTTCTGCTTCCGATTGCGCCTGCGGATCCGTCGAGGACAGCGCGGCCGCGTGATCGCCCCACGCCGAGTCACTCGGCGTCGCGACCCGGAACATCTTCACCATCATGCTGAGCGAGGGGAATCGGTCGTCCACGTCCCTCGACAAGGCCTTGTCGAACCAACCGTCCACCGCCGGAGATAGCTCCGGTACGAGCTCCGTCACCGGCGTGAAGTGACCACCCTGGATCGCGGCGAAGGTGGCTCGAAACGTATCTCCTTCGAACGGGAGGCGTCCGGTCAGGCACTTGTATGCAACCACGGCGAGTGACCATGCGTCGGACCGCTCGTCGATGTCGTCGCCCGTGAGAAGCTGCTCCGGGCTCATGTAGCCGGCGCTTCCGACCGTCATACCGGTCGCCGTCAGTGACGGAGACGTGTGCGAGCGGTCCATCGTCGTTGCGATTCCGAAGTCGATCAGCTTGACCTGGAACTCCTGCGGATCACCGCACAGAATGATGTTCTCGGGTTTGACGTCGCGGTGCACGATTCCTTGCGCGTGGGCCGCCATGAGCGCCGTCCCCACGTGCTCCAGAATCCGCGCAACCTCGCTCACGCTGAGCTTCCCCTTCCGGGACAACCACGAACCGACATCCTTCCCGTCGAGAAGCTCCATGACGAGGAACGGTGTGCCGTCTTCGCAAGCTCCCGTCCCGAAAAGATGCGGCACGTGAGGGCTTACGATGCGACCCATCAAGCGCCCCTCGCGCTCGAACCGCGTCGCTGCCTCGGGCTCGCTGCGGTTGGGGCTGAGGAACTTGACGGCGACGTCCCGTCCCTCCAAAACGTCACGAGCGGCCCAGACGCTCCCCATGCCGCCGTCGGCGACCTTGCGCCGCAAGAGCAACCCGTCCACCGTCTGTCCAACCTGGAGCATTGCCGTTCTGCTTCTCAAGTCGCAAGGCGCATGCCTGGCGTCGTCCGCCGCAATCGGCAGCACGTATGACAGAGCCACGCTTCTGTCTCTGAGGCCGCCTCGCGTGCTGTGGCGTGTCTGCGCGAGTCCCGCCCAGGCGATGTAGATACGGTGTTCGAGGGCTGGCGCGCGCCCTTTACTGTTTGGAATACACCGTGACTCCGCCGGCACGGCGACTGCAGTTGCTCCAGAACGTATGGATCTGCGACGGTTAGCTGCTCTCGTTCTCTTGCTGTCAGCGGGGAGATCCTTCGCGTGCGGGGGCGTCACCGTCGAGTCCTCGAGCGACGCCGCGGCCCCGAAGGACGAGCTCGAGCAACACGCCGCAGCATCCGCTTCGGCGGATGCACAGCCGACAGACGCCGCCGCGATGCCGGAGTGCCCCGTGACGATGCCCGAGGTAGGCGCCTCGTGCCCGTGCGCGTACTCCTGTGAATTCGGGCATCATGAGGATGTTCGCTGCAATACGCTCATGACGGGATCGCACGGTCAGTGGACCGTAAGCCAGCCACCGGCGACCGAAGGGTGTGGCGACGCGGGCTCTGTAGTCACTCCCGCGGGCTGTCCCAGCGTTCGTCCGCGTATCGGGACAGCGTGCTCGCAGCCGAACCAAGCGTGCGACTACGGTGCGTGCGTGGGAAACGTGAACCTCGCGTGCGTCGGCGGATCCTGGGAGGACGTACCTCTCGATTGCGACCTCTAGAGCTCCGACTCCTTCGAGTTGACGGGCCCGTCACTTCGACCGACTCGAGGCATTAGTTTCCTCGCGAAACGGGACCGTCGCGGCCTCGCGCCCCTATGCCACCACAGGCGGGGGCTTCGACGCCGCGCGCCCCTTCAGAGAGTGGCGAATCACGGCGACGACGTCATCGAAGACGACAGGCTTCACGAGAAGGCGATCCGCGCCCATCGCCGACAGTCGCTTCCACTCCGGTGGTCCACCGGACGCGGTGAGCACGATGATGGGAACCTTGCCCTCAGGATCCCGCGCGCGAAGGAGCCCCGTCAGTTGCATCCCGTCGAGCTCGGGCATGAGGAGGTCGATAATCGCCACGGACGGCCGCGCACGGTCGAACGCCTCGAGCGCCGCGCGCCCATCGGCGACGCAATCTAACGCCGCGTTGGGAAACGCAAATTGTAGGGCCATCGCGAGGACCTCACGGAAGTCGTCGTTGTCCTCCGCGACCAGGAGGCGCTCCGGCTCGTGGATGTTCTTCTGCGCCGCAAAGAGCGCAGCTCGAAATGCTTGGACGGACGGCGTCCGGTCCACGGGGTTCTTCTCGAGGGCTTTGAGGATCGCGGCATCCATCAGGGGGGAAAGCCCCTCGCGATGGGCGCTGGGTGGCGTCGGTTGGGTGATCGCGTGCTGAAACATCATCGCCTGAGTTCCGGACGCGTTGAACGGCGTGCGCCCGGTGAGGAGCTCGTAGGCGGTACAGGCAAGGGAGTAGACGTCCGCACGGGGGTCCGAGGACGGGCCGGAGGTGTCCGGAAACGCAACCTCAGGCGCCATGTACGCTGGCGTCCCTGCAATCTCGCGGCTACGTCCTTCGGCCTCCTGAAGCACAGCGAGCCCTAAGTCGGCAACGTGTGCGTTCCCCTCGGCGTCGATGATGAAATTGCTCGGCTTGAGGTCGCGATGAACGGTGTGAGCCGCATGAATCGCCGCCACACCGTCGCAGATCTGTCCCAAAATTCTGACGGCGCTCTCGAGATCGAGCGGGCCTCCGTTGTCAGCCATCCACTGGGTGAGCGTGGTTCCGTCGACGAACTCCATGACGAAGTACGGGGCCCCGTTGTGCTCACCAAATGCGTAAATCTGCAGCATGTTCGGATGACGCACGCGCGCCATCGCCCGCGCCTCCTCGACGAAGCGGGCGCGAAAGCCGTCGCCCAGCAGGTTCGCCCGGATGAACTTGATGGCGACTTTGCGGTCGAGCGTTTCGTCGTTCGCCAGCAGGACGACACCCATCGCCCCGCTCCCAAGCGGCCCGACCACGCGATAGACACCCCCGATGAGGGCTCCCGGCTCAGGAACGACGAACATCATCGAGGCGACGCTCTGCATCTACCATGCTCGGCCAGGGCGCTCGTCGAGGCACTAGTCTGTGGACCGCATGAGGGCCCGTGTGGTCGGCGACTCGACCGCCTTGAGATCGTCGAGAGCTCGATCGATTTGGCGCAACCAGCGCTCGCGATCCTCCCTGCGATCCGGGTCTGGCTGACAGCTGGGAACGAGGATTGTCGGGGCCATGTCCCGCATGACTGCAGCGAACGTACCTGACGCTTGCCGCGACGGAAACTGCGACAGGGCCGTCGTCTTTCGCCGGTCGTGCGGCCTCGCGCCGCTCGCGGCCTCCCAGAGTGCGCAAGACCGCCACGCTCACCGACAAGGAAGCCACACGGCGGGTCTACGGAGACAAGCGCTGCTCGCGTGGGCCGTCACCGACCGACGTGGTCAGGGGATGACGTCGATGTCGACGCGTCGATCGGTGCGCCACTTACCCGGTGCCGGCTCCGCACCAACCTTGCCGATCGAGGTCGTCTCGGTTCGACCGGCTGCAATGCCGTGAGCCACGAGGAAGTCCTTCACCCGCTCCGCGCGTTCCAGGCCGAGCTTGTCGTTGACCGGCGCGCTCCCACGCGGATCGGCACGACCCGTCAGCAAGATTCGCTTGTCGCGCAGCGCTCCCGTCCTCATGCAGTCCGCGAGGGCGTAAAGGCCCGGCTGATCCTGAGCCGTCACACGGTCCGAATCGAAGTGGAAGAACGGATCGGTGCCCGCGCAGGTCTTCCGAACGTTGTCGGTCAGAAACACGTGAACGGTGATGTCGCGGTCGATGTAGTTTCCGAGATCGGGCGGCTGCGGAGGGTCGATGGGAAGTGTCAGGCCGACCACCGGGCTCGTGGGCTCCGGCTGTGGGCACGCGGCAAGCGCGATGATCGGGAGAAGCAGAGCGACGGTTGAACGAAGTGACATGGTGACCCCAAACGAGTGAGCGAACGGAAGAACGGCCCCGTCGCGGCGCGACCCATGCAAGGAGTGCGCTCGCGCCTATTGGTGCGAGTCAGGTCCCGCCACTCCGTGACTGCCAGCACCCGTGGCACGCTGCTCGCACCGTCTGAAGATCATGGAAGCCAGGTTCAACGAGTCGAGCGAATCCACGTCCACCCGGGCACCTCGGCGCGCGCGAAAGAGCTCAGGATCCGGGCCTTCGGGAAAGGTACCGAGCAGCCGATCTCGAAGCGAATACGAGACTGCCCGTGAGCGACACCCGATCGGCACGGCCCCCGCGTGGCTCGACGGCGAAGCCCTGCTGGAGCTCGAGGACCGAGTAGGCCGCAAGGTTCGAGCGGTGTTTCGGGATCATCCGTACGCCGTCCTCGGTGGGGTGTTCGGCGCGGGGCTGATCGTCGGCGGGGGCATGAGCGCACGGCTCGGCCGTAGCGCCGTCTTCGCCGCGGGCCGCTATCTCCTCGCTCGGGCAATCGAGGCGTTTCCGACGCCGTAGACCGCGCTCATCCACGCCATTCGCCCCGTGGGCATGCGCGTTGCATCTTGGTGGCTCATGATTTTCATCCTGCTCGTCGTGCTCCTCGTCCTGGCCCTTGGCGGTACTGCTCCCGTGTGGGGTCATTCCCGAAACTGGGGCTACCGTCCGAGTGGAGGCATCGGGACGCTGCTTCTAATCGTGCTCTGCGTCTGGTTCTTCATGGGACGCGCGTAGAGGTTTCGGGGATGCTTCAAGAAGGCACGTTCGAACCGCGCTCCTCAGCCTCGTATTTCTCGAGCCGTCGGTAGAGCGTGCGGCGGTCGAGCCCCAGCATGTCGGCAGCACGTGACTTGTTGCCGTCTAGTAGCGCGATCGCGCGCGCGATGTATCGCCGGTCGACCTCCTCGAGTGTCAGGATCTCGTCGGGTTGCCCTGCCGAAACTGCAAATGGAGTAGATCGGGAAGCCGCAATCTTCTCCGGCAGATCCTCCATGCTCACATGGTCGAGACGCGCGAGCGCGACCGCGCGTTCCATGCAATTTTCCAGCTCGCGCACGTTCCCTGGCCAGGTGTAGCTGAGAAGCGCCGCTGCAA
>Ga0302279_10005577_pt1 | contig 13964 bp, 9 predicted proteins | sample III_Bog_N3_3_FD_194541 | JGI IMG/M metagenome (GOLD analysis project Ga0302279, IMG submission 194541) | Peat permafrost microbial communities from Stordalen Mire near Abisko, Sweden - III_Bog_N3_3 | ecosystem: Environmental > Terrestrial > Soil > Wetlands > Peat | place: Sweden: Abisko...
AGGTGGCCAGCGAGCCCGAGGCGGGTCCGGTGAACTGGGAGGCGGACGGAGTCCAGACCGGCGACAGCCCGGTGAGGGCGATATTCTGGGCGCCCATGCGCACGTTGATCGGCCGCTCCAGCACGCCCTCCGCCAGCAGGATGTTGTCCAGGGTGGCGGCGTTGGCGATGTTGGCGGCGGTGAGCACCGTGCCCGTGGTGATATATTCGGAGGCGGGGACGGTGCCCTCGGTGACCGGGATGGTTCCGAGAGAGCCGGGTTTGCTGAGGTACTGCGTGAGGGCCGACTTGATCACGCTGGCCGTGCCCTCGGCATTCCGGACCCGGCTGTTTTGCATGACCTTGGATATGGCTGGGACGCCGATCGCGATGATGGCCGCAATCACGGCGAGCACCGCCAGGGTTTCGACGAGCGTGAAGGCTTGGGTGGATTTTTTTGGGTTTTTCATGGGTGTGCCCGTATAATAACAACTGCAGTTGGGAATTAAGTGGCGCACGCTGCCTTGAACGTAGACGCGGTGTCCCGCCGCGTTCCTCAGACGCTGCATGGGCTTCCAGCCCATGTCATCCCCTGCACGGGCTGGAAGCCCGTGCCACATCGATCCAGCGCGTTGGGGACAACGCGCTCCACCTTCCAATTCAGATTTGGATGGGCTCTTCAATCGCCCCAAACACCTCCTCCATTGTCGTCAGACCCAAGGCGGCCTTGCGGACGCCGTCCTCGAAGAGGGTGCGGCAGCCGCGGGGACGCAGTGCGGCCAGGTAGGCCTCGGTCGGCGCCCGCTCCGCGATCAGCCGATCCAGGCCGCTGAGCGGGAACACTTCAACAATCGCGGTGCGCCCCTGGTAGCCCCGCCCGTGGCAGGTCGCGCAATCGCCGCCGGGCCGGGCCGCCAGGAAGCCGACGGGCGACCCCTCGGGCCAGCCGTCCGCCAGCAGGGCCCGGTAACGGGCGGAAAACAGGTCGCCCTGCGGATGGGGCTGCCGGCACTCCGGGCAGGGACGGCGCACCAGCCGCTGGGCGATGACGCCTTTCAACGCCGACGCGAGCATCAGGGGATCGAGGCCGATCTCGGTCAGGCGCGCGACGGCTCCGAGGGCGTGGTTGGTGTGCAGGGTGCTGAAGCACAGGCGGCCGGTGAGGGAGGCGCGCAGGGTGATTTCCGCGGTGGTGAAATCGCGCGTCTCGCCCACCAGCAGCACGTCCGGATCGTGCCGCAGGACGTGGCGGAGCAGCTCCCCGAAGGTGCGCCCGATCCGCTCGTCCACCGCGACCTGCAAAAAGAAGCGCGGATGGCGCACCTCGACCGGGTCTTCGAGCGTGATTATCTTCAGCTGGTTGATCTCGTCGGGCGGCAGGTTGTTGAGCATGGAATAGAGCAGGGTGGTCTTGCCCGCCCCGGTGGGCCCGGTGACGTAGACGAGCCCGTTGGGCAGGTTGAGCAGCTCCCGGAGGTGCGCGACGTCCGGCGGAGAGAGGTCCATGTCGGCGAACGAGCGCAGGCCGGCGCGCTCGTCGATGATGCGCACGACGATCGACTCTCCGTTGACCGCGGGGATGCAGGAGAAGCGGAGGTGGTAGGAATGCGACCCGAACTCGAGCGACCCGCGCCCGTCCTGGGGCAGCCGGCGCTCGGCGATGTCCATCCGCCCGGCGATCTTGGCCGCCTGGACGACCGAGTCCCGCAGCGCCTGGTCGATGAAGCACTTGTGGACGAGGAGGCCGTCGATGCGCTGCCGCACGTCGAGGCTGTGGTCGCGCGGCTCCAGGTGCAGGTCGGTCGCCCGCTCCGCCACCGCCTCGCGAACCAGGCTTTCGAACAGCTCCCCGGCGTTGGCCTGCAGGACCGGGGCGGGACGCCACGCCTCCTCGATCAGGCCGAGGATGTCGCGGCGCGGGGCGACGTGCAGGCTCACGTCGTGGTCGGGAAAGTCCTTGCGCGCCTGGGCCGGCCCGTAGGCGGCCGGGTCCGCGACGGCCACCTGCAACTGGCGGTCGCGCTGCTGAAAGGGCAGGAGGCACTTCTGGCGCGCCACGGCCGGTGGGATGAGCCGGGCGGCCGCGCGGTCGAGCGTGCGGGCGCCCAGCGCGGCGGCGGGCAATTGATGATGTCGCGCGATCAGCCCGGCCAGGGGAAGGGGGCCGACCAGGCCGAGCATCTCCAGTACGGTGGCGAAGTTTTCCCGGGGGTTCTTCCGCCAGAACTGCTTGGCGCTGGCCAGCTGCTCCTCGGTGATGGCCTTGGTCTCGAGCAACGCCCGTCCAAGCCAGAACGGATCATGGTCGGGCATGGCGATCACCGGACCGACTCGGCGGTGAGGAAAATCACCAGCTCGCTGCGCGAACGGGTCCCTCCGGTGGTGCCGAAGGCCCGGCCGATGACCGGGAGGTCGCCGAGGATGGGCACCTTCTGGGACTGCCGGCTCGTCTCATCGTAGATCAGTCCCCCGATCATCACCGACTCGTCCGGATGCAGGCGGGCGATGGTCGAGAGCGACTTGATGTCCATGCGCGGCGCCGTTTGCTGGCCATCGGGGGAGATATCGACCCCGATCAGCTGGCTGATGGCCGGCAGGACGTCCACCGTGACCGTCCCGTCGCTGTTCACCTCGGGGGTCACGTAGAGCACGGTGCCGATGGTGATCGCATTCTGCACGTAGCTGGCCTGGGTCGTCGCATAGGGCGTGGTGGCGCCGGCTTGGTTGATGGTGGTCGCGTTGGACAGGGAGAAGAAGGTCTGCTCGGTGCCCACCTTCACGAAGGCGGTCTGGTTGCTCAGGCTGATGACCGACGGATTGGAGACGGCGTGCACGTCGCCCTGTTCCTGCAGCGCGCTGATGGCGGCGGTGACCTTGCCGGCCGAGAGGGTGCCCGTGACGGTGCTGGGGATCAGCGACTGGCCGTTGAGGGTGGAAAAGGCCGTGGCGGTGGAAAATCCGCTCAGGTTGATCCCGCCGATCCGGGTGGCGGCGAGCGCCCAGTCCACGCCGAGCTGGTGCTGGTCGTTCAAGTCGACCTCGAGCACCCGCGCGGAGATGCGAACCTGGCGCGAGATGCGGCGGTTGACGATGTCGATGAAGGCTTTGAAATCCGCCTGGCGGGAGGGCGGCGCCGTGACGACGGCGATGCCCGCCAGCCGGTTGACCGCGACCGCTTCGCCCGGCTGGGCCAGCCCGGCGAGCTCCGACTGGACGTCCGCCCAGAACGTGCTCTGGTTCTGCTGCTGGATCGAGATGTTGGTCTGATCGTTCTGATAGTTGGAGTTGCCCCCGTTGGCGGAGTTCGTCGATCCCGCGGCGGTTGAGTTCAGGAACGTGCCGCCGGGGCCGTTCGCGCCCGTGGCGGCCTGGGCGGACAATACGACGTTGCTGCTGCCCTGGGCCGAGCGGGTCATTTGCGGGTAGTCGATCTCATAGAACCGCACGACGCTGCGGTGCACGGCGATCAGGGCCCCGTCGCGTTCCCAGTAGAAGCCCTGGGACTGGGCGAGGGCGTCGATCGCGTCGCGCAGCGTGCCGCGGCGCATTTCCAGGTTCACCTCGCCCTTCAGGGCGGGGTCGAGCACGAAGGTGATCCCGTAGGTGCGGCTGAGTGACAGGAAGGCGGTGGCGATGGGGAGGTGCACCGCGCGGTAGGAGGCGACCGGGGCGTCGAGCGGATCCGCTCCCGGCAGGGGTCCGCCGGCGAGGTGATAGGCCGGCAGGAGGACCTGCGGCTCGGCGGCGGCGCACGCGCAGGCGGCCGCGAACGAAACCGCGGCGCCGAAATGGAGGAGTTTCATCTCAGCATATAATAACAAGCGCTACTTTAAATCCGCCCCACTTTGATCTTGGCGGCCCCCGGGGGGGCGCCAAGGTAGACGCGACGTTCCGTCGCGTCCCTCCACGGCAACGCGGCAGAATGCCGCGTCACCCTTACGATCCCATGAACCTCGGAATAACTCGCGCGCTGGCGGCCTTTGCTCCCTTGGCCCTGGCCCTGCCGGCCCTCCGCGCCGCCCCGGACGCCGTCCCGGTCCTGCGGATCGACGCCGGCGCCGTCACGGCGCACGTGAGTCCCCTGCTATACGGCCTCATGACCGAGGAAATCAATCATGCCTACGACGGCGGCCTGTATGCGGAGTTGGTCAGCAATCGCATCCTCTGCGACGATCCCAATGTCCCCGTGCACTGGTCGCTGGTGCAGCGCAATGGCGGCTCGGCGGCGATGTCCCTCGACGACAGCCAGCCGATCAACGCGCTGCTGCCCACCTGCCTGAAGCTCGACGTGAACACGGCCTCGGAGGCCCAGCCCGTGGGGGTGGCCAACGACGGATATTGGGGCGTTCCCATCCAGCCGGCCACGCGCTACCACGTCTCGTTTTACGCCAAGACGGTCGGCGATTTTGGCGGATTGCTCACCGTCGCGCTGGAAAGCGGCGACGGCGCGAAGACCTATGCCAGCGCCAAGTTGGAGAAGATCCAGGGCGACTGGAAGGACTATGCCGTCGACCTGACCACCGGGCGCGACCCGCCCGTGGCCAACGGCCGCCTGGTCATCTATGCCGTCCACTCCGGCGCCCTCTACCTCGGCCTGGTCTCATGCTTTCCCCCGACCTGGAAGGACCGGCCCAATGGCAACCGCGTCGATCTGATGCGGAGACTCGCCGAGCTCCAGCCCGCCTTCCTCCGTTTCCCGGGCGGCAACTATCTCGAGGGCGACACGGTCGCCACCCGCTTCAACTGGAAGGCCACGCTGCACGGGCTCGACCAGCGCCTGGGCCATCCCGGACCCTGGGGTTATCGCTCCTCCGACGGCCTGGGGCTGCTGGAGTATCTCGAATGGTGCGAGGACCTGCAGATGCAGCCGGTGCTCGCCGTCTTTGCCGGCTACGCGCTGCAGCACGAAGTCGTGCCCGCGGGACCCGGGCTGCAGCCTTACGTGCAGGACGCCCTCGACGAGATCGAGTACGTGACCGGCGGCCCGGACACCCGCTGGGGCGGGGAGCGGGTGGCCGACGGCCATCCGGCGCCCTTTCCGCTCAGGTACGTCGAGATCGGCAATGAGGACAATGCCGACAAGTCCGGCAGCTACGATGGCCGGTTTGCGCAGTTTTACGACGCGATCAAGGCGAGATACCCGGGCCTGCGGGTGATCGCGACGACCCGGGTCAAATCCCGCAGGCCCGACGTCACCGACGAACATTTTTACTACTCGGCCGCGAAGATGGAGGCCGAGACCGGGCGCTACGACCGCTACCCCCGGTCGGGTCCGAAGATCATGGTCGGGGAGTGGGCGACCTACGAGGGCACGCCGACCCCGGACCTCCATTCCGCGCTGAGCGACGCGGCCTGGCTGACCGGCCTGGAGCGCAATTCGGACGTGGTCATCATGGCCGCCTACGCTCCGCTGCTGGTCAATGTGAACCCCGGGGCGAGCCAGTGGCGGACGAACCTGATCGGCTTCAACGGGCTCGCCAGCTATGGTTCGCCTTCATATCACGCCCAGGTCATGTTCAGCTGCCACCACGGCGATGCGGTGCTGCGGGCGTCCTGCGACGGGGCCGCGGGCTTCTTCTATTCGGTCACCCGGGATACGCACTCGGGCGCGATCTACCTCAAGGCGGTCAATGCCACCGGGGATTCAAGGTGCGTGCGGGTCAGGATCACGGGCGCGGCCGCGGTCGGGCCGACCGGCAGCTCCTGGGTGCTGGCGTCGGCCCGGCCGACGGACACGAATACCGTGGACGCGCCGGACCGGGTGGTCCCGGTGGCAGCCCCGCTCCCGGGCATCGGGCCGGACTTCCTGCACCGGTTTGCGCCCTATTCGGTGACGGTCCTGCAACTGCCGTCCCGCTGATTCTCCGCCATGCTCAACCTAGCCATCATCGGGTGCGGCGTCGTCGCACCGTATCATCTTCGGGCCGTGGCCAAGCTCACGACCGCGCGGGTTGCCGCCGTCTGCGACTTGCGGGCGGACGTGGCCGAAAGGACCGCCGCGGCCCACGGCATCCCGCGCTGGAGCAGCGCGCCGGCCGAGATTTTCGCCGACCCGTCGATCGACGGCGTCATCCTGGCGCTGCCGGCCGCGGCCCGCACGGAGCTGGCGCTCGAGGCTTTCCGCCACGGCAAGCACGTGCTGACCGAGAAGCCCGTGGCGGTGAGCGCGGCCGAGGTGCGCCGCCTCATCGCCGCCCAGGGCGCCTGCGTGGGCGCCTGCTGCTCGTCGCGGTACCGCTCGTTCGAGTCGGCGCGGGCCGCCCGCGAGTTCCTCCGCACCGGGGCGCTCGGGGCGCTGCGCGCCATCACCTGCCGCGCGGTCGTGCCGGCGGGCCCTCCGCCGCAGAGCCCGCCGCCGGCCTGGCGGCTGCGCCGCGACCTCAATGGCGGCGGCATCCTGATGAATTGGGGCTGCTACGACCTGGACTACCTGCTCGGGCTGCTCGATTTCAAGCTGACGCCGCTGCACGCCCTGGCGCGCACCTGGCGGGTGGGGCACCCCTTTGCCGCGTATGCCGCGCCCGGCTCGGACGCGGAGACCCATGTCACCGCCCTGGTGACATTCGCCGAGGGCTGCGTCCTGACCTACGAGCGGGCCGAGTTCTCGACGCTGCCCCGCGAGAATCGCTGGCAGATCACGGGCGAGGCGGGCACGCTCACGCTGGCGATGCTCAAGGCCAGCTCGGCCAACGTGGTCCTGACCGCCCCGGACCCGGCGGCGGGCACCGCGACGCGGGTGCTGTGGGAGGGCGATGAGTCGGTGCTGCCCTACGAGCACGACGGCGTCGTCTTCGACTTTGTCGACGCGATCCTGCGCCGGCGCGCGCCCCAGACCTCCCTGGCGGATGCGCTGCTCGTGGCCCGGATCACGGACGCGGTCTACCGGTCGGCCGATCGCGGCGGCCCGGTGAACGTGGACTGAGATCTGACGCCGATATGCGCGCCCTGATTGCAGGCCTCCTCGCCTTCCTGCTGATCCTGAGCGGGGTGGCGCGGCTGCTCCGGCCCTCCCGCCTGCCGCCCGGCGTCACCCCGCTGGTCTGGGCCAGCTCCAAGAATCCCTACCGCTACGGGCAGATCGATTATTTCAACGCCACCCACCCGGGGCTGCGACTCCGGCTGGACGGCGGCAACGCCGACTTCCAGCGGATCATCGTCCAGACCTGCAGCGGCGTCGGCCCCGACGTGTTCGACGTGCTCAAGGGCAGCTACCTGCAGGCCTACGTCGAGGCGGGCGTGGCCTGGGACCTCACGGCGGCCGCCGCCGCGGACGGGATCGCGGCGGACCGCGACGCGTGGCCGGCCGTCCACAACGAAATCACCTACGAGGGACGCCAATACGGTTATCCGGCCGGGGTGGGCTGCTTCCTCATCCTCTACAACAAGAATGTCTTCGACCGCCGCGGTGTCCCGTATCCCACCGACGGGATGACCTGGGAGGAATTCCTTCAGCGGCTGACCCGGGTCAGCGGCGTGCTCCCGGACGGCAGCCGGATCTGGGGCACCAACGCCGTGGACTATGCCGGCACGGCGCCGGCGGCATTTTTCTGGAAGGCGGTCTTCTATTCGCGCCACGGCGAATTTTTCTCCCCGGATGGCACCCGCCCGACGATCGACACCCCCGACCTGCGGGTCGCGCTCCAGCTGCACCAGGACGCCATCGTCCGGTACCGGGTGCTCCCCCGGACGGTCGACGTCGGCGCCGGAACCGGGCAGGGCGGATGGGGCAATCCGGCCACCACCCAGTTCGCCGAGGGGCATTATGCCACGATCGTGTCGGGCAAGTTCGCCCTCGCCTCGCTCCGCGGGTTCGTCGAGATGCAGAAGCGGGACCTGGCCCGCTGGGAGGCCGATCCCGCCCGCCAGCGGACCGAGCCGCGGCCGGAGGTGTTGCGCCTCGGGGTGGCGCGGCTGCCGCATGCTTCCGGCCGCCCGTTCGCGTGCGTCGCGCTGTCGCAGACCGTGGTGATCAACCCGGCCAGCCCCCATCGCGCCCAGGCGCTGGCTTTCCTGCGCTTCCTGGCGAGCGACGCCTACGCGCAGAGGGTCGAGAGCTATGGCATCCCGGGAAATCCGCGGCTGGCCCGGACCGATTACCCGGTGACCGATCCCGAGCTCGCCGAGCATGAAATCACGCGCTGCGAGGTCGAGTCGCTGCGCGATGGCTACCAGACGCGCAAGAGCCCCTTCCTGCTCGACTTCGACGTCGATCGCGCGCTCGACGCGCAGGTCGCGCGGCTCGAGGCCGATCCGTCCCTGGACTGTGGCCGGCTCCTCGCCGAGGCGCAGGGCGAGCTCGAGGCGATGCTGCGGCTCAACCTGAGCCGCGATCCGCGGCTGGCCGCCGAATACCACCGCCGGATCGGCGCGGGCGCCCTGACCTCCAATCCATGAAACCGCGCCGCCTGCCGACCGCGCTGCTCTTCCTCGCCCCGAACCTGCTGGGTTTCCTGGTCTTCACCCTCGTGCCCGTGGGACTGAGCCTCGCGGGCAGTTTCACCAACTGGAGCCTGCGCCCCGCCGTCCCGCTCCACTTTGCCGGCTGGGACAATTACGCCCGGCTCTTCCAGGACCGGGACTTTTATTTTTATCTCTACAATACGTTCTACCTCATGCTGGCGCTGCCGTTCTCGATCGCCGGAGCGCTCCTGCTGGCCGTCCTGCTGCACGGGCGTTTCTCCTTCGCCCGCCCGCGGCGGGCCCCGGTCCTGGCAGCCGCTTCCGCGGCGATCGCGCTGGGCTCCGCGGCGGTCCTGGCGCTGACCGGGTCGCCCAACCTCGCTTATGTCGTCGGGGCGCTGGGCCTGATCGCGGCCCTGGGCATCCGGTTCGGCCCGGTCGCCTACCGCACGGTCTTCTACCTGCCATATTTCACCGCCGGCGCCGCGACGATCATCCTCTGGAGCCAGCTCTACAACCCCAACTTTGGCCTGATCAACCAGGGGCTCCGGCATCTGGCCGCGTTCGGTGGCTGGCACGTCGCCGGCCCGGGCTGGCTCACCAGCACGCGCTCACTGCTGGGCTTCCTGCCCTGGCCGGCGCATTTCAACAACGGCGGCTTTGGGCTGGGCGCCCGCGAGGCGATCATGCTCATGGGGGTGTGGGGCGCAGTCGGCGGCAACAACATGATCCTCTTCCTGGCGGGCCTGGCCAACGTCCCGCCGGAGCTGCACGAGGCGGCGGAGATCGACGGGGCCGGTGCCTGGGCGCGCTTTCGCCACGTGACCTGGCCCCAGCTGGCCCCCACCACTTTCTTTGTTGTCGTGATTTCGGTCATCGGCGGCCTGCAGGGCGGCTTCGAGCAGGCCCGCCTGATGACGTTCGGCGGCCCGGCGGGCGCGACCACGACCCTCAGCTACTACATCTACCAGCAGGGTTTCGAGCGGCTCGACCTCGGCTACGGCTCGGCGATCGCCTGGGTGCTGTTCGTCCTGGTGTTCGGCCTCACGCTGCTGCAATGGCGCCACGGCGCGCGCGACGGCACAGACTGAACTCCTGCCATGGCCCGCGACTTTCGCACCCTGCTCAAGCACCTGCTGATGGTGTTCCTCGCCATCGCCATGGTGCTACCGTTCCTCTGGATGGTCGGCGCCAGCCTCAAGCCCAATGCCGAGATCGCGCATCCCTCCCTGGTCCCGGAGCACGCCCAGCCGGTCAATTATGCCATCGTGCTCCAGCGTGCGCCCGATCCCCACACCGGCCGGATCCTCGAGCTGGATTTCCCGAAATGGTATTTCAATTCCTTCTTCGTCGCGGCCTGGGTGACCAGCCTGCAGGTCATGACCAGCGCGCTGGCCGCCTTCGCGTTTTCGCGGCTGACCTGGCGGGGCCGCGACACGGTCTTCCTGCTCTACCTGGGCACGATGATGATCCCCAGCCTGGTGCTCATGCTGCCCAACTACCAGGTGATGGTCAGGCTCGGCCTGGTGAACTCCTACTCCGGGCTGATCCTGCCCATGGCGTTTTCCGCGTTCGGCACGTTCCTGCTCCGCCAGTTCATGATCGTCGTGCCCCGCAGTTACGACGAAGCGGCGGAGATGGACGGGGCCGGGCCGCTGCAGGTGTTCCTGGATGTGATCCTCCCGCTGACGCGCCCCGGCCTGATCACGCTGGCGATCCTGACCTTCCTCGGGAACTTCCAGTCGTTTTTCTGGCCGCTGGTGATGGTGAAGGACGAGTACCTGCGCACCCTGCCGATCGGCCTCCTCCTCTTCCAGACCGACTACGGCCAGCAGACCGAGCTGATCATGGCCGCGACCGTGATGAACATCGTGCCCCTGATCGTCCTGTTCGTCGTCATGCAGAAGCAGCTGGTCAGCGGCATCCAGCTGGGCGGGATCAAGGGGTAGATCAAAGTAGCGCAGGCGTCCCGCCTGCAATCTCAACGACGGCAGGCGGGACGCCTGCGCTACTCGAATCTGCGCCCTAAGGTCGGGAATACCGGAGGAACCAGGCGTACAGGTCGGGCTCCCGATAGGGCACGCGGCCCCAGCGGCTGCCGGTCCAGCCGCCGTGACCCCAGGTCGGGTAGAGCGACAACACAACGGGGGCGCCGATCCGTTTCATCGCGTTGGCGATGTCGACGCTGTAGCGGGCGGGCACCGCGCTGTCCTCGCCGCCATGAAAGATCCACGCGGGGATGTGCTTCAGCCGTTCGGCGATCGCCGGATTCTCGCCCCCGGCGATGGGCGCGATCGCGGTCACCCGGTCCGGATAGGATCCGGCAAAGGCGAACGTGCCATAACCGCCCATGCTCACGCCGGTCACGTAAATGCGCCGGGCATCGATCCGATAGGCGGCCTCCAGCTGATCGAGGAGGCGAGCCAGCAGGATCGGCTGCCAGTATTCGCCGGCGGGACACAGGGGTACGGCGATGATGAAGGGCAAATGCCCTTCCTTGGCGTAGGCTAGTGGCCCTTCGTCCCTGACCCGCGCCAGGTCATCCCCGCGGTTGCCTGAGCCGTGCAGGAAGAGGATCAACGGCCACCGTGTTGCCGGCTGGCGGTCGTAGCCTTCGGGAAGTGCCACGACCCGCGGGTAGTCGCGCAGGGTGCCGAGCTTGGCCGACAAACCGGTCCACCAATCGCCATCGATCACCCGGTACGAGAGGCCATGCCATCGGACCGGATCAACCGCCAGGTCGGCCAGCGCGGCGATCAGGACGGCGTCATTGCTGTACGAATTGTAGGTTTCGTCGAGCGTGCGACCGACGAAATCTGATATATTCCATTGCTCCCGCCGGAGGGCGTCAGCGGGCAAGCCGAGCGGGGCCGGCAGGGTGACCAGCACGCGATAGGGGTCTTTGGCGGGGACATAGGTGTGCGGCGCCTTGAATAGCGTGATACGGCGGGTGGCAACGGCGCCGTTGGCGAAACGGATCTCGACCAGGGCGCCGTAGCGGCCGGGCGAGAGGGGCGCCGCCACCTCGTTCCACTTGCCATCGAAATGCCGGATATTCAGCTGGTAGTCTCCCACCGCGGCCACCACCAGATCGCGGTTCAGGAAGTCGATGTTCGGAAAGGCCGGGCCGAAAAAGACGGGCCAGTCTGCGACCACCGGCTGGTCCTCGGTCAACTGAAGGGTCTGGCTGACCGAGACCGGCTGCCCGGAGTCCGGAGCGCCTGCCGCGGCCGCGGCGTCGATGCCCCGGCCGACCAGGGCGGCCAGCAGCGGAACCATCAGCAGCCAACAGGCTCTTGGGCGGCGGGACATCATTCCTTGGAATCATCGCTCGGAGCGGGAGTGAGCTTAAGCAGCAAGACCCCATGCCGCGGGATGATCGCGGAGCACTCCTGCGTGGCCACGCCAAGGTCCCGCTGCCGCCAGAGGTCGCGCATCATCTGGGGTCCGGAAATCCCCAGCTCCGCCCACCAGGCGGTCACTCGGGCCGGAAGTTCTCCGCGGTTGAAAAGTCCCACGGCCGTTCCGCCGTCGGCCAGGGGCCGCGCCCAAACCTCGACGTCGCGGTGCCGGCTGACCCGGCGGGCGCCGCGGCCCAGGGAGTCCTGGTCGACCGCCAGCACCTCGTCGTTCGTGATCAAATTCCGGGTGAAATCATCCAGCCGGTTCAGGTCGCAGCCGAGCAGAAGCGGGGCCGCCAGCAGGGACCAGAGGGTGATATGGGTGTACTGCTCGTTTGGACTCAGCCGCGAGGAATGGAGATTGCGACCCCAGCCCACCCAGCCGACCACCAGCATGTCCGGATCGTTCCAGTGTCCCGGGCCGCCGTACGCCTCGTGGCCATTCTGGGAGAAGCCGATCCCGGACATGCTGCCCCAGCTGTCGACGATGTCACTCGCGGTCCGCCAGCAGTTGCCGTGCACGGAGTCGCCCCATTTCCAGACGTCGTTCCGGCCGTATTGGCAGAGGCTGTAAACGATGTCTCGCGGGACGGCCGCCAGCTCCCGGCCCATCAGGGCGTAGGGCTTTTCCATTTCCGCCAGCCCGTGGTCCGCCGCATACGAATTGTACGTGCACCAGTCGTACTTCAGGTAGTCGAATCCCCACGACGCAAACCGCTCGGCGTCCAGCCGCTCGTGGCCGTAGCTGGCCGTGCATTGGCCGCAGGTGAGCGGCCCGGGAGAACTGTAGAGCCCCGCCTTCAGCCCCCGCTGGTGAATGTAGGCGGTGAGGCCGGGCATGTCCGGGAATCGCCGATTGCCGTTGATCCGCCCCTGGGCGTCCCGCGCCTGGCCCAGCAGCAGGGGGTCCGGATTGGGCCGGATGACATAGCCCTGGGGCCGGCCCAGGGAGCGGAGCCGGGCGTCGAGCGCGCGCACGATGGGGTCGCCCGCCACGGGCCGGACCTCCCAGTAATCGTCCACGTTGACGTACGTCCAGCCATGGTCGACCAGGCCCTCCCGGACGAAGGCGTCGGCGGCGGCCTTGAGGTCGTCGGCGGTGACGGTGCTGGCGAAGCAATTCCAGCTGTTCCAGCCCATGGGCGGAGTCAGGGCGATGCGGTCGCCGATCACGATATCCAGCGGGCGCGTCGCCGTGCCGATCGAATTGGTGGCCGTGATCTCGGTGGGATATTCGCCGGCGGCGGGACTCGTGCCGGTGATCTGGCCGGTGAGCGGATCCAGCGTCAGCTCGGGCGGCAGCCCGCGGGAGGCAAAGTGGATCGGCCGTGCGCCGGTGGCCGAGACCGTGAAAAGGAAGGGATGCCCGGGCCGCGCGCCGAACGCGCGGGCGCCGGTCAGCACGGGCGCGAGCCCGGGTTGGGGGGTTACGAGGTAGGGCGCCTCGGGCACACGGACCACGGCGCCGGGGGCCGCGCCGGCATAGGTGATGCCCGCATCGGCCCAGGCGGTCAGCGTATAGATGGAATCGGCCACCTCCACGGTGAGGACCAGATCCTTCACCCCGTCCAGCGCCACGGCGATCGGCCGGGCGGCCTCGCCCTTGGCCATCGGGTCCGTGGCCGCGAGGATCCGGCCGTCGCCGATGACTTCAAACCAGACGGGTCCCGGCTCCAGGGTATCGTCGGTTATGCCCACGTAGGCCGTGAAGCGCCGGGCCCGGCCGTCGAGCCTGAGTTCGAGGCGGCTCGAGCCCCAGGTTCCGAAGCCGTCGGGATACACACGGCCGGCGATTCGGATCGGATTGCCCATCAGCGTCCGGCCGGCCACGGGGACTTTCACTGCCTCATCCACCAACTTCAGGTCGATCCCCGAGAGCGGCATGCGCGGCAACTCGGGCTGGGCAACGGCAACGAGCGGCAGGATAAGGAATAAGGCCGGGCAGAGTCGGGGCATACTCACCACCCTTGGTTAGGCTGGCCCCACGCCGGGTAAAGCAAATTTGCGCGCCATTCCCTGAGCCTGTCCCCATACCCCTGAGCCTGTCCCCATACCCCCAGAGCCTGTCCCCATACCCCTGAGGCTGTCCCTCAAAAGGTAGGGTGGCCCGTTGCTATAATCTCGCTGCCTCCAAGAGATTGACTCCAAGACGACAATGTATCTATCTATAGATATGGAATCTAAG
>Ga0302279_10005579_pt1 | contig 13963 bp, 10 predicted proteins | sample III_Bog_N3_3_FD_194541 | JGI IMG/M metagenome (GOLD analysis project Ga0302279, IMG submission 194541) | Peat permafrost microbial communities from Stordalen Mire near Abisko, Sweden - III_Bog_N3_3 | ecosystem: Environmental > Terrestrial > Soil > Wetlands > Peat | place: Sweden: Abisko...
CGCGGCCTCCGGCCTGGCGTGCCCGGCGGGATCCCCGGCGAACGCGGCCTCCAGCGTGGCGTGCCGGGTTGGATCCCTGGCGAACGCGCTCGGCGGCCTGGCGTGCCCGGCTGGATCCCTGGCGAGCGCACTCGGCGACCTGGCGAGCTGGGTTGGGTCCCTGGCGAGCGCGCTCGGCGACCTGGCGTGCCCGATTGGATCCCTGGCGAACACGCTCGGCGACCCGGCGTGCCCGAGAGCCGAGCTATTCCACCAGGCCCCCCGCCCACAGCGCCATCAGGTGGGCGATCAGATCCACGCCGCCCACCGACGACACCCCCACCGTCTCGGCGCTGCCGGCGCCGGTGCGGATCGGTCGGCTCGGGGCGTTGCGCGGGTTCATCAGCCGCTCGTCGTAGAGCGCGCTCGGGGCGAGCTGGCGGAGCCGCGTCATGGTGGCGACGAAGTTCTGCGCGCTCGACGGGCCCAGCGCCGCCCCCAGGCCGGCGTACTGCGTGCCGCGCTCGCGCAGCAGCCACGGGGTGCCGCCGCCGGCGCGGAACAGGTAGCAGACCTGCTCGCGCTCCTGGGACACGCTCTTCTCCTCGCGGGTGACGCTCTTGGTGAGCACCAGGCCGCCGGAGAGGAGCGCGCGCCCGGCGCTGAACTGCTTGCTGGTGCCCTCGGCGCGGGTCTCGGTGCGGGTCTGGTGGGAGGCGCGGAAGATGCCGAGGATCTCCGCGTAGGCCAGGCGCGCCTCGGGGGCGCCAGCGGAGCCGGGCAGGTCGAGCGCGACCAGCGCGTCGGGCTCGAAGGCGAAGCGGCGCAGCGGCACCATCGCGTGGCTGGGCACGACCGCGGAGGCGTCGCAGGCGACGACGACGTGGCGGCGGGCGCGCAGCCTGGCGATGAGGGCCTGGGCGGGGCCGGCCTCGGCGGAGGTGAGCACGATGGCGGGGAGGCCGGCGGCGAGCTTGAGGCGCTCCTCGTAGGCGGTGGTGCCGAGGTCCTGGGCGAGGGCCGCGGCCTCGGCTTCGATGGAGGTGGCGAGCTCGGCGAGGGCGACGATGTGCACCCCCCGAGGGTACTCCACGGCCGCGCCCGCCGCCCGCCGCGCCTTCAGGGATTGCGGATGCAGTTGTCGCCGGTGGTGATCACGGTGCCCAGGTCGACCACGTCGAAGTCGGTCACCTGGATGGCCGAGAGCGCCTTGGAGTCGACGCTGACGTCCGCGTCGGCCCACTTGGCCGTCGTGAACGCGTCGTTCGCGGCCGTGAGCGCGATGTTGCCGCCGTCGGAGAGGAACATCCCGTACTTCTGGAGGGCCTTGGCGACCGTCTGCGCCCCCGCGCTGGGGAGCTTGGTGAGGTCGAAGGTCGACTTGAGCCTGAAGTGGACGCCGTAGGGCGGCGCGTTCGGCCGGGTCGCCGCCGCGTGGGTGTTGACCCCGGAGTGCGTGGCCGGGTGCACGTAGAGCGCGTCGTCGCGGATGCGCGCGTTCGGGAGGATGAACCGGATGGCGTGGTCGATGTGGCCGGCCTTGACCTCGTCGGCGGTGAACAGCATCGCGGCGATGGGGAAGCCGCCGGCGTCCGCGCTGGTGCAGCCGTCGCCGCGGAGGTTGGGCGGATACGCCTTGGTGAGGTCCCAGAGCATGGCGCCGCCGCCGCTGTTGAAGACCGTCGCGTCGGGCGGGCTGAACGCCTCCCACATCTCGTAGAGGGTGTGGGTCGACGCGTCGACGACGAGCAGGTGGCAGTCGCCGCCGCCGTTGCAGGCGTAGCCCGTCTCGCCCTCGACCGCGCCGCCGGCCGGCACCGGGAAGGTGGTCACGCTGTCGCAGTCGGGCGAGCAGGAGCCCCCGGGCAGCACGAACGGCGTCATCGGCGTGGAGGCGGTCGCGTAGAGGATGTTGATCGAGGTGTCGATCTGCAGCACGTTGCCGTTGCCCCAGCCGCCGTTGGCCGCGAGCCAGCCGATGATGGTGCTCGACTGAGCATCGACGGCGACCGTGTCGACGGCGGTGTTCCACGGCTCCGGGGCCTGGAAGATGCCCCCGTAGGCGGTGCTCCCGCCGCCGCCGCTGGTGGACGACGAGGTGCTGCCGCTGGTGGACGACGCGGCGCTGCCGCTGGTGGACGACGAGCTGCCGCCGCCGGCGGACGACGTGGTCCCCCCGGCGCCGCTCGCGCTGGAGGTGCCGCTCCCGCCGGCGCCGCTGCCCGAGGTGGTGGCCTTGTTGGCGCCGCAGGCCGTGGCGAGGAGCACGGCGGCGACGGTTCCCGAGAAGCGGAGCGTTCGGCGTTCAAGCATCGCCCGATGCTCGCACGCGTCGGGACGTCAGGGGAAGCTCCGCTCGGGCGTCAGGCGTCCGCGCCCGCCGGCGGGGGCGGCGGCCGGGAGGCGCCGGGCACCGGCTCGCCGCGGGGCTCGTTGCGCTCGTGGATGAGGCGGAGGCCGGTGAGCGTGAGGTCGTCGTCGACCAGCTCGATGGTCTCGGTCTGCGGCGCGATCAGGCGCGCCAGGCCGCCGGTGGCGATGACGCGGCAGGCGTAGCCGAGCTCCCGGGTGAGGCGCCCCACCAGGCCGTCGACGAGGCCGGCGTAGCCGTAGACGATGCCCGACTGCATGGAGTGCACCGGGTTGCGCCCGACGACGCGGGGCGGCAGGGCAAACTCGACGCGGTGCAGCCGCGCCGCCCGCGAGAACAGCGCCTCGGCGCTGATCTGCACCCCCGGGCAGATCACCCCGCCGAGGTACTCCCCCTTGGGCGTCACGCAGTCGAAGGTGGTCGCCGTGCCGAAGTCGACGACGATCACCGGGCCCTTGGCCCACTCGAAGGCGGCGACCGCGTTGACGATGCGATCGGCCCCGACCTCCCGCGGGTTCTCGTACAGGATGGACATCCCCGACTTGATCCCGGGCCCCACCACCAGCGCCTCGACCCCGAAGGCGCGGCGCACCAGCCCGACCATGGTGTCGGTGAGCGTGGGCACCACGCTGGCGATGATGGCCGCGTCGATGCCCCCGAGGTCCACGCCCCGGAGCGCGAGCATCTGGCGCACCAGCACGGCGTACTCGTCCGCGGTGCGGGCCCGCGCGCTCTCGCAGCGGACGTGGTGGAGCAGGGCGGGGCTCGGCGGCTGGGCGCCCGAGCTGGCCCGCTGGCCCTCGAACACGCCGAAGCTGATGTTGGTGTTGCCGACGTCGACGACGAGAAGCATGGCGGGGGAGGCTAGCGGATCGCGAGGCGGGCGGGCGGGCGTTTGGCGAGGGACGCCGTCGCCTCTCGCGCGGCGCGGCTAGCGCTCGCCCTTGAGCCGCTCGATCTCCTCCTCTGCTTCGCGCAGCCGTCGCCGCAGCTCGGCGATCCCGTCGTCCGCCTCCGTCTCTTGCAGCCTCCGCTCCAGCACGGCCACCCGCGCCTCCGCCTCCCGCGCCCGATCCTCCGCCTCCTGCTTGTGGAGCACCACCTCGTCCAGCATCTTGCCCAGCTTGTCGGCGAGCTCCGCTGCTTCGAGCAGGGGCGCGTTGCCGTGGAAGAACCGGATCTTCCCCCCGTCGATCGCCAGATCGAGCCCCAGCACCGTGGATGCCCAGCGTCCGCCCTGCGGCAGGATCGGCCGGTAGACCCCTGGCTTCTTGCCCTGCGCTGGCAGCAACCGGTGGCCCCGCAGATCGAGCGCCGCACGGTCGAAGATGAAGTACTCGGTGATCCCCAGCCGCGCGTAGCGCTCGACGTTGGTCTGGTAGTCCTTGGCGCGGTCGCCGGCGTAGTGGACCTCGATGACCAGATCGAGCCCGCGGCCCTCGTCGGCGACCACCCACTTGGTGCGCTGGTGCGAGTCCACGTCGAGGACGGCGAAGACGTCGGGGGAGAACCGTGGCTCGCCCGGGTAGAACACGGCGAGCTCCGAGGAGATGTAGATCCGGCGCCCCGCGCGGCGAAAGAACTCGCCGAGCGTCCCGGTCGCCTGCTCTTTCGCCTCGCGGTGAGCGTCGCCCTCGGGGGGCATCAGCTCCCAGGGGACCTCCGCCGGGAGCATCGCGACCACCCGCGCTCGCTCCGCCGCCGTCATCGCCGCCCACTGCTCCTCGGTGGGCGCGCGCGGGTCGTCCGGCTGGAAGGCGTACCCTCCGGGGAGCTGCTGGGCCATGCGGCGATGGTACCGCGTTACCGCAGCGTCAGCACCTCCACCTCCCGCGGTCCGTCCAGCCGCCTGGGGGCTTTCCCGGTGAAGGTCGCGCGGAACACCTCGGTGCCCGGGCGCTTCCGGATGGCGATCGGATCGCTGTAGAGAAAGCCCTTCTTCCACCGCTGCGGCGGGAGCCCCATCGGCACGGCCACCTCGCGCTCGGTGGGGTCGGCCATGGTGGTGGACCACGCCGCCTTCGCCGTCACCTTCGACTTGACCGAGATCTGCACGTCCGCCGCCTGCGGCCCGCCCGCCTCGATCAGGAGGGTCAGCTGCGAGCGCGCCCCCTCGTGGAAGGTGGTGCCCAGGATCCTGGTCCCGTCGTCGAACGTCGCGAGGACCGGCGCCAGCTCCCGCTCGAGGTCGGCGAGGAGGGCCGCCGCCTGCGCGCTGTCGCCCGCGGCGACGGCGATGTTGTGGGCGATGCGCCGCTGCTCCCGCGTGACCGGGGCGCCGCCGGGGGCCTCGGCGGGCTGGCCGAGGTGGGTGCGCAGCTCCCAGGTGAGCCAGGGATCGGGGGTCACGGCGCGGTGGGGCTCGGTGCCGGAGATCAGGTACCACTCCCACCAGGAGGGCTCGCTCTCGACGAAGGAGAAGGCGTCGAGCGGGGCGGCGGGCTCGCTCTCGACCACCTTCCAGAAGGGGCCCACCGCGGTGACGTGGTAGTCGCGGGCGATGGCGCCCTGCGCGTCGGCGGCGAGGAAGCGGGTGTCGGCGAGCCACACGGTGTTGCGGGCGTGGCCGGGCAGGTTGTGGTGGTCGGCGAGGATGCGGCCGCCCAGCGTCCAGAGCTGGGACCAGGTCGCCTTCATCCCGTCGGGCATGGCCACGGTGGCGCTGCGCGGGATGCTGGGATCGACGTGGCGGAGGAAGGCCGTCTTGGCGCCGTCCGAGTGGATGATCAGGCCCTTCTCGTTGAAGCGGCCGCCGGTCTCGCGGGCGTAGCGCAGCGCCGGGATGCCGTCGCGGGCGACGGCGAGGACGGGCAGCAAGGCCAGGCCGAGGGCGAGGACGGCGGCCCGGCCCTCCCGGCGCAGCGGCGCCACGAGGGCGAAGAGCGGCGCCAGGGTGGCGACGAGGGCGCCCATGCCGAGCGCGAAGAAGACGGCGAAGTAGTGCGGCCAGAAGACGTGGATGTCGGCGCCCTGGCGGAACACCACGTACTGCACCGTGGCCATGAGCAGCACGGCGAGGGGGATGACCTCGTGCTCGCGGCGCAGCGCGACCAGGCGGATCGCGCAGACCACGGCCGCCACCTTGCCGAGGGCGATGGCGATGGGGGTGAACGAGAGCTCGATCCAGTAGCGGCGCGAGTCGAGCACGGCGCGCAGCGGCACCACGTTGCCCGACGAGCGCATGTCGTAGGCGCCGAAGAGATCGCCGAGCTTGCCGGCGTCCTTGAAGAGCCACAGGTAGAGCCCGAGCGTGAGCACGGAGCTGCAGGTGCCGAGGACCCACCACTGGGCGTAGCGGCGCTCGTGGCCCAGGGCGCGGAAGGGGCCGAAGAGGCCGGGGGCGAGGTAGCCGCGGAGCACGCCGAAGGCGAGCATCGCGGCCGCGAGCATGTACGCCGGCCAGTCGGAGTGGAGCGCGAGCACGGAGCCGACGAGCGCGGCGGCGAGGTGGCGGCGGTGGCCGGTCTGGGTCATCCGCACGAAGCCCCAGAGCCCGAGGAGCGACCAGGCGATCACCGGCACCTCGAGCGCGTTGAAGCTCGCGAACGCCAGGGTGATGGGCAGGACGACGAAGGCGGCGGCGGCCGCGGCGCCCGCGGCCGGGCGCCAGATGGCGCGCCCCAGGGCGAAGAGCAGGGGCGGCGTGGCGGCGCTGAGCAGGAAGGGGGCGAGGCGGCAGATGAAGTCGTGCCGGCCGAGCACCTTCATCAGGGCGGCGGTCGTCCAGAAGATGCCCCAGGGGTGGTGGCAGTAGTAGCTCGCGGGCGTGGGGCGGGTGGCGGTGTAGTCCCAGACCGGGCCGGCGATGTGCCAGCGCAGCATGTTCTCGGCGATGATGCCGACGCTGGCCGAGGAGGCGTAGTGGCCGGCGAGGAGCGGGCCGAACAGCTCCCACCCCGCCGCGAGCGCGAACCACGCCGTCGCGATCGCGGCGATGGCGCGGGCGACGCGCTCCTCCAGCGGCTCGGCGACAGGGAGGCCGTCGAGGCCGCGGGCGGGTTCGAAGGGGCGCCGGAGCATGCGCGGGACGCTACCTCAAGGCTCGCGGTGATACAGCCACCAGGCGCCCACGTGATCGACCAGCTTGAGCTGCGCCTCCCGCGCGAACCGCGGGTCGGGCGCGCCGAGCCGCTTGACCAGGAACCAGTCGAAGAAGGCTCCCCGCGTCCGCAGATCGAAGCGCTCGGGCGTCCACTCGAAGCGCAGCGGCGTCTCCGGGGGGATGTCGCCCCGCGGATCGGGGCTTCCCCCCGCTTGCCCGCCTGCTCGGTAGCGGATCGGCCAGGCGTTCCACGAGACGAAGTGGAAGCTCAGCCACCCGCCCTGCTCGGCCTGCACCCAGGCGGGCAGGTGGATGTAGGCCGGCGACTTGAAGTGGGGGTCGGAGCGGTCCCAGACCAGGTAGCCGAGTCGGGGCGCCGGGGGCAGCTCGCGGGTGATCTGCTCGAAGTCCCGGGTGGTGGCGTCGTAGGCGCCCCACTCGCGCGCCACCAGCGCCGCCTGGGCCACCGAGGCGTAGGCCACCGCGCCGAGGATGGGGACCCGCGCCAGCGGCGCCCGCGGCAGATCCGGGCAGATCGCCACGGCGACGAAGAGCGCCGCGAGGACCTCGCGCGGGTACACGTACCACCAGATGCCGATCTGCATCGGCAGCGTCAGGTACAGCCCCAGGAACACCGCGGCGATGCAGAGCGGCAGGACCGTCACGCCGGCGGCCCACCAGCGCTCCGGCGCCGACAGCCGGCGCCAGCGCCCCTCGAGGAGCCCGCTCACCAGGCACGCGGCCATCGCCGCGCCGACGATCCAGTAGGTCGCGTCGGCGAGCCGCAGCTCGTCCGGGCTGGTGAGCGCGCCGAAGAGGAAGCCGCGCACCTCCTGGAGGCGCTCGAGGTGGACATGGATGGGCTCCATGCCGCTGGCGGAGAGCTCCTTGTCGCGCACCAGGAGCCAGATCCCGAAGGGGACCAGGGAGGGCAGGAGCGGCGCGATCAGAGGGCGGAAGCGGCGGGTGGCCGGGTACATGACGACGCCGGTCCCGACCACCGCCGCCACGGCGAACGGGAAGCGGAAGATGTGCGTGGAGAAGACCAGCAGCAGCGAGACGCCGAGCCAAACCTGCCGGCGCCGCGTGGGCGCGTCGACGACCATGAGCGCGAAGCCCACCACCGCCGCGAAGAGCCCGAGCGCCGCCATGAAGTTGAGGAAGCCCCAGTGCGTGAGGGTGTTCCACACGAAGGGGAGCCCGAGGAGGCCGAGGAGCGGGCTCTTCCGCATGCCGCGGAAGAGCACCGAAAGCCCCGCCGGGAGGCACGCGAGCAGCAGCGCCGAGCAGACCTTGGCGGCGGCCGTGATGGGCATCACCAGCGCCAGCAGCGCGCCCAGCCCGTGCATGGTCCAGTAGGGCGCCTTGAGGAGCTCGACGGTGAACTGCTCGCGGAAGTGGAACGCCGGATCGAAGTAGTGCCGCAGGATCGACATCGCCGCGGCGTGGAACGGCAGATCGGTGATCGGCGGCAGGTGCGCGCGGGTGAAGGGCCAGGCCACCACGTAGAGCGACGCCAGGAAGGCCGCGGCGGCGGTCGCGAGGGTGACCGGCGGCGTGCGGCGCGCGGCGTCGACGAGCCTGGAGAGGGCCGGGCTCATGCGGATGTGGCGGCGTACCCCGGCAGCACGGCCGCGGCCTACCATGCGGGGTGGCGCGCCGCCACGGCGGCGAGCGGCGGCGCCCGGGTCGCGGAACGCTCTCGGGCGTTCCGCAGGATGAGCGGGTCGCGGAACGCTCTCGGGCGTTCCGCAGGATGAGCGGGTCGCGGAACGCTCTCGGGCGTTCCGCAGGATGACGCGCCCACCCGTCGCTACATTGTGGCGGGCCAGCGGGGATGGTACTAGCCCCCGGTCCCCCTGCTTGCGGGAGCGCGCGGAGTACCACGCATGTCCTTACCCGTGTCCGCAGCCGCCTCGGCGCCCGTCAAGATCGGCGACATCCTCGGCGGGAAGTACCAGGTCGAGCGCGTCCTCGGCGTGGGCGGGATGGGCGTCGTGGTGTCGGCCAAGCACCTCACGCTGGGCGAGCGGGTGGCCATCAAGTTCCTCCTGCCCCAGGCGCTGGCCCGCAACGACGTGGTCAAGCGCTTCCTCCAGGAGGGGCAGGCCGCGGCGAGGCTCAAGAGCGAGCACATCGCGCGCGTCCACGACTTCGGCCAGCTGGAGTCGGGCGCGCCGTTCCTGGTCATGGAGTACCTCGAGGGCAGCGATCTCAGCGCCGTGCTCCGCGACCGGGGGCCCCTGTCGGTGGAGACCTCGGTCGACTACCTGCTCCAGGCGTGCGAGGCGCTCTCGGAGGCGCACTCCGCCAGCATCATCCACCGCGATCTCAAGCCCTCGAACCTCTTCGTCATCAAGCGCCTCGACGGCACGCCGTCGATCAAGCTCATCGACTTCGGCATCTCCAAGGTCCTGGTCCCGGGCGCGGGAGGGGCCGAGGGGGAGATGACCGCCACCGCGGTGATGATGGGCTCGCCGCTCTACATGGCGCCCGAGCAGATGGTCTCCGCGCGCGACGTCGACAGCCGCGCCGACATCTGGTCTCTGGGCATCCTCCTCCACACCATGCTCACCGGCTCGCCGCCCTTCCGCGCGCCCAGCGTGCCGCAGCTCTACGAGCTGATCGGGCAGGGCGCCAAGCCCATCCGGAAGGTCCGCGCCGACGTCCCCGAGGGCATCGAGGCCGCCATCCTCAGGTGCCTGCAGAAGGACCCGCGCCAGCGCTACGCGGACGTCGGGGAGCTGGCCGAGGCCGTCGCCGCGTTCGGCCCGCCCGAGGCTCGCTTCACCGCCAACCGCATCCGGCGCATCCTCGTCGCCCGCGCCACCCAGGAGAGCCCGCCCACCCCGGCCGAGGTGCCCGTCCCCGTGGTCGCCGTCACGCCCGCCGCCTCGCTCCTGCCCGAGGTCGCGAACCGCGCCGCGAGCCCCGCGAGCCCGGACGCCGGTGCCCCTCCGACCTCTGGCCCGCCGCCCGCGGCGGAGGTCAGCGGCAGCAGCCCGAGCAGCACCTCGTCGGCGGCGATCGATCCCCTCGCGACCGACGGCCCCTGGGATCAGCGGACCCACCCTCCCTCGCGCCGCCCCCGCTCCGCGGCGCTGATCGCGGCGGCGGCCGCGGTGCTCCTCGGCGCGCCGGTGGCCTTCCTCCTGCTGCGGGCGAACCACGGCGCCGCGGTCGCGCCGCCCGCCGCCGACTCGGCGAGCGCTCGTCCGGCGGCCGTCGCGATCCCGCCGGTCGAATCGAGCCAGCCCTCGGTCGCGCCCGGCGCGCCCGCCGTCGTCGCCACCGCGGATCCGTCGCCGCCGGCGGAGGCCTCGCCGCCGCGCCCCCGCCCCTCGGTCACCGCCGCGGCCGTGACGCCCCCCGCCCGAGCTCCGCTCGCCCCCCGGACGCCGCCGCGCCCCCACGTCAAGTCCCCGGACGACCTCTTTGGCACCCAGAAATAGCGCTTGGGGCTGCGCGGTCTCTTTCGCTAGATCCCTGTGATGACCCCTCGCCCCCTCTCGCTCGCGCTCGCCGCCGGCCTCGGCGTCGCCATCCTCGCAGGGGGCGGGGCGGCGCTCGCCCAGCCCAGCCCGGAGAGCCGCGCCGCCGCCGCGGCCCTCTTCGAGGACGGCATCCGGCTGATGGCCGAGGGCAAGCCGGCCGAGGCGTGCCCCAAGCTCGAGGAGAGCCAGCGCATCGATCCCGGGATGGGCACGCTCTACCGGCTCTCCCTCTGCTTCGAGGAGACCGGCCGCACCGCGAGCGCCTGGGTCGGCTTCCGCGAGGTGGCCGGGCTGGCGCAGGCCGCCGGCCAGGGCGAGCGGGAGAAGGCCGCGCGCGGCAAGGCCTCCGCGCTGGAGACCAGGCTGATGCGCCTCAAGATCACCATGGCGCCCTCCCCCGGGAGCGCCGCCGTCGAGGTGAAGCGCGACGGCGCCGTGGTCAGCCCCGCGCTGTGGGGGACGCCGGTGCCGCTCGACCCCGGCCGCCACAAGGTGAGCGCCTCCGCGCCGGGCAAGGATCCCTGGGAGGTCACCGTCCAGCTCGAGCAACCGGGGAGCACCGTGAGCGTCGACGTGCCGCCGCTGCTCGAGAAGCGGCTGAGCCCCGCCCCGACCGTCGACCGGCTTCCCGCCGGGCCGATCGCGCCGCCGGGCCCGGCCTCGCCGCCGTCGTCCCCGTCCGAGACCCGCGGCGCGCGCGCCTGGCAGCTCCCCCTCGGCATCGCCGCCACCGTGGTGGGCGCCGCCGGCCTGGGGGTGGGCACGGCGTTCGGCTTCCTGGCCAAGTCGGGCTTCGACCAGTCGAACAGCAGCGGCAACTGCGATCCGGCCACCGGCACGTGCAACCCCGCCGGCCTCGGCCAGCGGAGCTCTGCCGTGAACAAGGGCAACCTCGGCACCGGCGTGTTCGTCGCCGGCGCCGTGGTGGCGGGGGGCGGCATCGTGATCTGGGCGACGGCGCCGTCGCGTGCCTCCGCGAGCGCCCAGGTCGGCCTCGGCGTCGGCCCCGCCAGCGCGTCGCTGCGCGGCAGCTTCTAGGCGCCCGGCATGACCCCGGCCGAGATCGAGCGGCTGCGCCTCGAGCGCGACCTGTTCCTGCGCCTCCTCGAGCTGGGCGCGCGCGACGACCTCCGCCCCTTCCTCGAGGACGCGCTGCGGCTCATCGTCGAGGTGACGGGCGCGCAGAAGGGCTACCTCGAGGTGAGCGCCGGGCTCCCCACGTCCCAGCCGCCCTTCTGGATCGCGGGCGGCTTCGACGACGCCGAGCTCGCCGAGGTGCGCCGCGCCCTCTCCACCCGCATCATCGCCGAGGCGCTGGCGAGCGGACGCACGGTGAGCACCGCCAGCGCCGTCGACGATCCCCGCTTCCGCGCCCAGGCCAGCGTCCAGGCGCAGCGCCTCCAGGCCGTGCTCTGCGCCCCCATCGGCGTCGAGCCCGCCATCGGCGTGGTCTACCTGGCCGGCCGGGCCGCGCTGGGCCCCTTCCCGGAGGCGGACCGCGCCCACGTCGAGCTCTTCGCCCGGCACCTGGCCCCCCTCGCCGATCGCCTCCTCGCCCGCGAGGTCGCCGCCACCAGCGCCGATCACACCGCGGAGCTGCGCCGCCGCGTCACCGTCGCCGGCATCGCCGGGACCAGCCTCGCCCTCGCCGAGGTCTTCCGCCAGGTGCTGGTGGCCGCCCCGGTGCCGGTGGCGGTGCTGGTGACCGGCGAGAGCGGCACCGGCAAGACCGCCCTCGCCCGCGCCCTCCACGACAGCTCGCCGCGCGCCCGCGGGCCCTTCGTCGAGCTCAACTGCGCGGCCATCCCCGAGACGCTCTTCGAGAGCGAGCTCTTCGGCGCGGAGAAGGGCGCCCACAGCACCGCGACGCGGCGGATCGAGGGCAAAGTCGACGCGGCCCGGGGCGGCACCCTCTTCCTCGACGAGGTCGGGGAGATGCCGCTCGCGGTGCAGAGCAAGCTGCTCACCTTCCTGCAGAGCCGGCGCTACTACCGCCTCGGCGGCGCCTCCCCCGTCGAGGCCGACGTGCGCGTCGTCGCCGCCACCAACGCCGATCTCCCCGAGCGGGTCGCGCAGAAGCTCTTCCGCGAGGACCTCTACTATCGCCTCAACGTGCTCGAGGTGCGGGTGCCCCCGCTGCGGGCCCGCCTCGAGGACGTCGCCCCCATCGCCGAGCGCTTCGTCCGCGCCCTCGGCGAGGCCCACGACCGCCCGGTGCCCCTCTCCCGCGCCGCGCGCCTCTCGCTCGGCGAGGGCGAGTGGCCCGGCAACGTGCGCCAGCTCGAGAACGTCCTCCAGCGCGGCTGGGCGGTGGCCCTCTCCGAGGGCGCGGCCGCCATCGAGCCCCGCCACCTGTTCCCGGAGAAGCTCGCCGCCGACGGCGCCACTCCCCCCGACGCCACCTACGAGGACGCCATGCGCGGCTACCAGGGCCGCTTCCTCCGCGAGGCGCTGGAGGCGAGCGCCTGGAACGTCAGCGAGACCGCCCGGCGCATCGGCCTGGCCCGCTCCCACCTCAACGAGCTCATCAAGGCCCACGGGCTCACCCGCGCGCGCAAGTGACGCCTACTTCGGGACGTCGGCGGGCGTGGTCCCCACCGCGACGTCGCCGGGCGTGGCGATCCACTGGAAGTCGTCGATGAGCGTGGTGGTGTCGAGCTCGCCGTCGCTGGAGTCGTAGACCGCCCAGCGCAGCGTGAAGTCCTCGTGCGGGCTCACCGGCGCCTTGGTCTGGAGCCAGTACGTCGACGCGTGGTCGGCCCCGGCGGTGTCCGCCCCGAAGCCCGTGCCGGCGAGCTGGGTGTCGCCGAGCGCGCAGGTGAAGCTCTTGCCGCCGGCCGGGCAGGGGGGCGCGGAGGGCGCGCAGCCGCACACCTCGAGGAAGGCGTTGTTGACGCTCACCGGGTTGCCCAGGCTGTCGAAGGAGATGTTGCCGTCCGTCTGCCCCGCGGGGAACGGCATCCGCAGCGCGACGAAGACGTCGTTGAAGGTGCTGCAGATGAAGTCCGGCCACTCGTAGGTGAAGAAGTTGAAGCTGAACGAGAACCCCTTGGCGTTGGTGGGCGCCACCAGCTCCACCTCCAGCGCGATGCCGTCGTGGGGCTGGCCGGTGGTGACCCCCGGGCAGGCGGGCGCCGCCTTGGGGAAGCCCACCGGGCTGCCGCTCGTGTACATCTTGTTGAAGCCGTTCACGTCCAGGTAGCCCGGATCGCTCGGCTGGCGCGCGGTGCCGCTGGAGAGGCCGAGCATGCGCTTGCCCGCCCGCACCGCCACGTTGCTCCCGAAGGCCGCGAGGAGGCCGTGGCCCAGGGGGAAGTTGGCCGTCGCCTGCGCCATCGTGGCCTCGTATGCCGGGGTCAGGGTGGCCGGATCCGAGCCGTCCGGCAGCACCCACTTGGCCGACTTGAGCCCCCACTTCCGGGGATCGGTGAGCGGCGTGCACAGCTCGACAGCCCGCGCCGCGTCGAGCGGATCCGCGTCGTCGACGGCCAGGTTGTCGTCGCAGGGGCCGGGGACGGTGCCCGGCTTGCCGGCGCAGTCCTCGTTGCCGAGGATGGGCCCGTTGGGCCCCTGGGTCACGGTGTCGATGGCGCCCGGGTTGACGTTGGGATCGCAGTCGTTGCAGTCCCCCTGCGCCGGCGTCCAGCCGTCGCCATCCATGTCGGCGTTCATGTCCGTCACCACGCAGTCCGCGCCCGGCCCGGCGCCGGCGTCGAACGCGAGCCCACCGCCCTGGCCCGTGCCCGTGGTCGACCCCGGCGACCCCGGGGACGCACCGCCCTGCGCGCCGCCGGATCCCGTGCCGAAGGGGTGGACCTCCGAGGTGGCCGCGCAGGCCGTGGCCACCGTGGCGAAAGCGAAGAGCACCACGTTTCCCGAGGTACGCATGACGCGCACCCTAACGTGGTGACCACCCTTGACAACAATGATTTTTCGTGTGTGAGCCAGCCGGGTACGGGCGCTCACCAGGCCGTGGCCGGCCCGGGTTCGAGACGAACAGCATCCGATCGCAGCTCTCGGCGGTCGCCGCCAACGGTTGAATTCTCCCGGAGGGCCCGGTAGCCTGCCGCGCGACGG
>Ga0302279_10005584_pt1 | contig 13954 bp, 11 predicted proteins | sample III_Bog_N3_3_FD_194541 | JGI IMG/M metagenome (GOLD analysis project Ga0302279, IMG submission 194541) | Peat permafrost microbial communities from Stordalen Mire near Abisko, Sweden - III_Bog_N3_3 | ecosystem: Environmental > Terrestrial > Soil > Wetlands > Peat | place: Sweden: Abisko...
TTCCTCCTCCAAAACGGCGTCGCGGCCTCGGCCTGGGAATCCGACCGCCTGCCGGCCGGGCTGTCCGAACCCAAGCAAGTCGGCCTCTTTACGCCGCTCGTGCCCGGGCTCACGGTCACGCCATTCGATCTGGAGATGCCCTTCCTCTACTGGCCCAACGCCCAACTCCTCAGCATCACCCGCGTCCGGGGCCGGACCGCCCATGTCTTTATCTTCCATCCCCCCACCGGTGCCGCCCTGCCGCCGGCCGTCGCCGGCGTCCGCGCCTATCTCGACACCCAATACCATGCCCCGGTCCAGACCGAGGTCCTGGGGCGCGACGACGAGGTCCTGAAGACCTTTTCCCTCCAGGATCTCAAGAAGGTAGGGGAGGAATGGCTGCCCCAGGAAATCGACATTCGCGACGAAGGCAGCCGCGACAAAGGACGCTTCAATGTCACCGGGGCCGCCCTCAACCTGGACTTGCTGCCCGAACTCTTCCTCCCCACCAGTCTCGACGGCCGGGTGGCCCCGCCGCCGGAGAGTGCCCGCGTCCGGTTTTGACCCTGCCCGCGCCCCTCGCCTTAGGCGTTTTTTTTCGTTGCCGCCGGGTTCGCTTCCGTGACATTGAGAATTGTCCTAGCTTCAACCCCTTCTTTTTCATGGCTTCGAACCACCGCTCAGTCTCTGCGCCCCTGACCTTCGACCTCCCCCTGTCCCTGATTGCCAAAATCGAATCCTGCCGTCGAGAACGCGCATTGAAGACCGCGAGCGAAGTTGTCCGCCTGGCGCTGGAAGATTGTGATTTTGAGAGCTATCGGCCGTCCCACGACCCCCATCGGCAGATCTCCGTCCGGATCAGCGCCCGGCAGCGAGCGACTTTGAAGCGTTTCGCCAAGACCAAGCGGGCCAGTGTCGGCGAACTTCTGCGTCTGGCGTTGGAGCACCTGCCCGCTCGGGTCGGAAAAAAGAAGAAATAGGGCCTCCCCCCGGCGCGGCGCCGGCGGCGGCCCGGCCGCGGTCGTTTTTCCCCGGACGCCGCCCGCTCGGACCATAGCCCCGGTCCCCGTGACTGGCCTTGCTTTGCGCGCCGCCATGTCTTTTCCTTAACCTCCTTTTGTTCGCATGTCCTCCTCCTCGCCGCTTCCGCTCTCCTCCTGGGCCCGAAACGTATCGCCGTCGCCAACCCTAGCGATCGACGCCAAAGCCAAGGCCCTCCAGGCGGCCGGCGAGGACGTCTGCAGCTTTGCGGCCGGGGAGCCGGACTTTGACACCCCGGACCACATCAAGGCCGCCGCCATCGTCGCCCTGCAGCAGGGCAAGACCAAGTACGCCGCCACGGCCGGCATCGAGCCCCTCCGCCAGGCCATCGCGGAAAAGTACGCGGCCGACTACGGCCTCAAGGTTGCAGCCTCCCAGGTGGTGGTGAGCCCCGGCGGCAAGTTTTCCTGCTATCTGGCCATCATGGCGGTCTGCTCGCCCGGCGACGAGGTCATCATCCCGGCGCCCTATTGGGTAAGCTATCCGGAAATGGTCAAACTGGCCGGCGGCGTGCCCAAGTTCGTCCTGGCCGATGACTCCACCGGCTTCCGCCTCAGCCCGGCCCAACTCGAGGCCGCGATCACGCCGCGGACCAAGCTGCTCGTCCTCAATTCCCCCTCGAACCCGACCGGGGCGGTCTACTCGCGCTCCGAGATGGAAGCGATCGTCGCCGTGGCGCTGCGCCACAATCTCTACATCATGTCGGATGAGATCTACGAGCACCTGGTGTACGACGGGGTCAAAGTAGTCGCCCCGGCCACCCTCAGCCCGGCGGCCGAGGCCCGGACTCTGATCGTCTCGGGCTTCTCCAAGACCTATGCGATGACCGGCTGGCGCCTGGGCACCCTGGTCGCCCCGCCCGCGATCGCCAAGGCGGTGGCCGAGCTGCAAAGCCAGATGGCCTCCAATGCCACGACCTTCGCCCAATTCGGGGCCTTGGCCGCCCTGAAGGAAAAGGCCAAGACCGCAGCCTCGCTCCAGGCCATGCTGGTGGCCTTCGACCGCCGGCGCAAACTGCTCCATGCCGGGCTCAACGCCATCCCCGGGGTGACCTGCGTCCTGGCCGAGGGCGCCTTCTATCTCTTCCCCAATATCTCCCGTTTCGGCCTGAAGTCGGCCGATTTCTGCGCCCGCCTGCTCGAGACGGAGAAGGTCGCGGCCGTGCCCGGCAGCGCCTTCGGCGCCGAGGGCTATCTGCGGTTAAGCTACGCCACTAGCGACGAAATCATCACCAAGGGCCTGGAGCGCCTCCGGCGATTCTGCGCCACCTTGAAACCCTAATCCCCTCTTTTTTAACATGAGCTACCAAAACGTTACCCCGCCCGCTGGCGGAAAGATCACCATCGCCCAGGGCAAACTGAACGTTCCGGATCGGCCCGTTCTCCCGTTCATCCGCGGCGACGGCACCGGAGCCGACATCTGGGCTGCGTCCGTGCGGGTGTTCGACGCCGCGGTAGAGAAGGCCTACGGCGGCAAGCGCAAGGTGTCTTGGTTCGAGGTTTTCGCGGGCGAGGAGAGCTTCAAGCGCTTCAGCAACTGGCTGCCCGATGACACCGTCACCGCCTTCCGCGAATATCTGGTCGGCATCAAGGGCCCGCTGACCACACCGGTCGGCGGCGGCATCCGCTCCCTCAACGTGGCCCTGCGCCAGATGCTCGACCTCTACGTCTGCCTGCGGCCGGTGCAATGGTTCACCGGCGTCCCCAGCCCGGTCAAGCGGCCGGAGAAGGTCGACATGATCATCTTCCGCGAAAACACCGAGGACATCTACGCCGGCATCGAATACGCCGCCGGCACGCCCGAGGCCCAAAAACTTCTCGATTTTATCGCCAAGGAATTCCCCAAGTCCTTTGAAAAGATCCGCTTCGGCACGGCCGCTAAAGCCGAAGGCTTCTGGAAGGAAGCCGGGGTCAAAGGCATGCCCTCCGACGTTCGGGTCGGCCTGGGCATCAAGCCGGTCAGCTATTCCGGCAGCGTCCGCCTGATTGAAAGCGCCATCGCCTACGCAATTCGCAACAAGCGCAAGAGCGTCACCCTGGTCCACAAGGGCAACATCATGAAGTTCACCGAGGGCGCATTCCGCGATTGGGGCTACCAAGTGGCGAAGGAGCAGTTCGGCGCGGTCGAGATCGATGGCGGCCCCTGGTGCAAGATCCCGGACGGCAAGCCGGGCGCCGGGATCATCATCAAGGACAGCATCGCTGACATCACGCTCCAACAGGTGCTGACCCGTCCGACCGACTTCGACGTCATTGCCACGCTCAATCTCAACGGCGACTACCTCTCGGACGCCCTGGCGGCGCAAGTCGGCGGCATCGGCATCGCCCCGGGCGGCAACATCAACTACATCACGGGCCATGCCATCTTCGAGGCCACCCACGGCACCGCGCCGAAATACGCCAACAAAGACGTGGTCAATCCCGGTTCGGTCGTCCTTTCCGGCGAAATGATGTTCCGCTACCTGGGTTGGACCGAAGTGGCCGATCTCATCGTCAAGGGCTTGAACGGCGCCATTGGCTCCAAGCGTGTAACCTACGATTTTGCCCGCCAGATGGAGGGCGGCACGGAAATCAAGTGCTCGGCCTTCGGCGATAATATCATCGCCCACATGTAAAATCGGCCGCGGCCGAATTTCTGGGTTCTGCCCGACCTCCGCTCCCTTCCCGGCTGCGTTTCAATCCGGAGCCGGCTGGCCAAGTTCAGCCGGCGCTTAGCTGACCCGGCTCCACTGCGCCCGGTAGGCGGCGAGGAGACCCGGGAAATCGGTCCTGGAGGTGCCCAAGTCATCCTGGAGACGCCGCAGAAGCGGGACCGAGGTCAGGGCCGCCGGCTCCCAAAGGAGCAAGGCCATTGCCTGCACGATCCGTTGCCGGGGATGCTCCCCCGGCCGGCCCTGGCGCAGCGGTCGAAGCCCGAGCTGGCGGAGATTGATGAGGAAATTGCGCATCCGGGAGGTGCAGGGGCATTTGTTGACCGCGCTCTCGGCGTAGGCGCGGGCGCTCACGAACGGGGTGCCGAGGCGCCGGCCTTCGAGGTGCAGCCAAACCGGGAGAGCGGCGGCGGTGACCGCTGTCCAAGCGGCGCGGAGCGCCTCGGCTGATTCGGCGCTTCGCTGCGGGTGCAGTTTGAAGGCTACACCGCGGGCATGGAGAGCACCCAATTCCGTCATCCAGGGTGAGCGTTCCACCCCAGCCAATTGGGCCAGGCGCCGGTGGCGCACCAGGCAGCTCCAATGATACAGGCCGTGCGCCGCTAGGATCGCATCGCCCAGGCCGAGCTCAGCCTTGGCGATATTGCGCCGGACAAAGTCGGCATCGGCCGGTGTGAACCGGGGCCGGTCCAGACGCTCCCGGGCCAGGAGCAGGCCGGTGCAGCGGTTCATCAGCAGCCGGGTGGCTTCAACCGTGGGCACGGCGGCGCCGTCGCGATGGCACTCCCAGCGCTCACGCAGGCCTTCATCGCCCCACAGCCAGCGCTGGCGCGCGACCAGATCGTAGGAAAACATGCTCACCGGTCCCGTGACCAGGTCGCCCACAGCGAGGATCTTGAACTCGATCTCCACCCCGATGAGCGAGCCGACGATTTCCCCGAACATCTCGAGGGGCTGGTGATAGCGGCGCTCGTTCCAGCGGCGGTTGCCGCGCAAGAAAACATACAAGTCGAGGTCGTTGTACGGGTATTCGCCGTCGGACAGGCGCAGGACTCCGCCTTCGCCGCGGCCGTAGCCGCCTCCGAGCACGATTGCCTCCAGGGTCGAAGCCGGGATCAGGCCCTGCACCCCGTGCAAGATCCGATCGCAGACTGACTGCAGCTGCGCCTCCAGGGCCTCGCCGCCGTCAATCGTAAAGCGGTGGCGCGCGGGGAGGGCGATGGGATCGGACTCGAGGAGGGCTGGGGCGGTCGAGGGGCTCATGGCAGGGCGCGCTCCGGACTGGACAGGGGCAGGGGGGAGGTTCGGGCGGGCTCGGCATGGCGATGCATGCCCCAGCCGGCGCGGAATCCGGCCAGTCGGCCCTGCCGCTGCTGCCAGCGGATGCGCAAGGCGTGCGGCCATTGCCCGGGACGGCCGTGGCGCAGGCAATAAAGCAAATCGCGCCGGGCGTCGTTCAGCCAACCGAATAGGATGGTGCGCGCCGGGCTGAAGGCGGCCGGGGAGCCGCGCCAAACCGCGGCCAACGCCCACGCCTCGCCAAAACTGCGCTTATAGGCTTGGCGCGGAGTGTAGCTGTGGGAATGCATCGCCACCGATTCCGGGCAGTAGGCGATGCGATGCCCCTGAGCCCGGCACCAGCGGGTGTACTCGTCATCTTCCGAATAGCGCATGACTTCGAGAAAGCCGCGGCGGCTCCAGATGTCGCGCCGGATGCCGCTGCTGGCCATGCTGAAAAAATGGTCCCACTGGCCCACCTCCCGATCCGGCCCGAAGCAGCGCTCGTAATCGCAGGCAAACACCGCCGGGCAATCCGGCCGCGGTATCTGTCGCCCATAGACGGCGGCGGTGGCGGGATCCTCCAGGGCCAGCGCCAAGGGCCGGAGCCAATTGTGATTTTGCGGGGTGGCGTCGGCGTTGAGGAAAATCACGCGATCGGTCCGCGCCAGGCCCATCGCCTGGTTCATCACCCGGGAGGGATGGTACTCGTGCGGCAGCAACTGGACCAAAGTCCGCGGCTGGAATTCCCGGATCAGTTCGACCGAATCGTCGGTGGAGCCCGAGTCGAAAACGATCAGTTCCCAGTTGGAGTAGTTCTGCCGGCGGAGGGCGGGCAGCGTCTCGCGCAGCGCCCAGCCTTCGTTGTAGGAGCGCATCACGACGGTAACCAGCGGCTCATGCATTACCGAGGAGTGTCCCTCAACCCGCCCGCTCGAGAAATGGGGTGCATCCCCCCCGGGAGTTAGGTTCACACCTACTGACCGGAAAGACCCCCAGGCGCTAGGCTAGGCACAATGGAACCTGCCCCGGTCTGCCTCTCGGTTGGAATCATGGCCTGGAACGAACAGGATTCCCTCCCGCGCACCCTGGATTCGCTGTTCCGCCAGACGGTTTTCGCCCGTCTCGCGGCCCGCGGCCAGCGCTGTGAAGTGATCTGCCTGGCCAACGGCTGCAAGGACAATACCGTCGGCGTGGCCGCCGAAGTCTTCACCCGGATGGAGCGGGGTCACCCCGACCGGGCCGGCCTTAGCGCCCGGGCCGTGGATATCCCCCAGCCGGGCCGAAATAACGCCTGGAACCGCTTCGTCCACGAGCTCTCGGCCCCGGAAAGCCGCTTCATCTGCCTGATGGATGCAGACATCATTTTTTTTAATCCCGACACCCTCTACAACTTGGTCGCGGCCCTGGAGGCCGATCCCGAGGCGGCGGTCGCCACCGGCCGGCAGTTCAAAAATATCCTCTTTCGCAAAAACAAGTCGCTCCGCGACCGCCTTTCCCTGGCGACTTCGGATATGACGGGCACGATCGCCGGCCGCTTCAGCGGCCAGAACTACTGCCTGCGGGCCGAGGTCGCCCGCCGCCTTTACCTGCCCCGGGATCTGGGCGCGACCGACGACGGCTTCCTCAAGGCGATCATCTGCACGGACTTTCTCGCCCATCCGCCGGAGGCCCGGCGGATCGCCCTGGCCCCCGACGCCGGCCACATCTTCGAACCCTACCTGTCGGCCGGAGAAATCCTCAACAACCAGAAACGCCAGATGATCGGGCAGACCTCGGTCCATGTTATCCTGGCGTACTTGCGGACGCTGCCGCCGGCCGACCGGGCCGATCTGGCCGTGACCTTCCGCCGAGAGGAGACCCGGGATCCCGATTGGCTGCGCCAGCGCCTTGACCAGCACGTGCGGAGCCGCCGTTTCTTCTGGCAGCTTTTCCCCGGCATCCTGGGCTTTCGCTGGCGGCGCCTGCGGGAATTGCGCGGCCGCCGCCGTCTGACCCATTTTCCGGCCGCCCTCGCCGGATTCATCGTCACCCTGCTGGCCTGCTGGCAAGCCCACCGCTTTCTCCGCGGCGGCGGCCGCACCAGCTATTGGCCCAAGGCCGCCCGCGGCGCCTGGCCAGCCCCACCCATCGGCAGCAATCCCGCCCCCGGAAACCCATGAGCACCCCCCGCCCACTCAATCGCTATTACGACAGCTACTGGAAGGAGGGCTCGGACACCTATTCCGGGGACCACCAGGGCTACGCGACCAATTTCCGGCGCTGGATGGCGGCGGAACTGGCCGGACTGGTCCGGCCCCGGATCTTGGAAGTAGGCTGCGGCGACGCCGCCTTTACCCGCGATCTGGCCGACCACGCCGGGGAAATCACCGCCCTGGACATCTCCGCCGAGCAGATCGCCCGCAACGCCCAACGCCTGCCGGCGATCCGCTTCCAGCAGCATGACGTCTCCGAACCGCTTCCGTTCACCGCCGGCGATTTCGACGTCATTTGGTGCTCGGAAGTGCTCGAGCATCTGTTCGATCCCGCTTTTGCCGTCCGGGAAATGCACCGGGTCCTGGCTCCGGGCGGTCGGTTGCTCGTGACCGTGCCCTACCATGGCGGCCTCAAAAACGTCCTGATCGCCCTCTGCCGGTGGGACGAACATTTCGCGCCCACCGGCCCCCATATCCGCTTCTTCACCAAATCTTCGCTGGAGAAAATGGTCCGCTCCGCCGGCTTCCGGGATATCGAGCTGCGGACCTGCGGCATCGGCCGGCCGGTGCGCGATGCCTTCATCGCCACCAACATCCTACTCCAAGCGCGGAAGTAGTCGGGCGAAATGGAACTGAAACACCTTATCGCCCTGACGCTCCTGGTGGTCGCAGCCACCGGCGGGCTCTTCGTCACGGTTTACTGGCAGCGCAGCCGGGACATCGCCTTCTTTTTTCTCGTGAGCGCGGCGGTCGTGACCGACCGTCTCGACGTCCATTTCTTCAGCATGGAGTGGTACCGGGGCACGACCCGGGGGATCGAGATCTCGCTCCTCGACGTCCTGGCCTTCTGCCTGCTCGCCAGCACCTGGCTGGCACCGCGCTACCGCGGGCCGCGGGCGTACTGGCCTCTCGGCCTGGGGCTCATGCTCCTCTTCTGCTTCTACGCCGCCTTTTCCGTCCTCCACTCCCAGCCGCATCTTTACGGCTGGTTTGAACTCACCAAGATAGCCCGCGGTATCCTGGTTTTTCTGGCGGCCGCCATGTTTGTTCGCACCCGCCGTGAACTGCAGGTCCTGGCCTTGGCCCTGGCTTGCGCCGTCGGGCTGGAGGGCATCCTGGTCCTGCGGGAGCAGTACTTCGAGCACGCCTATCGGGTGACCGGCACCCTCGGCCATCCCAATAGCCTTTCCATGTATCTCTGCACCGCCACCCCGGTGGTGGCGGCCGCGATCGCCTGCGATTTCCCCCCCTGGTTGCGCCGCTTCTGCCTCGGGGCCGTCGGGCTGGCCGGCGTAGCCGTCCTCCTGACCATCTCGCGCGCCGGGCTCCCCATCTTTGCCGCGGTCATAACTGGCGTCACCGCCTGGTCCGTCTCCTGGCGCCTCACCTGGCGCAAGGTGGTGATCGGCGTCGTCCTGGTCGGCGGCCTCGCCTTCTTCGTCCATCGCTACTGGGATGAACTGGCCCAGCGCTATCAGCAGGACAGTCTGGCCGAGGAGTATCTCGATGACTCCTCCACCACGGCCGAAGGCCGCGGCGTCTACCTCCGCTGGGCCCGCGCCATCGTCCACGACCATTTCTTTGGCGTCGGGCTGAACAATTGGTCCTACGCCGTGGCCAAGACTTACGGCCCCCGCATCGGCTTTACCTTCGAGGATTATGACGACTTGGAGCATATCGCCCTGACTCGCGAGGTCATGCCCGACCTCTACCTGCCGGCGCCCGCCCACAATCTGGCGGCACTCACCATCGGGGAATTGGGCGTGCCGGGCTTGGTCATATTCGCCCTCCTCTGGGCCCGATGGTTCTTCGCCGCGGCCGGATTTCTGCGCTGGCGGCGCGATCCTGACCCCATGCGCACGATCGGGATGGGCATCTTTTTTGCCATCGCCGGCATCTTCATGCAAAGCGTGACAGAGTGGACCTACCGGCAGACCGCCATTTTCTTCACTTTCAATATTCTCCTCGGCACCTTGGCGAGCCTGAAGCGGCCGCCCTTGGCGGAGCCCGCCTCCGAGGAAATTACCGTCCGCGAACTGGAGGCCGAGCCGACCCTCGTTCTCCAGGGCCAAACCTGACCATGCGCGTCGCCCACCTGCTCCGCAAATACAACCCGGCTGAATGGGGCGGCACCGAGACCGCCATTCACCAATTGACCGGCGGGCTCCGGCGCCATGGCGTCGATTCGATCGCCTATTGTCCCACCTTGGCGAGCCCCGCCCTCACCGACCCGCTGGCCGAGGGCGGATGCACGGTGAAGCGCTTCCGCGCCTGCGTGCCCATTTGGGGCATCTCCCAGGAGCGGAAGAATCAGCTCCTGGCCGTCGGGGGCAATCTCATGTCCTTTAACCTGATCCGGCTCCTCGCCTTTGAGCCCGGACTTGGGCTCATCCACTCCCACGCCCTCGGGCGGGTGGGGGCGATCGGCCGGACAATCGCCCGGCGCCGCGGGCTGCCATTTGTCGTTTCGGTCCACGGCGGCCTCTACGACCTGCCGCCGGACCTGCGCCGGAGCTTTACCGCTCCCGCCGCCGGCGGCTGGGAATGGGGCAAACCCTTCGGGATGATCCTGCGCTCCCGCCAGCTGCTCTCCGACGCCGACGCCATCGTCACCTGCAACCGGCGCGAGGCGGACTTAATCCGCGAACGCCACCCGGACCGCTATGTTTACGTTCAGCCGCATGGCGTCCCGGCCGCCCGCTTCCAAGTCGACCATCGCGCCGCCGCCCTTGCGGCCTTTCCCGCCCTGGCCCACCGCCCCTTCCTCCTCGCCGTCGGCCGCATCGATTCTGTGAAAAATCCGGGGTGGGTGGTGGCGCAAATGCCCGCGCTCCTCCAACGCCATCCCGGCACAGTCCTGGTGCTGGCCGGCGCCTGCACGGATGAAGCGTACGGCGCTGGCCTCAGCGCCCAGATCCGGACCCTGGGCCTCGAGAATCAGGTGCTCCTGACCGGGAAGATTCCTCCGGGAGGACCCGTCCTGATCGGACTTCTGCAGCAAGCCCAGGCCGTCCTGCTCCCCTCCGTGTCGGAGACGTTCGGCATCGTCATCTTGGAGGCCTGGGCGGCGGGAACCCCGGTGCTGGCCAGCCGGACGACCGGCGCCACCGCACTCGTCGAGTCCGGGGAAAACGGCGCGCTGTTCAGCTTGGACCGGCCGGTTGAATTTCACGACGGGCTCGACGCCGTCCTGTCCTCGCCCCCCACCCGGGACCGCTGGATCGCCGCGGGGCGGCGGCGCGTGCTGGAGGAGTTCGACTGCGACGCCCTGTCCGGAAAGATGAAATGGCTCTACGAACACGCCCAGGAGGCCAACCATGCGCACCGTCGTAATACGCGATGATGACACCAACGCGCTGACGCCGCCCGAATACCTGGAGCGGCTCTACCGGCCGTTCCTGGCGCGGGGCCTGCCGGTCAACCTGGCGGTGATCCCCGAGGTCAAAACCAGTGTCCTCCGGCCCGACGGGCGGCGCGAGGGCTTCATCAGCGCCGGCCTGGGCGGGGAGGGACCGACCGTGCCGATTGCCAAGAACCGGCAGCTGGTGGAATACCTGCGCACGAATCGCGGTTATCACGTGGCGCAGCATGGCTGCCATCACGACTATTTCGAATTTGACCTGGCCGACCGGGCCGAGGTCATCCGGCGCCTCGCCCTGGGCGAACGCCGGCTGCAGGAGGCGGGCTTCGCGCCCGCCCGCGCCTTCGTCGCCCCCTATGACCGATTTTCCCGGGTGGGACTGGAATTGACCGCCCGGCGCTTCGACGTGGTCTCTACCGGCTGGTTTGAATGGCGCCGCGTGCCGCCGAAATGGTGGCCGCGCTACGTCTGGCACAAAGCCCGCCGGGGCCATCATTGGCAGGTCGGTCCGTCGCTCCTCCTGCGTCACCCCGGCTGCATCCTCTCCTGCGAACGGTCCTACGATAGCATGTTCGAAAAAGTCAAAGCCGCCGTGGCGTCCCAGCCTTTGACCGTCATCGTCACCCACTGGTGGGAGTACTTTCGCGACCGCCAGCCGGATGATCCCTTCATCGCGGTCCTCCACCGGGTGGGCCAGTGGCTGGCCGACAGCCCCGACATCAATGTGGTGCCGTTTGCGGACTTGCGACCGGCGCATCTGCGGTAGCCAGGGCCCGGCCATTCTGGCGGGCCGCCTCCTCCGCATCCTCCGTCATCAGCCGGTACATGTGCGGGATGGCGGAAATTTCCGCGGGGATCTCGGGCCGGTTGCTGAGCAGCGAGGCATAGCTGTGCGGATCGTCGGGATGATAGCCGTGCATGGCCCGGATGGGACGCTCGCCCATGTGGCTCGGAACGATCAGCACGCCCTCCTGGACCAGAAAGATCATCTCGCCGAAGTAGCGGTCCGGGAACAAAGCCCCGAGTTCGGAGAGTTCGGCGTCGGATAAAATGGCGCCCTCCGGCACCTGTTCCAGGCATTCGGTAATGGCCTGGCCGGCGCGGTCATTAAAGAACCAGAACCGGGCCATGGTGGAGTCGTAGACCACGGCGTAGTCCTCGCCCATGCGCAGGCCGAGGGCGTCGATCTTGGCCCGCAGGTCGAGATGCACGTCGCAATTGGCCATGCCGTGGTCGCTGAACAGGTACAGGCGGATGTCGGCATAGTGCTCTCGGGCTGCTCCGAGCAATTCGTCCAGCCAGGCCTCGTAGCCCCGGAGCTTGGGGCCGATGGCCGGCGAGGTGTTGCCGACGCGGTGCAGCAACCCGTCCAAGTCCGGCCAGTAGAGAAACGCGAAGTCGATCTTCTCGGCCCGGATATCGCCGATCAGGGCATCGAGATTCTGGCGCTCGGTCCGCACCGGGTTGCTGACGTGGTAGGGGATGCCGCGCTCCTGCAGATGATCGAAGATATTGGGCCCGCGGTTCATTCCGCCGGGCTGCAGGGGATTTTTCTTCTCCGAAAAGTCGAAGAGCGAAATGTGCCGGAAGGGGATGTTATAGAGGTCGAAGTAACCCCGGAACTTGAGGTGGACCTTGATCCGCTTCGAGAGCCAATGCCGGAAGCGGCGCCGGCTGGTCAACGCCGTCGGGAGCCAGCGGAGCCGGCGCAGCGGCCGGAAAGGCGAATGCTCCGGGTCGTAGACAAAATAGCACCAATTGCGGTGCTCGACCGGCCAGCGTCCCGACAGGATTGAAGGGATGCAGGCGGAGCTGTAGCCGAAGACCGAGCGCAGGCTGCGCCGATGCGGGGCGACCGCCTGGGCGAAGGGATCATTCTTTATGATCTCCCAGCCGCAGGCGTCGACAAAGACAAAGAGGGGTAGGATGGCTTTCACAAGGAGGCGGCGAGGGCGGGGGAGCGGAGGCCGACCCGGGTGCCGGAGCCGTTCCGGATCCGCTTGGCCGGCTGGGTTTCCGTCAGGATAAGGAAGGCCTGGTCATCAGCCATGGGGGCGTCGCCCCGGAAGCGATGCAGTTCCGCCGCCAGCTGATTGCGCAGGTGCTCGGCCGGGCAGGGCAGTCGGCAGTGGTCGCGCAGCCATTTCATGAGGCGATCATGGCCGTAAAATTCGCCGGCGGCGTTGCGCGCTTCGATCAGGCCGTCGGTGTGGAGGAAGACCCCGCCGGGGCGGCCGAGGGTGGCGGTCGTCTGGCGATAGCGCACGTCGGGCAGGACGCCCAGGGGCGTCCCAGCCGTCGTCAGGCTGGCGATCGGCTCCGCCCCCTTGGAAATCAGGGTGAGGGGGCAATGGCCGGCCCCCGCCGTGACCACCCGGCGCCGCCGATGGTCGACGAAGACCAACTGGGCGGTAATGAACATGTTGACCGCGGACAGATCGCGATAAAGCACCTGATTGATGCGGCCGAGCAGTTCGGCCGGCTGGTGGCAGTGGTTGGACAGGGCGCGGACCAGGCCGCGCATGATGGTGGCGAACATCGCCGCCGGCACGCCCTTGCCCATCACGTCGCCCACCACCAGCAGCACCGTGTGTTCGGAGAGGGCGATCGCATCATAGAAATCGCCGCCGACTTGCCGGGCGCTTTCCCAACTGCCGGCCAAGTCGAACCCGCTGATGCGGGGCAGAGAAGCAGGGATGAGGGAACGCTGGATGCTGTGGGCGATCTCCAACTCATGGGTCACCAGGCGATTATGCACCTGCTCTTCCCGCTGGCGGAGATTGACGATCTGAATGGCGAGAAATTCCGAAAATGTCCGGATCACCTCCGCCTCCAGGCCGGAAAAGACCTCCTCGGTTGCACCGCGGCCGATGGCCAGGGTGCCGACCAGGGTATCCCCGAAGAGCACCGGCTGCACCAGCCCGCGGGACGAAGCCCCGGCCGACCGCAAAGGCTCGTTCGAATCCGGACTGCTCCCGGTATCGAACCGGACGGCATTGCGCGCCATCACGGCGGCCAGTTCGGCGCAGGGCACGGGCAGGCCTGTCTCGCTCGCCGCTTCGGCACCAGGCGGCGCCGGGGTGGTCCGTCCCGCGGAAACCGGCAGAGCCAGACTGGCGCTGCCCAGCGCCGGATTGGAGGCGGCGAAGACGACCAACTGGGATTCCTGAGGGGGGATCAGGCGAAGGACGAACCAGTCGGCCGAGGTCAGGTGGAGCAAGTCGTCCAGCAGCCGCCGGGCGAAGGCGGCCAGATCACTGGTGCGCCCCAGCTCGGCTGCGCAGCGGAAAATCGCGGACAGACTCTCGGAGCGAAAGCAGAGTTCTCGAGCCATGCCGTTGATCGCCCGCCGGCAGTCGGCGAGCTGGGCCCGAACGTCGTCCAGGGCATCCGGCGGGGGCGAGGGCCGGGAAGGGGCCGCGACCGGCGCTGGGTCGCGAGGGCCTCGGC